>Ga0247763_1002100_pt1 | contig 10514 bp, 11 predicted proteins | sample UWRJL141409B4_FD_179926 | JGI IMG/M metagenome (GOLD analysis project Ga0247763, IMG submission 179926) | Plant litter microbial communities from Arlington Agricultural Research Station in Wisconsin, United States - UWRJ-L141-409B-4 | ecosystem: Environmental > Terrestrial > Plant litter >...
AAAAAAAAAAGCAAAAAAAAAAAAAAAAGAAACAAGAGGGGGGGGAGGGGGGGGGGGGGGGGGGGGGGGGTGGTTATCATGACATTGTGACAAGTCTGCTATACTGCAGCATTGGTCCTCCCACAGCCGCATGTCCCCGAATGTCTTTTTCATTTCCCAAGAGCATCTCCTCCTTAAGCAGCAATCGTGACCTCCACCTCGACACCGGCTTCGATGTTGACAATGATCTGCTTGACGATCTCAGTGGGAGCAGTCAGATCGATAAGACGCTTGTGGATGCGCATCTCGTAGCAGTCCCAGGTCTTGGAACCCTCACCGCAGGGGGTCTTGCGGGTCTATTGCACGACTGTTAGTCTCTTCCAATTTGAGCAGTTGAAATTTCGAAGGCATACGGTGATCTTCAGGGTCTTGGTCGGCAAGCGAACGGGACCCTTCGCGCGGAGCTCCTTGCTCTTGGCACGCTCAATGAGCTCGGAGCAGACCTTCTCGAGCGAGGCAACCTTGCGCGAGGTAAGAGTGATACGGATCTTGTGGACCTTCTATACACAGGAGTCAGTCGAGCTGTTGTATCAAGACGAGATGGCGGCAACGTACGGGGGCCTCGCCAAAGTCCTTCTCTGGCTTGTTGTAAGACATCTTGGCTGGTTGATGGGTGGGTGGTTTGAGAACGGTTGATTGAACTGCGAAGATGTGCCCTCACGACTCGAATGCGATATTCGGCAAAGTGATGAAGGCTGGAGAGTGATGTTGGAAAATTGGTTGCGCGGTCGCAAGAATGGTGAAGTGGGGACTGGTGTTTTTTGGGTTTATTTGTCCATTTTTCCCGCGGGCGGTGAGACTTGTGCGCCGAAGTTGTCCTGGGTGCTCCACCCAATTACAGGGCAGGATTCAACTATTCTTATCTTATCGTAATCTGCTCCCTCAGGGCCCCTCAGGCGCCGTGGCTCAAGCACAGTGGATCATGGCGGGACCGGCGAAGACTCACGCCAAGCTTCCCCAGAGGCACAGGGGTCAATGGAGGGGCACTTGAAGGAGTCTCAAAGATTCTACTATATGAATGTCAGCTCTGGGAGCCCAAAGGGACGTCCCCATTGTTTCCTTCGCGCAGTCAACCCTTACCGCCTCCTACGTCTGCGGTACACTGTGGTTCTCAGTTTCCTTTCTCTTTGCATTTTGCATTCTTCGGTCCCCGGAACCTCATTTTGGCTTCAGTCTTGGCATTCCACTGCAGTCTCCCGAACCACGATGTCATCTACGCTTCCCTCCTTCGCCCTTTTCCCCCTCGCATCTTGGCGAGAACAACTTCCACCAGACGAATGGATTACATGCCTCGATGCATGGCTTACGCTTGTTGACAGTCACCTATCCCTTTCGCCCGCCGATTTTTCCAAGCTCTCCACCAAGGATGCCAGTCTCTCGACCTTTCTGGTTTCATTTACACGTGAAACCTCCTTGAGCGGGATCGAGGTTCTTGGGCAGTCGAAATCGGCCAAAATGCTCTTGCGGGATTGCTTCTTATTAGTTTCTCAGCTTCTTCAGTCATCCTCGCCACCCAGTGGACTGGCGGAATGGGAGTTTCTTGCTGATCTGAGCTGTGTATACGGCAAGAAGAGGACAGCACCGCTTTTGACCCAGATTTCTCCGCTCGCGCGAACCCAACTGGATGCGTCTTTGAGCAATCTCAAGAAGTTCCTCATAAAAAACCTGGATGCCGGCATTTCTGGAGGCGATCTCAAGGCCATCGAGGAGCGGTTGGATAAGTTGGGTGATCTCATCAACACGTCTCCATACGTGGCCGAATTCTTCCTCGCTGGAAGCGATTTCTTGGACGGCCTCATTAACTGTTACAAGATCACGAACCCGCCGCTTCGGAAAGTCATCCTCTCGACGACGTATCTCTGCCTGATGGGTCTGGCCGAATCGCAGAAGGTTTCCTCCTTGACAGACCAGCTCTATTTTCTCAAGGCTGCTGCCGCCGCCCATAAAGCCGGGCCGCTTAATGTCAATGACTCTATGGTTGCCGAGTTGGTGACGTCGTCTCCTCTCATCCAGCAGCTCGAACGGAAGCTGAGCGAGTCCGGTAGCAACTCCAACCGCACCAAATCCATCCTCTCCGAACTATCTACCTTCAAAAAGGCGACTAGCACCATGCCTCGACCTAGGAGGTCGCTCAAGCGCAAGGTCGACAAAGGCAAGGGTATCGCCCAATACGATGAAGGCGAAGCCCAGCACGAGATCCATGTTCATCGTATGAGTCAAATTTCACAGGTCCAAGACCTCTTCCCTGAGCTCGGCTCAGGCTTCATAGCCAAGCTCCTTGATGAATACTCCGACGGCACCGAGCAAGTCATCGCCCACCTTCTCGACGACTCCCTCCCCGCGCACCTCCAATCCGCCGATCGCTCCGAGCAACTATCCTCCCAGCCCCCACCAGCTTCCCTTGCACCACGACCTACCCCGCCCATCTCCCCTCGCCACTTTGGCTTCATTGACGACGATGAAGACGAAATCCTCGCCGCCGACACCTCCCGCCTCCACCTCGGCAAACGCCAACTCGACGCTGACGCGCTCCTTGCCGACCGCTCCACAGCACCCAACAAAGCCGCCATCCTCTCGGCCCTCGCCGCCTTTGATTCTGACGACGACGAGCGCGATGACACGTACGACGCCGCTGATGTTGGTGGCACCGTCGATGCGGCCGGTGGAGCAGAAGATACCCCTCTCACGGAGGGTGCTGAGGCGGCACTATTCCGCGCTTGGCAGGCGACGCCTAGACTGTTTGAACGGGATGCTGCTACCAGGCGGAGTGCGGAGCGGATCCGTCTGAGGGAGGAGGCGGGTATGACAGATGAGCAAGTGGAGGGTTGGGCTGTGATGGTTGGCCGCGATGCACACATGTTGAAGCGACTACAATCACGGTATGGTGAGTGGACAGGACAGCAGACGGAGCTGGGATCGACCGCCTGGAGGGCCGGTGTAGATGATGGGGAGGAGGGAAACAGCGACGTTGGATCAAGATCGGGTGCAGTTACGCCGAGAGGTGGCGGGAGGGGGAGAGGACGGGGGAGAGGGCGTGGTGGGGGTGGGCGAGGCGGGTCCGCGCCGGCTGCGGATTCGGAGGCAGCGAGACGGAAGAAGGAGGCAAACAAAGCCAGTCGGGCGAATCATAATCGGCGAGACCAGCGCGCGAGGAAGATGGCCCGGGGAGGTTTGTGATGGACTAACCTTTTGTCAGCAAGCATCCATCGCTAGGCTGCGTTGTGCGGCGCTTGAGCTAGTTAGGCTCTCCAGGGAAACTGTCGCTTTCGAGCGGAAAGGTTCAGTCTACCGTGTTTATAGACGACCGACGCGTTGCTTGCGAAAAAATAACAAGCACCGATCACTTGGTTTTCCACGTTAATGATGACGGGATGTCTGCCACGATATGGCCGTCTTAAATGCCCATTTACTTATCCTGCCCATCACAAATTTCAATAGTTACAGAACCCATCCAACGCCGGCCATGCGGTAACCCATGCCATGAAAAGCCGTGTCTTTCCCAGGAATTGCAGGTAATCGGCTCCCATCTTCACTCATACCCCGCTCGCCCTTCTCTCATACTGTGTTCGCTCTTCTCTCCTATCCCACCCCCCTTTAAAAGTCCCACTTGCAAAACTCCCTCAGCGGAGGAACCTCGGGCATCAACCCATCAGCAAACGTTTCGGTCTGCATAAACGAATTCCACTGCTCTTTAACCTTGGGGTCTTGGTATAGGGTACGATCACTGGCTTCCGTTTCGATCGAGTAGTTTGGGGGACCATCGGGGAACCATATCCTGGTCATGGTGCCATCGAAAGCGCGCAGGACGGGGAACTGCTTGTCGGTCTTGGATCCCAAGGCCTGGTAGGATACAGGCTTGCCCTTGAACATGCGTAGTTTCCCGTCCGGGCCTTTGCTGCTGTAGGAGTTGGGCTCGGGATGCTGGCGGGTCGCATCCGGGGCATAAGGGCCGGTGGTTTGTGCGGTTGACTTAGCTGGCGCAGCAGTAGTGTTGCCAGTCCCAAAAGTGTTGGAGCTCGTGACACCGCCGCCAAAGGGCGACGGCGATGGCTTCCCAAAGAGGCTGGGCCCCGGCTGAGCCGGTTGGGCTGGCTGGCTAAACGGTACGGCGGGGGCCGCGGTGGGTCCAAACCCGCTAGGAGCGTTGGCTCCGAAAGGGGTGATAGATGGCGCCGATGACTGCGGTGCACCAAAAGGACTCGGCGACGCGGTGGTCGGCTGGCCAAACGGGTTTGAAGTTGTTGTTGCTGGCTGACCGAAAGGATTGGTAGCAGGGGCGGGGGCAGCAGTGGCGGGCTGACCGAATGGACCCGATGAGGCAGTTTGTGAGGGTTGTCCAAACACGTTTGACGAGGCCTGCTGAGCGAAGGGACTTGGTCCCGGGGCAGCACCAAAGGGATTTGGCTTCTGTCCAAGAGTCGATGGTTGGCCAAAGGCGCCAACTGGTCGAGACGGTTGGCCAAAAGCTGGGCCACCCGTAGGTTGAGAGGGCTGGCCAAATGCGGGCGTGTTGGGCCCAAATGTTCCCGATGGCTGTGGTGCTTGTCCAAATACCGATGTAGTTCGCGCTGGTTGTCCGAATACTGGTGTCCCAAACGGACTGGGCTTTGCGCTAAGTGCGCTTGGTTGTCCAAATGCGCTTGTCCCCTGCCCAAACGCCGAAGTTTTGCTCAATGTCGCCGGTTGGCCAAATGCACTCGTTGGTTGGGATGGCTGTCCAAACGTCGGTGTACTGAACGGGTTGGGCTTCTGGCCCAGTGTCGAGGGCTGTGCGAAACCACTTCCCGTGGACGTAGGGGCACCAAACGGGTTGTTTGACACTGCGCCACTTTGAAAAGCATTTGGTGTGCCCCCAAACGCAGACTTGTCCTTAGAAAAGACCCCAGCTGTGCCTCCGGTTGGTGTACCCTGTCGACACACGTCCAGTCTGTTGGGATGTTTGTTTGCGGCATCGACGACGAATTGGATCGCGGCGTTTACGTTCGACAGCGCGGTTTGTATTTGCTGCTGAGCATTATTGTAGAGTCCCTCGATTTCGGCAATCTATGGTCTAGTCAGTACTTCTCGCTCGCCGGTTCCAGTCTGTCAAACGTACCGCTCCTTGAGGATTCCCGGACATGGCGCCCTGCATGTAGTGTAACCGGATCTCTTCAAAGCTTTGTTCTCTAGGGTATCCGCCAAATAGCTGCTCAGGCGCATCTTTTCCGGGACCGTAGCAAGAGAGGATCCAAGGTGGGCATTCGTCGCGGAGGTCTCTTTGTATCACTTCAGTAGTCATGCCGTATGGCGAATCTGTGAGAAGAGGTGAGCTGCGTGCATCGCCACCGATTTCGCAACCGATAGGTACCAACCTCCTGATCTATTCACCATGGTGTTGGATGTTCCACCGAGCATGCCAAATCTGTTGGAAGATTGGGAGCCTGGAGGGCCGGTGTGTTCGAATCTGCAAGAGTCTGGATCGCGAAATGTCGTCAGCGGTGCGGTGACAATTGTAGAAAGAAACAACGTCGGAAAGTTGCAGCGGCAAGCGAGAGGCAGCAGTGGGCAGAAAGGTTCGGCGGCGATTTCATTGGTGATGAGGTGCGCGTCGTGGGGATCGGATTGCTGGTGCAAAAGGGGCCCTTACTTCCATTCCGACAGTTGCCCTGTGCCCAAAATTTGCAGAGAGCCATTTTGGAAAATCTCGCTGGCTTCCGTAGTCGAAAAAATCGGCTCTGCCAAAGTCATGCCGTCCTCGCCACTGGCTGTCACGACAGGAGGCTGGTGATGGTTCGCGCACTGGTTAACTGGCGGTGGCTGGCATTTGTTTTTCGGTCTTTAGCCTCAGCGCCTCAGCCTTGCAGATCGGGCCCACGCAGTTAGCAGGGACAGGGGCTAGAGTCCCACTCGGGCACCCAAACCATCTTTTATCCGCTTCGGCCGACCTCAAACATCCTGGACGAATCCGCGAGACCTGGTGCCTTTTTGACACTGACGGGGCGGGGTAGACGATGAGCTTTAGGGGGCTCAAGGCCCGCATATGGGACATTCAATTGACTCTACTTGCGCGACGGTTCCTACGGCCAACTGGATCGCTCTCGGCCCATCGACGAAAACACAGTGCATCACATATGTTATGCGTCCCAAACCCGTAGGTGCCGTCAACATGCCCGGGATGCTGATACCAAGGCCCACAAGCGTCCGAACCATTAGCAAATAAACGTGAGCGCCGAAGCCGAAAAAGGAATGTCGACATTATCGGCTGGCGGTTGCGGTGATACAGGACTTGTGCCGCGACAAGCCGAGCGTTTGTTAGCACTGTGTCCACGGGAACAAGTTGGAACTGTCAGAGGCATTGACTAACAAGGAATGGAGCACCATAAAACCCGTTAGCTCTTCGTCATAGTTTCACTGGTTTAAAGGGCGTCGGCCCTCGCCCTGGAGTTCTTCTAACGTGCCTTTTCGCTGTATCCCCATCGTGGACAAGGGACAAGATGACGTTTCATGCAGCACATCTCCAATTTTGGGCCGGAGTATTAGCTTTGGCGGGCCTGGTCTACGTGAGTATAGTATGACCGGGGTTCTTTCTATCGCTGACAGGTCGGCTTACAGGCGATATGTCTCGTGGTTTACCGCCTCTTCTTCCATCCGCTGGCCAAGTACCCAGGCCCCTTCCTCGCCAAACTCAGTGATGCTTATATGCTCTATCATGCATGGAAAGGAGACCGACACCTTGAGTTTTGGCGGATGCACGAGAAATATGGCAGATTTGTGCGTTTCGGGCCCAATTCGCTTTCGGTGAACTCCAATTCCGCCCTCAAGGAGATCTACGGGTTTAGGGCCAACGTGCGAAAGTCCGAGTTCTATGATGCCTTCGTGCACCCTGCACCCAACACACACAACGCCCGGGATAAGGAGTTGCACGCACGGAAACGTCGCGTGCTCTCTCATGCCTTCTCGGATGGTGCCATCAAAGAGGTAGAACGTTATATTTTGGCAAATGTTCGGACCTTCTGCGATGCTATTGGCGACCTGGGGCGGGTGATCGACGAAAAGAAGGGCTGGACCACGCCCAAGAATATGGCAGACTGGTGTAACTGGCTCGCCATGGATATTTTAGGTGATCTCTGCTTTGGCAAAGCATTCCATATGCTGGACCGTCCGGACAACCGCTACGCAGTTGACCTTGTCGGAGTAGCGGCGCAGAGACATCTTATTGTGAGTTGCCCGTTAGTAACATGCCCACAGTTTCTAACTTTGGTCAGTGTGGAACCATGCCGATCGTCGACAAGTTGAGCCTCGACAAGATTCTCTTCCACAAGATTGCTGCTGGCCGAGCCAAGTACATGGGCTACAGCCGTGCTCAGCTTGCCGAACGAACAGCTTTAGGTGATGAGACAGACCGCCGGGATTTCTTTTACCATCTTCTCAGAGCTCGCGATCCGGAAACCGGACAGGGGTTCACCACACCTGAGCTCTGGGGCGAGTCTAACCTCCTGTACGTAGTCCCTTGGGGTGATGATCAACGTTACTGACAAAGGAAGAATCATTGCGGGCTCTGATACCACTTCAACCGCCATGGCCGCAACATTGTTCTACCTTGTCCGGAGCCCTTCGGCGCTTGATCGAGCTACAGCTGAGGTGCGCGCCAAGTTTGAGAACGTCGAAGACATTCACCAGGGCGCCAAACTCACCACGTGTACCTACCTCCGGGCTTGCATTGACGAGGCAATGCGGCTGTCTCCCTCGGTCGGCGGTCTTCTCCCCCGAGAGGTGCTCCCTAGAGGGATTACTATTGACGGCGAGAGAATTCCCGCGGGCATGGTAGTCGGCACGCCGCATTACACCATTCACCACAACCCCACGTATTACCAGGAACCATTCATGTATTCGCCCGAGCGGTGGATTCCCGAGGGAAAGTTCAACGAGCATGACGTAGCGCTGGCTCAAAGTGCTTTCTGCCCTTTTTCTATCGGACCACGCGGCTGTATCGGTAAGGGTCTAGCGTACATCGAGATGACGATTACACTGGCTCGCGTGCTGTTTATGTACGATCTGCGACGAGCCGAAGGTGTGAGAGAACCCGGCGAGGGGATCGAGGGATCGGAATGGGGACGGCATCGACCTAGCGAATTCCAGCTCGTAGATACGTTTACGAGTCTGAAGTCAGGTCCGATGATTGAGTTTCGGAGACGCGGGTAGGGGGTTGAGCTGGAAGAATTAGGAGGTCGTGGAAATTGTCAAGCGAGACGCCAAAAGAAGGTCGGACAACGATCTCAATGCATGCTCAGCGCATTTACTGAGGCCAGGATTGCAGATGTGCCTATTTCTCGCAAGTTTCCCCAAGAATATCAAGCGCTGATTTGAGAGTTGTTGGTTCCAAGCTGCCCTGTGTGGTGTTGCATTGCGGGATTCATTCGTGGAGAAACCCCCGTCTTGGCACTCCCCGCCGTGGAGAAGTGGGGCAGGCTAAACCAAAATGCCGGATGGCCAGACGCGGCAAAATCCCAATGTCGACGGTCAACGCGAACCACAATCGTTGTCACGGTTGAATGTTGTTTGTTTTTCTCCAACTTTCAGTACATCCGGGGCAATCGGAGCCGCATTTCCCCGCACAGCATGGATTTCAGGAGCAGAATGTCGACCCTGTGCGGTTGGAGAATGGTGAGCGGAAAATTCGAAGCGAAGACGCTGCTCACCGGAACTTCAGAGTAGCCACTGGATACCTCCCGTTTCCCCAAGACTTGCAATATATATTCTCAATATCGACCCCGTTTTAGAAGCGCTATATATGCTGGGCCTTCGCCATCATGGCGGATACGTCCTTCCACCGCCAGAGAAGGAAATCTGTCGTTGACTTGCGGTATGAAGGCTCTCGTCGTCCTCCTCGCCCTCGTCAGCTTCGGCGCCACATCACCAACTTTAGGTGATACCTCCCGCCGCGCAGCATGGCCCAATACTCCCCATGTTACCTCGGGCCGCTGGATCCGCGATGCAACGGGAACTAACATCACGTATGCCGGCACAAACTGGCCCGGCGCAACCGATGTCATGATCCCTGAAGGCCTGCAGTACCAAAGCATCCAGACCATCGTCACCAAGATCAAAAGCCTCGGGATGAATGTCATCCGCCTGACATACGCCATTCAGATGATTGACGAAATATATTCCAATGGCGGGAAGGACATTACACTGCAAAAGGCGTTTGTCCAAGCTCTGGGGCAGACAAACGGGACCCGGGTGCTCAACCAGGTTTTGGCCAAGAATCCGGCATTCAATGCTTCGACGACTAGACTGGAGGTATTTGATGCGGTCGCGGCCGAGTGTGCCAAACAGCAGATTTACATTGTACTGGACAACCACATCTCGAAGGGTATGTGGTGCTGTTCCACCACAGATGGTAATAGTTGGTGGGGAGATACATACTTTCACACTGGGAACTGGACCCGAGGACTTGCGTACATGGCGAATCACGTGGGTTTTTGTTGTCTTCATCTTCGCTTGGATCCAGCTAACCTCGCCAAGGGCAAATCCTGGACCGCCCTGACCTCCATGTCGTTGCGCAATGAACCGCGCGAACCGACTAACAACGCTGCGCTCAGTCGCAGCTCGTATAACTGGCAGTCGTGGTACGGCTTCATGAAGCAGGGCGCCGAGGCGGTCAACAAGGCGAACCCGGACGTTCTCGTCATTCTGTCGGGCCTCGGCTTTGACACAACGTTAACGCCCGTCGTCCAGGGCACAGCACTGACGCCGGGAGCGGGCAAGTTCAGTTCTGGCGACTTCCCCGGCTACGCCAATAAGCTTGTGTTGGAGCTGCACAACTACGAGACGGGAGCCAACAATTGCAACAGCTTGCGCGGCAACCTCGAGCGTAACGGGTTTAATGCGTTGTCGGGAACGACGCCCAACGTGTTCCCCGTTATGCTGACCGAGTTTGGATTCCAAATGGACGCTACCACGTGGAGAAATACGTATTCGACATGTCTGGGGGCGTTTGTGACAGAGAAAAAGGCCGGCTGGATGATCTGGGTGTTGGCGGGAAGCTACTACATTCGATCAGGGCGCCAGGATTACGATGAGAACTGGGGTCTGCTCAACCACGACTGGAGTGACTGGCGAAGTCCTCAGTACATCAACGGGCTGTTATTGAGCATGGTGAAGAACACGCTTAGTTGAAGCTCAATGGGAGATGGGAGGCTGGGAGACTACCTAGTGATGTAATTTTCCAGTCGTTCCTAGTTGGTAATTTCTGCAAACTCACCCGCCATGTGATGAGAAACTTATTTGAGTTGTATCAAAACATCACAGCTCTGGAGGCAACCCCGTCCCCGAGCCATAACACCCATCTACCTGTCACCAACAGGCTAGTTAGGTACCTAGGTAGGTAGATAGGTAGGTACCTAAATTCCCATGTTAATAATCTTTTCGCTGATTGTATAGCGGCCCATTGAGGGCAACCACCCCACTTGAACCTCAATCGAATGCGGGGGGGG
>Ga0247763_1002101_pt1 | contig 10511 bp, 13 predicted proteins | sample UWRJL141409B4_FD_179926 | JGI IMG/M metagenome (GOLD analysis project Ga0247763, IMG submission 179926) | Plant litter microbial communities from Arlington Agricultural Research Station in Wisconsin, United States - UWRJ-L141-409B-4 | ecosystem: Environmental > Terrestrial > Plant litter >...
CGCGGCGGACCTGCGCCCGCGCGCTCGCGAGCGCGGCCGGCTCGATCGGCGCGCCGTCGCCGTCGAGCACCGGCACCGTGATGGTCAGCGGCCGGCCCGCGTAGCACCGGACGTCGAAGCGCGGCAGCGTCTGGGCCAGCTCGATGGCGGCCACGTCAGGCCACCAGCCACGCGTCGAGGTTGACCCAGTCGCCCCCGCTGGGTTCGAGCAGCCGGGTCCCGCCGGTGCCGTTGTAGACGAAGACCGCGACCATGGTGCCGGCCGGCAGATAGCGCGTGCGGCCCGGGTTGAGCGTGCGCGGCAGTCCCTCGCGGCGCCCGCCGTCGATGTCGAGCACATCGTCGAAGGTCGTCCCGCCGGCCAGGTCGAGGCGGATCGACGCGGACACCTCGCCCGCGGTGCCGGTGCTCGCCACCCGGACGTTGCCGCCGATCGCCCAGATACCTGACGCCAGCAGCTCGAACTTGTGGCCTGACCCCTGGGTGGTGCGGGCGAGCTGGTCGCCCGGATCGCCGTCGGGCAGGCTGACGATCGTGCCGGGCCCGCTGGTCGTGTTCGGGATCGACTGGGCGCTGGTCTGTACGAACGTCCCGCCGCCGGCTTCGCTGCCACCTCCGCCGCCGGTGGAGCCCGATAGCGCCAGCCAGGTGGTGCCGTTCCACATGTAGGGCAGCTTCGTGTCCGTCTCGACCGCGATGAACCCGTAGCCGCCAGCACCCAGCGCGGTGCCCAGCGTGGTGCGCGTGGCGGCGTCCGCCACCGGGAACGCCCGCGACAGCCAGGCTTCGACATCTTCGGCCAGCGCCTGAATCTGGGCCGGGCCGTCCGGTTCGTCGAGCTGCTCCGGATAGGTCAGGTCGAACCGGTCCGTCGTGCCCATCAGCCGGCCACCGGCTGCGTAACGGTCACGGCGCCGATCGGCAGGGTGAAGTTGTTGCCGATCGTGACCGCGTCCGCGGTGATCAGTCCGGACCCGCCGAACACGCCCGCCGTGCTGGCGTCCCAGATTGACACGTGCGTGTAGTCCTCACTGGCGGGGACGGAAGTCCAGGCGAGCGCATCCGTGTGCGTCATGGTGACCACACCCGGGGTCGAGCTGTCGGGCGTACCCCAGTCGGCCTGTACTCGGGTCGTGTTCGACGCCGGGTTCGACGTGCCGGCTGAACCGGGGTCACCGGTGTGCAGCTTGAAATACCGATAGGTCGTGCCCCAGTCGGTAAGCAGGTCGACCCCGGAGACGGGGGAAAGTCCTAGCGCCATATCGTCACCTCTCGATCAGCGGTGCGGACATCAGCCGACCGGCTTTCGGATGTTGCCGAGAATCACCGGCGATGCAGGCGTGCGGAGCAGCAGCACGCGCCCGGTCGTGATGGCTGCGGGATCGCCCAAAAAGGCCAGGTTGACCAGCTGCTGGCTGCCGCTGATCGTCACCGTGTTGGCTCCGGTGAGCGCATCCCAGGCGTTCAGGTAGGCGGTGAAGACCGGACCTTCCTGGCCGGCCGTGTCCTGCTGTCGGAGCAGATACCGCGCCAGCTGCTCGCTCACGCGTTCGGCCGTTCATAGATACGGACCCAGGCAATGTCGAACTTCGCATCGCGGTTCGTGTTGCCGAAGTTGTCGAGCTGGATCGTCAGGTGCATGGGGCCGGGCGCGTCGGCGACCCGGCCGCTGCCGGAGTAGATCTGTTCGCCGTCCACGAATGCTTTCAGCGTGCGGGCGCTGGGGTTCCACTCGCACGCGTAGTTGTGCCAGTTCTGAATATCGAGGTCGAACGATTCGTGGTCTTGCCGATAGGGGGAGTGATTCGGCAAGTGCATAAATAGTCCGAACTCGCCGGATCCTTCGTCGCATTCCATGAAGTCGTACTCAGCGCCTTCGGGCCACTGGTTGTTGTCGGGCCACAGGATCAGCACCGGGTGGTATCGTTCCGAACCGTTGTTCGCCGTGTTGTAGACCCGGGCCCTGATCTCGCACCGGTAGCCACGCCCGGTCCGGTGCTTGCACGCGGTGCCGCCACTGGTGCCGTTCGACAGCCCGGTGATGGTCATCATCCCGTCGTGCACGTTGAACGCCGACGGGCTGCGCCGACCGTTGCCGCCGTGGCCCGGTCCGTCGTAGAGGCCCCACTTCGCCGGGTCGGGCCGGCCCGTGTAGGTGAACTCGTCGCCGAAGATGATCGAGCCCCAGTTGCGCACCCGCGCTGCCTGCACCCCGTCGGCCGGGTCCCCGCCGCCGACCGGCGGCGGGCCGGGCTCTTCCGGGTCCGGCTCCGGGTCCGGCACCGGGGTGGGCTCCGGGTCGGTCGGATTTTGCGGGACCGGATTGAGCGTGCGCGTCCTGATCTGGACGGCACCGCCGCCGGTCAGCGGAACGGTCAGTTCGTCGATGGTGTGCGTGCCGGGTGCGAGCGTGGCGACCTCGACGCGAGCCACGTCGAGCGGATCGATTGAGGGGTCGGGCACCACCCACAGCCCCTGCTCGACCGGCAGTCCTGTGGCCCGGGCCAAGATGGTCTCCGCGGCGGCGTCGGCCTCATCCGACGTGGTCAAGATGGGTGAGGCGTAGTAGCGGACCGCCGGGCCGAAAGGGCCATTCCATCGCAGCGGCGACAACGGGTCGGTGATGTAGGCCAGCCGGTAACCGGTCTGGGTGGCCGGATCCGACCCGGTCGCGCGCACGATGTTGAACACGTCGTCACGGCTGATCCGCCGGCTGGCCTGGGTGAGCGTGCCCGTGCGTCCCTCTCGCAGCGTCAGGCCGGGCGCCGTGTCGATCGCCGGGTTGCGATCGACCACGGCGAGCTCGCCGGTCCGCTTCGCCGTGATGGTCGCGCCCTTCGCGTCGACCAGCTTGGCCAGGAAGTCATAGACCGAGTCGTCGACCAGGACGTCGGTCGCGACCAGTTCTGCGTCAGGGTCGTAACCGGCGGCCGTCCAGTCGATCGGCACGGTGACTCCGACGTACATCCCGTAGGTGCCCGCACCCGATTCGGTGCCGTTGATCAGGGTCTCGAACACGTCGCGGTGCGAGGTGCCGGCCGGCACCTGGTAGGGATAGATGACCCGGGACTGGATCAGCTGCGCGATCCGGTCGGATGCGTCGACGCTGATCGGCCCGTAGGGCATCGACGACTGGTCGAGCTGTTCGACCCGGAAGTACCCTTGCGGCACGTACTCCCGGGTGCCGTCCCCGAAGTCGACGCCGCGCTCGGCGAACAGCTCGACGCCGTAGGGCGCCAGCAGGTCGAAGTACTCGCCCGGCACGGTGGCCGACAGCGTGGCCTTGATGTCCGACGTGGCGTTGCGCCGGACGTTCGCGTCAAGCAGTGGAAGCTCGATACCGCCTATCGGGTCGGCGCCGAACTGGACCGTCGTCAGCAGCCGCACCCGGGCGACGGCCCGGTGCGTGCCGCCGATGGCGTCGCGGTAGCGGGCGGAAGTCGGCCAGGCCATCAGCTGGTCACGTCCCGCCAGGTCAGCAGCTCCGGATCGTCGGCGAGCTCTTGCCAGCTGGCGTAGCGCTCGCGCAGCGACGCCCAGGTGACCGCCACTCCGACGACCGACGGCGGCGGCGCGGCCACCTCGGTCAACGGGATGGTGAACATCGAGCGCACCGACTCGCGCGAGAGCCGGGCCACGGAGAACGAGCCGACGACCGCGTACATGCTGGGGCACTCGATCGAGTCGGGTGTCTGGAAGAAGACCGGCGCGCCCTGGCGCAGCGACGTGCGTAACGCCTCACGGTCGGCGCGGCTGGTGGTGATCACCTCGATGGTCATCGAGCCGGCGCTGTGCACGTCGGTGACCGCGATCGGATCCGGGCGCCCTCGCACTTCGTGCAGGACGTTGCGCGCGTCGTGGCGGATGTCGGACCAGTCGTGCAGGATCACCCGCCGATTGCTGGCCGGCGCGGCGATGAACTTGATCCACACTTCGTCGGGTGCGAGCCGGTCAGCGTCCACGATCCGCTGCTGCACGATGACGTCGGGCTGGTTCTCCGCGCTGGCCAACGCGACCACCCGGTACTGCATCGGGACGCCCGCGATGAACTCATAGTCGTCGACCTTGCGTGCGAGCCGCTGCTGGGCGACGTTGATCGAGACTCGACCGCCACGCACCTCCGCCCAGCGCGAGCGACCGCGCGGCCGGCTGTAGACCACCGCTCGCACGACCGACGCTGAGATTCCGACGGCATCGACCCGGACGCGTCCGCGTTTCGGGTCGTAGATCGCGGTCGCGATCATCCCCGTGGCGATCGACCACTCGCCGAAGGTGATCGAGCCGGAGCCGAACGACTCGCGCACGCCGGTGCCGGCGATGGTGACCGCGCCGAAGCGGACCAGGCCGGCTGGAGGATCACCCAGCGAGCTGGTCGAGGTCGATTCTCCGTCGGCACCGTCCCAGACCGCGCTCACGCTGTCGCCGTCGAAGTACCCCGAAGCCAACCGATCGGCCTCGATCGCAACCTGGGCGTCGACCAGGGTGTCGAACTGGCGCAGCATCGCTGCGGTCACCTCGGCGCCGCCCGCGTCCATCCCGTTGATCACCGGGGTGCACCGGCCGGCATCGACCGGTGCCTGGCCGATGATCGCGAAACGCTGCGTGCTGTTCGCGGTCATGTTGACCACGCCGTAGTCGGAACCCGCGCCGCTGGTGCTGCTCAGGAACGTGTTGCCGGACGTCCTCCAGTCCAGGCCCAGCGTGCCGGTCTGCGGCGCGATGGCGCGGATGCTGACGGAGAACACGTAGTACTTGCCGGCCACCACATCGCCGCGCGAGCACACGACCTGACCGGCCGTGGTCCCGGTCAGTGCCGTGGTGCGCGGCAGCGTGGCGTGCGCGGTCGCGGTCCGGTCCCACAACGTGGGGAACCAGGTCGAGTCATCGACCTTCAGCGCCGGGACGATCAGCAGGTTCTGCCTGGGCATCTAGAACGTCACCCCTCCGCCGACGCGGGCGCGCCGCACGGTCTCCCGGTCCTGCTCCGTGATCGCGGTCCGCACGGTCGCGCGCACCGGTTCGCCGTCGAGCAGCACCGTGACGTCGACCGCCTGGGCCCGCTGAGCGGCCAGCAGGGCAGCGAGCTGCTCGACCAGGGTCGGACCCTCGACCGCGGGCTGATCGAGTGCCAGCGACGATCCTGGGCCCGCGCCCGCCACCGTGAACGCCGCCGACGTCGCCAGCTGGCCCAGCGTCGCGTCGACCTGGGCGCCCAGGTTCTGCAACGGGTCGAGCGCGGCGATCTGGGCCGCCTCGCCCATCGCGCGGGCGCTGGCGATCACGCCGCTGGTCGAGTCCGCGAGCCCCAGCGCCAACCCCATGCCGGTCTGCCGGCCGCCCCAGCGCATGAGGGTCGACGGCGAGTTGATCCCGAAAAACCCGGTGATGTTCTCCCATGCGGAATTAGCCAGGTCACGAGCGGCGTCACCGACCGCGCCGATTCCGTCTTGGATCCCCTGGACCATTCCCGCAACCATGTCCTTGGCTGCCTGGAGTGCCTTCGCCGGAAGCTCTTGCAGGAACTTGACAGCCCCGTCGACGAGTTCCCGAACTTTCTGAATCGCCTGGTCCTTCATTTCGACGAATTTGGCAACCAATTGAGTGGCCGTGTCGACGACCCATGTCATGACCTGACCGGGCAGCCCGGCGAAAAACCCGACGACACCGGCGACCAGCTCACCGGCCTTGGCGACCGCGTTCGTCACCATGTCCAGGAATCCGGTCGCCACGTCGGTGACGAGCTGAGTCACCCAGGTCAAGGCGCCGGTCACCAGGTCGCCGAAGAACTGAATGACCTGTGGGACCCAGCCGGCCAGTCCGGTGAGAACGTTATTGATCAGGTCGAGGAAGAATTGAATGACCGTCGTCACGAAATTGACCACGGTCTCGATGACCGACGCTGCCATCGTGACGAATACCGCAATGATCTGCGCGGCGAACTCGATGATAGGCGTGATGATGGTGATGATCGCGGTCGCGATAGAGATGATCGCTTCGACCATGGGGATGATCGCGGGCACTACCGCTACAAAGGCCTCGATGAGCGGGGGGATGACCGCGGTCGCCAGATTCGTGATGATCGGCAGCAGCGGAATCAGCGCGTTGACCAGCTGGGTGAAGCCCTCGACGATGACGGGCACCAGCGGAGTAATCGCATTAAGGGCGACGGTCAGCTGTTCGGCGATCAGCGTAGCCAGCTGCTCGGCCACCGGCTGTAGGGCACGGAACAGCGGTTCGAGCGCGACCAGCGCCCCGACCAGCAGGTCAGAGATGATCGTCGCGACCTGGGTGATGATCGGCGCCAGGGTCGTGAGCACCTGGGCCAGGGTCGTGCCCAGCATGTTGACCAGCGGAGCGATCGCCCCGAGCACCGGCGCGACAGCTGAGGCGAGGGTGGCGAACAGTCCCACCGCGACACCCAGGATCGACGCGACAGGGCCGGCCAGCGCGGAGAGGAACGGACCGATGCCCTGTTCGACCAGGTCGGTGAACGCGCCGGCCAGCAGTGGCAGCACGGGCGCGAGCGTCCCGGACAGGACGTTGGCGAACTGAGTGAGCACCGGGCCCAGGGTCGAGATCAGCGAGCCGGCGATCAGCCCGAACGCGCTCGCCAGCGCGGAGACCGCCGGAGCCAGGGCAGTGATCACCGGACCGATGGCCTGGAGCGCGGAGAGCAGCAGCTGGCCCATGATCGCCGAGACCTGGCGGAGCACCTCGCCCAGCGCCTGTAGTGGACCCTGGGCGGCGGCGCTGTCGAAGAACGCCCGCAGCTGGGTAGTCAGCGCGGCGAGGCTGGCCAGTGGCGAGGCAGTGTCGCCAGCGAGCCCGGAGAAAATCGATCCGATGATTCCGCCGATATTGCCGACGATCGTTCCGAGGTCTTGAAACCCGGCAATTGCCGAGTCGATCATGTTCTCGATAGCGCCGGAGTCGATGCCCTCGTTTACCCAATTGCGGAAGTTCGCAGCAACTTTGTTGATCGCGTCGCCCAACCGCGGGAGATAGGTCGAACCGACCTGCCCCAATCCGAGGAAACCGCTGACTGCATCGCCCGCTCCGGACCCGACATTCCGCAGGAATCCGGCAGTGTTCTCCAGGATCACCCCGGTCGCCTGAATCGGACCGGGCTTGATCAGCTGTTCAATCGCCTGCGAGCGGACGAACGCGAAACCCTCCGCGATATCGGTCATACCCTTTGTCAGCGTCGGCAGATACGCCGACGCCAACTGAGTCACCTCGCGGCCGAAGCCTTCGAAGAACGCCTGTTGCACGCTCTGTCGCAGGTCTTTGATCGGTCCGTCGTTCAGTACCTTGATCGCCTTGGCCGCTTCCTGCGCGGCCGGAGCGAGCCCAGCGAGGGCCTCGGCGTCCCCCCCGACCGCGTCGACGAAACCGGCTGTAGCGATCTTGAAGGTAGCCTTTGCCGCGATCAGCGCACCGATCGCACCGACCGCGAGCGGTGCGGCGCCGGCAAGTTGCGTGAGCGCCGCCGTAGCGCCGCCCAGGAAGCCGACAGCGCCGCCGATCGCGCCCAGACCGGCCAGCCCCTTGCCGACGCCGGAGATCGCGTTGGCGGCGATCCTGGCGGCGCCGACCAGTCCGGCGGTCGAGCCGTCGAAAATGATGTTGATCGTCGAACGGGTCTCAGCCACCGGTCAGCCCCCGTATGCCCTGATGATCGCATCGCCCATCTCGCGGGCGGCTGCACGGATGCGTGGTTCTTCGCGTTCGTAGGTGGTGAAGAACCAGTAGGAGGCGTTCCCTCGATGGGGCTTGAACTGGCGTGGCTCCGTGTTGTAGTAGCGACCCTTCGCGTACCAGCCGAAACGGCCCTTGACGCCGAACTCCGACCCGAACAACAGCGGGTGCGGACCAGCCACCACGTTGGGGGTGACGCCCCGCGCAGTGCGCACGGTCCGGCTCGCCCGGGCAGCCTGGAGACCTTCCGCACGTCCTGCGGCCCGGATCAGGTTCGCCAGCTCGCGCGAGAGTCGCTCGGTTCCGTCCTTCACCTCGCGCTCGGCCTGGCGAGGCAGACGCTTCAGCGCGCGTTCCACGAACTGCTTTCCGCGAATCTGCACGCGGAACCCGTCGGAGCCGATCCGGGGCATGGGAGCGCTCGACCTCTACCGCGGCCCGCGCGGGTCGGCCGCCGCCGCTGCGTCCTCGCGCAGCAGCACCAGCGCCGTGTCGAGCACGCGCTGGTGGGCCGGGTCCGCCCAGTACTCGAACGGCAGTCCCGACTGCATCACGAGCGCCACCATGGCCCGGCTCAGGCTCCCGGCCGGGTAGGGTCCAGCAGGTCGCGCGCCTCTTCGCTCTCGCGGTCGACCGGCTCGAACGCCACGCACCGCCGGAAGTCGTCGAGGTCGCCGGTCCACACCTTCGTGCGCTTCGCAGCCAGCCACGCGAGTTCGCCCAGATCGCCCATCTTCGGCGTGCTCTGGATCATGCCCAGGTGTCGCCGACGGTCGGCGCTCTCCCAGGCGTAGACGTCGCGGCTGTCCGCCTCGACGTGGAAGGTCTCCCCGTCGTCGGGAGTGCAGCGGAACAGGATCACGCCGACGCTCCGATGATCGCGATCGAGTATGTGACACCGGTGGTGCCACCGCTGTTGGTCACCGTGAGCAGATCACCCGTGCCCGCGGTGACCGCGTAGCCGACCGCGTCGGCGACACCGGCCGCCAGCGCGAACGCGCCGCCCGGGCGCACCGGGACGGCGTCACCGGCCGCGGAGAAGATCGCCAGCCCGTTGGACGCCGGCCGGCTGATGACGACGTTGTTCGTGTTGCCCGCGTCGGCGGTGACCAGCAGCGCTTTCACGCGGGCGAAGACCTGGGCGACGCCGAACGCGTCGGCGAGCGCGCCGGCCAGGTCGAGGTCTTCGGTGCCCGACGCCGCCAGCGTCCGGGTGTCGACGAACACCCGGTCTGCCTGGCCTGCGCCGGTGCCGTCGGTCAGAGCCAGGGCCAGCTCGACGGCGCGGCGCGCGCTCGCGCTGCCCGCGTCGATGGTGTTCTGCTGGCTGGTGCGGACGCCCAGCGCGAGCGAAACGGACAGAGTCATGATCGGTTCCCTGGGGATCGAGGTCGAGTAGGGGGAGGTCGGGCGCGCAGATCAGGGGCGGTCGTAGAGGGGCTTTCCGACGATCTGCAAGGTGGTGGCGGTGACCTCCGTGACGCGCACCTCGCCCAGCGCGTTCGGCGCCTTGACCAGCAGCGACCCGGACCAGCTCACGGTCTCCGCCGGGATGTCCGGGTTGTGGATCACCTCGAACGTGACCGTCTCCCCGTCATGGGTCCACAGCCAGTCGCTGATGCCGTTGGCGCGCCAGTCGGCGTAGAACTCCAGGTCGAGCGCGTACGCGTCGTCGGCCGGCTCGACGAAGGTCCCGGCGTCGCCACCGAACGTGTAGAACGACTCTCCGTCGTCGGTGTTGTTCTGGATTTCCGCCTTGCGGCACTGAATCTGAAATTCGGTGCCGCCAATGTCCAGGGTCAGAACCTTGAGCTTGCGGTTATGTGCGCCCATCGGAAAGAGCCGCCTCCACACGGATGAAATAGCAGGGTAAAGAAATGGTGCCGCTCTGCCACACTCCGGGCTCAGCGGATTTAACGACGACGTCGGCTTCGTCTCGGTCGATGGTGTCGAGCGCCTCGCACACGCGCGGCAGGAAGTCGTAGAGGACGTCAACCGCACGATCGTTCGCGGGCGCCGCCAGCACGACCTCGAACACGCCTTCGCGGGCGTGTGTCTCGAACCCGTCCCAGGTCAGCGTCGGTGGCCCGACGTAGGCCGCTGGCGGGTTGAGCGCCTGGCCCGGACGGTCCGCTACCGACAGCCCCTCGACCGCGCGCAACGCGGTCGACAGGACGTCATGCACCCGCCGCAGCTCACCGCTCATACGATGATCGATCCGCCGTAGCGACCGATCTCCAGCATGCGATCGATGTCGGCGTCGAAGCCGGGCACGTTCGTGCTGCCCAGCTCGCCCATCGCGATCAGCCCATCAGGGGAGTTCCTCCGGGCATACAGCCGCGCCGCCAGCAGCAACGTGCCCTCGACCAGGTCGCCGACGTTGTATCCGGGGACGAAGTACCCCAGGTCGGGATCAGTCTTCACGCGCTCGACGAACGCGATAGCAGCCGCCAGCTTGCGCGCCATCACCGGGTCGTCGCGCTGGTCCTCGGCGCGTAGCTCGACCTTCAGGTCGGCGAGTGTCGGCGGCCAGGTCGCCATGCGGTGACTCCTTCCTGCTGATCGAGGACACGTCGACGGCCCGCACCCCAGGGAGCAGGGAACGGGCCGTCGAGGTGGTGCTACCGCCAGACCGGGTAGCCGCTGGGCTCGCCCAGCAGTGCCACGGCGCTGATGACCGCCCCGGTGGTCACCGTCGTGGCGGTGACGCGGAGCCGGACGAACGGCGAGCTGGAGGGGTCGGGGATCACTCCGATCTCGCCGACGCCGTTCGCGGCGGCCACCGCAGCTGAACCGAGCAGTCGCTCGGCGGG
>Ga0247763_1002103_pt1 | contig 10507 bp, 10 predicted proteins | sample UWRJL141409B4_FD_179926 | JGI IMG/M metagenome (GOLD analysis project Ga0247763, IMG submission 179926) | Plant litter microbial communities from Arlington Agricultural Research Station in Wisconsin, United States - UWRJ-L141-409B-4 | ecosystem: Environmental > Terrestrial > Plant litter >...
TATGATGGGACTTGAGAGAAATTTGGTGTTTGTTACTGATCGAGGGAAACAACAACAAAAACCGACGGTCAAGACCACGGCAGAATGTATTCAGTCAAAGAAGAGAGAGAGACAGAGAGAGACGTCCAGAACAGAAACGCAAGCAGTACGACGCCCTTTATATACCTACCTGTCTCTCCCATTCTTTCCCCTCCCCTCTACCTGAGTAGGAAAATCCCCCACTCTGCCTCCGGACCTCGAATAACCGAGCTATTATCTCACCATGACATAGCTGACCACAGGGTACACAGGCTACAGAAAGCCACACCTCAAACTAGTAGACACCAAAACGCGGGACAACTCCAACCAGTCGGCTAATTGCGGCATGCACTCTACTACACTGTACTGTGGGACTTGCAGATTGAGGTGTCATGATGGAGCACTTAGGTGCTGCCCAGAGAGTGATGCTACCTTGACCCCCACTACGCTCTGCCCGGGATCGGACTGAGAGAAAGGGCCATTGGATCTGGGCTGCCGTACATCTCGGCAATTGTAAGTACGAAAATTTGTTTCCCCCCCCCCCCAAAAAAAAAGGTCCATTAGCTAAGGAGAGGATGGGGGATGCAGATATCGACCGTATTCTCCTTGATAGACACACCTCTTGCAACCATTGTACTACCCATGACGCCCGCGGAGAAACAGATCTACCCGCCAGGTATTACAGCATAAGTGCTACCCAAGTAAGAGCCCATGCCGCACCAAGCTGGACGGAGCCTCGCATGGCCCCAGCCGTGACAACTGACGGAACAAGTGGCGGAACGCTGGTAGGTCGGTAAGGGGTGTGACTCGGCGCAACAACGGGGCCGTCCGGGTATCCCGTCGGAAGATCCGGGTTTCCAGTGGCAGTCGCTACGGGTGTGCCTATGGCTGCCGTGTCGGTGTTGATGGGATCGCCCGTCTTCGAGTCGCCACCTGAAGCTCCTGAGGGATAGGCCGATGGCTTCGTGCTGGGGGCTGCCGTTGGTGAGGCGCCTGCGTCATAGGAGCTGCATGCGTGACATGGTAAGCCTGGGGTGTACCCTGGCACGGTGCCGACGTAGGTCGATGTCTCGCAAGTGCTGCAGGGTTGAATCGTGACCGTGAGCGTTGAATCATTTATCGTTGAACACGATGTCTAAGCAGGGGTCAGCATAGCACCATGTTTGTCTGAGTTGAACCTACTCTCGTCACTGTAACTTCGTGGCCACTGGATACTGAAGAGCTCAATATGCAGGGATAGCATGGATGGCCACTCGTAGATGTCTGACAGATAGACCTTGTGACTGTAGCGACGCACTCAGTTACCGTTTCCGTGACTGTCTTCTGTTAGCGTTTTGAATGGCTGACCAGGAAAGATAGCTCTTACCAGTAGAGCCTTCGGGACAGATTTCAGTTATCTCGACCAGGTAGATTACTTCGACGCCAATCCATGCGCCGCATTTTCCGGGGGATGGAGAAGCCGCTGTCCCAACCATCGACGTGGCTGTCCGGTTCCAAGTGTAATTCCCTAGCTCTGGTCTTCCAGCCCGGGCCGTTTGTGTGCTGATAACTGGAGGGGCGTAGGGCGGGACGTAGTAAGGGTCACTGAAGATACTTGACACCCCACCTGCGGTTTGATTGGGCAACCCTGAAGAAACACCAGTTAGGTAGCTTGTCGGCCGAGTTGCCGTCGCACCTGGCGGAGGACCGACGGAGTATCCAGATGAGACTCTGCCCGAGGAGCTAAGTGAGGAACTGCTGGGGGCGGCGTTTGAAGCACTGGTGGAAGTAATAGCGGAGGGACTGACCGAAAGAGTACCGGAAGCATTACCTAAAACGCTGCTGGGAGGTGCACTGGAAGTGGTGCCGAAAGCATTACCAGAAGAAACGGCAGTAAATACGTCGGAGGCACTACCAGAGTCACTGGAGGCAACTCCAGGGGAGACGCTGGAAGGACTGGGAGAAGGAATGTCGAAGGTACCACTGGAAGAGCTCCCGGAAGGGCCAGTCAGCAGAGGGCTAGAAGATTGCCCAGAGCTTGCAGTAACCGGCGCCGTGCTGGAGGAGAAAGAACTGTCGGCCCTGGAAGAAATGCCGCTCACCGATCTCTCGGATGAAATCGCGCCTGAAGCCAAGGTTGTACCTCCAGACAAGGTTACGCTCCAATGTGAGCTCACGACCCCGTTAGGCGGCGTTGCACTCCCGCTCAGTGGCAGCGCGTCCGAAACCCTATCCTCCCCAGTTGCAGTGCTGGTAACAACTGGACCCCCCGGGGATACCGATGAAGGGAAGCTGGTTTGACTCGGCGACGATACGGTGAGTGACAGGTTTCTCGACTGAGTTGCAGAAAGCGAGGCGCCCAGCGAGCGACTTTCGGGCTGCCCGGACTGAATAGTAGGTGAGGTTGTTGATGAAGTGGCCAGAGGCACCCCACTCTGACCCGGCAACACCGAGCCTGTCTGGTTCAGAGGAGGAACTGTTACAGTTTTTGGCTGTGAGTCTGATCGAGGGCTAGAGCTAACCTCCAACGCCGACGCCGACGCCGACGGAGAAGCGCTAACCCCGGACCCCGATGTTGCCCCTGAAGTTGCCGATGGCGGGACCGTTGAGTCCGACGCACCGGCAGTAACTGTAACCACAAGTGGCGAATCTGCATGCGAAACCCGCGTCTGACTGCTTGTGAAGCTTGACGCTGATTGGCTCGAGGGTTCCGCAGTTACGGTCATCGCAGTTACGGTCACAACAGAAATATTCGGGCCTCCCGCTGACGTCAACCCGGATTGTTGGGAGGTGGCATTGCTAAGATAACTCGGAGGCGAACTCCCGCTGCTTGTGGAGCTGCCCGATTCTAAAGGCGACCGCCACGTCGTGGTTCTAGGGCGTCCAGAATCATCAGACTGACTAGAAGCAGTGACGGTGACTGTACCTCGGGGCGTCTCGGACTCGGTTTCAGATGGTGCACCGCTCGAACGAGGAGGCTCTCCAGTCGCTGCGCCAGTGCTAAACTTGCCACTAAAAGGAGGATGAGCTGTCAATGACTCCTGGGACGACTGAGGTTTCTCAGAAGGCTGCACTGTCAATGTGAGGACAGGGGGCGTCGAATCCGACACCCCTGGAGTAACGCTTTCTGGCGGCAGCTCAGATAGGCTCGGGGGCTCAACTGTGACGGTAACAATAGAGGGTGTCGGATCTGACACCGCTGAAGTGACACTTTCTGGAGGTGGTCCCGAGTCGCTAGTGGGTCCAACTGTGACCGTAACCGGCGACAGAGGCGACTCTTCTGGACCGCTAGACAAAGTTCGGTTCCCAAATGAGACGCTAAACCTGCTTGTAGAGTTGGATGGCAATGGTGGATACGCTGTCACTGTAATTGGCCCTCTTGGGCCTGTGGGATTGGCAAAGCCGGTCGCGTTGGAAAACGGAACGGGATGGCTCCAGGTCGTGTCCCTCCGTGGCGCCGTGACTGTCACGAAACTGATGCTGGGCGTAAAATTCACCTGAATCGAACTAGAGTATGTGGTCATGCTATGGACAACATTCAGTATTTGCGTCATTCACGTATGATACCACAATGACTTACTTGGAGTCAGTAGAGGTCACCGTGCTGTTAAGTGTCGGTATCGGCGTCGGTGTTGGTGTTGGCGGAGTCAACGTTGGTGTCGACGATGTAGAGGTGACGTTTGACCGGCAGATGCCAGGGCTGGCCAATCCGTTGATACATTTGCACGAAGGAGAACAGAGGCTGCCTGGTGTGCCGTTCAAAGCTCCGTCGTCGCACTCCTCGTGGAAGTCTGGCTCCGTGACGTTGTCACCGCAGCCTAGCGGTGTAGCTCCACGGGCGATGATGTAGGGGAGACCAGAGGTGCCATCAGCGAATGACTGCTGACCTGGCCCGGTGGCGTTTAGGGCAATTGCCAGTGCCTGGAAACTGCCGTTCCCTGTCCTGGGATACTCAGAGAAGACCTCATGGACGCTGCAGTTCCAATTGCTGGCAATCTCATCGTTGAGCGATGTCATGACGTTGGATGTAGCCACCAGGTGGGCGTTGTTTAAGCACGGATGACTCAGGTTCCCACGAACCTGGAAATTCCCAAGTTCGGAGAGCGCCTCGATCGCCACGGGGTTGCTGTTGCTCTGGTAGTAACACGAGAGTGAGAAGTACATCCCCGTGCCATCCTTGCCGCTGGCAACATGCTTGATGGCATCTTGCATCATGGCATATGCGCCTGGGAGGTTGTACCATTTTGCGTGAAATGACGGGTCCGTTCCAATAATAACCATGTTCCCAGTCACAGCAGGGGACCAGATGCGCTTCGTATCATCCAGAAACTTGATGGTGTTCAGGCTGGTGTTGCATAGGCAGTCGGGGACGATGATGGCCTTGTATTGGGCAAAGTCGGCCGTCGTCATGCTGTTCCATTCATTCTCATCCTTGCAAACATGGGCTAGCTTTGGTCAGCGCAAGGCATCGGTGCTTCTGCCACCACTTTGGCCACTCACCTGTCAAGCCCAGTTTCTGGGCTTGATCGTGCTCAGAATACTTGAGGCCTCGCATGTAAGGAAACAAGACATCGGCCCCCAAACAAACGACTGTGAGGCTGGCAACGGCCAGCAGCCCAGGGAAGAGAGAGCGCATGGGGGCGTCAGCATAAAGGAGTGACAATGAAAAAGGGAGTGCCTGGATACGGGGAAAGCCGCCGCCTCCAAAGCTAGAGGTGCATGTAGGCTGCCCAAAACAAGGACGAACGCCGACTGGATATCCCGTATGTCGAAGGGACTATGGCGTATTTCAACACCAAGGCGACTCTGAGACTAGAAGATTACTGAGAGTCAAGGTAACCATCGAGCCACTATTCACGGCCAAATAAAGAACTTGCACCATTTTGGGGAGCCCTGATTCTCCGAGACCGTCTTGCCCTCCGGCTTCAGCAGGCTAACTTGCCCCCCGAGGTGATGTCTGGACCTGGTGGTACAAACCCATCATTGATGCGGCTCCGCGATCCAAACAAGCCCCTTTTCAGGCAGCGGCAAGAAGCGGACGTACTTGGCGCTGTGGCCACACCCCAGTGCCGAGCTGTTTGCTAGTAAGGCTGGATCCAGGCAGAGAACAACTGCCCTATGGGGAGCTTGCCGATCTTGCTGTGGTGTGCCAGACCGACCAAGATGGCGGGACCGGGTCCCAAACCACACGGCATCCTCATCGTCCCCCGCAATTGCCCAATGTGAATGGTTCCCCCATGGAGATGAGGTGATCTCAGATTGAGGGCGCCTGGCTGCTAAAGGTCGGGTTTGTAAGACAAGTGAAAGAATAGCAGGGGTCATCCCAACACACGTATCAAAGGTTCCAGGTTCATTGGGATGAACGGGTGTGGAGATTGCGATTCGAGACATATGGCTGAGGGCCAGTCCCGGGACAGTGGGACAGCACACAATTCCGCAGCCAGGGAAACAGGCTACGAGATGGACGACGAGGCAGGCGACTGAGTCACCAAGGCGCTGTGGATCGCGCACCGTTCCCGTCCGAGACCTCGCAATCGCGTTCGATTCAATCAGAGAGAAACGTGGATGGGGCGATGAGGAAAGAAGTGGCGAGAGGCGCTCGATGGCGGGCTAAGTAAGCCGAAGAGGTTGGATTGGCTGTATCCTGACTGAAAAGCTAGAGATATGCGGCCGCAGCGCTGCTATCTTGCTGCACGGTGAGCGGCAAGAACCAATTGGACAAGCTCGGCTTTGCGCACCTGGCCAAGTGATCCTACTTAGCAAGTCGGTGATTCGCTCCCCGCTGTGTCATTTGATGCGTAATTCGATAGCTTGTGGATGCAAAAGATTTGGCGTTGGAGGTGACTGGGTGTTGGGAGCAGAGGATCGAGGACAGCAAAGTTAGCCAAGGTACCTTAACTGCATCAGAGCCGCTGCGCGCGCTGCGTTCGAGCACCATATCGGGGAATTAATTACCTGGCCGGTTCGCCACGCATCTGCCGCAACCCAACGGCGCCCCCGGCCTTTTGCAGTGCGGGCAATTGTTCGGAGTGAGGAAAGGCGCACGTCACTCTCGTTCGCACATCAGGTCAGCAAAAGTCCGGTAGGAACGGTGTTGAGCGGGACTCTTTCCCTTCCAGGTTTCTAATCTTCTAGTTGCTTCCAGTTTCTCCTCGTCTATCCCCAAGACTTTTCGTTGCGCATCACTCATCTCCAGCCCTCCTGTTCTGCCGTTGTCGATGTCGTCTTCGACATTCAGATCATGACAGCTGAAGCTTTTGATCTTCGTACTCGGGTCCTCGCCTCGTATTTCCACATTCGACGGGCAGGACATCGCCAGTTGGACTAGATTGGGCATTTAATAATGGCGGTTCACAGCACCTCTTTTTGGGGGGGCTTGCTCACCACCACTGTCCTGTGTGACACTTCACACAGCCCCTGTGTCGTCCAATACTCCAATACGGTAATATTTCTTGGCCTTTTTTTCCTGCCAGCTGCCCGAGTTTTTCATTCTGTCCAATCCCAAATTCGACATTCACAGTCTCTCAAAGCCGACTGTCTGCTTTTACTCTTTGGCACTTCCCACCCATTGCCCTCTTATGGCCCCCATATACCGCGCGTGTGTAAGTAAGCACCGGGTCGATGCGTGCGAATCGGGACCTTTCAGCCTCGCCTGGCTGCTCGTGTCGGCAAATCTCTTGGCCTGGCGACCTCACACTCCCCCCCTTCCACGGCGGCAATAGTTCAGAAGAAAGGTGGGATGGAAGCATCATGCAGGCTTCCCCCATGCCCGTCGGGCCCAGCAACCTAGGCCTCGTCACGCTTCTCGGCCAATGGATCAAGCGGCTGACCCGTGATTATGTGTGGCCATGTTCACACCCAAGACGCAACATGTCGAGGTAGACCCCGGGGGGTTGGGCTGTGATATCCTATCCCCTCGTCTCACCTCTAAACTCCGCCCCGGCAGCGGAAGAAAACCACCTCCGGCAGTAGAATATGCATCAAAGCTTGCTCTCGAGCATGCTGGAACCTTTGCTACCTAACCACCAGGTACAGCGAATCAGAGACGAGCCTAGGTCACTCGGGTCGGTCGACCTACTGATATATTAAGCGGCTCATCCATATCGGGAGGCAAGACTTCTACTTCAATGTTGGTTGTCAGTGATAGACTATTCTCGGCCCCTATAGATATTACTGAGCATGATCCTGAGTGGCAATATGGGTCAGCAGGGTTCGCGGACCACCTTCGAGAGCCTCTTGACCAAAACACATGTCCAGCACGCTCTGAGACAGCCCGATGGTCGGCATAATGACATCCCTACGGTATGCTTCAGAACGCGTGTGTCGTCGGATTAGACTGCTGATGGGCTTTAGGCACTTGCCACCATTGTCTTACTAGAAGGCACGCCAGCACAACTCCAACACATTTACGATTCTGAGAGCGCCGGGCTCGGGACCTGGTCCCCTTCTCCGACAAGTATCACCGACGAACAGGCCAGAGCACGTCTCGTGGGTGATGTGAGGTCAGCCAAACACAGCACTCAGCTTTTTTTTTCTGCAATGTGATGCTGACGAGAAGCAAAAGGTTCCAGCGAGCCTTCATGTCCTACTTTAGCATGGACAGTGTCAACAGGTTTTCTGGCAATTCCCGGTCTTTGGCCCTGTCTCATCTGCTAACAGGCCCCAAACCTCTCATCTACGGCCTATTTGCGGGATTAGGTCGGCCCCTGGTATTTCTCAGTGACGCCATGGAGCTTCAAAGTCCTGTCATGGTGGTACAGTCGCTAACGCTGTCTGCCGTGGACTGGATGGACTCTATACACGACCTCCTGACGCATCCGCAGCTGGCGAGGCCTGCCACTGATACCCTGTCGCCAGGCGAGATCCTAGGACGAGCTGCCTACGACGGCCGTCTGAGCGGTGTCATGAAATCAGGACCCGGGTTCCACGGCGTATCACAAGTCTTCAGCAGCCCAGCAGCGAAAGTGGCCATACTCGAGTACGTTCACCAACTTGATTGCCGTAACCCGGCGATACTCGTCGATCAGATGGCATCCTTATCCGCACTGCTTCTCAGCGCTAGCCACAAGCCAGGGAAACCGGCGTTTGACTTTTATCTCAGCTGTCTTCCCACATGGGTGAATAGTCTTGGGATTTTGCTACCGAATTTTCTGGACGAGAAAGATAAAATCTCGCTAGCGCGAGGGGTATGGCTTCTGATCGTCTTGGCATACGTTACGCAGCTGAGGCCCATGGTGGATGAGAAACTACTGTTCTCTGAAGAATTACCAAGCTACGTCACTTGGGACCTTGTCTTCAGAGACTTCCGGCGCCAAGGCACAACTGATGGGAAGTGCAAGGATCTGCAGCTCTTGAGGGCACTTCGCAGTCTCCGGGAGCTGGGAAGAAACCATGACGGAGATGACCAGGTCAATCTCAGGGCGGCTTGGAAGCTAGTGGTGTATTGGCAGGGGTGGACAGGCTTGGGGGCCGAGCGAGAAGAGACTCTCAACATCAGACTGTGAAGACGGAGTGGATTGGTTAGAATAACCCGCCCTGGCGGCAGGGTTGCTAGAGTAGAAATAATAATTCTTGAATGTATGATTGGAAGTAGTTTAAGGAGGCAACCGAGGTTGCTGTTACAGCCGAAGGCAAGGTTTTACCAATTTGTTTTGTTTCGACGTCAGGGTCGTAATGATCGGGACAGGGGCAGTGATACGACGCACCAAATGCGGTAAACTAAGATTCATACGTGAGGTGGTTTAAAGGATTATTTTCCATAAAGGGTAACTGTGTTTGATATTCCCTATGTCTGTAGATAATGAACTAGCTGCCTAGATGCTGTTGCCACCAACGAATTCATTTCCTGAAAAACAAGGGATATTGATGAACCGGGGATCCGACCTGTGTCAAATCGGAGTCTTGCGCTTCATATTTCGGTCAGTGACATACGATTTTACACATCATCCTAATGTTCTGATTCATCAGATTACTAAACCCAACGTTCTGTAGGCAGCTTCATGTTTCCCCTCGGTCGATCCGCAGATGGCAGATCGGCATCATGACATTCATGTTATGGTTGGTTCTGAGGACTAGGTCCAGTCCTGGTTCTGTCATTGATCTGTGCTGCAGGTTCTGTATTGATGATTTCCCTGGTTCGGTCCACTCCAGTCCAGTCCAGTCCTGTCCCTGTTTCATGACATGGATCGATTACATATCCGGCTGGAACTGGAACTCACCAGACAACTTGACCAGACCAGGCCAGACCATACCAGACCACTGCCTCGTGCTGCGTGGGTCTAATATCAATATCCACGGGTTCGGTTCAATACCTACATGTACCAAACAAACCTAGGGCTAGCCAGATTTGACATTTCGATGTGGCGACGGAAACCTAGGTAGGGAGCCAACCAGCCAGAAAGTTGAGTGACTGGTGGTGATGTGATGTGACGTGGTATGTGTGATGTGGCTTACTCATGTCCAGGCAGATCGCACGCCCCTTGACTCAATGGGAAGGGCGCGAAGATGTGAACCCCAGCTGTGTGGTATTCGGAGATATCGGGGATGGGAAGTTGGGCAGCACACAGATTGGGCAGCTACATCAATACCTACCTACCAGACTGATATTTGTAATGAATGTTCGAGGCCTGGTCCATTCTCAATATGTCTTGAAGTATGTCCAGATCGTGTACCGTTTGATGCAGGCTGACCCCAGCGTGCCGGGCTAGATAGAACCAGACTTGGAATCGACAACCAAAAAAAAAAAAAAAAAAAAAAAGGCAATACAGGAATAGAAACTGCAACTGAAACGTTGAAAAGTGGAGAGAAAAGGGGGTTGAATGTGAGCTCCAAGTCATACCCTGCAGCACTGCACGTGGGTAATTGAACTATTAATACTGGTAAAAAAAACTGATGCCCGGCTTCTAGCAGAACTATAGTATCTATCAGAGAATGGACATGAAAGCAATGAACAAGAGAAATCGTTCGAATGTCTGTAGTCTAGTCTGCAGTGTAAAATGTGGTCGATTCAAGTAAGTCTGGCTATGTTAGTGTCCTCTCTGCTTCCAGGCGCAAGTTAGTTCTCCACATAGGTATGTCGGTGGTTTCATCCAGAGCGTGCGTGCACCGAATAGGAACATGATACCCTGGACTTCACCAAGGCGGAGATTCGTAACATGAAGCCCATGATCCAACCAAACGCGAACCCACCGCCTCTGGGGAGCATGGACGGTGGCATAACTCAACTAGGTAGAACAGGTCTGGTATCTGGGTGCCTACCTACCTACCTAGGTCTCTAGGTAAACACCACCCCCCTTCAACGCAAGAAAATGAACACCACAGATGACAATGCCTGCACATAACGCGCCATAAGTCAGTCCGCCATGAGGCCCAGATAAAGCCAGGTACTGCATTCTCAGCTGTGCTGAAGACACAAGATGCAATTGAACCCGGCAAAGAGTATGTGTACGACAAGCGAGATGGCCAGTCGAGCTCGACATATATGAGACAAATCACTCAATCTAACCCCCCC
>Ga0247763_1002104_pt1 | contig 10500 bp, 6 predicted proteins | sample UWRJL141409B4_FD_179926 | JGI IMG/M metagenome (GOLD analysis project Ga0247763, IMG submission 179926) | Plant litter microbial communities from Arlington Agricultural Research Station in Wisconsin, United States - UWRJ-L141-409B-4 | ecosystem: Environmental > Terrestrial > Plant litter >...
CTGTCCGGGCTCGCGCGTTTATTGTAACCGCTACGGCCATCTGTGGTGGTAATAGGCACGCTATTATAAGTAGGTACCTAAGGTAGATAGGTAGGTACCTGGCCTCACTGGTTGCTCCTTGCCCTGTAAGAGACAGTCTGCTCCACATTCATCAGAACGAGGTCCCTCCCAGAATCGGCTGCAACGCCCGAGTCATCTTCTTCTTTTTGAATCCCCAGGTTCTAGCACTCCGGGTGTGCAATTGGTACTTGCTACGATCCTTGCCCTGAACCCTAACAAGTGCCGTCCTACCCATAGCGTCCTTGTTCAACTCATCTTCTCCCCCCTTCCTGTTTGTCGTCCGTACAAACACAACCTTCACTATCGTCTTTACGCCCCGCTCTCTCAAGTTATCGAAGAGCTTTGGAAACTCTCTCAGCCAAGATAGCTGCTCGTTCCCGCTTAGCTTGTCAATCAAATTCAGATCAACAAACACATAAATCAGCTTTAGCCCCTCCAACACCGTCCCTAAAACATTGAACCAATCCCGTTCTGTCCGTGCGCTTTGGAACCTCTGTGCGCTGAGCGAGGCGGAACGCTCATCCATCAAGCTGCGGTTGTGCTGTAATATCTGCGAGGTGAGGTACTTGATGACATCGCCGCGTGCAACTTTGTCAGGTGACAGGCCTTTGCTGTCGAGTGCCCATACCCCGGGAATCCTGTCTGGGGATGCAATACATGTATTGATGGCGTGCAAGAGGAACTCCCATACCGCAAAGCGGTCGGTAAAAGAGCTGTGAATCATGATCTGGGAAGAAGTAGATGCTTTGGCCCATGCATGGACCGTGGGCGAGTGGCAGAGCGAGTCCACCTGACTTTGCGTTTCACGGAGACGGAGCAGCCGTTTTGCCAAAAGCGTGTTATGAGCAGCGTCGGGACTGGGCAAGACGGATGTGGAGAGAAACGTCATGACCTGTGAGAGCTGGATCTCGGAAAGTTGTCGATTGGTGTTGATCAGGCCGTTGAATTGGAGTTGGTTCGCTCCTACATTTGGGACGTAAGTTCCTAGTTGCTGCTGAGATTCTATCTTGGGCTTAGACTCACTATCGATAGCTGCTTTCAGCTCCACTATCATCATACGGCTTGCCTCGAGCTCCTTTCTCGTCGCCTCGAGCTCAAGGCGGACAGTCCGCTCCAAATCTTGGTTACTGGTTTGAGTCGCTTCCAATTTGAGCAGAATTTGTCTTTGTTCCGCTTGATTCATGCTGAGGGAAAGCCTGTCTATTTGGCGGATCGTGTCGTGGATGTCTTCCACGATATCCCTGAACCGAAGAGAGTACGGTCTGGTGATGGCCGATAATGCGTGCAGTATTCTTGGCTCTTGATACCACTTGATGGCTCGGACGGCGAATTTGACTAGATGGGAGTAAAGACTCCCGACCAACTCTTGCATCTCCTTCACTGGGTACAGCAGCAACTGTAGTTGAACGTGCCTGACCGCTTCACAAATTCGGCACAAGGCTTTAGATAACTCCTTGATCAGTGTTTCGTGGTTGATAACTCCCTAGGATTGCAGGCGATAAGTTACCTGATTAGGGTCTAGGTTCTAGTGCCAACTTACAATGAACACCAACTTCAGCAGCCCCCAGGCTACTGATACGTATTCGGGGTGATGCTGGGATAATACGTCCATAACCTGACTGTAAAACATGACCCTCGAACTGAGCCTTGTGATCCATTTCGATGCTCCTCCCCTCTTCTTGGAGTCATATTTCGACTTGGTTCGGTTGATTATTGCAAGTAGCTCTTCTGCCGTGGATGGCGTTGGTGCATTTGTCGCGCATTCGGTGAAAAAGCTACTGGCGAGAAGAGCTTGTGCGGTCTGGAAAGCATCTCTAGCGGAGAGAACCCTATGCCAGCCTGTTAGCTTTTGCGCGACATGCCGTCGTGGCCACGGACACTCGGTCTGGATATTCCACAAGCCAGTTGTTGCGAGCCAACTCCTGAATTATTGCAGGAGAAATCCCGCAGGAGTGTGGAACATTGGCTTCCATATTGGCTGGATCTTTCTATGAGATGGCGATCAAAATCGGCGAAGACAGTTTTTTCCAGTCGGCGAGAGAGGTTTGGGGCAGAGCGGGGTAGGGGGGCTGTGTCGCTGCAATGGGTGATTGGATGAGAGACTTTGCTGTCGTCCGCCCCACATTCATCGGGCGGTTTTGAATTGGTGTGCAGTGCAGTGGGAAATCCCGCTCTGCCTTGCTGCCTTGCCGCCTTGCCGCAAGCAACAATCTCATTCCGAGACCGCTGTCAACTTTGAACTGACAAAACATGTTCCCCAGTGATTGCGGTATGTTTTGCATGCACAGGTTGCCAGGGCATCGCCCATCAATCGATGCTGGCGCTGCACAAAATCCGATGCGCCAATTTGGGACGCCAGTGTCAAGCCGACACATCGGCATCGGTAGGGGGCTGCTTGAGAAACAGCTCCGGCCAATGCCTTGAGTGTCTTGGAAAAGCGCGGCGGGTGCGTTTGTAGCGTGTCAAAAAAGGCCGTGAGATGCAACAGACAGTTCTGGGGGTTGCCTGCAGCTTGCTTGTCTGTCGTGACGCCCCACCAGAGCCCCTCCTCAAAGTGGTCCATAGCGTTTATTTCTTTGCTGAGTCTGAGCGATGCCGTGGCCATGTGGATGTGGTATAGCGATAATGCGGCCATGGAATCGGTTGTTCTGTTTTGCCCAAGCTGCAGGCTGTCCATCTTCCAAGCCTCGGGGGTGCCTAAAAACTCGAACACAGTCCTATGCATGAAGACCACCTTAGCTGTGACGATATCCTGGCCGCCTTTGTTGATGCTTCGATCCAAGGCATTATTGTCATGGGCTAGCTCTAATAGCCCACCACAACGGCTTCTTAGTCGGCCCTCGAACTCTTCGCAGAGTTCCAGGCGGTCCTCGAACGAGAGCTGCTCGCTGGAGCGCACATCTGTTTCGTATTCCTGAAACAAGGCAAGTCCGAGAACTAAGAGATCTTTGCGCAAGAAAGGGGTTTCTTCTCCGTGGTAGGTGTGACATATGCTGAGAAGTTGGGCGCCTTGTGCCGTGTGTCGCTTGTTGACCTTGCCCAACATGTGAGTGAACATGTCTTCGAGTTCAGGCGGCAGCTCATCAACGCGGCGACGGATTTCGGAGAGCCTGTCGTAGTCGTTGAAGCCGTCGAGTATGGAACGACATGCCAGGATGACCCAAAGGAAAACTCCACACGACTTCTGGACAAGTTCCTGCAAAAGAGCGCGGGATGCTTCGGGTTGTCGCTGCCTGTGTCTTTTCATCGATGAATGGCTGCCGACTGTATCTTCAACGTACTTTTGGATGTCTTGCTGCGTGAGGTCTTGGAGCTGAAGTCTAGGAAGCCCTCCGAAGGCCGCAACGCAGGCGGGTATCGGCCGACTGGAAACAAGAATTTTGATACGACCATGACTACCACCTGCGAGACTCTGAACGAAGGATATCCCATCTTGATAATCGCCGTGGAATTCATCGGGGCCATCGATGAAAACACAAATGTTCCCAGTTATCGAGACGCTGTTGGATATGTGTTTGAAGGCGAAACGGATCTCTGCGGGTGTAGGAAGTGCAATTTCGCCGACTGCGTGAATCCCTTTGGACCGATTTGACGCATTTTCCAAAACCTCTTTCCACATGCCGGGCAGTGCGTTCTGAATGAGCGATGGATTCTCCTTGAGAATCTGATAGAGCAAACTTCGGGACATTCCCTCGAGCGTGCGCTCTTCGTCGGACCCGAGACCCGAGAAAAAGAAGTGGCATAAAAGAAGGCGCTCCCCGCTTGCCCATTCTGAGAGATATTCGTTGGTCACCGGGCTGCTGTAAATGTACTTCATCAGGGTTGACTTCCCGCTCCCTGCCTTGCCCGATAGCCAGTATGTCCCTGACCCCCGTCGCAGCCAACTGGGAAGGTCGTCCCAGCATACAGCGTTTGCCTTGTTTGTATTCGGTTCCAGCGCCCAGCGCAGTGTCTTATGGTGGTGGGGTGATATGCTCTCTCTTCGGTCGCTTATTTTCCTGAACCACAACGTGTCGAGCAAAATGCCTTGGCATGTCTCATCAATGATTCTCTTGGCTGACTGGGCAATACCTCGACGCCGGCCGGACGAGGCCTCCACCACGATGCTCAGTTGATCAATGTCGTCTCTGATGGGGGCAAGATCTCCGCGGGCAACCTCTCGCAGTGATCCAGCGTCACCGGGGGCGGCAGGAACGATTGAGTCGAGTTTGGAGACGAGTTTCTCCAGATCCTGGATCAGAAGCTGGAACTTTTCCTTGTCCGAAATAATCCAGCGGGCCCTGCGATGAGCTGAGGTTCCTTGACCCTCGGTTTCCGTCTTTCGCTGAAGCGCCTTGGTGAATTTCCCCATGCGGGCCTGGCTGATTCGCCAACGCTGTCGGAATTGGGTTGGAGCAGACGATGTCGAGGTTGCCCCATTGCCAAGGGGCAGTATTGGCTCGTCTAATGCGAACATTTCTGGGGCGACGCCGGCCGTAATTAGACGTTCGGTTGCGCTATTGTCGCCCGCTGGTAGCGTGTCAAGGAGAGGTTGGTCGACATCGCGCAGACCGTATGACTGACGCAGAGTATCGGCATCGCTAAGCGTGAAACGGATGATTGCCAAGATGCGAAGCACAAGACGACGCGTGTCGGGATTGTCGAGACGCTTGTCGTAATCAGGATAGAGAAGCCGGACGCGATCGGCCCACTGAAGGAGAAGGAGCTTCTCGATGTCCAACCTGGTGTCGAGAATTTCCAATTGCCGACTCACGTGGCGCGTGTCGGTCAGAAGTCCAAAGAGTTCGATAGTGTCCTTGAAGGTGCCGATGAGCCCAGCAAGTCCGGCCACTCCCAACGCGATACCCACAATCTCAGCCATGGCGATTTGCAGAACGTGAGGTCGAAAACCGTGAGCGAGAAGGATGGGAAGGTGCGCCCAACTTGACGGCATTTCTTGGCGTGAAGTTGAGGCGGCGCCAAAATGATTGGCTATCAATGCTCGCCAGGGTTAGCTCGTCATGTCGCGAATGGTACACTTTCATTGGTGCCTGAGTGAGGAAGGCACGTTGGAGTTCGCTCTGTTTTGCCAGTGGTGCCTAGGTACCGAGTTCCGTTCTCGATTTTGGAGAAGTCGAACGAATGGACGAAACAATAGCAGAATCGTGAGTCACGTCATGTTTCGCCGCGTCAGGCTCGTCTCGCACACAGGCTTGCACATAACTCCCATAACGTCCTAGAGAGAACTCACCTTTGGTTGAACTTTCGCCGAATCTTTGCTGAACCTTAGTAAGTAATGGGCTTCCTCAGCTTCTATCGTAGGGTCCCTTGTCTAACGGTTCCACTGAAAATTCGCACGAGTCGCTTGCTCAGCGATAGATAAATTTCTGGATGTGTGAATGCCGTTGGGACCTGCCCTTCCTGCGACGTCATTGTATACATCTCCGTTCGATATTTCCCTATTTGAAGCCTATTTAGTAACTTCTACGAAGAGATGCAAATATAATAATCAGTTACCAATTGTCATAATGACGATACAACTGCAGTGGTTGAGACGGTCTCTGCGAGACCCCCCGTTCCACACTTGGAATGAACTTGGCTTCCCTTGCCCCTTGCATAATATAAAAATACCAACCTTTACTCTATTTCAAATCTGACCAAAGCTTGGCCTCTATCGACATTCGATTAATCGTAGTGTAAGCCCGGAATGATTTCCATCTCTTAGCCAGCTGTAAGCAATGAGTCCTTGGCAGCGTGTAAGATTGCCAAGATGGGAACAGCGAAACCTGGTTCATGTCAAAAATTGATGCTGTATTTATCGTCAAAAAACTTGGCAGTTTAAAGATGCGGTTCCAAAACGTGACCCAAGACTTGAGCTGAACCAGGCGGTCGGCGGTTCCACAACACAGCCTCATCGCTGCCATTGTAAGCCCGGGACAATTTCACCACCTTTGCGATAACCATAAACCAACTTCTCATGGGGATCGTGTAAATGCTTGGCTAAGATCGGGATGATATTTCGACAAATAGGAAAAGGTACCAGGTATAAATATGAGATGTTTGGACGAATATTCTATCATCAGAAACTCAACAACAAGCCATTCAAGTCAAACAATCATATCATCTTCCTATTCCTTACAAAAACAATAACTCATTCCTCACTCAAAATTCAACAACAGTCGTCAAAATGAAGTTCTCATTCACCCTCCTCACCGTCCTCGCCGGCCTCGCCATCGCCAACCCCACCGCGGACGCATCCGCCGATGCCCCCGCCGCCCTTGATCGGCCCATTGAAGTGCGAGCCCTCGACGGTAATTGCGTCCGCTGCGTCCGACGCGGATGTGGAAACGAAGCGGTCAAATGTCTGAGAGGACTTCTCCCGTCCAAGATTATCCCGTGTTTGGCCCTCAAGTGTGCGGATGATTTGGCAAGGTGCTGCATTCTGGATTAGTGGGTTGTTGGGATGGACTGTGAGGTTACCTATCCGGGAGAGATGTGAAGGGTACTTTGGATGTTCGGTTGGTTACGCGTGAGCACATTGGAATTGATGTTTGTTGCGAGGCTTTTCGTGAGGGGGTATGGATCCTACGGTCTTTTTTCGCAGATACGACTCACCTGTTTTATGGTGCTGTCTACTTAAAATGGGGTATCAAGTTTGGATCACATGCAGTGTTTATTGAAGTAGACACAATTGCGTTGTGCTCAAAGCGGACTCTAGAAAATCGCATAACTTTCTTTTCTGCTTTGCCTATCTCCGTGCTCAGCTCCGTGTTGTTTTGGGAGTCGGCACTCATCTTCATCACCAATGCCGAATGTCCAGTTCTGGCAATTACCGCAAGTCACAGGTGATTTCTTCTTGTCAGGATCAATAGCCGTATATGGTGTAGGTGCATTGAAAAACACCACCGCCACCACTTTAAAAAGCGAGCGTGAAGAAATAATAAAAAACACACCATCGCCAGCCACCGCAGCCCTTGCTAACCTTTCACTGCATCCACTTTATGTACTCTCGATCTTTGATTCCTGTAGGACCACTAGCAGCTTGAAGCTCCCTAGCCTGGAAAATATGGAAGCCACTACTATTGTCAGGTAGATAGGTAAGCTGGTTTGCCTATTACCGATGACCCTAGATAGTCTCGCCCAGTGGATGGGTTATTCAGTTGATCCACTGGCAGCCGCTGCCCTTGGAGCCGCAGTTCATCTTGATTATTCTCTGTTAGTGCCTACCTAGATATAACTAGCGGAGAAAGAAAAAAAAAACTCACAATCGACCGCGGGCCATCCCAGCCGCACTTCCAGTTTCCGCAGGGCTTGATCTGACCCTTGCACTTGCAGTTATCCTGACCGAGGTGTCGGGCGCCGTTGCAAAGGGGCTTGTCGGCGTTGCTGCAGCGCGCCAGGATAATATGGCCTTCGCCACGAGCCGTCAGGTCGGTGGCTGGCTCCTCAGCGGCAGGAAGAGCAAAGGCACCGGCTGCGAAAAGAGCGAGGAGGGAGAAGCTGGTGATCTGCATTTTGGATGAAGCGGTTCTGAAAGAACTTGGAAAGTTGTTTTGGGGGGAGTGAGTTAGTGTATCTGAGAGAGATAAAGATGCTGGTGAGTGATGGAGGATGGAAAATAGTAGATAGAAGCTGGGGAGTTGGAGAGGTTTATATAGCCGTGTAGTTGTCGACTCTGCACCTCTCCCTCGCTTCCTTCCGTTTCTCCCCCCCAATCTCTTCTTCCCTCAGTCTCTTCCTCGTGCGGTTCTCTACTGTCCGCCTGATGCAAATTTTCTCTAGATTCCCCCTGCCATGGCAGTGTTCGGGCCGTCTTGTCGATCGCAGCCGCAAATAGTGAGGCAAGGTAGATTGTGAAGCCTGTGATGTATGTCGGCCGCTCTTTTTCGCAGGGATGTTTGTCGTGATGATTCACGAATACTACCTTGGAGATGAATTTGAAGCCTCCCACTGGAACTTAAGGGCTCACTTCGACTTCTGTCCGTCCATGAAGTAATGATTGACTTCGCACAACTCGCATTTCATCAGAGTCTTGATCGCAAAGCGAAAAAGAGTTACCTTAGCCTCCCCCTTTCACAGTACCGCTGTTGTGTATAATCTCAGGTACCTAGGTACCTAGGCAGTGCGCAGGATCGTCGTCCTAGAGTTACGGTACACCGAGCCGGGTTGTGATGTTGGGCAAGTCTTGAACCAAACCTCACCTATCACTGTACCCTTCCCGCTCAGCTTGTTCAAGGATGCTACTCAAGACTAAGGAGGCTGACTCTGTCATCGGATAACTCACCCTTTCTTCCAGGTTGGTTGACAAGCAGACCTCTCTACGAACGGGTACGTTGCCAAGACTTTGTTGTAGTGCCAGGCTGTGGTTTACTTGCCGCGCCTACTACCGGACATGGCATCGGACATGACACGTGATTCCACCAAATACTATCCTACTAACCCGGTAACTTTGGCTAGGTACCCGATTAAAGTGACATTTCCGCTAGCTTCCCGTCTAACGTCAGCCGTAGGATTTCAACTCAGTGAAAGACGACACCGGGGCATAATTTGACCGGGGTTGTCTTTAGAGTACTTCTCTTCAATTTCATGACAACATATCTCCCGTAATTAGTAAGGTGAAATAGGGTCCTAGCAACAAACACAAAAAGAAAAAAAAAAGGCAGATAGTCTCATCTCACAACAGCAGGACACTGGACTCTGCCCAACCCCAGTCCAGGCACGCCGGATGATGTTTCATTTCTCCCCCGGTCTGGTTCTCGTTCTGGCTCTCGCATTCCTTTGATCCAGTCCCCTGTAGCCGGCGTGCATCCTTTCCTCTTTTTAACCTCCCATGGCTCGCTCGCTCCTATCTTCCAATGACGAGTAGATGATGAATGGATTGAACTACGGCGTCATGTTTAGGGAGGTAGGAGATTGTTATGGTTTGTATTCTAATGCGGCCGTTTAATGTCACCTTCCGGATTCTCCATCTCGGATACTGTAGGTACCTACCTAGGCTGATGGTAAACCACGTTCAAAAACTCCTCCTGGTCAAATTTTTCTTGAAGTCAATCCCGAGTGGCGATGTCTATTGAAGAAGGTTCGGTTCGCTTATTGAGCCCATACCATCAATTGACGCGGCTGCTGCGCTTCCGTCACATTACTGTATGATGCCTGCAAAACAACAAGAGTTATGCGCCACGCCGTCATCCATAGCAATGATGACTACCTACACTACACAATGTTCCCCTACACCTCAATTCACTCCGCTTCCCTTTTTCCCTGCCTCTCCCCACTTAAGTATCATTTCCAGGCCAAGTTTTTTTCTTCCAGCTGTAGTTATACGGTGCAGATAGTTTTGTGGTTGTTCCTGTGATGAACCGGTGAAAATTCCTTATTATAGAAGGCGCACACTATTTCTAAGGCAAGAACTATCACCTACCCTGCCCTGCCGTAATGTAACTGCCCTGACTACCCTTAATCGCCCTAATCACCTCACCCAACTGTTACATTGTATAGATATATATGTTTATGTGTGGTCGGCCCTTTATAGTAGGGTGATGTAGTCTGGAAGCAGTAAACTAAAGGTGGTATACCAACTTACTTGCCTGCGGAAGCCTGGCGTACGGCTCGTTGTGGGGAATTGGGTTAATTAGGTAGAAAATAGAAACAGGGTCGCCGTACAGCGTGCGTTGGATGGCCAAAGTGATGGCGATGCTAAATCTTTTTTTAAAGGGTATGCATGTTACTGTCGTTTTTTCACTTACGATTCACTCATTTTTAACTATGGGCTGAACGTCTACTGGGTTATCAAGTTTAGATCACAGTCAGTTTCATTAAATATAAAATTTGGGCAAATCGCAAACCATTCATTTACGCTTTATTTACAAAGTATCTCTGTACTCTACCCCTGTCGCTCACAGATAAAACCTCCCCGCATTCACATTGATACAAAGAGAATCACTAAGAAGGTTAGGCCCCGCTAGGCAAGTTTATTTATCGACTTAAAGAATGAAAAAGGCCAAATGAACAGCCACGTATCTCAGGTAGATACCTAGGTAGGTAGGTAGTGTGTGTGCGTTGAATCCATGAAAACAACACAACACAACCACCCCCCCCCCCCCCCCACCACCAAAAAAAAAAAGCAAGCGTAAGGAAAGACATGAGTAAAACCCAACCAGCCATGCATCTGTCCGTCCGTGCCTGTGTGCTAACTCCGTTGATCCATCCGCCCACCTTGCCCGCTATCTATGTGCATCTTCAGTTTCCATGGATCCATTACAAACCAGCTCCGAGGCTCAAAAATTCTGTGTCTAATGTTAACCTAGAATTATCCCCGCTCTTTGTCCAGGTGAGTGCCAAAAATGGGCGGACCAGAATCAAGCAAATATCTTACCAATTACTCCCCTGATAGTGGTGCATACACCCACGGAGAGTTTATTACTTGACCCACTGGCATCCGCTGCCCTGGGAGCCGCAGTT
>Ga0247763_1002105_pt1 | contig 10493 bp, 5 predicted proteins | sample UWRJL141409B4_FD_179926 | JGI IMG/M metagenome (GOLD analysis project Ga0247763, IMG submission 179926) | Plant litter microbial communities from Arlington Agricultural Research Station in Wisconsin, United States - UWRJ-L141-409B-4 | ecosystem: Environmental > Terrestrial > Plant litter >...
CTTAAATAATTAGTCAATACTATTATTAAAGTATTATCGTTTCATAGAAACGGAAATAAAAAAAAAATAAACAAACAGAGAAAAGATATATTTATATATCTTGCATATAATTATTGTATTAAATTATATAAAGCTGAAAAATAATGCTCGAAAACCATCAAAAAGGGGTTTTGTCTCCCCCGCATCAAAACAGGTGTACCCTCCCCTCCCAACTTTTATTTTCTTTGTATAACTGGTGTAAACCAACTATTAGAGGTACACTATATTTATGCTTTGTAGTATATTTCATATTTTTTGTGTCTTTATATAAAGAGATAATATTCTTTAATACTTAATAAAAAAAAATATTTTATATACTCAGAGAATAAGGGATTCGAACCCTTGGTAGAACGAATCTACATTTGATCTCAAGGCAAACCCCGTAAACCACTTGGGTAATTCTCTTTAAATTTGAGTAATTTAGGCTATAAGACCAAATCATTACTACTAGTAATAGGTTAAATTATATTTATACCTATATTTGTTAAATAATATTTTCATTATATTCTTTATTATTTAAATTATCACAAAATAAATAGACAAATTCTCTAATTCCTCTTTAATAATCTTTCACTATTAGCTAACTCTAATAATTAATTCTACGAGAATATACATAGAGATAATTCTTTTTTATTATAATTCCTCAGCGACTTGAACGCTGATCCCATTCTTATCATGAATATGTTTTAACCACCTAAACTAAGGAATCTTATAAATAATATTCATTAATATTATTTAATAAATAAGGTATAAATATTTATATTATATTTAAAGAATTAATTGTCAAATCAAGTTTTTACAGTATCTATAATTTTTCCTAATGTTCCTACTCCTCTTTCAGGAAGATGAGAATATTTTCATTCTTCTCATCTTTCCTTTAATTTTGATAAAGTATTACCTTCAGGTTTAGTATTATTTATTCAGGAATTTCATCTACGTTCCATTTCTGAGTCATTTACAGATTGTGGTTGATTTACCATTTCATCCTCTTTATTTAATTCTTTTTTATATTTATGTTCTTCTCTTACAGAAATAGATTCTGAAGGAGTAGGAGAAGGTAAAGGATGAGATTCTGAAGGAGTAGGAGAAGGGTGAGATTCTGAAGGATTTTTTATTGACGGTTTATCTTCATCTTTTTTAATTAATATAATTATATTTAATATTTTAAGATATATATTAAAAATTAATTTATAATAAAAACTATTTCTTTTAATTAATTTAAAAGAAGTAGGGTAGTTTAGTAATAAATTTGTATTAAATCCTGTAAAAAATAATATATTTCCAATATCATCTAGAATTGAACCTATACTTATTTCAGGTATATCTAAATCATTATGTATTACTCTAGGATTATTAGAAGGATTTCCTCCACTTTCATTACCAGGTAAGTTTGAACCCCCTATACTACTATCACCTCCATTATTACCATCATCATCATCATCGTTATTATCGTCTTCTTTCTTACGTTTTTTAACTGAATACTCTTTACTCTCGTTCTCATCTTCATATTCATTTCTTTTACGTTTAATACCTCTTTCTTTGATATTATTCTGATTTTCGTTGTTATGAGATGTTTGATTATTATTACCCTCATTATTATCATCATTTTGATATTCATCAGTCCTACTACGTTTATTAGAGTTTTCGACTGAATCTTCATTATCTTCTCTTTTACGTTTATTAGCCTCAGGAATATTAGTATCATCATCATTATTATCATCACTATTATCATCACCAAAAATATCTTCATCTTCAGAATTACTATCATAAAAGTTTGTTTCTTCTTCTACGTTTCTATTTCTTTTAATTTCAGATAATCTTTCTTGAACTTCTTTTTCTGTTAAATGAGGGTTTTGAGCTCTAATATTGTGTCTATCAATATCATCTTCTTTTTTTTCTTCAGGTTCATTAAGTGTACCTTGAAATTCTTCTTCTAACATCTCAGCAACTTCTCTTAATCCTCTCTCAGTGTTTCTATAATTACCACTGTCTTTATCAAAAAAAGTAGGATATTTTTCTTTTACTTCTTCTATAGCTTTTTCATCTCCTTGTAAGGCTCTTTCCACTCTTTCTCTTTCATTTAGGATTTCTAGGGGAGCATTATGACTAGGGTTAGCCTCAGGACGTCCTAGATTACCACCATCATTATCGCTATCACTATCTTCATCATCTCCATCACTAGATGAAATTAAAAGTATTGAGGAATTATTTAATACACATATAGCTGTACATTCATTAAAAGTTTTGATACTATTGAATAATCTTAATATAGGAGTTAAAATTAAGAACCTCAATAGTATACCGAAACATACAGCAAAATTCACACTAAATCTACAAAATGTCAGTACAAAATTCCCCCTTCCAAACCTAAATGATGATTGTTTGTAAAATGATAAGCCAAAATTCTTCATAAACCTACTGTCAAAAAAGCTGTACCTATAAGTACATGTAATCCATGAAATCCTGTACCAAAATAAAAACATGTTCCAAAAGCACCATCACTTATAGTAAAAGCTGAATAACTGTATTCTATACCTTGAAAACCCGTAAAAATTGAAGCTAAAATTACAGTTATTATACAACCATACAAACTTCCAGCTCTTTTACTTTGTATTAAAGAATGATGAGCATAAGTTATTGTTGCACCACTTGATAATAATATAACTGTATTAAGTAAAGGAAGTTCAAAAGGGTTAACAGGTTCAATACCTAAAGGAGGTCATTGAGCACCTAATTCTACTGTAGGTGTTAGAGCACTATGAAAAAATGCTCAAAATATAGCCAAGAAAAATAAAGCTTCAGAAACTATGAATAAGATAATTCCTAAATTTAATCCCTTTTGTACAGCTAAAGTGTGATTACCTAAAAAAGTACCTTCTGCTATAACATCTCTAAATCAAAATGACATAGAGAAAACTACCAAGATTAAAGCTACAAAAAATACATTATGTCCATTACTAAAACTATGCATAGATAATGCTCCAGTAACAGCTGCAGCAAATAAACTTAAACTAGTCTGTAATGGTCAAGGTGAAGGAGATACTAAATGAAAAGGATGACTTTGAAAAATACTTCTTGCTACTTGTGTCATTCATTTTAATCAATATATAAGTTAAAACATACCTAAGTATATAATTCTAAAAATTGTTTAAGAAAGAAAATAGAATTCTATTTTACCCCTTTAAGAAATAGGTGACTTGAACACCTAACCTATCGTGTGTAAAACGATCGCTCTACCTATTGAGCTAATTTCTTTTTATATTTAATATATAAATATAAAAATTTATATAATTATTCTTTAATATATTATTTTCTTAATTAATATAAAAATTAGGAATCACTACTTCTAGGTTGTTTTATTGTTATTACAATAGCCCCGATCATCGCGAGCAATAAAATAAAACTAGCTATTATTAATCACATATTATAATTAGTATACATTACGTTACCTACACTAGTAATATGACTATTTTCTATTAAATTACCATCTCATATTTTACTAGTTACAAAGTGTATATCTTGGTTATTTATATACTCTATTTTTTTATTATCTTGATTCAAAGATATATTATATAATATATTATTTAAATTAAAGAAATTATTTAATATAGCTATATTATAAGGTAACAATTGAAATACTATATAATTAAAAGATATAGCTATAACTATTGCTAAAGGTATACTATTACTAGTATTACTTTGTAATTCACTTATCCTAATATTTATTAACATTAAAATAAATAAAAATAAAATCGAAACTGCCCCGATGTACACTATTAAATAAGCTAATCCTATGAAAGTTAAACCCAACATTATTAAGTAAGAGGATATATTAGCAAATAGTCCTATTAAAAACAACACTGAAATTATAGGATTTTTACTTGTAATAGTTAATATACCACAAAATATAGCTAAAAGTGAAATAATATCTAATATACTACTTGTATAGCCATTTGTAAAAGTTTCATTTAAAACAAATAGATTATTATTCATTTGTATAATTTTATTAAATTTATTCTACCTTCGAAAAGGATAAATACTTAGATTTTTGTCTAACATTTAGAGATTGAAGCTCCTTATTTGGGAAGGTACACTCTTAAAAAAGTATATTTTGATTATAACCAAAGCAAGAACACTCAGATTCGAACTGAGAATTTGGAGGTTGAAGCTCCCGGTTTTGTCCTTTAAACTATATTCTTATAATATAAAGAAACACGGAAGTAGAGAGATTTGAACTCTCAAGTCTAAATTAGACATTGTATAGCAAACAACTTACCTTACCTATGGAAATACTTCCTTACTTAATAATATAAAAAAATCCTAATTTTTCGAATCAGACCGGATTCGAACCAGCATCAACCTCCGGGACAGGGAGGTTCTTTACCAATTAAGTTACTAATCCTTTATAATTATTAATAAAATTATTAATAACACGATATACGATCAGTGGGAATCGAACCCACACTGGTTATTTGGAAGATAACAATCCTACCATTAAATGATGATCGTTGGGGTTTATAATATTATATAGGAGAAATAGTCTCTAATCCTTGACTATATATTAGTATTTATATAGTATTTTATTGAGGTATATGAGATTCGAACTCATATGAAAGTGATTAAAAGACACTGGCGTTACCATTACGCAAATACCCCTTTATTGATATAATATAACAACCCTGACTGTGGTTGGCTAGACCAAGAGTCATATGTATATATAAGTATAAAAAAATGACCTAAATTGGTTAAGCCTTACATCAAATTTTTCATACTTACTATGTAAAATTGAGATATATATATCAATAAAGCCAACACCAAATAAAACAACCAACACATAATAAAACCGTCATCAATGTAAATGACAAAATTTGTACAAGGATAAAACCTTCAATCCCGGTTGGCGCGATTTCCCACTCCTACCAACCCCACCGCTATTATTTGGTTAAATAATGCTCTCTCCCCATGGCTAGTAGAAAAGAGAGCTGAGCTTCTAAGATGAATCGAACATCTATCATGATATTAACAGTATCAAGCTCTACCTTTGAGCTATAGAAGCTTTAAGAATATTTAAATAAGATTCTAGATAATATTAAAGGATTATATTAATATTTAAGCTCAATTGAGCTAGGAAACAAGAGATTCGAACTCTTAAAGCCAATTAAACTACTGAGTTTACAGCTCAGCCCTTCTTACCAATAAAGGGAGTTTCCTGAAATACAACAACAACTTATAATAAATTTATTTTAATTTGTTCATAATAATAAAATTACTACAAGCTGAGACTATTTCTAATTGAAGTAGTAACTCCCATCATTTAAATTAGTCATTAATATATTAGTAGCAGCATAACTTTATAAAGAAAACATTTATAAAGGTCAGTCTATTAATAATTCATATGAATTATTGATATTGTTTTTTTTAAGGAAGATTTTTTGAATAAATATATTTAATAATATACTGGAGCTAAATAAATATATATCTTTATAAAAGAACCTTGTATATAGTATATTTATTCATGTTCTTCCCTTAATCTGATCTGGATTCGAACCAAAAATATTACCTTATTATTCAGATTTGTTTTTTTTTGTTTAGGTTCATAAGCCCCGTGCAACTTCCACTACACGAACCGTATTTCGACTTTACACTAATTAGAGCCACGCATACGAAGAAATCTGTTATAAGATCTAAATCCTATTATTTACTTACTTAATAACAAAAAAGCAAACTTATTGCGGAAACTCCTTTCAGCATGTGACGAGTGATTAGTACCAATCCAAGGGTTTATTCACCGTGACATGGTGATTCACGATTACTAGCAATTTCTTATTCATGTAGCCGAGTTTCAGACTACAATTCATTTCTATATTTTATCCTATTTTTTGAGATTAGCTCAAACTCGCATTTTCGCTTCTCTTTGTGTAGGAGTATTGTGGCACGTCTATAGCCCACAACATTTAGGCCATGATGACTTGTCTTATTCCCCTTTATCTTAACCAATCTAAAGAAAGGTTATGAATGCTCTATTTTATTAATATACAAATAAAGCCAGGGTATTTGTTAATTTCACGAACGAATCCGCAGTTTCACAACATTAACTGTAAACAGCCGTGCAACACTTGTTCAACTAATTTCTTAGTATGACTAATTAATTATATATTCATAAAGAATATATAAAAAACTATATTCAAGTTGTGGTAAGGTTTTTCGTGGGTCATCGAATTAAATAACATACTTCACTGCTGGTGTTAGAAACGGCCTAGTGATTTCAGTTCCTGCGTTGCCACATTACTCTTGAGGTGGAATGCTTACATTTTCATTTATAGACTAAATTAAAAATCTAACCTATGGCATTCATCATTGTCTGCAAAGACTACTAGGGTATCTAATCCTATTTGTTCTCCATGCCTTCGTCCTTTAACGTCAGTTGTTACATAAGAGGTTGCCTTCGCTTTTACCAGTCCCCAAGGTATTACCAAATTACAACTCTACACCTTGAGTACTACCTCCTTACATAAAACTCTAGTAAAATAGTACCTTTTTTAAAGTTATTATTTACCGTCTGAGTACCCTTTAAACCTATTTAAGATGATTAACACTAGCCTCTTACGTATTACCGCGACTGCTGGCACGTAATTGGTCAAGGCATAATATACATATCGTCATTATCAATATATATTTAGAATTTTATTTGATAATTCAATTTAATAGAACCTTTTATGGTCTACATTCATCCAAGTTGCCAGTTCAGCCGTTAGGCCATTGACCAAAATTCCTCACTGCTGTACTATACAAATTGCCCTGGGGTTTTTTCAGACCCAGTGTGGTCGATCAACCTTTCAGTTTCGACTACGAGAATTTTGGCTTGTTAAGTAATTACCTTAACAACTACCTATCTCGACGATAATTCCTTAAGTCCTCTTAAAGCGGTTGCTTTAACCTTTTAGTATTATGAGGGATTTTTCCCTCACTTTAAGGTAGGCTGGATATCTATACTCACCTGTACACCACTTTTAATAAAATTATTCATTATATTAAACGTTCGATTAGCATGTGTCAAGCATTTGGACAGCGTTCAATCAGAGCCATCACCAAACTCATCTTTTTTCTTGTGATGGATGGGTTCCATCACTTAACCTTTTTGGTTATTTTAAATGATCGCTTAACATTTTTAAAGCGATCACTTATTCTATTGAAAAATTCTCGAATAATACCAAGCTATTTCTAGGTAATTATATCTCTCTAAATTATAGTTTTATGTAGGCTTTGCATAGCTCGCATCAAAAAATATGTATTATGATATATTTATCAATTAAATTTTTTTTTATTTTCTATTTAAGACCTAAACCTTTTACTTAAAGTAATTATACAGACATATTGTTTACTATAACTTTCCTTAAATCTTACTGATTTAGTTTATAATTATCTCTGAGAATATATTATAAATAATATATAATAAACTTCGTTTTTTTCTTACTTATTATCTTTGTTTTTTACTTTATTAAGAAAATCATCATTAATTAAAGTTTCTCCTGGACGTCCTTTTTTAAATAAACCAGGGTCTTCTTTTTTTAATTCATATAAAGCTTTTATTATTTCAGGTGTATCTTCTTTAGGTTTTTCACTAAAATTAATCATAGAAGAAAGAGTCTTATCTTTATTAAGTTCTAAAAGAAGTCCTAAATGTCTATAATAAAGGGGAGAATTTTTTGACAACATTCTGGATTCTTCATGATAATACATATCCATTGTTTTTTGTTTATTTCTTCTCTTTGACCTTAAATCATTTCTTAAATCTTTTTCTTCTCGAGAAAGAGAATGATAATAAGCATGAAAACCTCCTAAACGTGCTTCTTTTACTTCAGGGTTTTCTTTATATTGTTTTCTTCTTTCTTCATTAATACTATCATTATGTTCTTTAAAATAAGCATAATTATTTTCATTTATTTTTTCTTTATTTTTTTTATTATATTCTCTATGAGCTTCTAAAACTTTTTCACGATTTGTTTTTTTATAATGTCTTGTTGCTTCTAATTTTGCTATTCTTTTATCATAATCTTTGTCAGATTCTCCTATATTCTGAGATATAGTTTTTTTAAGTTCATCTTGGCTAATTTTGATTTCAGATGCACTTCTATTTTTTTTTCGTTTTCTAGGGGAATTTGTTACACCTTCTGTAGGACGTTTAGGTGGTCTTTGATTATTTCCTTTCTCTTTACTACTAGAACTTATATTTTGATCTTCCGTACTTCTAGGTGTGATTTTTAATATAAAGTCTTCTATCCTTTTTTCAAGTATTTTAATTAAAGTATTAAATTTTAGAAAAAATATTTTCAGAATATTTAAAAATAAATATATTAAATAGAACCCGAAAATAAAGAATAATGAAAATAAAAATATTTCACCTAATTCATGTAGTTCAGGATAAGTTTTTTGAATTTTATCATTAGTAATAAATCAAAATGTAAAATCTAATAAAGCTATGAAATTTGAAAATAAAAATATTCATTTACCTAGTTCCATTAATATGTCTATGCTTGTAAAACAAAGAGTAAAAGCTCAACAGTATAAAAAAATATAAAGATCTTGGTGATTATTTTTATGAAAAATATTCTTGTAAAAAATTAAAATGATATTTTTCATAGAATAATATAATCCATCTTCATTAATATTATTCATAAGTATTTCAAAATTTATTATTAATATATTAATAAAGTTATCTTTTATATAGATTATATATTTATAAATATAATTTATTAAATATTTCTTTAAATTTATATATATAATCCCGAAGAATTTAGAGAAAAAACTTTCCCCTTTTAATGAGAAAATGGAGTAAAGCAAAATAAATATATTGATTATGCCTTTTGGAAAATCATAATAGAAATAATTAATTGAAATGTTAAGTATTTTGGTTATATTACCTAAAAAATCTAGAAACAACTTGAAAAGTGATAAAAACATTTCAATATCTATAAAACTTGATTGTAAAGGTGAATTTATAAACGGATATGATTTAGTTAAATTTGAATTAACTCTATCATTTGTAGTGTTTTCTCCTAAATTTACTTTATTACCTTTATCTGTCATATAAGAAAACAAGTCCTTATAATTTCAAATGTCTCAAAAAACCCTTATAAAAAAGTTTAAAAATATAGTATTAAGAACTGAAGGAAATCTGAGTACAAATCTATCTGGGCCTAAATGCAATTTATCTAAGCAACTATGAAAAACTAAGAATAAAATCTTAGAATTATTAAATATATTTAAAATCATCATCATCATCATTTTTTTTTCTAATATCTAGTTGTATACAACTTTTCTTGATCATTATTAATGAAGGTCTAAACCATCTCTTATATACCCACATGACAAAACTACAAAAACTTGAGCTTGAATGAAGGCTATACCTAATTCTAACCCTGAAAATGCAATAATAAAAGACAAAGGTATTAATCCTAAAAAGAACAATATTAAACCACTTGTCATTATATTATATGTAAATCCAGCTAAAATATTTAATAACATGTGACCTGATAAAATATTTGCGGCTAATCTTAATCCAAGAGAAATATTTCTAGCTAAATATGATATAAATTCTATTAAAACCAATAAAGGTAATAAAGCTAAAGGACAACCTGCAGGCACTAACAGAGAAAAGAATGCTAAACCATGTCTTTGTAATCCTAAGACAGTTGCTCCTAAAACTATTGAAAAACTTAAAGAGAATGTTAGTACAAAGTGGCTTGTAGAAGCAAAACTATAAGGAACCATACCTATTAAATTATTAATTAATATAAATAAAAATAAAGTATATATAAATGGGAAATATATTTGTCCATTTTTTGAGTTTATTTGATTTGTAACTATGCTATGGATAGTCGCATATAATGATTCTTGACTTATTGATCAGTTATTACTTACTAATCTATTATAATTTGTACTTAAAAAATTCAATACAAATATGAAAAATAATCCTATTAATAAGTATAACCCTATATTTGTTATGGATATGTGTAAATTTCCTAATAAAGGAGCATCTACACTAATTAAATCTCTGATTTCGAATTGATCTAGAGGACTAATAATCTCTCTACTTAAATTTATAGTTGAAAATATTTGCATGGGAAAACAATTTTATGTAAATTCAATTTAATCTATAATAAAAATTATAGATAACGAATAATATTACCTTATGAGATAAAAAAAGGGCGAACACTAAAAAGTTACAAACCCTTATTTTATTAAATAATAAATATATACCAAATAAAAGCTAAAAATTAATTAAATAATTCAGATATAAAAGTACGGGATGAAAATAAACGAACAAATCTAGGTAATACATATTTAGACAATAAATAAAGTGTTAATACAATTATTGCAAAAGCAAAAACTACTTCATTAACAAAATAAAAAGGTGTTAATTGAGGCATACTAATTCTTAAATAATTAGTCAA
>Ga0247763_1002106_pt1 | contig 10491 bp, 6 predicted proteins | sample UWRJL141409B4_FD_179926 | JGI IMG/M metagenome (GOLD analysis project Ga0247763, IMG submission 179926) | Plant litter microbial communities from Arlington Agricultural Research Station in Wisconsin, United States - UWRJ-L141-409B-4 | ecosystem: Environmental > Terrestrial > Plant litter >...
GGCACTTACCCCTCACGTGGCTCCTTTGGAGGCCTTACGTAGGAAAAAAAAAAAAAAAAAAATCGGGAAAGCATAGCAAAACTTAAGGCCGTGATTTATCGTTCACCTCGTTCCACGGTGCTCTGCCCACCTAAGTTCTCGTCATTCATCATTCTCCGCATACCGAACCAGCGCAGGGCCTCGGGGCTCAATTTAGGATCTTTCCCCGGGGATTCTCTCGGGCTTCCGTCTTCACAATAGTTAGTCAAGGACACCAAAATCTTACTCCCTACCACGAGAAGCAATGCCGCCACAAGCCTCCCTCCTCGGCATTCCCCTCGAAGTGCGCACCATGATCATCCTCGACGTCGCCTTCTCTCCTATATCATCCCCTCCCAAAGTATCCGACCTGAACACCCAGGGCCGCCGAACCCTTCAAGCGAAGGCAACCGGCGCATGGGAGGAATCCCGCCGTGTCCTCTTCCCCGCTCGCCCCGCCGCCAACCCCTGTCTTTCCCTGCTCCTCACGAACCGCCGGCTTCGTGATGAGACGCTTGACGCTCTTCGCCGCGCCGCTGCAACCAAACCGCTCACGTACACAGCGGATATCGTCTACATCAAAAACGACTGCACGCTCTATCCTACCTGGCTCTCTGTCCCTGCGCGCGCGGAGCATGTCGACACCATTTATGCCCAGTTCCGCATCTTCAACCGCCCCGAGAGCACAGGCGGCTACGTGCAGCTCGATAAGGATCCGCACCGTGGCATGTTCTCCATTGGATGCGGCGCTCCCCCCGCTATCGTCTGGCCGTTTTATCACCTGCTGGTTGGGATTTTGACATCGGGGACTCATGGGCCTTGTGGAGCAGCGTTCACGGTCAAGAAGTTGATATTGGATTTTCTGCCGCCTGCAGCTGATGAGGTTGATGGGCTGCTACCACTGGGGAAGAGGCGGAGGAGAGTGAGGGCTGGTAATCCGGGAGGGCCGGAGACGCGGGTGGATGAATATTTTGGACTCCCTGATGAGTTAAAGGGTCGGTGCATGGGTGATCCGAGGAAGGAAGCCGCCGCTATGCTCATGTGCTTTGTCCACCAGAGACTGTGGTACCTTGCTCAGCTGAGCGCGCATACGTTTGAGTATGGCAAGAGATTGCATGAACATATTGGGGTTGTGGAGGTGCGGCTGGATGGCGAAGCGTACGCGAACATAGATCTCGGACAGCTTTTGGCCAATGTCAAGAGGTGGGGGACGGACGAGTCGAGCTACAGTAGCAAGAAGTGGTGTGATAACTTTGTGCCTTGGAAGCCGGTGGTGGTCGCGAGGAGACAAGGGTTAGGAATGTCGGTTGGTAATTAATCAAGAATTGCCTGCATGCTCCTGAGCTGGGTCTGTCTATTACTTTTGATATTCATCGAATCTCCTCATGATCGGGTATTGGAAAACTAGTCCAAAAATAACCTTACGATTGCCGATAGTTAGGTTAAACCTTGTATATAGCCTAACGACCTTTTTTTTCAGACGTACCCTAACGTTTACCAAACTTTTTCTACCTAACTAAGCCACAACATCTGTAAGAGATACTAGCGCTATAAGATCGCCTAAATATACACTGTTCAATTTCTTTTATAAAAGAGAGTTCTTATACTCCGTATTCAGGGTAAATAAATCATAAATACCATAACTACTAGATTTGAGCATGTAGCTCTCTTAGCGGAGATAAAAGCTCGCTACGAGATTGTTAGCCGTATTATGCTCGACCCAGATAAAAGAGTATAAATAGGTTTTAGAGAAGTCATATAAGCTATATAGCAGTGTAAAGTTGAAGTACGGGTTTTTTCTAGGTGCGCTGTTAGTTGAAATACCCTAGACAGTTACACATCAAGGTAGTTACATAAGGCAGCCGCGAGAGCTGCATGAGGTAGTTAGAAGAAGACAGTAGTCGATTTTAGGGTGGTACAACAAGTAGTTTCAGTCTCTAACCGACCCCTAGTCACGGCAGGTGCCCTAGATGCCCTACAGCCGTGGTGTAACTAGTTAGCCCTTGGGCTGACCCACTGGTTGAGATGCTGTTGCCAGCGCTGTGCCCTGGGCCCTACTAGGCCCACTTACGCAGATAGATCTTTGGCATCGCTGCTCCACAGCGATTCCTCTCCTTCTTCTTCTTTACCTTGTAATTTTATATGATGATTGCCACGTCTTCGATCCTACGATCATTTTGGTGACATCGCCGTGACACTCCTCAATATTTAGATGTCTGAGCTGATCACTTAACGTGCGTGATAAGCGAGTCAGCTAGACAAGCGAGTCAGCCACTTTCTACCACCCTACGACAAGTATCCTCAATTATACAACCATAATACTAGGAAATAACTATAACTGAATTGGAAACAGATGAATCAGACGATTCTGCAGCTTCCTTGCATGTGCGTGCATTATGGCCAGGCTTGCCACATACGCTATAATACTGAATCTTCGTACGAGACTCTCCTACACTACTACCATTTTGACGTCCTTCCTAAGCCAGCTGCTTACTTATAATCTTCTGATCCAGTAGATCCTATGCCTCTTGTATAGTAAATGACCCCCTAAGCCGTATACGTGTTTTTTTAGCTTTCCGTTGCTTACTAAGGCCCTTATTGGCCTTACGTAGTGCCGAGACCTTTGTACGGAAAAGAGCCACCTCATGCATTACAGCCATTGTACCTTTAGCTAATTGATTTATAATAATTAGTATTAAGGTTGGAAAGCTACCCTAATGGTTGGAAATTTGAGTTTTGATAAATATTAATTACGAAGTAGCCTCTTAAAGGTTATGTGGTATTTGGGAGACCTAAGGTAGTATTGTACCTGGGCTTAAGGCTAGGGGTATTGGGGTTTGAATACGTATATTTAGCTTAGATATTACTCTTTTTGGGTTGTATGGTATAAGGCCGGCTTCGGTAAACCCCCTTTAGATATTTTTTTCTGTAATTAAAGTAAAAAACTCCTTTTTAAACATATAGAGAAATTCTAGTTTGTTAATATATATAATGTTTATTCGCATCAATTACTTAATTTGGTAGCTATACGTTTTTTTTAACGGCTTAAAATAACCAATATTTAATAGCTGAAGTAGGTAAGAAGAGTACGAAGGTATATAAAGTGTAATAATGTTATACTTTTGGTAGTAGGTTTCGAATTTTTCGGAGTGGTGGTTATTGTGGCTGTTAAGGATAAGTAGCCGATATTTACCCTTCGTATAAGATATTATATGGAAATTAAAGTACTGAATTTAATTTATGCCTTTTTTATTAGTAGTTTAGCTATTATTAGTTATTGCAATGCGCTAATTGGCCGGAAGGTTATATTTTTGATACTAATTAGTAAGGTAATATTGCCCGGTTAAGATAATAAATGGCGGGATGGCCCAGCCCAAGGTGTTTACTTCTTAAATAACTATAACCTACTTTTGATTGCTAGGCTGGGCTTATTTGGCTTTGCTACGGCCGTTTGAGGTAGTAATTACTATGGTGGTAATAATAATGCCTATTATAAAGCTGGTTTCGTTAAAGTTGTATATATTATTATTAAGGATCCCGTATTTAACCTTTATATTATGTATAAGCGTAAACCACTTGCGAATAATTTTTAGATCTTCGTATTTGGCCCTTTAGTAATTGTATTTACGCGTAAAATGTATTTAAAGTTCTGGTTGGCGCTTAATGAAGTTGTAAGCCTATTGTACGCCTATTTTAGGCGTGTTGCGTTTGCGTAGTAATTAATTGGTTATATTTTCTACGTACGAAAGCCGGGGGTGAAATATGCGTATATATAATTTAATAATATATTGAATAATCGTTTTCTCTTTTAAATCCGTAAGCTTGCGTGAGTTGGTTGGAATATCGTATCGTATAGGCCGGCTAGCGTGTCGGTTACGAAGGGTATTTTTATTAACGGTGTAGATTTTCGCTGTAGCTTGGTTGTTAAGTTTTGGATCTTTTTAAAGAGCGTTGAGTGTTAGGTTTATCCTAGCTTCGTACGAAGTAGTTTCTATTATTAGTTGTGGAAAGAAAATGGTGTTTTGTGCAGAAGAGGCGCGTCGCGTCGGAAAGTGGCTGACTCGCTTGTCTGGCTAACTCGCTTATCACGCACGTTATACGCATCATGTTCACGTTTCTCTTTTCATCATCTCTTACTCTCCTTTTTTGCCTTCAGCAGAATATTTTCCGAAATTCACTTTAGACTTTATCTTAACAAGTTTGGTAGCCTAATAATAGAGTAGAGGTTATAAAGCTTATTTTAAGCATATTTACAATAACCCAAGCACTTAGCGAGCTAGTATTTATCGTTATTTACCTAAAAGTCCTATAAGACTGTCACGGTACCGTGATGCTGCCTGCCTGTGGCTACGCAGCTAGATGTGAAAGGACTACGGTGCAGTGCCCTAACTGCATAACGTTCCACTTTTTATGGTGTTTACGCATTGCGTCCTTTGGTGCCGTGGCAAAGGCTGACTAATCGATCATACCACGGCTGTAGGGCATCTAGGGGCTGGATGCCGTGACTCTCGCCTTCCTGCGGCTTCCTCGATCACAGACATTTGATTATGGTAACAATGTTTGATTTGCGCAAATTCCTAGCGTTGAAAGCCCAGTATTAAATTCTAAAAATAAAAAAATAAAAAAAAAACTTATTATTGTACTGAAGGGGGAAGAGGGAGTAGTACTACCCTCGGTACATAATTTACCTACCTAGTTACCTAGTTGGTAAGTAGGTCAGATCATCAAACCACCACCAAAGTCTCCACACTAGCATGACGCTTGAAATTCGCCAACCCCCCCTTTCCTTTCGGGAGCGAGTACCAAGTTCCAACTCGGTAAAATGTAGTACCGCCGTTACCTTTCCCTGCTGTGGGAAACAGAAACAGGCCGAATGCCGCTCGGTCGTCATGTTCTGTCTCTTTGTTTTCGTTTTCGTTTTCGTTTTCGTTACTCTTTTTGCTGGAGTCACTCTCGTCACTCTCGTCACCACTCTCGTCACCACTCTGATCGCTAGAGTCGCTGGAGCTGGAGTCGGAACTGCCACTACCACTACTAAGCAATACCATGCGAAGACGGGCCAAGTCACTCCTATCAACCTCTTTCCACAAATCCAAGTTGAGAAAGTCCCAATTCGCATTACAGAGATATTCGTTGGCGATATTCCACGTCCAAAATAGATTCGTGTTGGCTTCATTGGAATCATGGTTCGGCAGAGGCGGTATGTCAACGCGCGTCATGGGGAAGGTGGCGGTCAGAGCGGTGATTTCGAGAGTTTGGCCGTGCCAGGAGACGAACCTGTCAGGTTCATCATCTTCATCACTATCATCACTGTTCTCGGACAAGGATGAGAATAATGATGGCAACCGAGAGGTGATTTTAATTGTCTCATCCGTCATGGGGGTACGGCTGCTGCTGCGGTTACCGTTGTTGTAGTCGTCCAGGTATTGATAATCAACACTTTTATGACCAACCCAACTCCATGACGGCGCAAAAGTCTGCACTCTCTCTGGAGTTTGCGGATCAAGGACACACCGCCACAGTGGCCATGGACAGCCATCGTACACAGTACATCTCCAGAGAAGCTGTTCGTGGAGATGGTGGAGCCACATGCCGGAACAGTATACGAGTTCGTCATCCGCACCGGTTTGGAACGAGTGGAAGTGATGGGCCAGACCGGCTAAAGCCAAAATGGCGTCGGTAGGCTGGGTGAAGCTGCGTCCGGAAAAGGCCGAGATGATGTGTCGCCAGGCTGAGCCCATGTTTTGTTTGGTCAAGGTACTCGGCAGGAGAGGAAAGAGCGCCAGCTCGCCGATCTCGACGGGGGTTTCATAGCCTTCGCCTTCAGTCACGCGAGACTTGCGACACTGAAAGTGGGCGGCGGTTGCGCCAAACAGAACCATGCGCGACGATAAGGCAGCTTCTTGAAAGGTCCAGCCTCTACGGACCCAAGACCCGGCGATCAGATCCTGCGTGAAGGGGTCACTCGCGACGCTGTAGTACATCTTCCAGAGCCAGGAACGCTGATAGCGGATATTATACGTTCCGACAGGCTCACCCGACGCCGAGAGATACGGTAATGTGATGCTTGGTGCCTCGCGACGTAGGAAGCCCCGCATGCAGGATTTTGACAGGGTAGGACAGATGGTGATGTAGGCGCCTCCGTAAACTTTATGCATAGTGCCGGCTTCTCGGACCCAGTCTTCGCGGTCGCCCTGGATGATGCAGAGACTATCGACCCAGAGAAACGACACGCCGAGTTCCCTCGTTGCGTAGATGGCGTCTCGAAGCAAAGGAGGGCTTTGATCAATGGGAATCTCGGTAAAGTGGGCGTCGATATTGTCCCTCGTGGTTTTCAGCTGGTACTGGGCATGGTAGCCAGGACCCCAACAGTAACTCAACGCGGCGTATCTCGGTGTGTCGCATGTGCTGCTGGAGATGACGGAACCCGCAACAAGCCGAACTTTATTCTCATCCCGTACATCAATTAGCCTGGTAGGCAGGAAAGATGTCTCCCTGTTCCGCTTGCATTCTTCGTGACCAGCGTCGCACGTCTCGATAGCCTGTTTAAAGAATGCTTTTGTCGTGGGCTCCAGCATGTTCTGTAGCGGGGCGGCTCGGAACTCGATACGGGCATTGGGCGACAAGGTAGGAAGCATTTTGGTGCCAACCGAGATGTCTCCGACGGCGAAGATGAGGCAGGTGTCATTGCTCGCTGCAGGGTAAGCAGATGCATTAGTCATGGTGACGACTTAACCAAGGGCAAGGACATGCATGTAGGTCAAAGGGAATGAGCGCCTTACGATGGCTGATCCATATTTCAAACATCAACCAAAACCGTCTCGGATCAAGGTTGTAGCGCATCAACACAAATTGGGCCCGATGAAAAGTCACCACGACAGGGCAATCCTGTGGAGGCCGGTAACTAGTTCGAATGCGTTCGGTTTCATCCCCGTCGTGCCCAACCTCGGGCGACAGGAGCGTGGTGATGAGAAAGGAACAGAATCCACACCCAGTCTGGGCTACTGATTCCTTTAGCTTCGGGAAGTCGGGGGCCGAGTCGGTGAACTTAAAGTCTGGCATTTGCAACTCGCCCCGGGTCGCTAGCTTGTAGAAGTTCAACTCGGAAAGAAGCTGAAGTTTCTGGCAGGTTTCGCACAGCTTGACCTCCAGACTGGTGGACGCCATGGTGATGGATGTGCGATATCGTCATTCAAATCGTTGATGTCTACTTCAGCTGTGCGCTGGCTGAGAAAGAGGGGTTCAAGAGATTCCCGCCCAAGCCAATCAATCACCTGACCCAGTTGCTGACCTACACTGTAGATGACCAGGCAGCAAGTGCGTTTGTCCAATCCCCTGGTGGACAGTCCTGCATGAAGAAAGCCTCAGTCATTCGCTGAAACCAGCCTTGACAAATACCAATCGAGAAATGCCAGCTTTATCTTCCGCCTATCAATAGCCCATAGTACTCCGAAAACTCCTGTGTGGCTTTCAAACTGGTGCTGTCGAGGAAGTCAAGTGATTTCCCAACAGGGGTTGAAGCTTTGCAGGGAGGTGGGTTTCCAGCACATAAAGTTCAGGTGGTTCGCTCGTGAATAAATTGATCAAAATAACTCAGTGTAGGGTATTAGTTTTAACATTCATTCCGGCATTAAGAGCTGAATCTGTGAAGCCACAGGTTTGGTAATACAAGTATGGAAGGAGGCCAAGGTTCCCAGTTTCAGAGCAGCTTGTGTCCTGAATCTGGGGCCTCGCAAATACCGACCTAGTTGCGATTTCACTACAAAAACTTCCTTACCTATCTTAACCGTGTATTGTAATTGTGTGATCATTTCGTCAGTAGCGCCTAAATAAGATGGCCAGGGGTAGGACGGGCAACTACAGGGTAAAGCAACATTGATAGCACCTGATTCAGAATGATGCACCGATATTGACGACAATAAACACGGTGGGACGGAAATCTTGGAAAGAAAGTTACTGCAAGACATGCTGGGGGGAGTTGGAATTGTTGAAATGGCAAAACAAGGACCTACTGTTAGTGCAATTGTGGTATCCGGTATACGGATTCAACAGCAAGAAGACGTAGTACAAGCGAGCCAGGGTACAGACTGGAAGGCCACGGCAGGGGACCACCCTCCGAGGCGCTGTGAAGTATACTCCCTACCTACCTAGGTACAATAGAGCCATTCGGGAAGAACATCCACGTGAGCAGACCCGACCGGGCCAATACACGTATAAACGGCCATGCATTTTTGGACACGGCAGCTCACATATGCAAAGAGCAAATATTCTGCGACCCAAGCCCAAGCAAATGCGGGCGAAGTGAGGTGTCAAGGCCTCTCGGCCGGCCGGCAATCCATGAACCCTGTAACCAAAAGTCCCGGCAACCGGAAATAGCGGACACGACATAACCAGTCGTCCAGTCCCAGACCCTGTATTAACTGCCTGCCTGCCTACCTGCCAGGGGGAATAAATCACGATGCAGCTTTCCCGCCTAATATTCCCCTCTCCCCTCTCTGAATCATACTGCGTAAGCAAACTTGGCGAGGGGTTCCCAGGGTTGCACAGGATTTTTGGGAATGCAGATGGCTGGATGCATCCTGGAGGACGTTGCCTGAATCGGCAGTTTAGCCGACCTTGGGTTTGCTGTCGGTATAGTATTTGACGACAGCTCCCCGGGCTCGATTTATAAGATTGATCAGAATTTTGTTTCTGTTGTTAGGTTGGGCTTGGTGTAATTGACGGTCCCTGGCACCAAAAGACACAACCATGGCTTGGACATTGACTTTGGTGTCTATCCTGCTAGCCTTTGGCACAGCAGCGATGGGGATTGCTGTCAATGGTAAGTCCCAACAATAAATACTTTGGCTATGTCCCTCTAACAAATCTCAGGTGCCGCTGTCGAAAAAGTCACCAACTCCAAGGATCTTTTTGACTTTGAAACCCTCCAACTCACCGACAATGCCCTCTCCCAACTCCTCCAGCACCACTCCAAAAATGAACTCTCTCTCTTTTCCTTCGCCAACCCAACTTTTCGAAGCGCAGCAGCCGCAGCAGCCCAATGCAAAACCTACCCCGGCGATCCCGCCTGGCCCAGCGACCCCATCTGGCGACTCTTCAACACCCTCCTCGGAGACAACGCGCTGATCAAGACCATCCCGGAAGCATCGATATGCTACCCTTCTTGGGGCGGGAATTCCACCGCATCCTCATGCAGCATTCTCACATCTTCATGGAACAACTCGACGCTCCGTATCGAAAACCCCACGTCGATCCGCTCCATTCTTTTTCAAGGAATGACATGCATGCCTCCGGAATATACGGCACGTTTCCTCGGGAATAGCATAAACTGTACGGTTGGGGGGTTTCCCGAATATTCCGTAAATGTGTCGACCGTCGCACAGATCCAGCTTGCGGTGAATATCGCACGAGAGTTGAATTTGCGGTTGGTTATCAAGAATACGGGACATGATTTTGGGGCGAAATCCACGGGGAAAGGAGGATTAAATGTTTGGACGCATTACTTGAAGGAAACGAGGTTTTATAAAGAGTATAAAGATGAAGCGGGGGGATACTCTGGGCCGGCATTTAAGTTGGGAGCGGGAGTACAGGTCGTGGATGCGAATAAGGTGGCGAAAGAAAATGGTGTTACGTTGGTGGGTGGGGAGGGCAAGGTGAGAATTCTTTCTTTTTTTTTTCTCTCTTTTTTTCCTCTTGAAAGGGGGTTCCTAACTTGAGAGTAGACGGTTGGGTTCATTGGGGGATACATCCAAGGAGGTGGTCACTCACCCCTGACATCGGTCTATGGCTTGGCTGCCGACCAGGTCCTGTCCATCCAAGTCGTGACAGCCGACGGGCGATTCATCACGGCCGACTCCAAGACCAACGCTGACCTTTTCTGGGCGATACGCGGCGGTGGTGCCGGCACATTTGGCATCGTCACGTCCATGATCGTCAAAGCCTACCCGCGGCTTACCACGACCATTATGACCTACAACGTCACCACGGGCGGCAACTTCACCAAGGACAAATTCTGGGCCATGCAGCGCGCCTACATTGACGGGTTTGAACGCTACGCTGATCTCGGCTACTACTCGTACTACCGGATCCGCCACCTCGGAAACGAAACCACCCACGACGTGACCTCTCTGGTTGCCCCCAACACCACCGAAGCCCAATTCCGCGCCAGCATGGCCTTGCTATTTGCCAAATGGGCCGAGATCGGCGTTCCCTTCCAGCCTGTCATCCGCGAGTTTGACAACTACAGCGATGCCTGGGAAGCCGGATTCCCGCACGAGGTGTGGACCTGGACGATGCGTCAAGCCAGCCGTTTCTTGCCCCGAAAAGTCATCGCCGATCCCGCTTCGCGAACAAAAATGATTGATGCTATCCGAGGCGTCCACGATGAAGGCTCCAACATTATCCTCTTCAACATGCGTAACCCACCCGGATACGCGGAGATCGACAATGCAGTCAACCCGGCGTGGCGGGATA
>Ga0247763_1002108_pt1 | contig 10489 bp, 7 predicted proteins | sample UWRJL141409B4_FD_179926 | JGI IMG/M metagenome (GOLD analysis project Ga0247763, IMG submission 179926) | Plant litter microbial communities from Arlington Agricultural Research Station in Wisconsin, United States - UWRJ-L141-409B-4 | ecosystem: Environmental > Terrestrial > Plant litter >...
CATCGCTCGGCGCATGCGTGTCCACCAGCTCGATTCCGTGGCGCAATATCTCACTCTGCTCGAGGCGCACCCTCACGAGCTCGACCTGCTGTTCTCCGAGCTGCTCATCAGCGTCACGAACTTCTTTCGCGACGAGGAGGTGTTTCGCTCGCTCGCCGCGCTGCTGGCGCCGAAGCTCGCTGGCGACAGCGATGAGGGCATCCGAGTCTGGGTCGCGGCCTGCTCCACCGGAGAAGAGGCCTACTCCCTGGCGATATTGCTCGCCGAGCTCGGCCTTACCTCCGGACGCTGGAACAAGGCGCAGCTGTTCGCCACCGATATCGACCCGAACGTCATCGAGTATGCCCGCCTCGGCCTGTATCCAGAGGGCATCGCGGCAGACGTCGGCCCCGAGCGGCTCGAGCGCTTCTTCGTTCGCGAGGACGACGGCTATCGTATCAACAAGAACATCCGGGAGCGCTGCGTGTTCGCGGTCCAGAGCATCATCAAGGACCCGCCCTTCACGAAGCTCGATCTGCTCTCGTGCAGGAACCTGCTCATCTACCTCGATGAAGAGGCGCAGCATCACCTGATTCAGCTCTTCTACCATGCGCTCGCGCCGGGGGGCCTGCTGCTGCTCGGCACATCGGAGACGATCAGCGGCTTCGAGCAGCTGTTCAAGCCGGTTGACCGCAGACTCAAGATCTTCGAACGCCTGCCTCGCAGCGCGGACGCCACGTCGCACTATGACTGGCACGCGCCCTGGCCGGTGCCCGGCCGAGTCGCGCCGCAGAGCAGCGCCGGCATGGCCCCGGAGAGCATGGCCCTGCACGCCAGCCGGGTGCTCCTCGAGCGCTTCGCTCCCCCCACGCTGGTCGTCAACGGCCGCGGTGACATCCTGTTCGTTCACGGTAGCACGGGCACGTACCTCGAGCTCAGCGGCGGAGAACCTCAGGCGAACCTGCTGGCCATGGCGCGCAACGGGCTGCGCGGCGCTCTGGTCGCGGGGCTGCGCCGGGCGGCAAACGAGGAGCGCGAGGTGGTTTGCTCGAGCGTACGGGTGCGCGGGAGCGGAGAGAGCACGCTGGTCGACGTCATCGTGCAGCGACTGAATGAGCCCGTTGCTCTGCGTGGCTTGTTCCGCGTGAGCTTCGACTCCGCGGAGACGGAGCCTGCCTCCCCCCAGAGCCCCCCAGGGCCCGGCAGACCCCGCGGCCGCCACGCGCAGCTCGAGCGTGCCCTGCACCACGCGCGCGGGGCACTGCAGGGCAGCATCGAAGAGCTGCAGGGCTCCAACGAGGAGCTGCAGTCGGCGAACGAAGAGCTGCAGTCGACCAATGAGGAGCTGCAGAGCTCCAACGAGGAGCTGCAGACGGCGCGGGAGGAGCAGAACTCGATGAATGAGGAGCTGCAAGCCGTCAACCTCGAGCTCCGGGCCAAGATGGACGAGCTGTCGCGCGCCAACGATGACATGGCAAACCTGCTCGAGAGCACCGACATCGCCACGCTGTTCCTCGATCGCCAGCTGCGCATCAAGCGCTTCACGGAGCTCACTCGCGAGGTGTTCAACCTGCTCCCGACCGACGTGGGGCGCCCCGTCGCCGATCTCGCCTCTAACCTGCGCTACGATCGGCTGACAGAGCAAGCGCGCAGCGTGCTGGAGACGCTACGACCCCACGAGGTCGAGGTCCAGACGAGCCAGGGGCTCTGGCGCCTGGTCCGCATCACCCCTTACCGCACGTCAAAGAACGTGATCGAGGGTGTTGCCATCAGCTTCCTCGACATCGATCGCGTCAAGCGCGCCGAGCTGTCGGCCAGCTCCCTCGAGCTGGCCGACAGCGTGATCCAGACGGCGCATGAGCCGCTCGTCGTGCTGAATGACAAGTCGAGCATCGTCTCCGCCAACCCAGCCTTTCTCGCCCTCTTCGAGCTGGACGCGCTGGAGATCTCGCAGACCTCTCTGTTCCGCGTCGGTGGCGGCCTGTTCGAGAGCCCCGAGGTGCACGCGCGGCTCGAGCCGCTCCTGGCGGAAGGCACGCCGTTCCAGGGGCTCGTCCTCGATTACCGCACGCTCCAGGGCCGCCAGCGTCTGCGCGTGAACGGGCGCTGCCTCGCGGGTTCCTTCGCCAGCTCACGGCACTTCATGCTGGCGCTCGACGTGCTGAGTCGAGAGTGAGCGACGGACCAGCCTCGCACGGGCGTTCGCCTCGCTGCTCGGGCGCTCCTACAGTGCATCGCTTTCCTCAGGGTGTGGGGCAGAGTGCGCGGCGCGGAGGCGGCTCGAGTCGATAGACCTTGCTCGCCGCGTAGCACTGTGTCAGTCCCGCACAGGGGGGACGCACAGAGATGCATGACGCAACGAAGCCTCACGGAATGGATAACCGTGACGGCGCATCGGCGCGCGCCCCGGGCGCGAGCTCGCTGCGTGAACGTGCAGAGCGCTTGATGCGCGAGCCGGGCGCGCTGCGCGGGGCTCACACCTCGCGCAACGTGCTGCACCAGCTTCGTGAGCTGCAGTTGCATCAGGTCGAGCTGGAGCTCCAGAATGAGCAACTGCTCGCCACCGAGCGCAGCCTCGCGCTGCAGAACGACCGGCTGCGCGCGCTCGAGCACGAGCTCGAGCGCTCTCGGGCAGAATATCGGGAGCTCTTCGATCTCGCGCCGCTCGGTTACATCACGCTCGACCCGAGCGGTGTCATCGGCTGCGCCAACCGGGCCGCCGAGGCGCTCCTGGGCGCGGCGCTCGGCGGGCGCCAAATGACGCTCGCCGAGTTCACTGAAGGCGCCGATCTGAGAGCCCTCCGCGCGCACTTGCGCGCCGCGGCGCTGGGCCCCGACGCCTGCGAGGTCCGGCTGAACCGACCCGATGGCAGCGGCACCTACGCCCGGGTGGAGAGCAGGCCCGCTCCGAACGGTGGCTGCTTGACGATGCTCACGGACATCAGCGACAGGAAGCGCGCCGAGGAGGCGCTCTCGCGAACGAACGGCGAGCTCGTCGAGCGCACCGGCGAGCTCGCCGCGCGCAATGCGGCCTTGGAGTCTGCGGAGGCGGCTCGAGCGGCGAGCGAGGCCGAACGCAGCGCGCTCGCGGCCCGTCTGCGCGACGCCGAGCGCCTCGAGAGCCTCGGCTTGCTCGCGGGCGGCATCGCCCACGACTTCAACAATCTCCTGGTCGGCGTCATGGCCAACGCCGATGTGCTGCTCGAGACGATGCCCGATCTCGCCGAGAATGCGCGCGCCGGGCTGCAGACCATCAAACGAGCGACGCGCAGCGCCGCCGACCTGACCCGCCAGCTGCTGGTCTACGCCGGGCGCGGACAGGTGACCTTGCGACCCGTTCAGCTCGATCGCTCGATCCGAGAGTGCCTGCAGCTGCTCCGGGCCAGGGTGCCCGAGGGCGTCGAGCTGTGCTCCGAGCTGGCCGCGGAGGAGCGCTGGATCAACGCCGACGCCGGCCAGCTCCAGCAGGTCATCGGCAACCTGGTGACCAACGGGCTCGAGGCTCTCGGCAACGGCGCCGGTCGAGTCATCGTGCGCACCCGGCTCGATCACCTCGACGCGCGAGCCCTCGAGAGCTTCCCGCACGTGAGCCGGGCGAGGCCGGGGGCCTTCGCGGTGCTGCAGGTCGAGGACACGGGAATGGGCATCGACCAGGCCCACCTGTCACGCATCTTCGAACCCTTCTTCACGAGCAAGTTCACCGGGCGCGGTCTGGGCCTCGCCTCGGTGCGCGGGATAGTTCGCAGTCATGACGCCGCGCTGCGCGTGCGAAGCGAACCGGGCCGGGGCTCGAGCTTCGAGATCGCTTGGCCGCTGGCGACCCCGAGCGACCTGGCAGAGACCGCCGAACCCCGCGTCACGCGACACTGGCGACAGACAGACCAGGTCCTGGTCGTGGACGATGACCCCATGGTGCGCCGCTCGCTGGCGCAGCAGCTCTCACACTTCGGCTTCTCGGTGACCGAAGTCGGGTCGGGCCCCGAGGCGCTCGAGCTCTTCCGGGCCGAGCCGTCCCGGTTTCGGCTCGCGGTGATCGATCAGACCATGCCCGACTTGCCCGGCGATCGCGTGATCGAGGGCCTGCACCAGCTCGCACCCGCGCTGCCGGTGGTCCTCGTGAGCGGTTACAGCGCCGGCGCGCCGCTCGCCGACGGTGACTGCGTCGCCTTCGTGGCGAAGCCGATGACGCTCTCCGACCTGCAGAAGGCCCTCTCGCGCTTGCTCGACGGCCCCGTCGAGACGAGCCGGACAGCTCGCGCGCCCTCTGCCTGAGCCGAGCGCGTTTCGAGCCAGCGCCGGCGGTTCGCCGGTCACGTGGTGCGAGTCGATCGCGGCCGGCCATACCCCGGTGCCGCCAGGGCCGCCGGTTACGGCCCCGCTCCGCCAGGGCCGCCGTAAACCCGACGCATTACCCCACCAGTCCCACGGCGCGAACGACGTCGTGGACGAGCCGGCGAACCCAAACATGCTTCGGATCGCCCTCGCTTCCGAAGTACCAGGCGAGCGACATCTCCACGGGAGGCATCGCAACCGGTACTGGGCGCAACTCGAAGCCAAAGGGCTTCGCGTGCGCGTTCGCCATGCTGCGCGGGAGTATGGCGACCCGATCCGAATGGACGACGAGCGGCAGCGCCAGCGAGAACGACGTCACGACACGCGTCACCCGGCGTGAAAGCCGCTGCTTCGCGAGCAGGGCGTCGACGACGCCCCGGTTCGATATCCCGAGCGGCGCGACGAGGACGTGCTCCAGCGCCGCGAACCGCTTGACGGTCCAGCGCTGAGTCGTGAGCGGGTGCCCCTTGCGCAGGACGCAGACGAAGTCCTCGACGAAGAGCCGTTCCGACCGAAGGTCCCGATCTTTCATGACTTCGGGAACGATCGCGAGCCCGCCGCGATCGCGAAGGAACGCGCCGATATCCGTGGTCATTGTCCTGAGCGACAGCCGCGCCCCCGGGGCGCCCTCGGCAAGGAGACGGTCCAAGGTCGGCAGCAGCAGCTCGGCGACGCGATCAGACGTCGTGAGGCAGACCTCCCACGACGCCGTCGCGGGGTCGAAGGGGCGGCCTCGCTCGAACAACCGCTCCGCCGCGAGCATGACCTCCTTCGCTGGTCCACGCAGCTCCTCGGCGCGTGGCGTGCGCGCGAGCGCCCTGCCCGAACGGACGAGCAGCGGATCGCCGAAGTCGGTCCGCAAGCGGTGCAGAGCGTTGCTGGCGGCGGCGGGTGTGATGCCGAGCTTGCGCGCTGCGCGCGTGACGTGCGCTTCGTCGAGCAGGTAGTGCAACGCTCGAACGTGGTTGAGATCGAACGACGAACCTTTCATGGCCTGAATAGTAGACCTGTCGAGCATCAACTTCCGGGAATCTTTCGGCGATCTAGATTGCACGCATGAACATCGCAATGACCGGCGCCACCGGAAATCTCGGAACCGCCATCCTTACCGCCGCACAGGCGATCGAGCAGCCGATCCGCGCCCTCGTGCGCGACGCCGCGCGGGTGCGCGTGCCCGCCAGCACGACAGCCCCCTTCGATTTCGCCGATCGCACGACGCACGCGCGCGCACTCGCAGAGGTCGACACGCTGATCCTCATCTCGCCGCCCACGCCGCAGCAAGTCGAACAGGTGAGCGCCGTCGTCGATGCTGCGCTAGCCGCGGGCGTCGGGCACGTCATCAGACTCTCGGGAGCCGGCGCCGAGCACGGCGGCAGTCGCTTCGCCGACCAGCACCGCGAAATCGAACATCACCTGCGCTCGACCGGCGTCGCAGCGACGATCCTACGCCCGACCTTCTTCATGGAGAACGCGCTGGGGATCGCAGCGGCCATCGCCACTGGCACCTACCCGGCGCCGACGGCGGACGCGCGCATGGGCCAGATCGCGATCGAAGACATCGCCTCCGTCGCGCTCGCCGTCGCTCGCGCCTCCGCCGCGCACAGGGGCGTCACGTACACCCTCACCGGCCCGGCTGCTTACACCGGTGACGAGATCGCTTCCGCTTTCAGCGAAGCCGCCGGACATCGCGTGCGCTACGTCGACGTGCCCGAGAACGCATTCCGGCAGAGCCTGCTCGACGCCGGGCTCGACGCTTTCACCGCCGAGGGCCTGATCGAGACTTACCGCTTGGTACGCGCCGGTGTCACGGCCGGGGCCACCGACGACGTCCGCCGTGTCACCGGCCGCAGCCCGATGGACTTGGTCGCCTGGGCGCGCACCCACGCCCAGGCGTTCCGCGCCGCCAAGGCCGTATGACCCCTGACCGCGCGGAGCGGAGCCCCCCCCACCGTTCGACGCTCCGGGCCGCAGACCAACCCGGTGAATGTGCTGGCGCGCTACGCGCCAGCTCGACGCCAAACCCGAGTCAGTCCAGATCGAGTGTGACGCGCACCACGCGGTCGCCGTCGCCGCCGGGCGGGTTCGTGCAGCCGCCGTTCTCGATCACCACCACATCGGTAGCCGAGCCCGGCACCGTCTCCAGACCGTCGGGACCGCACAGCGTGGCGGGCGCGCCGTCGAGCGTCAGGCGGATGGTGCGGACCGTGGACGCCGGATCGGCGCTGCTGGGGTCGACGGCGACCAGGCTACCGCTGCCAATGTTGATGATGACCAGCGAGCCGCCGACGATGTCGAGCCCGTTGGCGCCAAAGCCACCCGGCGTGGGCGCGCCGATCTCCGGCACGTCGAGCCACACGCTGGCGCTGTTTGCCGTGGTCGCGCCGGCGGCAGGCACGCGGAAAATGCGGCCCGTCGAATCGGTGGCGAAGAGGTTGCCGGTCGAGTCCACGATCAGATCGTTGCAGAACGTGGGTGCCCCGGGCGCCGGCTCGGCGGGCGTCCCTCCGTCGTCGGTGCCCGCGTCGCCTGGGGGGCTGGTTCCCGCGTCGCCGCCGACGCTGTCGCGGTTCGGCATCGCGTGCCGCACGACCTCCGAGCCATCCTCCAAGGATACGCCGACGATCGCGCCGCCGGGCACGGTCGCCACGGGATTGGTGTCGCAGAACCAGAGCAGCTCGCGAGCCTCGTCCACTTCGAGGCCCACGACGCCGCGCTCGGCCACGCCAGCGGCCACGAAGGGCGTGGCGGTCGTCGAATCCGCAGCGACGCGCACCACGGTGCCGAGGGGCAAGCTGCCCACGAACAGGGTGCCGTCGCTCGAGGAGGCGATACCCTCCGGGTAGAAGCCGTCTCCCGGCAGCTCGATCGTGGTCGCGCCGACGGCACCGCCGGCCAGCGGCACCGAGACGACATTGAACGGAAGCACCGGCGGGGCGCCGCCGAACAGCCCGCCGAGCTGGCCGTTCACCACCCAGAGATTGTCGCCTCGCACCGCGGCAGTGGTGGGTGCGCGCAGCTCTGGCCCTGTCGACAGGACGCGCAGCGTGCCGCTCGGCCCGCTCGCCTCGCCGCCAGCACCACCGCCGCCGTTGCCGGCGGAACCCGCGCTACCAGCGGAGGAGCCCCCGCTTCCGGCGGAGCCCGCGCTACCACCAGAGGAGCCCCCGCTTCCGGCAGAGCCCCCGCTTCCGCCGCTGCCAGCAGCGACGCCGTCGTCGCTGCAACCGATGCTGAGCGCGAGCGCGCCCGCCAATGCCGTGGCGCCGATGAAGGCCCGAGAAACCTGGGTTGCACCGCCGAACCGGTGCGAACCTCGCAACCCTGCGAACCGAGTGTAAGTCATGTAGGTGCCTTCACACCATCTGTCGCGCCGTGTCAAGCCGAGCTCCGCGTCGGTAGCGGAGCAACCGCGGGCCTCGATGCCTCCTCACCCTGCACCGAAGCGACTCGCGTTGCGTGAATTAGAGACCGGTTGCGCGAAGCTGCGGCTCGGCTCCTTCGGACATGATTGCTTCCCATCAGGAGCAAACCTCAACGGTCTGTCTTGCGCGCGCGTTTCCCACGGGCGACCTCGGTCGCGAGGGCGTCGAGCGCCGGGCCCCAGAAGCGCCGGAACTGCCCCAACCATGCATCGACCTCGGCCAGCGGTCGCGCGTCGACGGCATAGAGGCGCCGAGCGCCCTCGGCTCGCACCGTCGCGAAGCCGCTCTCGCGCAGGATTTTCAGCTGCTGCGAGACAGCAGATTGCGTGATGCCGAACTCCTTGGAGATGACCTCGACGACTTCGCCCGAGGCATGCTCCCCCCCCTTGGCCAGCAGCTCCAAGATGCGACGCCGAACTGGGTCGCCGAGAACGTCGAACGCATGCATCAGGTGCCCGTGTAGAAGGCGATGGTGCGTTCAGCCTGAGCGCGCGAAAGTTCCGGGTTCGCCCCAGACGCGATGAATGCGTCGGCCCATGCCTCGCCGCATTTGCGTACGAAGGCCTTTCCCTCGGCGGAGGTCGTCCAGGCCTCGAACGCGGCGGGATCGAGCGCGACCTGCGGATTGGCCAGGTACTGCTTCAGACCGTGGAGGCTGAGGTCCCAGCCGACGCCCGTCGCTCCCGGGCCGTATTTCTCGAGGTGCTCCTTGCCGATGCCATCCACGTGCGCGATGTGCTCGAGCGTCAGCCGTGCCCCGGGCCCGTCGGGCGCGAGCCGAAGGTTGACCCAGCTCGTGCCACCCGCAAACTCCCATGTCAGATCCAGCGCCTTCGGCGGGTCGCAGCGGGTGATGGTGCCGCCCGCGTTGCCCTTCAGCTGATAGCGGCCTCCCAGCTTCAAGTCTCCCTCGACGGGGAGGAACCAGCGGGCGAGCCGCTCTGGCGTGGTGACCACCTCCCACAGGTCTTCGACCGTCGTGTCGTAGACGCGACTCGCGACGCCGACCAGCGCCGGCTTGCCCAGGTATTCGCGGTTGTCCACTCGACGGAACTCGACTCCCAGTGCGTTCTGCATGCGATGCCTCCAGTGTGTGAGGCGCCACCATATCAGCGACAATTAATATTAGCAATGTCTAATATCAGGCCTGCGCCGATGGGGGCCTCGCCGCGGTCAGCGCGGTCAGCGCGGTCCGCGCCACCACACCCAGACGAAGGCCGCCGCGAGCACCGCCTCTGCGACCACCGCGCGGAAGATGCCAGCGCTGGTTCGTCGAGCCAGGAAATCGAGAAGTCCGAGACACGCGAGCAGCGCGATCGCGCCCCCCGTGACCAGACACACCGCCGAACGGAGCCCCGACGGGGCTGCCGCTCGTCCGAGGAAGAACATGAGGGCGACAGCGAGATAGATCACGCCAATCCGGCGACACATGACCAGCGAGCCAGTGGTCGCCTCGATGCCCCACTCGTGGAGCACAGAACCCCCGGCGAAGATCCAGCGGAGGCCAAGGATGCAGCCAGCAAGCGTCATCACGAGCGCCATTACTCGAAAGGTCATGTTCAATCTCCCGAGAGCAAAGCTCGCCGAGGCGGGTCACGAAAATGCCTCGCGGTGGGCAGCGTCGTTCGACGCTGCCGCTCTGTCTCTCTCGTTGGCGGATCTAGCGCGGCGCAGTCGCACGCACCATGATGCACGGGCCCGATTACTTGATGTATCGTCCCGACGCTGAACTGGAAGGATCGTTAGCCGCTCGCAGATGTGCTCGCGAACGTCTTGCGCACGACCGGTCGCGCCATCGGAGATCAGGCATTCGACCTCGGGTATGCTTCCGATAGCGCGTTCAGCATGGCGTCCCGGCGTGAGCTCGGCTGCTCGCCGCGCGCCTATCGGCGCTCAAGGATTCCAGGGATCTAGGTTGTCCGTCGTCAAGGACGGCGGCTGAACGGGGAACGCTTCAGAGCTCGCGCTCGGCACGGCGGGTGCGACCGGCTGTGCTCGCGCGAGTGAAGTCGAGGCGCGCCGCGACTTCGGGTCAAAGGCCCCGCCCTTCGGGCTCGAACCGCGATCCTCGCCGCGCGAAGCCGCCGGCCGAGGGCGACCCCCCAGCGCTCGACGCGGTGAGGGCAATGACGGCACGCCAGCGTCGGCAGCCGTTCGCTCTGGGCTCGTGGACTTCGCCGATGGGGCATCGTCGGGCGAGCGTGCACCGCTCGCCATCGTGCTGAGATGATTCGCAGGCGAAGTGCTCGTGGCAGTACGCCCCCCGGCTGCAGCAGGCTTTGAAGCGGCGTCGCGCCGAGGCTGTTCCGTCAACCGAGGCGCGGCGGATAGGGTCGAGCGCCGCACGTCATGCCGCCCGCCTTTGGGATAGGTCGACATGGCCCAGTTCGTCGCCACGGCACCCGCAACGCCGACGATGGCTGCCACCGCCAGCCACGGAGTGGGCATGCGCCAGGAGTACTCGACCGCGCTGGTGAGCGCGTTCGAGGGTTGTTGCACACCGTCGCCTCTGGAAAAATAGAGCCTCCACCCATTTCGCGTATCGGGGCTGGCGAGGGACAACAGCTGCGCGCCGAGCTCTACCATCGACGGAAAGCGCGCTGCCGGCGCAACGGCCATGGCCCGCAGCGCGATGACCTCCAGGCGTGCGTCCACCTGCGCGTTCAGGTCTCGTGGGCGAGGGTACTCTCCATGTTCGACCGCTCGCAGAACACTCATCAACGAATCGTGGCTGCTGAAGGGATTGTCGCCGGTGG
>Ga0247763_1002110_pt1 | contig 10486 bp, 12 predicted proteins | sample UWRJL141409B4_FD_179926 | JGI IMG/M metagenome (GOLD analysis project Ga0247763, IMG submission 179926) | Plant litter microbial communities from Arlington Agricultural Research Station in Wisconsin, United States - UWRJ-L141-409B-4 | ecosystem: Environmental > Terrestrial > Plant litter >...
GAAAGGTTTCGACTCGCTCTGACGCAAAGGCGCGCTAGCCGAACCGCGTGGTGCCGGTGACGGTCCGTGCAGTCACGCTGCGACCGTTGATCTTCGAGGTGAGGGTGCGGTTCTGCAGGCTGACCGCCTGATCCGCCTGCTGCAGGACCCGCTTGTTGCGCACCTGCGCCTGAAACTGTGCGGTGTTGAGCTGTTGCAGCTCAGCCTGTTCGAAGTCGCGCCCGGTGACGCCGCCGTTGAACTGAACGCCGGTCACCGAACCGTCGGGGCGCACGATCCAGGAGGACCGGATCCCGTCCAGGTCAACGGTGTACACCCCGGCGGGGTCGGCCACCGCGGCGGCGGTGAACGTGTAATTGGTGCCGTTCATGACGACGTTGCCGGTCAGATCGGAGCCGGCGAAGGACGCCGCGAGGGTGTCGCGGAACTTGTTGGTGACGTCGATCTTGCCGTCGGCCTGGGTGCCGAAGAACCACGCCTCGTCGTCGACGCCGTTGCAGGCGTACGCGGCGATCTGGTCACCGTCGACGGAGATGCCGATGGTCATCTTCTTGCCGTCGGCCTCCATGTCCGCCACGTAGGTGGCGGCTTTCGGCAACGAGGCGGGGGCGGCGGCGCTCGACGAAGACGTCGAGCTGGACGAGGACGCCTCGGTGGACGACCCGCCGGAGCAGGCGGACAGGGTGCCGAGAACCACGAGGCCGGCCACCATGACGAGCAGTGTGCGAAGGAGAGTTTTCATGTCGGCCATGCTTCTCCCGGGCGAACGCCGTTGCATGGAGATTGGCAGGAGATCGTGTGGAGATTCCCAGTTTCAGGCCAGGGTGGTGACCGCAAGCGGCGTGGCGGATCCCGATTCCCGGATGGTGACGGTGCGGATGTCGGACTTCGGAATGACCGTTGCCGCAGCGAGATTCGTCGCCTGCTTCTCGGTGCCCGACGGCCGCCACGAGGCGACCGTGGTCTCGGCACCGTTCTTGGTCGTGACGACCATGTCGTATCCGGTGGCCTTGACCGCCCAGTCCTTGGTGTACTCGCACTCCCAGTCGAGGCGGGTTCCCCACGGTTCGTCGGAGAGCGCCAGCGACGCCGTGACGCCCTGTCGCTGGCCGGGACCCATCGCCTGCAGCGACACCCCGGTCGACGATTCGTGCGGGATGACGGCATAGCCGACCAGGCCACCGATGAGGAGGAACGCCGCGGCCGACGCGAGCGCCGTCGCCACCCGGGCGCCGCGGGAGCGGGTCCGTCGCCGCTCCGCTGCCGCGGCGAACGACGCGGGCGCAGAACCGGCTTCGTCCCGCGTCTCGGTTTCCGGTTCCGCGTCGAGCAGGGCCAGTGCCTCCTCGGGAGACAGCACGTCCAGGATGGCGGGTAGGTCGGTCGGGTCCCACGGGTCGGCGGACTCGGGCGAGTTGGCCAGGTACCGCTCGTATTCGGCGGCTTCGGATGCCGAGAGGGCGCCGAGGAGATAGGCGGCATCCCATTCGGCCATGTCGCGTTCGGAGGTCATTGGACGACCCCCCTTTCCTCCAAGGCCACGCGGAGTGCGCGTAGTGCATAGTGCAGCCGCGATTTGACGGTTCCCGGGGGAATACCCTCGTGCCGCGCGATCTCAACGGCGGTTTGTCCAAGATAGTGCGCTCTTACCAACACGGTCCGGTGCTCAGGACTCAGGGATCGCAGGGCTTCGGAGACGACGAACTTGTCGACCGCAGGCCCGAACAGGTCCGGTGAGCTCCGCTCCGGGACGGTGTCGGTCCCGAACTCGCGTTTGTAGCGCGAACTGCGCCGGTCGTCGATGACCAAGTTCCTGGCCACCGTGTACAGCCACGCCCGCGTCGAGTCCTCGGAGTAGGTGCTGAGGATGGTGTCGTTCTGCCACAGCCGCAGAAGCGACTCCTGGACGACGTCCTCGGCGAACTCCCGGTCTCCCCGCGTCAGTCGCAGGACGTAGCGATTCAAAGCAGGCCCGTGCTCGTCGTGGATGACCCGCAGCAGCTCGGCGTTGGCTGGATCGTCCGGCATCGTGCGCTAGTTCCTTCATCGGTCCGTGGTTCACGCGGCTGACGGCTAGCACTGCACATCGCGGTGACGCCCGAACTTGAAACATACCCAATCCTCCGATTCATTCCCGGTCCGACGACACGTTCGGCGGCCTCACCTGGGCGGCCCGTGGAACTCCCGGCGGCGCGTCGACGGTGCGACGCGGTACCGGTTGCCATGCGTCCGCACCCGGCGCGAATGCAGGCGCCGGACGTTCAGCACGACTGCGGTGCCCACCTCGTGGAGATCGGTGACGTCGTCGGAGGGTTCGTCGGTGGTGCGCAGCGCCCCGACGAACTGGTATCCCCGCCCGCGGACGGTGCGAATGACGTGCTGCGACACGCCGTCGTCACCGAGTGCGCGCCGGACCGCCTTGATCCGGCTGGACAACGCGGCCTCCCCTACGAACCGGCCGCCCCAGACGGCGTCGAACAACTCGATCTTCGTGACGACCCGGTGGTGGTGCTTGACCAGCTGCGTCAGCACGTCGAACACCTGGGGCTCGACCGGGACGGAAACCCCGTTTCGCCGCAGCTCGTAGCGCGGAAGGTCGAGGACGAAGTCACCGAAGAACCACACGGCGGGCTCGACATCGGGGGCGGGCTCGACATCGGAGGCGGCGGATGCAAACGGCGATAGCACGGTCACGGTGTTTCCCTTCTGGCGTTGCGCCCCCTCGAGGCGCTGTCAGGAGGAACGACGGGCGACCCCGCAGAATGGTTCAGTCGGTTCGAAGAAAATTTCTTCGCGGCGTCTACCAGGCCTCATCGCCAGCCGTCGGCCGCCTTGGCGGCGCGCACGAGGGCGTCGCACAGGTCGCGAAGCTCCGAACCGTCGGCACCTTCGTCGATGGCCGTCGCAATGTCCTCGGCGGCGCACCTGACCTGATACACGCGATCGGAGAGCTGAGCCGCCTCCTCGGCGGACAGCACCACCGAATCGGGGGCCACCGACGTGCCCTTGACCATGGCGCGCTGCTCGTAGGCGCGTTGGCGGCAGGATTGCCTGCAGTACTGCCGACGTCGGCCCATGCCGGCGTCTGGAACCTCGCGGCCACACCAACGGCACGGTTGGATCTTGGTTCGTCGCCGTCCGTCTGATGCCACGGCACTCGACTGTAAACGGCTCACCCCGTCCATCCCGGTATCATGGACAGTCGCGTCGGGAACTTCATGCCATACGGCAGCGTTGTTACCCGCGGAACGTTTGTCGGATGAGGAGTAGTGACAATGGCTGATCGTGTCCTGAGAGGTAGTCGACTCGGAGCCGTGAGCTACGAGACCGATCGCAACCACGACCTCGCGCCGAGGCAGATGGCGCGTTACCGGACCGACAACGGCGAGGAGTTCGAGGTTCCCTTCGCCGACGAGGCCGAGATCCCTGGAACGTGGCCCTGCCGCAACGGCATGGAGGGCACGCTGATCGACGGCGACGTGCCGGAGCCCAAGAAGGTGAAGCCCCCCCGTACCCACTGGGACATGCTGCTGGAGCGTCGTTCGGTCGAGGAGCTCGACGAGTTGCTCAAGGAGCGGCTCGACATCATCAAGACCCGCCGCCGCGGAAGCAGCAGCTAGCGCACCACTCCGCGGGCGCGATCGAAGCGCCCGCGGATGCCCCACTCGGCGATCTTGAAGATTGCTTCGCGGATGTTCGAACCGCTCATCTTGGACTTGCCCAGCTCGCGTTCGGTGAACGTGATGGGCACCTCCTTGACGACGAATCCGGCGCTGATGGTGCGCCACGTCAGGTCGACCTGGAAGCAGTAACCCTTGGAGTCGACGGCCGCGAGGTCGATCTTCTCGAGCACTTCGCGGCGGTATGCGCGGTAGCCCGCGGTGATGTCGTTGACGTCCACTCCCAGCGATATGCGGGAGTATCCATTCGCGGTGCGCGACAACACCATTCGTCGCCGCGGCCAATTGCGCACGGTGCCACCTGCGACGTATCGCGACCCGATGGCCAAGTCGGCGCCCGCGTCGACCGCGTCGAGGAGTCGGTACAGCTCCTCCGGTGCGTGCGAGCCGTCGGCGTCCATCTCCACCAGCACCGTGTAAGCCCTGCCGAGCCCCCAGGCGAAGCCCGCCAGGTACGCGGCGCCGAGACCGGCCTTCGCGGTGCGGTGCATCACGTGGATCCGGTCGGGGTCGGCCAACGACAGCTCGTTGGCGAGCTCGCCGGTGCCGTCGGGGCTACCGTCGTCGACCACGAGGACGTGCACGTCCGGCCGCGCCGCGTGCACCCGCCCGACGATCAACGGCAGGTTCTCGCGCTCGTTGTAGGTCGGAATGATGACCAGCGTGCGCTGACTGGGGCGGTCGCCACCCTGAATCATGCGCGATCACGCTCGTCGGTCATGTCACTCCTTCGTCTTGGACTTCTCCGCGGCCGCCACCTTCTTGCGGCGACGCGCGAACTTATCCGCCAGCGATCCATTGTGCAGCATCGCCCACGCAAGACCCGCAACACCGGCAATCACGATCAACCCCTGGATGGCCGGGCCCCAACGCGTGGCGGGCGTCAGGCTGGTCTTGAGCCGAATTTGGGAGTCGAGGTAGGCGGGCTCGAAGAACCCCGTGCGGGCCAGCTCCTGCCCGTCAGGTCCGATCACGGCGCTGATTCCGACGGTCCCCGCGACGACGACGAACCGGTCGTGTTCGACGGCCCGCAGCCTCGCGAAGGAGATCAGCTGGGCGCTCATCGACTCGTCGAACGTCGCGTTGTTGGTCGGTACGGCGAGGAACTGCGCCCCGTTGAGCACCGACTCTCGGGCGGCGCGGTCGAATATCACCTCCCAGCACGTCGTCACCCCGATCGGGATGCCTGCGGCGTGGACCACTCCGTCGCCGGCACCGGGCACGAAGTAGCCCGCACGGTCGGCGAACGACGACAACTTCCTGAAGAAGCTTCGCCACGGCAGGTACTCGCCGAACGGCTGCACGATCTTCTTGTCGTGGCGCTCGCCAGGTCCGTTGGCCCCGTCCCACACGATCACCGTGTTGGTCGCCTGCGGATCCTCCGGGGTGTAGCCCGGCGCCGCGACGACGGCGCCGACGAGGATGGGAGCGTCGACGGCGTCGACGGCGGCGCCGATCTGGTCGGCGGCGTCCTTGTTGACGATCGGATCGATGTCCGACGAGTTCTCGGGCCAGATGACGACGTCGGGCTGCGGCGAGCGACCGGCGCGGACGTCCTCGGCGAGGCGCAACGTCTCGCTGACGTGATTGTCGAGCACCGCCCGCCGTTGGGCGTTGAAGTCGAGACCCAGCCGCGGCACGTTGCCCTGCACTGCCGCCACGGTCGTGGTCGGGTCGTCCCCCGCACCGACACCGGACCGGCGGACGAAGGGCGTGCCGGCGGCGACGATGACGAGCACCAGCGCCACGCTCGCACCGGGCACCAGGATCGCGGGAAGGTCCAGCCGCCCGGAGTGATGGTCGGTACGCCACCACCTCGCCGCTTCCATGGCAATCGCGCCGAGGCCGAACCCGACCAGCGCGACGGCGAACGACACCAACGGCACGCCGCCGAAGTGTGCGACGACGAGCAGCGGGCCGTCGTCCTGGGCATAACCGACCACACCCCACGGGAATCCACCGAACGGGACGGTCGACTTCAGCCACTCGGACAGCACCCACAGGCAGGCAAACCACACCGGCCAGCCGGGCAGCTTCCGCACCACGACGGCGAGGAGTCCGAAGACGGCCGGGAAGAGCGCCTCCATCGCCGAGAGCGCCAACCACGGCATGGCTCCGACGAACCCGCTGATCCACGGCAGCAGCGGCACGTAGAACGCCAACCCGAACAGGAACCCGTAACCGAACCCACCCGCCTTCGTGGTCGACGGGTGGCTCAGGACCCACGCGAGGAGGCCGAAGGCGACGAAGCTGGCGAACCACCAACCGAACGGCGGGAAGCTGACGCACACCAGGATTCCGGCCGCGATCGACGCGGCAATTCGGACGGCGCGCGGCGCAGCACCCCGCAGTAGGGCACCACCCAGGCGCGCCACGAACGGGCCATCAGCCATGGATGGTGACACCCCGGTGCACCGTCCGACGACAGACCGGCAGTGGCGCATCCGGAGCGAGCCGGGGCAGGGCGGGGATTCGCGATCGCGGGTCGGTGGACCACCGAGCCACGGTGTCGGCGGGGGCGGCCACTTCGAGTGCCCCGAGACCACCCGGCACGTCCCAGACGGCGTAGGTCGCCGGCGCACCGGGGGCCAGCGTGCCCGCGACGCCGTCGCGGATGCCGCCGGCTCGCCACGCCCCTCGGGTGGCAGCGGCGAACGCCGCTCGCGCCGACAGTGCGCTGCCCTGGGTGTGGTGGGCGGTCGCGGCCCGCACCGTCTCCCACGGGTTCATGCCGGTGACAGGCGTATCGGAACCGAAGGCGAGTGGCACGCCTTGGGATGCTAACAGCGCCAACGGGTTGAGCCGACCGGCCCGCTCGGGGCCCAATCGCTGGGCGTACATGCCGTCGGGGCCGCCCCACAGGGCGTCGAAGTTCGGTTGCACGCTGGCGATCACACCCCAGCCGCCCAACAGAACCGCCTGCTCCTCGGACACCATCTCGAGATGCTCGAGCCGGTGACCGCACCGGGCGACTGCGGGGGCGCCGTGGCGGGCCACCACGCGGGCCAAGGCGTCCACCACCGTGGTGACGGCCGCGTCGCCGATGACGTGAAAGCCCGCGGTGACCCTCGCCTCGGTGCACGCGTCGAGATGTGCCTCCACGGCGGCCCCGTCGAGGTAGGCGTTGCCGAAGCAACCCGGCGCGTCGGTGTAGGCCTCGAGCAGCGACGCCGTGTGGGAGCCGAGGGCACCGTCGACGAAGAGGTCACCGGCCAAGCCGTTGACGCCGACGTCGTCGACCAGTTCTCGGGCCTGCGCGGCCGTCGTGACCGCTTCACCCCAATAGCCGACCACCTCGACACCGTGTTGCATCGCCCGAAGCTCGCGCCAGTCGTCGGTTCCGCCGATGTCGGGTCCGGCGCACTCGTGTACCGCCGCGATGCCGGACCGGGCCGCGAGATCGAGGGCCGCCACCCGGGCCTCCCGGCGTTGGTCGGGGGTGAGCGAAGCCCTGGCCGCGGCGCGCACCAGGTGATGGGCGTCTGCGGTCAACGGCAACTGGTCGTGGTACCCGACCGCGGCCGTCAGCCCGGGCACGGTCGAGCGCAGCGCGGTCGACGCCGCCGCTGAGTGCACGTCGACGCGCGCCAGGTACACCGGCCGGTCGCCGATCAGGCCGTCGAGGTCGGCGGTCGTGGGGACGGTCCGGTCCTGCCACCCCGACTCGTCCCACCCGTGACCCCAGATGGGTCCGTCGGGATGGCGGCGGGCGTAGTCGCCGACGAGACGCAGCACGTCGTCGCGCGACGAGGCGCGCCGTAGGTCGAGGCCGACCAGTGCCAGTCCGGTGGCGGTGACGTGGACGTGAGCGTCGACGAACGCGGGTGTGACGAAGCCGCCGTCGAGGTCGACCACCCGGGCGTCGGGGAACTGCCTGCGGCCGACGTCGTCGGTGCCCAACCACGAGACAACGCCGTCGGGCCCGTCGCTGATGGCGATCGCCGTCGCGTCCGGCATGGCCGCGCTGTAGACGCGGCCGCCGAGCAGAAGCGTCGTCAAGCGACGTCGGGGTGTCGGGGCAGGCGCGGCTGCTCGACGTCGGTCACGTCGACGACTTCGCCGTCGACGTACTCGGTGCTGCGGGTGGCGCGGAACGGCGCACCACCTGTGGTGGTGACGATGACTGGCATTCGACCGAGGCTACGGGCGGCGATGGCCGCCACGACGGGGCGGGCGGCGGCGCGGGTGGGAGGCAGCAGGAGTAGGAGACCCAGTACGGAGGTGACGAGGCCTGGCACGACGGTGAGCACGCCACCGAGGGCCACCAACGCTCCGTCGGACACCGCGCCCTGCGGGGTGGCCAGACCGGTCCGCAGCCGTTGCACCTGGCGCTTCACCTGCGAGCCGGCCAGCACGAGGCCCAGCGCGAAGGTACCGACGACCAGGAGGAACGTCCACCCAAACCCGATCGTGGACACCAGGGCGACCACGACCGCCAGTTCGACGAGGACGTACACCAGGAAGAGCCGCATAGCCATACCGAGACAACGTTCCGCGGGCCGCCGGGGTTCCTAGCCCACCGCGGGCGCGTCGACCGCGCGGATCTCGATCGCGGCGTGCACGACGTCGACGCCACCGCGGATGAGCGCCTGAGGGATCCACCACCAGGCGTGATACCAGAAGCGCTTGGTCGCCATGTCGAAGACGCGGCGGGTCTCGGACTCGGGCAGCATCCGCGCAACGGCTTCCACCGGTTCGCCCTTGACCTTGCCGAGCACGCCGCACTTCTGAATCGTCACGCGCGGAGTGTTGTTGATGCGCTTGGTCTTCCACGATCCCTTGTCGGTGCTGATCACCAGCTTGTCGCCGTCGGGGACGCCCCAGATCGGCGTCGGCTTGGGCCGGCCGTCCTTGGTGAACGTCGTCAGCAACAGGTACTTCTCGCGGTAGACGTCCTCGAAGTTGGGCATCCGGTTCAGCTCGCCTTCAGCTCGATGCCCACGTTGTTCTTCATGCCGCCCCTGAGCTTGCTGAAGAGGTTGAACACCTTGCCGACGATGCCGTAGCGCTTGCCGATTGCGTCGTACACGGCCTGGGTCTGGGACTTGTCCAGGATCACCGCGACCGCCTCGACCGCCTCACCCTTGGGCTTTCCGCCGCGGTCGCACTCGGCGATGGTCACCCGGGGCGTGTTGCGAATCCGCTTGACCTTCCAGGACTTCTCCTGGGTGATGGCGACCACGCGGTTGCCGTCTGGTGCCACCCAGATGGCGGTCGGCTTTGGTCGACCGTCCTTGGTGAACGTCGTCAACAACACGTACTCGGACTTCGCGACCTCGGCGAACGTGGGAGCCATGAGCTGAATCTAACCCTCCAGGTCGCCTTCGGTCTCGAGCAGCACCTGTCGCAGTCCGTCGAGGGTGGCCGACTCCGGCTGGGCCCACATGCCACGGCCCGCGGCCTCCAGCAGCCGCTCGGCCATCCCGTGCAGCGCCCACGGGTTGGACTCGTTCATGAACTTGCGGTTCTCCTCGTCGAGGACGTACTCCCCCGCGAGCCGCTCGTACATCCAGTCGGCCATCACGCCCGCCGTGGCGTCGTACCCGAACAGGTAGTCGACGGTGGCGGCCATTTCGAAGGCGCCCTTGTAACCGTGCCTGCGCATCGCCGACATCCAGCGCGGGTTGACCACCCGCGCGCGGAACACCCGCGTGGTCTCCTCCGACAGCGTGCGGGTGCGCACCGCCTCCGGCCGGGTGTTGTCGCCGATGTAGGCCTCGGGGTCCTTGCCCGTCAGCGCCCGCACGGTCGCGACCATCCCGCCGTGATACTGGAAGTAGTCGTCGGAATCGGCGATGTCGTGTTCGCGGGTGTCGATGTTCTTCGCGGCGACCGCGATTCGGCGGTACTGCCGGTTCATGTCGTCGCTGGCGGCGGCGCCGTCGAGGCCGCGGCCGTACGCGAAGCCGCCCCACGCGGTGTAGACCTCCGCGAGGTCGGCGTCGTCGCGCCAGTTCTTGCTGTCCATCAGCTGGAGCAGACCCGCCCCGTAGGTCCCCGGCTTCGACCCGAAGATCCGCGTCGTGGAACGGCGTTGGTCGCCGTGGTCGGCGAAGTCGACCTTGGCGTGGGCCCTGACGTAGTTCTGCTCGTCGGGCTCGTCGAGTTCGGCGACCATGCTGACGGCGTCGTCGATCATCGTGACGACGTGCGGGAAGGCGTCGCGGAAGAAACCAGAGATCCGAACGGTGACGTCGATGCGGGGGCGCCCGAGCTCGGCCAGGTCGACGGGCTCCAGGTCGACGACCCGGCGCGACGCGTCGTCCCAGATCGGCTGGACGCCGATCAGGGCGAGCACCTCGGCGATGTCGTCACCGGAGGTACGCATGGCCGAGGTGCCCCAGACCGACAGGCCGACCGAGCTTGGCCACTCGCCGTGGTCGGCGCGGTAGCGCTCCAGCAGCGAATCGGCAAGGGCGACACCGGTTTCCCACGCCAACCGGGACGGCACGGCCTTCGGGTCGACCGAGTAGAAGTTGCGACCCGTCGGCAGCACGTTGACCAGACCGCGCAGCGGCGAACCCGACGGGCCAGCCGAGATGAAGCCGCCGTCGAGCGCACGCAGGATCTGCGCGACCTCGTTGTCGGTCTCGCGCAGCCGCGGCACCACCTCGGTGGCGGCGAAGCGCAACACGCTGGCCACCTCCGGGTTCTCGGTGATCCCGTCGACCGCGGCAACGTCCCAGTCGGTGTCGGCCAGCGCGGCGACCAGCTCACGCGCGCGTTCCTCCGCCGCGTCGACGGCGCCTCTGACGTCGGTGCCGTCCTCGGCCAGGCCGAGCGCCTGTCGTAGGCCCGGCCCGGTG
>Ga0247763_1002112_pt1 | contig 10485 bp, 13 predicted proteins | sample UWRJL141409B4_FD_179926 | JGI IMG/M metagenome (GOLD analysis project Ga0247763, IMG submission 179926) | Plant litter microbial communities from Arlington Agricultural Research Station in Wisconsin, United States - UWRJ-L141-409B-4 | ecosystem: Environmental > Terrestrial > Plant litter >...
TCGGCGCTCGCTTACACTACCCGTCCGTCCCCGTCCGTCCTCTTTTTCGGGGGTAGGGTAGGGTTACATGGGGAGTGGTAACCGGACACCCACCCCACACACGCGACACCAAGCCAATATTTGTTTCCCCGGCAGGACCCAGGAGGTTCACTAGTGCAGTCCAATCTGTTCCGTTCCCGTCTGTTCCCGTGTTTTTTTTAGTGGATGTATCCATCTATCTGGCCTTATGGGTATTATACTATGCTCTACTCTAGATTCTGACCGAAAATCCAAGGTAAGTTGAACCGTGGGTTCCCACCCACACTCTTCAAGGTCTGGTTCCGATCAGTAAAAACTTGAACATGACTACGCAAGTGAAATTCTGATAAAAATCGATTTCCAGCAAACTCCCATGCAACCTGCCTGCATGTATGTATGTATGTATGTATGCTATCCACGCTATGATGTGCATCATCCGGTATTTGTCAAGTATTGTACACGCTTTTTGTGATAGCCCAAAGAAAACAAGCATTCGATGACTGGAGCCAAGCCACCACCTACCCAACAACGACAAAAAAAAATTCGGCTCGATTGCCCCCCTCTTCCTCCTCTCAATTCAATTCAGTCATGTCATGCCATGTAATGTCATGCATGAGAATGTGAACGTGAATGTGCAGATTTCCACTTGCCCTGCAGCTGCTCGATCCAGGCCACTGGCGGGGGAAGCCGAACTCTTTCTCTCTCGTCCTCATCATCCGTGTCGTCGTAAAAGAAACTTGTTTCGGATGCGCCCCGCTGATGTTTGCCTAGGCCCATACCCGTAGCCATACCCATTCCCAGTGCGATGCTATCAGTTTCCGTTTCGCTTTCTGTGTGTGGCGCTACATGGGTATATCCCGGTGGGAGAATCCGTTCCGTCGACGGAGCGTTAGAGTTGTTCAAGGGGGTAGTTGTTGTGGCGGTGCTCCCTCCACGATAATGGCCATGTCGCTTGCTTATACTGCTACTCTTGCGACTGTGATGTCGGAACCACGTCTTGCGATTCCCTTTGCTGTCGAGATAAGTGGAAAAGGTTCCCGACGTAATGGTGGAAACACGGTTCACGAGGGGCTTGAGGGTTGCTGCGCATGCGGCGATGATGCCGACGTTGAGCTGCAAGCTGTGCGTTTGCTGCGTGTCAGCATTTGGTACGACAGTACGGTTGATGCACGGTTTTTGCTGCAGGGGAAAAGGGATTCTGTGTCTGTGTGATGACTGGATGATGTACATGCACTAGGAGAGGGGTAGACTTACAATCCCCAAAAGGTAACACGTTGCCGAAACGTCCGATCCGACTCCCTAGGGGATGCATTCTGGTATACCGCTTTGAGAATTCCCATGGCCACGGCGCTGCATTGCGTTAGTGAGTGACTCGATTGGAGAAGAGAGAGAGAGAGAGAGAAAAAAACTCACAAATATCCCAAACTCAAAATGCACACGAGGTAAACGCGAAGTTTTCGTCGCATTCGCAACGGCCAAATCACAAAAATGGGAAACGTTGCAAAAAGCACATCAGTCGTAATGTTGAACGAGGTGTTCACCAGTCCAAACGTGACAAACATGCTCATCGAGTAGCACTTTGGTTTGAGGGAGAAATCCCAGTGACCGGCCATGGGTTTGCAGTGGAAGAAAAATGTCATGGCTCCCATGATGGAGTAGCAAATGACCACAACTAGTACACAAAACTGTTAGCGCAAGCTCGTACGTACCTTGGAGATTTGATGCAGCATCATGGCACGGATTGTAGTTTATTTGCCTGCACTTACCAATGGTTGCCCACAACGACCGCGTATACCACTTACTGATACTTAACCGTAGTAAGTTGAACCCAATGGACAGCTTCAGAAATGCCAATGCAAATGTCGCTGAGATGACCGACTGCCAAAAGCCCGCGTGCATAAAAGTGACCATGTCGGCGCGAGAAATGGTCTCTTCATGCTTGCCCAGACCATGCCGTGATTGAATCAGAAACACCACCCAGCCTCCGGTGGCACAGATCTGCATATCAATGTCAGTTCCTGACATCCTGAGAGAGATGAAGATTTTGGAAGGAGAGAAACATACCGCTGAGAGAACTATGCAGACATCATCCCTCCCCGGAGCCTTCACCACCAGCACTCTTACATATAACCTCAACAACAGCCATAACAGCGCAAAGATGTGAACTGTTGTGAGAATGGCCAAAAGTTGCGCCGTGTTGCTCTCCGCTGCTCTTGCCGGGTCAATGATCGGCAGTGATGGTCCCGAGCTGCTGCTCGCACCGGCGGCACTGGCGTTGTTGATACTGGCCGTGTTATTGGGAAGTAATATCCTCGCCGCGGCTGCTAATCGTAGAGAATCGTTGGCAGACCATAATCGAGTGGAGTTGAGATGAGACGGCCCACCGCCACCACCACTGGGGGCTAGTAGTGTTGCTAATGACATTGTATGTATGTTTGGGGAAAAGGGGGATCGGTTCGGTTTGATTAAAAGAAGGCAAGGTTACTTGACATTTAATTTCCCTGACGTCGATCCATCCCGGTTTCCCAAAGGCTAGCAATATATTTATCTGTTACCCACGATGGGTAGGGGAGGTATGGTAGGGTAGGTACAACTTGCGAGGAGTGTCTGCCGGCCGACTTGTAACAAACGTACATACATGTAGCTGACATCAACCCCGCGTTTTTTCCTGACACTTTTTTTCCTTGCCGACCCTACCTCAACTTTCTACTTTACGCAATCATCCGCGTATGGTTGTCTGTCTGTCTGTCTGTCTGTCTGTCTGTCTGTCTATCTGTCTCCTTGGTAGTGAAAGAGGGGCCACCTACACCTTCAACTCCGTTCGGAGCTTTCTTCCCATAGCCGGGCCCCACATGCCATCCTTCCCGTGTTTGCTTGGGGTGGGTGCAGGTGGGTGCAGGTGGGTGCAGGGTGGGCTGAGAGGACAAATATATCCCATTTTGCGTTGCATTTACAACCCTACCCTACCCCGCGGCAAGTCGATACGACCTTACTTTTACCCCTCCTCAACTGGGAAGCTCAACTGCACCTGCACCCCCTGAACAGCGACAGGGCGCGTTGAACGACGAACCCAAACTCTTGGGAGCATCACCTCTCAGCCGGGGCAGGTTCGTTTGCCGATCGCTCCCAGTTGGGACAGCCTGCCTTCTTGTAAGTTCTACATGACTGGACACATACACGGCCGGTGGGCCAGTGGGCCGACCACCCGACTGGCTTCCCGTCTTTTTCTCTCTTTCTCTCCCTCAGTGTCCAGTCCAGACCTGAACTGTACCGTCTACTGCAAAACCTGTTCGGCGTTTCTACGAGGCCGATGTGCGATGATGCAGGCACCAGAACCAGAACCAGAACTCTGCGCGCACGCCTGCACACGCCAGAAGCACAGTGGACACTGCACTGCAGAAACGGAACGGCAAACGGGATGATTCTTGTTTTTCTTTTCTTTTCGCCTATTTCTTCCGGATGAGGAATGGTTTCTCTCTCTCTCTCTCTCTCTCTTGCTTTCGGGACCGAAGATACTTTGGGTAGACTTGTCCACAATGTCGGGATACCATACCGAAGAGAGGTAAAAGAACTGAACGATATCAGTAGCTCTACATGTATTGAAAATGTGAAAACTGTAAAGGCTGAGAATGGTGGTGTTGTTACGTTCTGGGGATTACTAAGAAACCCCATACTCTTTTCCGAAAGAGTGAAAGTCGTCGGATACTGACAATACTGACATGCTTACAAAGGAAGGGGTGTGTGTGTGGAACGGCGAGGTGAGACAGGGGCAAGGCCTTGCCCAGTCCCGGGAAGGATTCGATAACAGAGACTCGGCACCAAACCAAACCTTGACCGGTCAGATGTGTTCTACATACTTGTATTGCCTTGCTGACTCCATGTCCTTGACCATGCTGACTCAGTTGGGAGAGGGGTTGTGTTCGCGCTGTTCAATGTTGTGGCGATTGAAAGTTGAGATCTAGATCAAAGTCAAGACGACGAGGTAGCCATGTACCTTTAGTAAATCTTTGGAAAAATAGCAGCAGTCTGATTCTGCAGGTCTGATGACAGCTGAGTGTGAAACGCCAGCGTAGAGTTCTGCGTAACGAGACATTCTTGGCCCTCAGCATCAAGTCTACCGAGGTACGTAGGCAGGTAAGGAGTGCATGCATGCAATTCTGCCAAGACGTCAACATTTATCTACCTGAGGCAAGCGCACACTGAATGCAACAACCTTGTTCCTCAGCTTCAATAATCTGAGTAATAATCCATCACCTGATCTTTTCGCAAGATCGGTGGCGTCAAGCAACCCGTCTGTCAGCCCCCTGGCATTTTGTCATGTCATGTCATGTCGGCAGGTAGATCGCACCTTTTGGATTTTGGTTCTGGTTCTGGTTCTGGTTCTGGCTATCGACGGGAACTAGATGCCTAGGCAAGTAAGTGTCGTGTTCAGGGGTGGCAATGTCTTTTTGCATGTAACACACCTTTGCGGTGGGAAGGTGACATGCATCCCGTGTTGTCACTGTCGTTACTATCGTAGCATGCACGCCCACTACCTAACCTAGCCAAGCAAGCAAGCAAAGAAGGAGCTGGACGGGAAACTCAGTGCTTTTATTTTTTGCCATACTCTTTCTTTTCGAGAGTGGCTCTTCAATGCAACGGATTCATCCAAAGCGGAAAGAATCAAGTTGCCAAGTTGACATGTCGTTTTCGTTGGTGGTTTCCACTGACTGACGATGACGCAAGGCTTGGCCATATTTTGCATGTACTGTCACGACTGGATTTGATCTTTAAGGTCTCCGTCAGCAAGGTCTTGCACTGGAAGAGTCGCATGCGGGCGCTTTATTGATTTTTTTATTTTATTTCATTGGAAACAGGTTATGCCGTGACACTGATTGCTCTTGTTACGCATCAATTCCAAGTCTAACCTGTTTTTTTTTTCAACGACCAACCGACATGTGTCGGACCTGAAGAATTCTGAATGATAGAAGAGTTGGCAATTAGCATCAATGACAACAGAAATGTACGCTCGTCCGTGCTCGACTGGGCCTTGCCGTTAATCTCCGACGGGTTGTTTTTCCAGTGTGTTCTTTAAAAACTGCCGATATCAGGTCACATTCGAGGAATCGAGGATGAACCTGACCTGCCTGTCACGGGCACGGTAACATTTTTCATAGCCGGCCCGTCTTAACGCAATGGAAACCTTCGGCCGAAAAGAATCTGTGCCCGTCAGCCACATGTGGGGAAGGTGTTCCGCTAATGAATGTCACTACACTGCACTCAACGGATCGGACCGGATGGCATGGATATTTCCTTTTCACACGTGGGGTTCGCATATACACGGGTCCACTGTTGTTGAGAAGAGCAGGGAAGGAAACTCAAACTGGAAGCAGCCGAGTTTGGTGCCATCTAGAAAGTTTGGCCGCACCAAGAAGTAAGTTGGGCTCGAGTCTTGGGATGCTGCTGTAGTGAAAAAAAAAAAAAAAAAAAAAAAAAAAAAAAGGATTGTTTTACACTCAAGCGTGTCGTGCCGTGTTGTAGTAGCTTCAGGGATGGTTATCCCAGACAGAAGAAGGAAAATGTTTGCCATTTTGCCGTCGGCCTAGGTAGTTAAGGTAGGTGGGTGATATTTCTCTTTCATTTTGTACAGTTGAGATTTAAATGTTTCTGTTTTGTTTTCCAAAGCCCTGGTGGCGTTGATTGTGTGTGACTGATTTGACCGAGGGGGCGAGTGACTCAGGGGTAGGCGGGACCTGTGCATCTCTTAGTTTAATCACCATCGTGTCCTCTTCTATATTGCTTCTTTAACAGTTTAATCACCATTGACGCCGGGCGTAGTGTTTTCTCTCTCTCTCTCTTTTTCTTCTTTTTTTCGGGGGTGGGGGTATAAGCTCAAACTTCTGTTGCGATGTCCACCATCCCGCCCTACTACATCAACGACCCGACCCGACTACCTAGTCTTTCAGTCATGATGTGCTCGACTCGTCACTCTGGCCAACTGACCCGCCCTTCTATGCTGAGAACCTTACCAAAGGCCTCGGTTCGGCAAGCGGCGCCGTCTCCCCCACATGGCGGCACCGATTCCGTTGCGATGGCGCCGGTTGAGTTGAAGAACCCACCCGGCTGAGAGTTTACTTTTTTTCATTGCGGCCACAAGGTTTGGCCGGCCGAGACGAAAAACAAGCTATATAAAACTAGTAAATTTTTCACATGCCATGTTTGTTCATTCCGATCTCCTCCGTGCAGCAAACCAACCCAACCCATTGATGATCACTAACCATGTCCAATATTGTCTACATGCCAGTACCGGCTAGTCTTTTGCTCGGAACCACGACAATGTCGACAAGAGGTCAAAATCCTCCTCCTCCTCCCTACTCGGAGATTGAACTCGACCCCGTGCGACCACCCCAACTAGGCCCGAACAACGAACAACAACAAGAACAACAGCTCCTCATACCGACCCCGACGCCTGCTACTGCTGTCACTGCAGCTGCCGCCGAACCCAACGCGAGTCTTGCGGTTTCTGCCGTTCCCAAGATATTCGACGTACCGCGCCCTGCGTTCCGAACACGCCTCAGCTGGCGATGGAATAAATTCCTTGTCGGTCTCCCTCTGGGGTTTATCGTTTTTGCCCTCGTGTTCTCCGGCAGTGTTTACGGGATCCATTATGCGATCCAGCATAGCGGGCCGGAACCCAATCCCGCGAGATGGATGGGCGAAGCGCGCACCCTCGTCTACGAGCCGTGTTATTTGGGCTGCGCGAATATCAAGTGTGATGATCCCGGCTATGCGTGGGATGCGTGTGCCAAGTCGGCCGGAGTACATGTTCGGGATGAACAGAGTGGGGGCAGGTTGATCTCGTGTAAGGCGACGTCCATGTGGAACTGGCCCGAGGAGGATCGGTACCCGTCAGCGTGTTTGGAAGCGGTGGGCGAGAAGCTGCGGATGGAAGAGGTACGAGAGGCGATCCAGCACAACAAGAAGCATTATGGCTGGATAGTGCTGGCGTTTTTCATCTCGTGTATCTGCTGTAGTATTGGTATCAGGTGTCATCAGTGCTTGACGGGGGGATGCTCGGTTCGACTGGAGCAGCTGAAGCCCGAGATGGATCCGTGGCTCCGAGCAAAGAAGGCGGCGGTAACAACAAAACGGAACTCACGCACCCCGGCTAACCCGCCGCAGCCTGCCCAGAAGCCTGCCGGAGCCGCCACCTCAACAAATCCGACGTCTACGGCAACAACGACACCAACGGCACCAACGCAACCTCCAAGAACAGCGATGAGATCGATAGCGCCGAGATCAACAACAGGACCATCCACATCAGCAGTGGCGGTGACCATGTTAACCATGGCCAACGCAGTCCAAGCCTACGCCTGCGTTCGACCGTCGTCTGCTCCGGAACACCGCGTGCACTTTACCAACACCAACCCTTATACAAACGTCACCATTGCGGGGGTAGTTCACTCGTGGCTTGCCAACTGCGGGAAAGGCTGGGATTGCAGCAGCGGGGATCTCTTTCTCGGATGTTCTTCTCGGGAAATCTACCTAAAACGGCCCGTCGATTTCATCAACGCCGTGGTGCCGCGGATTGAAGACTGCGGGTTTACCGTTGCAAAAGGGACCGAGGCATGGCAGCTGGGCCATTTCGCGAATCAGAAACTCATCCACCCGGGGATTGAAAAGAAATGGTGGGTGGAGATCAAAGTTACGGGCTTCAATGTTACGAAACCGAACGAGACGGAGGCGAGTGTGAGGTGTTTGTATGATATTGGGGGGAGTCTTGATGTTTGAATTCCGAAATAAATCGATACTTGTTATAGCCTTGAGTCTACTGCACTGCTAGTGAGCAGGCTTAAAAGTGGTAAATCAGGTTAACAATTAGATGTCGATACCTACGTAGATGGGAAGAATTGGCTGTGATAACTATTTCCGAGTTTGGTGAGTTACCAGGGCAGTAGGTCTCTACCTATCTAATGACAAATTTGAGAGGCAGCTCATGATCAGCCAATGCCTCCCCGTTCATAATTCCATGGACATAAACATCTCCAACGAATTGAAAGAATTCCCCAAATGGACGAAGCACAACAGGCGCCGAGTAGCCGCCCAGGAGGCATAAAAGGTCGCCGGGTTCAGCGTCTGGTGGGCCTAACCCTATATCCAGCCCTTTGAACAGCAAGATCCGCCGGGAAGGGTATTCTGGACCAAAGGAAGTCGCATTTTGCATTGCGCGTACAAACTTCTTACCTCCATCTGTGGTCGGTTTTATGCTCTCGCCACGCTGGTAGTCGTTCAGGATCTCGCTGTAGTAATCGCCGTATTCCGGGGGACAAGGGGCGCTAGAGACTTGCCCGCGGTTGCGGATCAGAGTCCGCCAAATCCAGTCTTCCAGCTCACTTTGAATGACGACTGCACCAGAAAGTGACTTGGTAACCCGTCGCCGGTTTTTCGACAGCACTGCTTCACGGAGCTTGAATACAACCTCCGGTGAGGTTACTTTAGTTTCGAAAATGCCAATTACTCTGTCGAGGATCGCACCTTTGGCGGCCAACGCTGAGCCGTTCTTCTCTGCCACGCAGGGGAATGGCCTGATAGAGTCGTCCATCAAGAGCCCTAGGGCCGACGACTTGGGAAAAGGATTTGGCGCGTTCGATGGGTAGCTCGTCTTATCATGACGATAGGAAGATGAAAAGTCTGGAACCCAGGACGGCAGCCAGGACCGGCCAGCATGGGTGGCCCTTAGGCTGAGAAACTCCAACGTCCCTTCAAATTTGATGAACATCTTTGCGGCCTCAAGATATGTCCAGGACACTGGTTTGGTGTAATCTGGGAGCATCAAATCCGGGTCGGGGCCGCCATGGGTGGCCTTGACCAAGCCGAGTAGAGCGTATATTTGGTCACGGGGATCTGTGGCCAAGGTGGTTCGGGAGTAGTGAAGCAGAGAGTACAGATTTGTCTCTGGTCCATCATTATCGGCACTTTTACCGCGGTGTATTGTTCCATGATAAGCCTTCCTCATGAATGCCAAGGTTTGGCCATTGGAAATGCCGCGTACGTGAAAACGTGCGTCATGGAGGTGATCAAAAAGGTAGCAAAGACCGGAGGTCAAGACATGCCAAGGAAGTTCACGGTTGCCACATTGGATGAGAGGATCTGATCGCGGCACTGATACTTCTTGTCGGATCCAAGCTCGACGCCAATACGGTCGATGTAGAATCAACCCCGCCGCTGCTTCGGCGGCAAGCTTCGTATCCTTGCGCATCCAACGTTGTAGTCTCTGTGGATCTTTGGTGGCACCGCAAGGTCTCTGATGAAGTCTATTCCAGTGTTGCTTCCATCCTGTTCTGGGCCAAGCCACACGACGACTCTCGACGCGCCTTGGTAAATATGTCGCATCAGCTGGACCTGGTGTTGCCGCTCAGTGTCATTGCTTTGATCGATGCATATGGAGTCGACCCAGATTCGGCGAGACGAGTCTTGGAACCGCAGGTGCCGAAGCGCACATTGCAGGGAAAGAGTGACCGATTGTCCCGTTCCGTTCACAAGGATGTCGCACCGCTGGCTCGCATCGCCCCAGGTGTACGACAGAGCTTCGTATAATCCCGGGTCATTCAGAGGGAGTGTTTCCAGGCTGCATTCGATCAGATCTTCGCTTCTCCACGCAGCGTGCAGCGTGGCGATTCGGATCTCACGCGCGTTTGGGTTGAGCTGCTGGTATCGAGCTGCTCCCGGCCATCCTGACGATGGTGGTGTCTGTTCGTTCGGATGTCTGACGGCGGGCGACAATGTTCCCATCTCGGCGTCGGCTCGACTGCGAAGTGCGTTTCGAACCTGTCAAAAATCTGCTGGAATTGCCCGCAAAGTCTGCAGGTGAGAGATCCAGTCATGTGACCGGCTGCAGGTGGTGCCTTCCCGGTGCTTCACGGCAGCCTGCCACGGCTTTGGAAAGTGCGAAGCGGCTCTCAGCAGGTTGTGTCGGCAGCGAGTGAGAACGAATATTTCTTCGAATCATCAATCGGACCCTTCAACCATGCCTCACAGCTCGCAGACGACATCAAAATACCGGGATGAATGGTAGCTGGGTTATACTTGAAACAGCATGGAGGGGTGCGAAACGAGAAACGCGTGAGATGGACCCGACCGACTGGACAGCCTAAGATTTTTGCACAAAATGCCTGTCAATATCTCAACGCGAACGAGGCCAACACGGCAGGCCAACAACCCATTTAACGCTCCAAGTGCCAAAGATGCATGACAACTTGTGCACGTTGAATTCGGTTAGGCAGTAGGGGAGGGGCACAGCGCTAAAACAGCCACCGCACAGCCTTCCCCAGATTGAGGGGTTGATGGGTTTCATGATGCGCGACACAATTGCTTGCTGAAGACTTCATAAATACCCGATAATTCTCAATTGGCGGGAAGCGAAAACTGCAACTTTCGCAACACAACTCGTCGGTTTTCTTTTTTTTTTTCTCGCCCCTTTCCTCATCT
>Ga0247763_1002114_pt1 | contig 10472 bp, 14 predicted proteins | sample UWRJL141409B4_FD_179926 | JGI IMG/M metagenome (GOLD analysis project Ga0247763, IMG submission 179926) | Plant litter microbial communities from Arlington Agricultural Research Station in Wisconsin, United States - UWRJ-L141-409B-4 | ecosystem: Environmental > Terrestrial > Plant litter >...
AGATGTGGTATAGACCCCCCCCCCCCCCGCGCCCTGTATGGGATAGGGGCAGACAGACAGGTCAGACAGGCAGAACATGTTTTGGTGGTTGGTGTTGTTGAACAAAAACCATCCTTCACATCTACTTGACACTAATCCTGCCGTCTCGCAAGGATCGCATCATGTTTCGGGAGCCGCAACACAACGGTAAAAGGTTCTGTGGCTGCGCAGGTAGTACAGGTAGGTAGGCACACTTGCCTTGCCGTTTGGATGGATGGGTGGGGGAAACCACGTCGGGATCAAGAAAGGAAGAGATCAGCGGGAATATTGGAACCCACGACATCTTGTCATGGATCTGCTCCCATGGTTTCAATGTTTCCAAGCCTCAGCAGGAACCGACGCAAGTCGGCTATCTAGCTTCTACGACAAGCGTATGTAAACCTTGGTGCGTGCTATCTTTGGCGGGGTGGGATGGTGGGATGGTGGCATGATGGCTGGTCCGGTGATGGATGGGAGAGGAGGGATTGCATCATCGGTTTCAATATTTTACCGATAAGAGGCAATGGTCAAACACATATCGAGGTTGGCGATGGTATGCTGCTGCAATGTGCTGAGTCTGAATGACTGACCGATGTGAAGAGCGTTCGTTCCTGCGTTGAGGGTGCTGCGATCCGCAGCTGCTTGGCTGCGGATGTGCCGTGTTCCCCTGAAATCTGATGTGCAGATCTCCAATATTTCCCCACAAACCGGATTGTGTGCGTTCGCGGCAAGCTATGTGTGTGTGCATGTGGGTGGGTGTTGGTCGTGAGCGGAAAGCCGTCTCGTCATGCCTTGGCTTCTGTCCCTTCACGGGGTGGCGAGCCGTCAAGCTAGACGGCAACGTGCTTGGTGTAGACGTCGCTCCACCAGGCTTGGTACGCTACCACGTTCGTGACAAGGCAATAGTCCCCCTTCAATGTGCATCTTCTTTTGACGGGCTGGGGAAGTTGTTCGGCTCGAGTGACAAGTCTGGGGAAAACGGGGAAACCGGGCATGGGAAAGACGGGGAAAAGGTGGTGCTCCCCATATGACTTGCATACCAAATATACACTACGTATTTGGCGGTGCGGGGAAAAAACGACGATAATAGCTGAAGATTTTTTGCTCGTCAGGAACGGGAGTCTTTGTTCCCGTCGGGTTCCCGCCCATGCCCCAGATTTGGTCACTCCACTTGCCCGCCGTCCACTCGGAGCGTGCTTCCGTTCCGCTATATGCGCATGGTAACGCTGCAATGGACTATGTGAGATGTGGGAGCCGGCTGAGGGAAATGCGCTTCCGATTGACGAGGTACCTAGTATCGGGTACTGTGCTTGACTAGCAAAAACAAAGAGAGAAATGGTCCATTTTACAGAGCGCCCGCCCTTACGAATTTGCTCAATTGACGTGTGCATTGGATCGCAATGAAGAGATGATGCTTTTGGTCGCTGGAGTCAGAATGCCAGGGGCATGCGGATCGATCGCTGGAAAACCCGAATTTAGCCCCTGGGATCGATCTGCCCACTGGCCCAGGGAAGGGGAAGGGAAAGAAAGGCTGGATTGGTTGAGAAGATGCCGGCCACGCGACTCCCTGGCCAGCCTCGATCTTTGGGTCTCGGCCCAATTCAGAATGGGTCCAGCTGCACAGTCAAGGGATGGCTTCATTCCCTTTTAGACTCGGTGCGACAACGCTTGCACTTCGCTTCAGGAGCCCAAAGCCGTTGGCGTTGGGTTCTGAAACAAATTTTGGCGGCCTTGAGGCCTGAGGCATGAAATCGTAAAGACAAAGCCGCGCTGATGCAAGGTCAGGGCGGAGTCGATGGCTGGCTCAGCTCACTCAGCGCAAAAAACTAACGACGCAGGGCGTTCATGTCATCATGCCGTGCCCACGCAACCCTCCCTTCAAAAAGAGTTACGCGGTATTGTATTGACTATGAAAAAGAGGGTTGCGAAACGTCAAGTCGAAGCGACAGAAAGTCAAACGAGAAGCAGGAGGCCAATATTCACAGCATGCCAATATCGATAGTAAGTTTCGGCCGTCACAACTGTCCGCGGAGTGGCAGTCTGACAGATGTTTTGTGGTGCCCCGGTGAGCGGTTCGCTACGTTTTCCGGCTCGGATGTCAAAAAGGGGATATCGCATGTCAGCTCGTCGCTTTTTGTGTCGTGATCAGCTGTGTGTGTCTTATTGTGTTGCCTGCTGCAAGCTGCCGTTGTAAAATGCAACCAAACGACTAATCGCTTCTCAGTGGAGCCTTCTCGAGTCTCACCAATTTACGTGAGGCGCTGTTGTTGCGCATAATGGCCGTTTTGGGGCCGTATCGTTCATGCGAGAGTTGATGGCAGGCCGGGCATGAGCCAAATCTCGTTGAAGTCCGCAGTCAGCCTGGAGTGCCCTTAACCAAACCCTAGCGGCTCTTGGGATGCCATCACATCTCCGTTTAATACCATTGTGGGATTTGCTCGAACCTTTGATCTGCTAGGCATCCTCGACTCCAGCCTTCGGCAATCACAAGCGTTGAAGAACCAAAAAAAAAAAACCTACCGGCATTCCCAGCCTCTTACCCCAAGTTCCAATGGTTGGTCTCAATGCCGCGGCTAGTGTAAATTGCGAGCAGCTTCTAGAATCCAGCTGCCCCGTCGATAATAAGGTGTAATAACTGAATCTCGGCACCGTGCTCCGCAACGCTTTTTCCCTTCAAAAGTCTGGGGTAGATCCGGCTAATTCGACCGAGTGCGGGCTTCGAGTACTGTCAGGCGCACTCTGGGCGATAGATTGCCGTATGTCCAAGACGGAGGGTACCACGGCCGGGCGCAGCGCTGCCCGGCTCGATCAGACGGTGGAGGTAAGATCGAGATTGCATCCGGGTCGACTCTGAGCCGTATGGAGCACTCATTTGTAAAAATGGACCTTCGGACACAACCACAATTGGCGAGGCTGCACACTGCGAAACTCTTAGCTATTTGCCACTATTGCTACTATCGCACAGGTCGACGATGCTCTGCTCGGCAGACAACTGCCATGGCATCGCTCGGCTTCTGCGGTCTTCGTCTGGTGGAGGCCTATCAAAACCTCAATTGAACCATACAAATTGCACCGTTTCGGATCTGGAACAGTATTGGCAATCGGAGCCGTGGCAGCTGGAGAACGAGTCCGCTAGCGTGAGAGCCCTCCGTAAGAGCCCTCCGAATGCAACGGCTGACGCCGTCCCAACTGCACGACGGAGAGACATGAGGCCATTATTGGACCAAAACCTGCTGTGATGTGCTAAGTTTGGGGGCACACAAAGCACTCTACTGGACAGCACCTGCCTGACGGAGGCTTATCACTCCACTGCGGCGTGCCCCATACATTGCAGATAACCGTGGAGAATGTCGAGCTGTCACTGGACGGGCGGAGCAGCAGCCCTCGACAATTGAGTTGGTGCATTTGCACAGCCGCCGCCGCCCCCTGGGACCAGAAGCCGGAGCGAGCGGCATTTGCAAGCTGATGGCCAACACCAAGAGCGCCTCGCTGTGAATGCGCTCGGCACAAAGCAGAGCGGCGTCGACGGCGCCTTCGTCTGTTTGCTCGTCTGGTCGCCTGCCCCCCGCCTCCTTGCATTGGCGGGAGCGATGGCCCATCCCCCCTTTCTCGTCCCGTGCGAGGTGGACGGATTCGCGGCTGGTGGGTCGAGGATCACTCGTACCCCTGTGCGGACGCTCCATCCGTCCCCTGGGGCTTTCCCTGTTGGGAATCTGGCTGTGTCGCACAATCTGTGCGACCAATCAGCCCCCTCAGCCCGCCCTCCTGCTGCTTATGGACCCAGGTACGTATCTTTTTCGGCCTGAGGCAACAACTCCTTTCAAGAGTACGTGGCCAAAACATAAAAGCGCCAGGCCCTCCCATCCTCTTCCTCACACCTACCCTATCCACCCACGCCATCATCAAAGAAGACACGCTGTTCTCTTCGCTCAACACAGCACTTCCTATCTTGACTCATTGATTGCTGAGTCACGGTTGTACTCGTCACTCACTATGCAGAGGCCTTAACAATATTCCTCCCCTGACATTATATTGGAGTAACTAGGACGGCACCTCCAATCGTCATCATATTTGTCTGCAAGTTTGCTCTTCTTTCGTCGCGAAAACGACCAGAGTTTAGCACCGCACCCAATCACATTGCGCAGCAAACATAAGTCCTCCTACGGTGCAAAATCGATAACAACCATGGATTCCTGGGCTGTTCACACACCGTCTCCGAGTCTCAAGTTCGAGAACTCGCCCACCGAGTCCCTCCTCTCAACACCCGGCGAGATGTACCCTTCTCTATTCGGTTCAGAGGCGGCACCATCCACCCTCAACCCCCTCGACATGATGTCTCCCAAATCATATGTCGACGACACGACCGATCTCCGTGCCCTCGCCACCTCCATGACTCCGGCACCCGAATCCATCATGGGTGAGGAGACACCCGAGCCGGAGAAGAAGCCGGTCAAGAAGAGGAAGTCATGGGGTCAGGTGTTGCCAGAGCCCAAGACCAACCTTCCTCCAAGGTACGGTGAAGCGGAAATCCAAGTTCGTTCCAATCTCGCTTACTAACAGCCACAGGAAACGGGCCAAGACTGAGGATGAGAAGGAACAGCGCCGCGTTGAGCGCGTTCTCCGCAACCGAAGGGCTGCGCAATCATCCCGCGAGCGGAAGCGACAAGAGGTAGAGGGCCTCGAGCGCCGCAACAAGGAACTCGAGGCCATGCTGCACCAAGCCCAGCAAAACAACCTTGCCCTTCTTGAAGAGCTCCGCAAGTTTCAGCGCGCCCCTACTAGCGTTATGGCTAGGGCTGCACCCACTTTTGATGCCCTGCGACCATCGCCCGTCACTTTCTCGCAGGAGCTTTTCAGCTCCCAGGACGGGCACGGCTTGTCGGTCGACAACGCCGGCTCGCTCGAGCAACTGTTGACGGCCATGCCGTCCAACAGCACTGTCAACCCCGCTTCTCTTTCTCCTACCCTAACACCCGTCCCCGAGATGGATGAGATGGACGAGACGGAGACTGCGACGGATGCGTCTCCCTTGGCAGACGCTGCCCCCGTGGTGAAAGCTTCTCCCGACGCGACACAACATCCTGCCGCGATGTTGTGCCAAGACCTGCAGTGTCGGTCGGCGGAAGCAACACCCACGTGGTTGGCAGCGTCGCAACAGCGACTGCATCCAGCGCTGGCTCTCTTTCTACCCCTTCAACTTCTACTGATCTCCACCTCGACGCTGGCTTCTCTATGCCAACGCCCCATGACGCAGATCGCTATGTCCTTGAAAGCGGGCTTCTCGCTTCCCCCAACTCGTCCGATTTTGAATACGATCATCTGGTTGGTGACGAATCCTTCGCCTTCACGGACTTCGACATCAGCGACTTTATCACCGACGACCACGTCGCACCCCACGCCGAGCAGCAACTGCAACAGCAAGCCAGCAGCCTCGCGGTCGCCGACTCGTCGTTCTTCAACCTTGAGACTCAAGTTTCTTCGGAAGATCCTTACCTGCAGCCCCACTCTGGCGCGTCCCTTGATGGATGCGACGATGGAGGCCTTGCGGTTGGTGTCAACTGAGGGATGCACGGTCGACCGGGTTTCTGAAGACGGCGTATTGGCCTCCGCGACGGCTAATGGAAAGTCGTCGCAGCTGCCGCAAGGCAAAGGGTGCGAAGCCTGGTTTAACGGGCTAAAGCTCCCGTCTAAAGAAGTCCTGATTACCCTATTGTGGGTTCTACGAGTCGAAGAGCGGAGATTAGAAATCCGCCGACAACAAACCGATTCGTCGTCGAAACCCGGAAAGTCCGGTATTCCCAGCAAGATATCAACCACATCGATTTACAAATTGAAAGTGGTGCCAAAACGGAGTTTGGGGGGAGGTTTGCTTGATATGCCTGAACTTCGTCGCTTGAAGCGGCGTAGAGCAGAATAAACGATTGTACGAACAAGGATTGGTGCATCTGGCGAAAAGGCTATGGTAGCGATTGGCGTTGATGGGCAAGGTTGCTCTCTCTTATATACCTCAATTGAGATTGTTATCTTCGATATTCTGTGCATTTGCCCTTGTGCCTGTTGTGTCTTGAATGAATTATACTTGTGGGCGGACATCTTGAGCAATTCGGGGATGACCCAGCCTGCTGGTGCCATCGGCAGGGTGTTGTCGTGGCCCCCTTTTCAGCGCTACCCCGCGGGGAGAATGCATCCCGATGCTGATGCTCAAGGTCGGGGAACTTCCCTCATGACTCACTCGGCGGTAAACTACCAGAACGGGGGCAAGCGCTGATCTTTGACGAGAAATGTGATATCAACAGCAGTCCGCTATGAATTTTGGAGTTTTCCCAGCTCGCCAACAATCTGCTGTTCACGGTGCAAGACCCGACAACACTAGCCAAGATGGCCACCGTTGTTGCTACTGTCAATATGCCTATCACGGCCGCGACCATGCTCATCCAAACTTCCCTCTTTGCCCTCACCTGGCTAGCAATCTGCCTCCTCGTCCGTCACCACGGTCCCTTCCAAAGCGCACGCAGTTTCACCCTGGTTAACAGTCGCTTCTACGCCCTCGTCTCATTCTGCCTCCTTCTCCTCATCCTCGACCGCAACCCGCAGCATGACATCTACGCCCGCTACGCTTACCACTTCTCCAAGCTGTACGAATACATCGATATCCTGGGCGTCGCGGCCGCCAAGGGGGAAATTGATAGCCATTTTGGATTTCACCATCTCACCACGCCGTGGTTGACTTTTGTACGGGTTCTTCCGGGGACAGCAGGGTGGCGGGGGTTTGCGGCGGCGAACGCAGCGCATCATGTGTTGGTTTATGCGTACTTTGGGGGGTGGGAAGGGGTGAGGGGGCTGTTGCTGTGGACGGGGCCGGCGCAGCTGTTTTGGGGGATGGCAGTGGATGCGTGGAATGTTTGGGCGAGGTGGGGGACGGGAGAGCAAGTTTGGCGGTTTATAGTGTCGGCCGGGTTGTTGGCAACATATAGAGTATTGGACGAGATGGAGATGCGGAGGAGGGAGAGGGTGGTGAAGGCGGACTGATGAGGTGGCAAGCATCTAAGGAAAGAGAGGTCAGCGTAAAGGCGCATGGGATGGAATATGGGTGTGTTCTTATGTGGAAGCTGTGTTGTGGCAGACGCCCGGGAGCCGAAGCGTGGTAAGATGGGCGATGTCGAGAGATCCGGACCCTCCCCCCCCAGCAGAAAGGGAGCTAGAAGGTTGAACTATCGAAATATGGATGTGTGTCGGTGTTGCCGTAGAAGAGCAAAGAATGGCAGAGCCGGTTTACAGAAATGATATCACCAGTGACAGCCCCTTGCACAATAAACTTTATTGCTGGAGCCTATGACGTATTGTGGTGAAAGTTAACTTTCTTATTTATTTTTGGTGTGCGCAACAACGAGCAGCCTTTCCGTCTATTAAACTTTTACACCAAGACGGGCACACCTCCCGCCCGAGACAGCGGAAACCTCATCCTGACTATCGCAGCACCTCAGGCACAGCACCAACCCCTTGCCCTACCTACGGGTTGCTGGAATACGCCGATTTCCCGACCCTCGTTGTAGCCGGATCAGTCGGATAAGGCACGTGGCTGCTGAGTGCAGATATCTGCAATGCCAAGTGAGGAGTCGTCCTTTCAGCTTCTGCCTCGTCGTCTTCTTCTCCACGAAACTCGAGGCTAAGTGACAGCAACCCCAGAAAACTGCACCGAAGTCCCATGGAGGGATCGACTACCCCGCGATATCCGCGCTCGTTATGCAGATGGGTATTTGATCCACCTCGATGTCGTCTCCAGTCTCCTCTCTGCAGTAGCAGAGCCCCGCCCTTTTTGCGGGGGTGGATACGGCACTCCCTGGCAGTGGACAAGATAAGCCCCTATTCGACAGCCAGACCTTGGCCACAGCTCTCAGCATCTACTGGTTCTGACCAGTGGCACTTGGCAGCTGGGAATTCGAACCCCTGAACGATCAACACGTCTTTACTGCACTAGAGAACGACTCCCCGGCCTCGATGGCCATTCCGAGAAAGCCGCTGCTCCACAGCAGTTGCACGCCATCCACCGCCAACCCCTTGGCCGAATCAGTTCTTAGGTGTGCAGGTCTTGGTGAAGAAAAAGCTACCTTGCCTCTTAGGGACAGTGCGAGCCCAAGCCGCCATCAACACCGGTTTAGAACCCCCAAGCTCGGATCACTCGACTGCCCATCTTGTTGTTTACGATGCTATCCGACAAATCCCCGAGCAGCTCAGATACGAAGATGCCGCGATGATCAAGACGGTGGCGGGGTTTGCATCGGGGACATTCATAACAACAGCCTCCGGGTCAGAACCCCACAATCCCGAAGGACAGCCAGGAGAGAAGGGCTCGCTCCAAATCTCCTCTCTGGATTGTCCGGTTTTGATGCAGTTGTCAGTCACGGCGCATTTCGCTGCGAGGTAAGGTACCTTGACGGCTTACATCCAGAGCAGCCAGGCAGTCATTTTGGCAAAGTCCTCAAAGTGATGTTGTCGATCAATCTCGAAATAACAACTTCTACCCGTCCCCTCTTGTTTGGCCGTCCAACAAACCCGGCTTTATTGCCGCTGGGCTAATCCCCTGGCTCCTCAACGGCCCCGCATGGCCGCCATGCAATGCAACAACGAGACCCTCGAACCTCGCATCCTGATTGCTCAATGGCTTGTCCTCTTGCCTCTGCCGTGCGAAAAACCCCTGTAACTCCTGCAGACCCAATGTCCGCCCTGATTCTTCCCTCTTCCCCTTCTTTTCCTCCACAGGACCAGTGATGGAAGTGGCGTGAGGATCCCCCTCTTGCAGGCCGGCTTGAATACCTTGTTTGGTCTCCATCTCGGCTTACATGCACGCAATAACCAGGGGGACGAGCACCCGCGCTGTCCATCCGCCCTCCACCTCCGTCTGGGGAAAGAAGGATGCGCTAGTGTCCGCTGTGGCGCTGCGGCTCTGCCCCGGGAACATCGGCGTCCTAGTTCATAATAGATAGTGTCGAGTCAAGTGGATATAAGATGGGGATTGCATTGTTGGCTTCCAAGGGAAGTGCTAGCGACGCGCCCTAATTCTTGCCTAGGCGGCGCAAACCCCAAAATATGCGTGGCAGTGCATCCCATGACAAAGGCTCAAGGGACATGGCTCGGGTAAACGAGACCGGTGACTACGGATTCTGCAACAAAGAGCGCTCGGTGAAGCCATAAGCAACACTCCCCTCGCCGTCTGCTGCATGGCGGGGCTACTTGTAAGTGCCGACTCATCTTAAGTTGCTGCATCATGTTGCCTCATGTTTTCGAAACGGGCTTGCTGCAGACGGGAGACTATATACCGAGGGCCAGCTGCAAGGAGACTCGATATACGTACCTACCTACTTACCTGCCCAGCAACAGTGAAAAAGACCGAGAGATCACATCGGCATCGGAACTCTTCCCGGTCATCATGATCAAAGTCCGAACTAGCAGTAACCCTCCAGGGATCATGGTACCTCGTTTGTTAACTGGGATATGATGCTGCCATGCACGCTACCGTGACCCTGATGGAGAAGCGGGCCCCAATCATATCACCACATGGGCTGCTCTCTCTCCTCTGCATTGCCGTTTTCCGTTGAGGATTTCATCCAGTCCATGCCGCCGTAACACAGCGTGCCTAGGTAGGGTCAATGAAGTGAGGGGTTCCCAATGGTGCATCCTTTTCTATACCTGGGACTGGCGTGGCATGCCGTGGCGTCTTGGAGAAAGTGACGATCAGGAGGGGAGCTTGCATGTCGGGTTTGGCCTAGACCGACCCGGGGTCTCATGGACTTGAGGTAGTTATTGGTCCATCTGGCATGCATATCTAGGTAGGTACCAACCTAATACCTACACACCCTAAAGGCAAATGTTTTGATGGGAAAAAAGAGGGGTTAAGGGGGGAGGGGGTGTTGATTCGAGTTCCCTTTGAAGGGTCTCGGACTCGGGTTCGTGTTTGGTGAGGGGTTCGTTCGGGATAGAGTTGGGGGATGGCTCGGCAGGTATTTCCATCGAGGCTAAGGGGGAGGAGGAGGAAGAGAAGGAAGAGGGGAAGAGGGAGGTGTGTATAAGATGGGGGATATCTTTCTTCACTTTTCTTGAGATCTCCTTTTTTTCTTCTTTTCTTCATCTTGGGTTCTCGGGCCTGAGCTGGATCACACAACAAGAAATATATTGACTTGATATAAATCCGCAACTATGTCGCCTCTACCGGAGGAGTTCGACATAATTGTGTGTGGTGGAGGGAGCTGCGGGTGTGTGGTGGCCGGCAGGTAAGACATGTGTGCCTTTCTTTCTGTAACCATACCGACGAAGCAATGTGACTGACTCTCTTCTCCTCACAATGAAGGCTGGCCAACTTGGACCACAACCTCAAGGTTCTCCTGATCGAGGCAGGAGAGAACAATCTCAACAACCCCTGGGTGTTCAGGCCGGGCATCTTCCCGAGGAACATGAAG
>Ga0247763_1002115_pt1 | contig 10468 bp, 6 predicted proteins | sample UWRJL141409B4_FD_179926 | JGI IMG/M metagenome (GOLD analysis project Ga0247763, IMG submission 179926) | Plant litter microbial communities from Arlington Agricultural Research Station in Wisconsin, United States - UWRJ-L141-409B-4 | ecosystem: Environmental > Terrestrial > Plant litter >...
CGGCTGTACGCGACCACTGTCCAGGCCGGAGTTGACTGAAAGAGAAGTGCGTGTGATCACCCCCGTGCCGGATCTCCGCCGACCCCCCACCCGTCGGGACGAGTCCCTCTGCTCCCCTCGTTCCTTTTGTTCCTTTCGTTCCTTCCGTACGGCGTCCATCCGCTCACCCGTGTCCACAGCCCGGCCTCCGGAACGAATCCGGCGGGAGTACCTCACGGTTCGTGAACGCTGACCGCGCCGTGGGATTCGAACAGGACCCCGGCCATCAGCCGGACACGCTTGCCGACCAGCTCCTCGAAACGGTGGAGAGCCTGGTGATGCTGTGGTTCGCAGCGGCCGAGGACGCCACCCCCCGCCTGTCCGTGAGGCAGTTGCTCGCGCTGCAGACCGTCCGCCGGCTGCCGGAGCTCAACCTCACCGCCCTGGCAGAGCACCTGGGCATAGCACTCTCCACCGCGAGCCGCCTGTGCGACCGTCTCGAAGCCGCGGGCCTGCTGCGCCGGACCGTCCAGCCGCACAACCGCCGAGAGGTGCAGCTCGTGGTCACCACTCAAGGGCGCCGGCTCCTGTCGGACGTCGCCGAGCGCCGTTCGCTACGGCTCACCGGCGTGTTCGACGCGATGGCACAGGGCGAGCGCGACTCCCTGCGGCACGGACTGCTCGCCTTCCACCGGGCCCGGTCCCCGGTGCGCCGCCGGCTGCCGCGGGACGGATAGGACTCCCGGCAGCGGAGGGGCGCGGGCGACCGACCGCCCGGCCTCCTCCTCAGAAGGACAGCTTGACGGGAGTCCGTGCCAGTTCCGCGGCCCTGCTGTGCAGATGGCACAGCAGGAGACACACGTCGTCGTCCCGCTCGGAGTCGCGCAGCAGCGGGTCCAGGAGACGGTCGGCCGAGCCGTCCAGGTCGGCGTCGAGGTCCGCCGAACGGAAGGTCTCGAGGGCCGCCGCGAGACGCCGGATGCCGGGGTCTATGCCCTGGGCGCGGCGTTCGACCAGTCCGTCCGTGTAGAGCGCCAGGGTCGAACCGGGGGTGAGGACCACGGAGTGGTCCTGAATCTTCTGCTCCAGTGGGATACCGAGCATCGCGCCCGGTTTGGCGTCGAGCGTGTGCACCTGTCCGTCGGGGGTGCGGAGCACGGGCGGCGGGTGGCCCGCGGCGGCCCAGGTGAGGGTCGGTTCGTCGGGGTGGAAGCGCGCGATGACGGCGGTGGCGTACAGATCGGGCTGCAGATGGTGCAGGAAGATGTGCAGCCGGGTCAGAAGCTGGCCCGGTGTCCCTCCGTCGACGGCGTACGCGCGCAGCGCGGTCCGCAGCTGACTCATCATGACGGCGGCGTGCAGCCCGTGGCCGGTCACGTCGCCGATGACGGTGATCAGGCTGCCGTCCGGCTGGCGGAAGGCGTCGTACCAGTCGCCGCCGATGTTCAGGCCGTGGGTGGCCGGCAGATAGCGGGCCGCCAGATGCAGCCCCGGGGTGGTGGGCAGGTCCGTGAGCAGAGCCCGTTGCAGTGTCTCGGCGATGTCGCGGTTGTGCTCGAAGCGCCGCGCGTTGTCCAGCGCGATGCCGGCCCGGCGAGTGAGTTCGATCAGCATCACGGCGTCGTCGGGGTCCCACCGTCCACCCGGCGGCTCAAGGATCAGGACCCCCAGCGGTGTCCGGTGCGTCGGCAGCGGAACGCACAGCAGAGGCACCGTGGGATGCAGCGCGGAGGGAGGCTGATCGTCCACGCCGGGCAGTCCGCCCGGACTGCCGGCGGCGTACTGCGGGCGTCCGGTGCGGGCCGCGACCACGGCGGCGGCCGGACGGGGGGCGTTGGGGACCTCGTCCTCCTCGTCGTCGAAGAGCCACACGTCGAGAGTGCGCGCGTATTCCGGGACGAGGAGGCTCTGGAGGCGGCGCACGATCTCGTCGTGGTTGAGCGAGGCCGTCAGTACGGCGCTGGCGTCGGCCAGGAAGGTCAGCCGGCGGCGGGCCGTCTCCGCCTCGGTCCGGGCCTTCCGCTCGGCGGCGAAGAGGTCGCGCTGGGCCCGGCCGGCCGCGTCCAGCTCGGCGTGCAGAGCCAGCACGCCCTGATTCGTCTGGTCGAGTTCCTCCCGGTGGGACGCGACCAGGTCCTCCTGTTCGCCGAGCTTCTCCAGGACCAGGGCCATGTCCTCGTCGGCCCCCAGCAGTCCCTCGGCCAGCGCCGCGGGATCGTCCGTCACCGGCTCGCTGTGCGTCGCGTCCGCGTCCGGTGCGCGGGAGACCGTCAGGTGCCACGGAGCCTGTCCTCCGGCCGCCGTGTCGTCGCAGGCCGTCACGACCGCCCGCAGCAGGCCGTCCCCGGCCGGTGCGGCGGCCACCTCCAGGTCCAGCCGCCAGGTGCCGCCCGTGCTGACGCACTGCCGCAGGTGCACGCCCAGAGCCGCCGCCAGCCGGCTCCGCTCCACGACCGGCACGCCGTGCGCGCCGGCGATGCGTGCCGTGTCGATGCGTGCCCGTGCGGCGTCGGTGGCGGTGGTGATGTGCCAGGTACGGGTCATGAGGTGGGATCCGACGGGGTGAGGGCCGGTACGACGACGCCGGTGTCGCGCCGTACCGGCTGGGCGGAGCTGTTCGCCTCGCGCGCCGTCACGGCGGCGGGCACAGCCGGTTCACAGGACGCGGAGCGCGCACCGGAGGGCGCGATCCGGTCGGCGCCGACGACGTCTGCCGCATGCCCCGGAGCGGCTCCGGCGCCGCGTACGTGCGCCGCCGTTCTGCCGTCCGCCCCACATGCCGCCGTGCCCACACCGGATCCATGTCCGGACGGATCGGCAGGCATGCGTCGGCACGGTCGGCCGTCCGTGTCACGGACTCTCCCGGAGCGCGGGCGGCTCACCACGCACCCGGACCGGAGGGCGCGGGGCGGACCGTGCCGGACCCCTGCCGGCTGCCGGAGACGGCATGCCCGGGTCGCGGCGGCCCTGCCGCGACCGCGGGGAATCCGCGCCGTTCCGCCGCTTCGTTCTCCGGCACTGTTTCTCTCCTCATATGCTGCTCGTCGTCCCGGCCTCGCCGGAGGTGACGGAACGACGATGAAACCATTGCCGGACGACAACTGTATCCGTGCTGCCGGCCGGTCCGGCGCCGCGTCCGGCAGAGGCGCTCGCGGCCGGCCGGGCTCACTCCGCCGGAGGTCCTCCGAACCAGTCCAGACACGCGACCAGCGCGTCGTCGTCCGGTTCGGGTCCACCGCGGTGTCCGGTCAGCTCGCGGAGCACCGCCCCGGGAACCTCGGCCGCGGGCACCAGGCTCGTGGACGAGACGGCGCGGGCCAGCGCGCGTTCGCCGTACATCTCGCCGTCGGGCCCCGCCACCGCGTGGACCCCGTCGCTCACGAAGACGAGCCGGTCGCCGCGCTCGATGGTGAACTCCTCGGCGAAGTAGTCGGTCTCCTCGAACATGCCCAGGGGAAGCTGTGCCTCGAAGTCGACCGCGGTGACGTTCCGGTTGCGCAGACGCAGCATCTGGGGTGAGCCGGCGTCGACAACCTGCAGCCGGCCCGTGGACAGCTCCAGGTCCAGCATCAGTACGGACAGATGGGCGTTGCCCCGGTAGTGGGCGTACACTGCCTGGTCGGCCAGGGCCGCCTGGTCCGCGAGGGAAAGGCCCGCCCTGCGCGCGTTGCGCAGCGCGTTGACGCCCAGGCTGGTCAGCAGTGCCGCCTCGATGCCCTCCCCCATGCCGTTGGTGATGTACAGCATCAGGTGGTCGGCGGTGGCGCACCAGTCGAAGTTGTCACCGAAGACGGCGTAGGCGGGTTCCAGTTGGGCACCGAGCGCGTACTCGGGCCGCGCGCAGGAGCGGGCGGGCAGCAGCTGCCACTGCATCTCGGCCGCCAGGGTGAGCCGGTCCTTGCGCCGTGCCTGCAGATACAGGTCGGTGTCGCGCTCGGCGACGATCACCTCGTGGGCCAGGACCTCGGCGACCTCGGCGAGCTCGGCCGAACAGCCCGCCGCCGTGTCCGCCGAGGGCATGGTGACGGTGAGGACTCCCAGCCTGTCGCCGCGCACGCTGACGGGCAGATGGACGCGCACCGTGCCGCCGGGACACTGCTCGGTCACCGACTCCTGGGCCCCGAAGGCCCGCCCGGCCGGGCCGGTGCGGATGGGCAGGGGGGCCAGGGTGAGCGGCAGGGTGGAGACGGGCTGCAGCAGGGTCAGTCCGTAGTCGGCCATGAAGAGTTCGACCTCCTCGGCCGCGTACTGGCTGCGCAGTACGTCTCGGACCGCCTCCAGCAGCTGGTGCGGAGCGGCGGAGCGCAGTGCGCGTTCGGCCGCCACGAATCTGTTCACCAAGTCGGTTACGCCATTCTCTCCGCGTCGGCGGCCGGATGTCCGCGCCGTTGGATGCGCGCTGTCGGGTATTTTTCCTGTTCCGGGCGAAAGGGGAGCGCAGGCGGCGCCGATCGGCGAGCTGACACCACCGGAGAAGCCTGCGAGAGTGTCCTCGTGACTTCCTCCTCCGCACGCCCCCGGCCCCATGAGGTGGCGCGCGTGACCTCAGAGGCCGCGGAACTGCTCGAGGTCCTGTGGGGGCGGGCTTCGACGGCGCCCGTCTCGGCGTCCCAGCTGCGGGTGCTGTTCATCCTCGAGCACAACGAGGGCATCAACCTGCGGACGCTCGCCGACGCCCTGGGGTCCACGCCGCCGTCGACCAGTCGGCTGTGCGACCGTCTCCAGGCGGTGGGGTTCGTCGAACGCAGGCCGGGTGCGACGAGCCGTCGCGAACTGCGGCTGTTTCTGAGCCGCCGGGGGCGCACCTTCCTGGACGACCTCAGGTCCCGCCGTGAGCGGGCGCTGCAGTCCGTGCTGGAGCAGATGCCCGCCGTGCGGAGGACCCAGCTGCTGCAGGGCCTGGTGGCGTTCTGCGCGGCCGCGGCGGAGGAGATCCACGAGGAGGACGCAGTCGCCGACATCAGGCCCGCCTGACCGTCCCGGCGGCGCTCGGCGCGACAGTCCGTTCTCGTCCCCACGTGCATACCGGATCCCTCCCACGCCTCGGCGCTGCCCACTTTCTTGCCTCGGTCCACTGTTGTCAAATGGCAACTGTCGGAGATGGGTATGCTCCGCCGTCCCGCTGGGTGGCGGAGCTCGTCGAGCGAGGTTCAGGCGGAGGCGCCCTGCTGCTTGTCCACCAGGGCGAGCGCGTTTTCGACGCTGTCCGACACCGGTACGGTGAGGCTCACGCCCGTGAGGTCGAGGATCCTCCGCACGGCCGACGTCGGCGCGATGATGTGCACGCTGCCGTCGAGTTCCCGGGTCTGCTGGTACGCCCTGATGATGATGTTCATGCCGGACGAGTCCATGAACGGAACGGCGGTGAGATCCAGCAGGAAGTGGCGACGGCCGTGCTGGAACTGGTTCGCCAGGTGATGCTGCAGTCCGGTCGCGGTATCGATGTCCAGATGGCCTTCCACCGTGAGCAGGACGACGTCCTCGCGAGGCAGCGCCACCTCGACGGACAGCGGATTCTGGGCTACGGACACAGGTACCTCCCACAGAGCGGCAATGGTGAGGGCCAGCTACCCCCGTACGCGGATTCGATGCAGCCGTCACCGGCCGCGCGACGTGATCAAGCTCTCGTCGGCGTCGGCCCGCGGCCCGCGTGGGGAGGAGGGCGGACACCGCCCCGTGGCGAGGCCGCGCTCCCGCGTCGTCCCTCGCCGCCGGGTCTGTGGCTGTCGTCGTCCATGCCCGCGCAGGTACCCCGGCACCGGTCCTCCATGCGGGTCCTCCGCGAGGGTTTTCCGTGCGGGTTCTCCGCTCGGACCCTTCCGCAGGCCCTATGAGACCCGGATGCCGATGATGCAGGTGTCGTCGTCGGTGTCCGACCTGCTGTAGGTCAGGAGCCGGTCCAGCTGCTGGTCGAGCGTGTACGGCGCCGCCCGGACCGTGGCGAGCAGCTGGGTCACGGATTCCTCCATCGTGCGGTCCCGGCGCTCGATGAGTCCGTCCGTGTACATCAGCAGCGTGTCGTCGACCGCCAGCTGCACCTCGTCCTCGGTGTACGTCACCTCCGGCACGGCGCCCAGCAGCAGACCCTTGACGAGGGGCAGGGACACCGCCTCGGCGTCCCGGACCAGCACCGGGGGCAGATGCCCTGCCCTGGCCCAGCGCAGGGTGCGGGGCGCCGGGTCGTAGATGCCGCAGACCGCCGTCGCGGTGATGGACCCCGTGAGATGGTGCGCCACGCTGTTCAGCCAGGACAGCAGCTGACCGGGGCCCGCGCCCGTCACGGCCAGGCCCCGCAGGGCGTTCCGCAGCACGACCATGCTCGTCGCCGCCTCGATGCCATGGCCCGCCACATCACCCACGCACAGCAGAACGAGACCGGAGGGCAGCAGGACCACGTCGTACCAGTCGCCCCCCACCAGCTGTTCCGTCTCGGCGGGCCGGTAGCGGACGGCCACGTCGAGCCGCGGAGCCTGCAGGGGCGCATGGGTCGGGGGCATGATCGCGTGCTGCAGCTGCAGCGTCAGCCGGTTGCGTTCGGTCGCCTGCTGCTCGGAGTGCGCGAGCTGGTCACGGGTGGCGGCCAGCGCGACCTCCGTCCAGTGCTGGGCCGAGATGTCCTGATAGGCCCCGCGCAGGACGAAGGGGCGCCCGTCGACATCGAGCACCGGCTCCGCGACCACCCGGATGTGGCGGGTCACCTCGTCGGGGCGCTGGAGCCGGAACGCCGCGGAGGCCGCCCGCCGGTGATGGAGCAGCGTCCGCACGAAGCGGCCGATGGCGACGGCGTCGTCCGGGTGCGCGTGCAGGGCCAGTTCCTCCAGCGGCACGGGTCCGCTCGACACCGGCCTTCCGTACAGGCTGAAGAGCTGGTCGTTCCAGGTGATCTCCCCGGTGAGCAGGTTCTCCTCGAAGCCGCCGATGCGGCCCAGCCGCTGCGCGTGCTGGAGGAGACTCGCCAGCCGTGCCGTCTCGTCCTCGATGCGCCAGATGAGCAGCACGCTGTTGCCGTGGCGGCTGATGCTGATGTCGGCCACGGCCGCCAGCCGTACCTGGTCCACCAGAGCCGTGAGGTTCATGCGCTGCGCCCGGAAGGGCTCCCCCGTGGCGTAGACGCGCTCGACCCGCTGGAAGAGCTCGCTCTCCCCGGCTGCCATCGGGTAGGCCTCCAGCAGCAGCGCGCCGTTGATGAGGCCGCGCGGCCGGCCGGCCGGGTCGAGGAAGCGGCTGTTGACATGCTGGATGCGGAAGTCCACCAGCTGGCCGCCGTCGAGGTACGGGACGAGGACCAGCGCGGGGTCGTGCAGTCCGTCGGCCAGGTCCACCAGTTCGGCGGCGTCCGGCAGGACACGGGGCGCGCCGGTGGTGTCGCCGTTGCCGGAGGTGTACGTCTCCAGGGTGTGGGCGCACAGTTCCGCCAGTGCCTCCACCTGGCGGACCACCTGGGGCGGCTGAGGCGGCAGGGGAGTGGCCCAGACGACTTCCAGGACGCCGTGGACGCGCCCTCCGGTGCCGGCCGGAAGGGCGGCCCTTCCTCCGTCGGGGAACTGGTGCTGGCCGATGGAGGGCAGCCCGGTCGTGGCGAGGGAGCCGAGCCACTGGCCCGCACGCTCGGTGAGACTCGTGCGGGCCACCGTCATGACCCCGGGGGGCACGTAGTGCCAGCGCCCTGCCTCCGCTGTCGGGAACCCGGCGCTGCCCGCCAGCGTGAGGGAGCCGTCGGACCCCGCGCTCCAGATGGCCACGGCCACCGCGCCGAGCGGATGCAGCGCGTGATGGAACAGGGAGTCGGCGACCGCCTGGGAGTCGGGGGCCGCCAGCGCACCGCTCTCCGCCTCCCGGAGCCGCACGGCGGCGGACCGCTCCGTCTCCTCACGCGCGGCCCCTGCCGCCTCCGCGGCCGTGTCCTGCGCACCGGCCAGGAAGGCACCGGTGACATCGGACAGCCGGTCGCGGGCCGACTGGTTGATGACGTCGACGGCGAGTTCGAGCGGAGACACCCCGGCCTGCCCGGCGAGCTCCGCGAGCTGACGGGCGGCCTGGGCCGGGCCGTATCCCAGCCGTTCGACCAGGATGCCCTTGGCGAGTTCGATCAGGGCCCGGCCGTCGGCCTCGGCCTGCGCCGCCCGCACCTCGCGGCGCAGGCGCTGCACCGTGGCGGCGAGCCTGCCCACCGGGTAGCCGGCGGTCAGCGCGGCCGGCTCGTCCGTCGGGAGGCCGTCGGCGTCCACGAGGTCGTGGGGATCGTGGGTGCCGGACACGGCGTGCGCGACGTCCGCCGCGGTCGGTTCACCGTGCGGCGGCTGCGCTGTCGAGCGCCGGGCGGGGACGTCGGATCCGGACGCCGCCGGGTCGTCGGCCGGATCGGGGTGCTGGTCGGGACGGCTCACGATGCCATTGCTCCTCGGCTGGAATGCCCGTGCGGGCGGGGCGCCGTGACGGCGCCCGGCGGGGTGCTCACACACGGCCGGGCGCGGTCACTCACGCGGGCAGCCAACGGCGGACGCAGGCGATGAGGTCATCGGTGTCGACCGGCTTGGTGACGTAGTCACTGGCGCCGGAGGCGAGACTCTTCTCCCGGTCGCCGGGCATCGCCTTGGCCGTGACGGCGATGATGGGGAGCTGCGCGTACCGGGGCATCCTGCGGATCTCGGAGGTGGCTGCGTAGCCGTCCATCTCCGGCATCATCACGTCCATCAGGACGAGAGCGATGTCGGGGTGGTTGACCAGTGTCTCGATCCCCTTGCGGCCGTTGTCCGCGTGCAGCACGTGGAATCCCTGGAGTTCCAGGATCCCGCTCAGCGCGAAGAGATTGCGCGCGTCGTCGTCGACCACCAGGACCGTACGGCCGAGGAAGGCGTCCTCGACGGATCGGGGCGTGGCGGACTGCGGTTCCTCCACGCGGGCCAGGGACGGCACGTCCCCCAGTTCCTCGGCGGAGAGGTGCAGGGCGACGCGTTCGCGCAGCTCGTCCAGGCTGGACAGGAACTCCAGGGCGCGCGTGCCGGAGCGGGCCTGCAGGGCCCGTTCCTGTGCCAGGTCCGCGCGATGGCCGCTGTGGACGAGCACCGGAACGTTCGCGAGCGCGGAATCGCCCTGCATCGCGTCCAGGAAGCGGGGTGCCTCGCCCCCGGGCATGCCGAGTTCGAGCACGACGCAGTGGCAGGGTCCGGCGGCCAGCGCGCTCGCCGCCTCGTGTGCCCCGGAAGCGGTGATGACGTCGACGGTGGCGCGCGGATCGCCGGCGTCCTGTCCTCGCGTGACGTCCGAGACTGCGCTCTCGGCGACGAGGGTCAGCAGTCCGCGCTGCCGCTCCTCGACGACCAGCAGACGCCGTCGCCGGCGCTTTGCGGGGGCGGCCGGGCCGGAGGGTGGAGCGCTTTCCTCCGGTTCCTCGGAGGGAACCACGCCGGGGGCCGGCCCCAGCGCGCGGCCGTCGATGACCAGGTTCTCGAAGTCGGGGCGCGCCACCGGCAGGAACAGGGTGAAGGTACTGCCCTGTCCCGGCGTGCTGTCGACGGTGACGGCACCGCCGAGCAGATGCGCGATCTCCCGGGTGATGGACAGACCGAGACCGGTGCCGCCGTACTTGCGGCTCGTCGTCCCGTCCGCCTGCTGGAAGGCGCCGAAGATGGTCTCCAGATGCTGTTCCGGAATGCCGATCCCGGTGTCCTGCACGCGGAAGGCGACGATGGTGCCGCCGCGGAACACGCCGCCCGGCACCTCGTGGTCGGCCGCCGGTTCGATCCGCAGTTCGACACCGCCGTGCTCGGTGAACTTGACCGCGTTCGACAGCAGGTTGCGCAGGACCTGGCGCAGCCGGGAGTCGTCGGTGAGGAGGTCCGCGGGCGCGCCGGGAGCCGTCCGCACGGAGAAGTCCAGGCTCTTCTGGGTGGTCATGGGCCGGAAGGTGGCCTCGACATACTCCAGGAGCTGGCGCAGCGGGACGACTTCGGGGCTGACGTCCATCTTTCCGGCCTCGACCTTCGACAGGTCGAGGATGTCGTTGATCAGCTGCAGCAGGTCGGAGCCCGCCGAATGGATGATGCCCGCGTACTCGACCTGCTTGGGGGTGAGGTTGCGCGACGGGTTCTGGGCCAGGAGCTGGGCGAGGATCAGCAGGCTGTTCAGGGGGGTGCGCAACTCGTGGCTCATGTTCGCCAGGAACTCCGACTTGTACTTGGAGGCCAGCGACAGCTGCTGTGCCCTGGTCTCCAGCTCCTGCCGGGCCTGCTCGATCTGCAGGTTCTTCGCCTCGATGTCGCTGTTCTGCGCGACGAGCAGGGAGGCCTTGTCCTCCAGCTCCTCGTTCGAGCGCTGCAGTTCGTCCTGCTGGACCTGCAGTTCCTCCGAGCGGGCCTGCAGTTCGGCGGTCAGCCGCTGGGACTCGTCGAGCAGTTCGTCGGTGCGCGCGTTGGCCACGATGGTGTTGACGTTGACACCGATGGTCTCCATCAGCTGTCCCAGGAAGTCCAGGTGGATCTGGGTGAAG
>Ga0247763_1002117_pt1 | contig 10458 bp, 9 predicted proteins | sample UWRJL141409B4_FD_179926 | JGI IMG/M metagenome (GOLD analysis project Ga0247763, IMG submission 179926) | Plant litter microbial communities from Arlington Agricultural Research Station in Wisconsin, United States - UWRJ-L141-409B-4 | ecosystem: Environmental > Terrestrial > Plant litter >...
GGCAAGAGCACAATTTCGACGACTGTGCTCCGGTGGGAACAGACGTCATCTATTGGACAGCTCGCCATTCGTGACGGCTGAGGGTGTGGTTGGTCTCGTGTCATACAGCCTGCTGACTGGTATGATGGTCATCATGTTGCTTGGGGGCCTCGGTGGGCAACGCTTCAACCTATCGGGGAAGCCATGCGCTGGGCAGCCCGCAGATCCCCCCTCTTTTGGCCAAGAGAACCTAGCTAGCCAGCTTCTGTGACTGGATGCGTTGATTTGGTGCTTTCTATTTTGTGTAACACCTCTATGCCTCGGTGATTTGCTTCCTTGGGCGCTAAAGGTCTTGGCCATGTGATCCACCTTGGCCGGGCTCCATCAGCGCACACAACGTCATTCAGCGTAGACAGCTACCAATCAGCTCCGGAACAGCCCACTTGAGCTGGAACACGCTGAGACAACAAGGCGTACTAACGCGTTCTCACTAAGCGGGGTTGATGCCAACCCACTGCGGCGAATGCCAGCCCACGCTCATCATCGGGCTTCTGACGATGCTTGAGTTGGTGCCTTTGCCTTTACCTAAAAGCTCTAGTTGCTCTCCAGGAGGAAAGACAACTGCATTTCGTCGACGAAGCGGCTGACCAAGGAGGTTGCACATGACTGCACGGCCCATTAAAACAAACATTTCTTGTTACTGTGCTGTATCACTGTGGGCCGACACTGCACCTTTGGGGTCGAGGCAGTAGTCGTCTCCATCACGGTCGAGCTCGGCATAATTAACCATCGATGCCGTTCCTTTGCTCAAGCTTCTCCATCCTATCCATGTTATCACACCAAATCCCAGCCCCAAGAGATCTTTGTCCTAAAAGACAGCTAAGCTATCTGTCGCCCAGAAAGCAGGCACTGAAGAAGTCAACAAGGAACTCTGGACAACCTGGAAACTTTGCCTCCCGGTCGGTCCACGACGCGGCTATCGTCGGCAAGGCGGTCACGTACGAAAGTCCGGCCATACTGGTTGCTGATAGGATATCGGCACTAGTTCAATAACAGAAGGCAGAGTTTGAGCTCTCGTGAGAGGAAACCATGCTGCCCAGTCGTGTCGATTCGCAGGTCGCTAGCAACAGGTACAGTCTCTCAATCCTGCGGAATGGCTATGCATCAGCAGCGGAGAGAAGAACTGCACGCAAAGAAGGGAACAGAGAAAGCAAAACAACCTAATGCATTCTGTTTTAACATGAAAGGCGTATAATAAGAATTTATGCTTGGAAATGCTGCGATCCTGTGTGGGCCGCTTCCCCAAGTTCAGGGCAGCAGAATCAAGGCACGTTAATAAAGAGAGGAGACAACTGATTAAGAGTGAAAGCCATGCGACTTGGTCAAATTCCATTTCGACTTCTAGCCAGATAGAGCAGAAAGATAGAGCCACTATAGTATCAAATTCCATAAACACACTCAAGCTGCTAACGACAGGGGCAAGCTTAAACCCCACCAAGAACTCCTTTTAACGACCAATAGCCACCTCCAACAAACAGCAGTATTCAGGCGTCCCACACCCCCAGTACCTAAGACTTGCAACGCAATCCCCACCGTTCTCAGCCTACTAAGCATCTAAATTTCCTTGTCACTCGTGGAAATAATAAGCCGCATCAGCAGGCTGCTAATCGTTGAGAATAATTCATGTGCAGCATCGGATAAAATCATCGCCGCAGGCGGCCGCGAGACACGCCAAAATAAGTGGTGGAAGTCGTCCTCTGAGGCATCGGACTGCGGCCGATCCACATCCCCTTCTGATGCAGCGGACACAATGTTCGTTGAGAGCTCGCGCTTCAATAGGTCGGTCAACGGCTCGTATGTCAACGACTGCCTCGGTGGTTTCCGTCGCCGGGAGGTTGGCGATTGCGAGTCCGGCGAGGACCGTTAGCAGGGTAAAGGAAAGCTTCATATTGTGGTTGCGTATTGATAAAATAGTGCTTGGTGTTGGTAGAAATGATTCCTTGAAAAAGTTGTTACTGATTTTTTTGACAACATTCGTGAAACATCCCATATTTATACTTTTTACCTTCATCTACCTAAGTACCTTGACTACCATCTCGATCTTGGCTCGTGGCTGAACCATCCTGATGAGAAAGCTGTTCAGACCTTACAATTGTCGCAACTTATTGCTGCACTGAAAAGCGCGAGATGTTTCACGTTTATTGCTTATGCCAAGTCGTGATTACTGTCAGATCGCATCAGCGTGTCAATTACCCAGAGCTGTAAGTTACCCCATGCTGTCAGCTACTCCGGGCTTACAATCACATCGGAGCAGTCAATTGCCCAAGCTTATAATCGCGTCAGGGTTAATAATCTCTCCCGGGGCCTAGAATCGCCCTGGGTCTCTGTATATCTTCCACCGCCTCACAGGTCGGCACGGGCGTAGGAGAGGCGGTTGGGGAGGGACCTGACAGGAATAGTGCAGTCAATGGCTACTGAGGGCAAACAGTGACCTTGAGATTGGCGGCTTTGGGTGCTTGCTGAATAAGATAGTAACCATTGCAATGCCCCTGGAAGCTTTGGAAGTGGAAGACTCGAAAAATGGGCGACTTTGTATCCGGATTGGCGGCCGGGTTGCCGGTCGGTGTCTTCAGCAAAAAGCGGCCACTAGGGGTTCCAACAAGCCCTTATGATAGGAGTCTAACGGCTGCAAACCCTCCAACCCATTTTACCTATTCACAGATAGCTCGCCTGTCTTGCCTGCCAAGTTAATCCCGCTTCCATAAAGCAGCTGAAACGGCCAAGCCGTCGCTACGATAGCTCACCGCCACCCCCCTAGAATCTGGGTCATACACTTCGTGCTCAAAAGCGTCTCCAGCAAATTACACTTACCTCGTCAGTATCCGGCGATCCATCCCGGGAGCTTCTATTATTATACCCAGAAACATTCCCCTCCACACCCACAACTACAAGCGGTAACATTCCGGGGAGCTACCCTTCATGTAAAATGCCCGCCACTATCTATGGCCGTCACCTAGCTCCCTTTCACAGCGTTATACAACCCTGTGGTGCTACAGTGGCGTATGGACTAACACAGAGGTTACAGGGTGGGGCGAGTTGGGTAATTGATTGCTTGGCAAATTTCACGAATGAGTATAGCAAAGATGAGGGGAAAAACAAAGGGGCAAGGACATGTTCCCAGCCAAGCCCAATGTCTTTATTTTTAGACCTGTGGGGGGCTCTTCCAGGACGTGGAACTCGGTGGTCTTTTGTATCCCTTTCTTCAGCGTCAAGTCACTGGGACTCGATTCCCGGGATCGAATGCCACCCCCAACCGCAACAAAGTTCGAAGGTGCCTCAAAAGCATCCGCAACACAATCTGTCTTGTTGATGTATGCGAAGCGCGAAGGATACTAGGCACCTTTCGACCCAGGGTTACTCAACCACCCTACGTACGAAGAGCGGAAGATGTTAGCCCGACAGCGTGTATGAACAGCGGGTTAGTTAGGTGGGACTACTTACAGCTGAGATGGCTCGTCACCAAGCCGAAGGACGTCGCTCTCACAACTCCAAACCCCCGTTGCCCTTGCATTGATCTTAGCTATTAGGTCATCGACGGCTTGTCGACCATGGGGTGTAGAGCAGACGTACAAGATACCTAGACCCCATTAGGCAGCAGAGAGACGCCTTTGTTAGTAAAAGGGTTGACGAACATTCCGAATGACGAGGAGAAGAAGGAGAGAGCAGATGACATCAGTCAGTAGAGAGTAAGCCAACGTCACTGCTTCAGCATTAAATATCCAAGGGTACGAAGGTTGGTCTACTTACCAATGGTGAAGTAAATGGCATAGATGCGCGCCCTCGTATCAGCAGACACTGACGCCTGTCCAATATGCCGAAATGGGCCGGCACTGGGCCAGCAAAATTAGCGTGGGCCGAGGCTTCCAGAAGCTGCACTTGAATGCGAGGACTGGTCGCGATTGGATAATCTCACTTACCAGCTACGTGGGTGACTGGCAACCCTGCAATCGGATTCTCGAGCTTCCCGACGCTGATGCTGCTAAATGTTGCTTTCGGTTAGCGTGCGTTTAGCCTACGAGTCGCGGAATGCGGAGGACATGCAGGTCCCGGACAGCCCTTGGTTGCAACGCTGGACTTGTAGTCCGGTAGGCTTCCTTCCGTCTTATTTGACGACCTCGGTCGCGTAATTCCATCCTTCAAAGGTTAGCGTCGCGCACCCACCTAGCTTGCAGCTCTCCGTTGTGTTTGGTTCCAGCTGCGTCAGAAGATTTGACCGCGTCTGTTCGTTTCTCCTGAAGGCCACCTTCATACGCAGATATCATGCAGGTCTCGCAGAGAACATTGACAGCTCTGCTGCTTAGTACACCGGCTTTTGCCGCGCCGATTGACGAGAGCGTCAATGACGCCGCCATCAATGACGCCGCAAAGGGCTCCTGGGCCGCAGTTCGATTTTGTAAGTCAGCCCATGCAGCTCAAGTCTCTCACGCTCCGACCACAGAACCCCTCTCCCTTTTTTTTTTCCTTCCTTTTTTGTTCCCTCTTCCCCCAAGCTCGCGACATAACGGCTAACAAAGTGCGGCGATGTTGTAGATCGTCGTTGGTGGAGGAACCGCAGGCTCAGCCCTTGCCACCCGGCTGAGCAAAAGGGCTTCCGTGGGCCAGCATCCTGCTGATCGAGGCTGGCCCTTCGGCCTTGGGGGAGGACGGCATCAACATCCCAGGCAGGAAGGGCTCCACCCTTGGGACTGTCTATGACTGGAATTTCACCACGACGGCGCAGCCCGCAGCGAAGAACCGTGTCTTCGCCGCTCCGAGAGGAAAGGTGCTGGGAGGGTGTTCGGCTTTGAACCTGATGAGCTGGGATCGAGCCAGCGAACCCGAATACAATGCCTGGGGGGACTTGGGGAGTCCGGGGTGGAGCTGGAGTTCCATGATCTCGGCCATGACCAAGGCCGAAACCTTTACGCCTTCAGCCCATTACGGAAGCCAAGGCGTAGGCAGCACCGGACCAATCAATACCGTCATCAACCGCTTCATCCCCAAGCACCAGGATTCGTGGATCCCGACCATGAACAACCTGGGAGTCCCGCTCAATCTCGAATCCCTAGGCGGGAATCCGCTCGGAGTCATGTACCAGCCAAGCAATGTTGACTCGGCCATTTGGAATAGGTCATACGCCGCCAACGGTTATCTGCCGACAGCGGGTGCGAACCTCCACGTCATGACGGGCACCCAGGTCGCCAAGATCAACCTTGCCAAGTCTGGCGGCTCTCGGGTTGCCACGGGCGTCACTTTGCAGAACGGCACCATCATTAACGCTCGGGAGGAGGTTGTGCTCTCGGCGGGCTCCATCCAGAGCCCTGGCCTTCTGGAGCTGTCAGGCATTGGCCGGCAATCCGTCCTTGGTGCCGCGGGTGTAAGCCAAATCATCGATCTGCCTGGAGTCGGCGAGAACCTGCAGGATCACATTCGCATTCAAGCCTCCCTTCCAGTTGAAAGACAACTACACCTCGTTTGATATCCTGCGCCACAACGCTACGTTCGCCAACGAACAGATGGAACTCTGGCGGGCCGGCCAATATTCCATGTATGACTACACCGCGAGCGGCTACACATTCATGAACTGGGACCAGGCCGTTGGCGTCAATGCTTCGGCTAACCTTGGGATCGCTTGCTCAGAGTGTCGTCGGCACGTCGGCCTCGGTCGTCGACCAGAAAAGACTGAGTTACCTCTCCAACCGGGCCGTCCCTCAACTCGAGGTGATTTTCTCGGACGGGTACACTGGTGTCAAGGGATACCCCCTCCCGGGCACGCCGCTTTACAGGAAGGGCTTCTTCTTCACCCTCATTGCCGCCGTCATGCATCCGTTGAGCCGCGGTAGCGTCCTCATCCAGTCTTCCAACATCAACACCAACCCCGTCGTTGAGCCCGAACTATCTGTCCAACGAGTACGACATGCAGGCTGCAATCGCTGCCATCAAGCACGTGCGCAAGATTGCCAACACAGCTCCCGTGTCCGACGTCTGGGTTGCCGAGTACGAGCCCGGACTGGCCGCCGTGCCCGCCGCCGATAATGACGGCCAGTGGCGGGACTTTGTCCTCAACACAACACTGTCCATATTTCACCCTATCGGCACATGTGCAATGCTTCCACGCCCACAGGGTGGCGTCGTCGACGCTAGGTTGAAAGTATATGGTACACAAAATCTTCGCGTCGTTGACGCCAGCGTAATGCCCATTCTGGTCTCCGGTCACATCCAGACGGCAGTACACGGCATCGCAGAAAGAGCGGCCGACATGATGATTGGAGACTGCAATGCAAGGCGTGCGCAATGAGGCACGGTCCATACGCCCTGCCTGTATTTTTCTCGCTCGAGTTTACTACGGGCAAGTAATAGCCCTTCAGCATGCATATTCAGTGGGATACTTTTTATTTCCTTTCTTTCTTTCTTTCTTTTTTTTGTTCTCTGTAGCCACAATAGACGGGCTGCGGTAATAAATAATCTGCTTTTGAGGCCTATTAATCGTCAGAATTTGGACCCGATGAACTCGGTGAGCTAGTTGGATTGTTATCGTGTGATTTGCTCTCTACGCTGGGAATAGGTAACTCTTGACGTTTCAAGGCTTGGAACGTTTCCAGCTGCCCTAGAAGAAAACAGGTAGTGGATATACTTTACACTCGGCTAAGTAATCAATGTTAGAATGCAACTATGTGTCTACTACAGTGGAAAGAGCCAAAGACTCCACCACCCATCAAACCTACCCTATCGACTCGGCGTCTGATGTAAGCGCCAGTTTGGATTTACTGTTACTAGGCAGAAATTGGTGCGTAGAGCTGACTAATATTCCTGTGCATAGCTTCTGGTATACATCGATGGGCGGTGCCCTTATTAGAAGCAAGCACGGCACCTTGGATTTCACGTCTAGTTGTGACAAGCGGTCGAGATGGTTTTGGACTTGACTACATTCCATTGTGCAGCCCATGTCTCACAGCATCCCCTCGGTCCCTTTTCCTCCCCCGTCACAAGAAAGGCGGGGTAGGTTGTCGCTAGGCCGACTTAGGCTTCGTTCGGTGTTCCTCTCAACTGCACCCGTCCTCGAACGTTAGCCCGACGCAGCTTACGAGTCATGACACACCCACCCGAATTCGGGGAAGGGGGCAAGTGAATGGTGTTTTTAGATGTCCATCCTGACGACTGTCTGCACTTGTTGGCCGAGAGGTGCCGTCGGCAAGTGGCATAGGTATTTCTGACCCACGGACTCAACGATTCACTGCTCACTTCACGCGCTTCCGGCCCCGCAAGAATACGTGCCGGGTTGTGCGCAACCAAAGCTCCCTGGACTAATCCACTGTGGGAAATGCCATCGTGTGAACACGGGGAACATGGCAGCCACACGGTGAGAGCTAGCTGGATATGGGCAACCTTCCCCCAAACCTGGCACCGGGGAGGCGCCAAGCGAAATATCGGTGTGCTTGGGACCCTAAGCGATTGGGCACCAGGTGCCGGGGATGCGGTTTGCCTGACTCGTCGAATTGGGGGATCAGTGTGAATCGGAGATGAATCCGTCAGCCAATGTTTGGAGACGACTCGGACGCAGATCTTTGAGAATCCCAGCCAAGAGAGTTTGGAGGAGGGAGTTGGATAGGTATTTGATGCTGTCGCCCCGCGACGCTTCGGGTATTTGTCCCGAGTAGATTTGCAAACTCACCCTGTCGAAATTTGCACGCAAACAGAAGGAAATAGCGCCCTCTGACGCTGGTTCTTGACGAGCAACATGGCGCCGCATCCGCGTTCCGTCAAAGACGCACCAGGAGCCCGCGATGACTTGTCGGCGTCCATCATCACCTGCGTTGCCGTCATGACGGCCATCTCGACCTTGGCCATCGCATTAAGGTTTTATGTCCGAGGACGGCTCCTCCGCGCTCTCGGTAGCGAGGACTGGTGCATTCTTGCCGCTTGGGTCAGTTCGTTCTAATTACTCCCCACCATGGCCTCCTTGCCGCAACCCAGTGGGGTGCCAAGCATGCTAACAACCAACTCCCCGCCATCAGGTTTTTGCAGTCGTGAGCGGCGGCTGCACGATCCAAGGTAAGTCGAGACAAGTCTAGACTTTGGACCCAGCACCTGACATTGGGTCGCAGAGGCTCGCGTCGCTCTCGGGCGGCGCATCGCCTATCTGGCCGCCGAAAATATCAAGGCGTATCTTCATGTATGTGTTCAAGTCCTAGCTCCCCTAGGCGCAGACAGAAAGAGAAAAAAAAAAAAAAAAAAAGGAAGAAAAAATACTGACAGCGGTGTTCCGACTTCAATGATAGGCTGCGTACGTCATGGCCCTGTTCTATAACCTGAGCCTCTGGTTCACCAAGATGTCCATTCTCCTCCTCTATCTCCGCGCCTTGAAGACGTACGACTACACGCGCAAGGCCATCTACGTCACCTTTGGCATCGTGGTCGTCTACAACGTCTGGGGATTGGCCATGTACCTCAGCATGTGCATCCCTCTCGCCAAGATGTGGGATGCCTCCATCACCGACGGCTACTGTCACCCGTACGACGTCTGGTGGGCCTTGACCTACATCCACATCATCACTGACTTTATGATATTTGTACTGCCGATTCCCATCATCCTGGCCATGACCATCCCGCCTCTCCGGAAGACGGGTCTGCTGCTTGTGTTCTGCATTGGATTCTTGTGAGCAACCTACCCGTCTCTCTCTGTCTCTCTCTCTCTCCCTCTCTGTCTCTCTCTCTCCCTCTCTGTCTCCCTCTCTCTCTCTCTCTCTCTCTCTCTCTCTCTCTTTCTTCTGCATGTTGCTGACGCACTGGTACACAGCCTCTGCCTTGTCTCGGTCCTGCGCGCGATTTGGCTCAAGGCCCTGTACAACAATGTTGACATAACCTGGGACTTGTCATCGATCGCGAACTGGTCCGTTACCGAGATCAATATCGCCATCGTTTGCGCCAGTTTGACGACAATGACGCCACTCCTGAAGAAAGCTTTCAAGCCATTAGTCGACCGCATCTTGACGCGTCCCGACAGGTCATTATCGACAGGCGGCCGGCCCCCGACGATCGGGTCGGTTCCTCTCCAGGCCATGCAAAAGCGTCAAATCGTATTCGATTCGGCGGCCTCGGCGGGGTCCGCAGCCTTGGAGACCGAAGGAAGCACAACTGTTTTTGGCGGAAATAAATGCGATGAGGATGGAGACTCGGCGTAAGCTGCTAGCAAAGTACAGACACACGGTCCCCGGCGCGTTAGCCGGGATGATTACTCATGTAATGTACAGGCTTCTCCAGGGGGGTGTTCAGCTTCAAATCCTTTCCCGCTTTCAATTCTGTCGGCGCATCATCGATGATGCAAGCATCCACCGTTCCGAAGGGGTACACGTTCATCGGATGCAACACTACCTGAATCTTTGGCCCAAAGTACCGGTTCCTGCACTCTCCGGCCTGTTCTTCATAGCCGCATGCAGTGCATCGATAGTTCGCAAGCGTTGAGGTGTGTGGTCCTGTTTTCCGAGCCTGGCTTAGCCTGTGGCAAACCCTCGTTGTAGCGCGACTAGGCCCGGGATGTGCTCGCGAATCAGTACTCGTAGACTCGTCGTCAGTGTGTCAAAGGTGGGGTACCATTCTGAGCTAGGACGCGCTTGCAGCTGACCAAGGCCCTTTTATTTCCTGCTTCCATGGAAATGTCGAAAGAAGTGCCCCACCCCGCGTTGCATTTAACTGTGATGGTGAAAGCACGCTGCACACGGCTGGTCTTGGGAGTGATGGGCGTGGTCAGCTGGAGGGTTCGCTAGGGCAGCCTGTCTTTCCCACCACTCACGAAGTAGGTCTCGGATATTGATGGCTTTGCAAAAAGGGAAGTGGGGTGGGGGTGGGGGTTTGTCATGTACACATAAGAACTGAATGCTGGTACGCCCAGATGTGAAAATCAAATCATGATAATAATCATGGGACAGAGACAGATGCGTTCAATGCGTGCATTGTTATTATTATGGGTGCTTATTAGCACCCTTGGGACTGTTTCTGCTACTTCCCGTCGTCCGAAACTCGTCCATCGCGAGTCATCTCAACTGCGATCCAGTTATGACTTTGTGGTTGCCGGCGGCGGGACCAGCGGTTTGACTGTGGCCGATCGACTGACAGCCGCGTTTCCAAAGAGTAGGTAGGCAACCTCCCTGAGCGATTGCCTCTGCTGACTGACGGCGGGCGCGCCCCCCCAGGATCTGTTCTCGTCATCGAGTACGGCACCATCGAATATGCCCCCGGCCTCTTTGACCCCCCAACCATCTGGATCGTGCCGGCACCAGATGCCGCAACTGCTTGGACCTTTCTCTCGCTGCCGAATCCCGAGGTCAACAACAAGACAGCCTTTGTCCAGGCCGGGCAAGTCGTTGGAGGCAGCAGCGCTGTGAATGGCATGTTCTTTGATCGACCTTCACGGTTCGATTTGGATTTGTGGGCTGAGATTGG
>Ga0247763_1002118_pt1 | contig 10456 bp, 5 predicted proteins | sample UWRJL141409B4_FD_179926 | JGI IMG/M metagenome (GOLD analysis project Ga0247763, IMG submission 179926) | Plant litter microbial communities from Arlington Agricultural Research Station in Wisconsin, United States - UWRJ-L141-409B-4 | ecosystem: Environmental > Terrestrial > Plant litter >...
GCGAGACGTGGTGCTCGGCGACGTGCGCGGCAACGGCGCCAGCGTCATCGAGGGGCTCGCGCTCGGGGATCGGGTCGTCACGGTGGGGGCTACCCTGTTGAGCGACGGCGACGACACCGTCGTCGTCCGCTGAGCGCCTGGCTCGCATACGAGAGGTAACATGGTGCACGGCAAATCCGACGCGGAGATCGTGCGGACGACACACAACACCGCCCGGTTCTTCGCCGAGAACCGGCATGTCTCCTGGGTCCTGCTGGTCGGCACGGTGCTCTGGGGCCTGTTTGGCTATGCGACGATGCCCAAGCGCAAAGACCCGGAGATCCCGGTGCGCGTGGCGGCGGTGCTCGCCGCATGGCCCGGCGCCAGCGCCGAGATGCTGGAGGAGCGCGTGACCCAGCGGGTCGAGCGCCAGCTGGCTCAGAACGACGAGATCGCCAAGCTGGAGAGCACGACACGCGCGGGGGGCGCCGTGATCACCATCACGCTCGATCAACGGGTGCAGAACACGGCCGCGGAGTTTGACGACATCTGGCTGAAGCTCTCCAGCCTGCAGGGTTTGCCCCAGGGCGCGAGCCTCCAGTTCATCAAGGACTTCGGCGACACCGCCGCGCTGACCCTGAGCGTCGCCAGCCCACGCGCGAGCCCGGTCGAGATCGCGCTGCGCGCCCAGCAACTGAGCCGCGCGATCCGGGAGGCGCGAGCGGCACAGCCCGTGCCGGAAGCCGAGAAGGGAGCCGGAGAGCGTGTCACCCTGGTCGCCTGCTTCCCGTTCACTCTGGCTCCGAGCGAGCTGCTGGCGGTGGGTTCCGAGCTATCGGCATGGGCCGTGTCTCGCGGTGCACGGCGCGTGCAGCTGATCTCGGGCGACGGCTTCATCGGCATCGACTCGCAGACGGTGGCCAGCGACGAAAAAATCCTGGAGAACGCGCTCGCCTTTGCCGGAGAACGGCTGCGCGAGGGGGAACTGCACCCCGATACCTGGCGGCTCGCGGTGATCCGCGACCCCGACGAGACGGAGCAGCGGCTGGCGGCGGTGGCCGGCGACAAGTACAGCTATCGCGATCTCGACGAGTACACCGACCAGATCGTCAAGTCGCTCCAGGGGTTGTCGCAGGTCGCCAAGGTCACGCGCGCCGGGGCGGTCGCAGACGTCGTCTACCTCGACTACTCGCAGGAGCGGCTGGCGAGCTATGGCCTGGTGCCGGCTCAGCTCGCCGACGCCGTGAGCGCTCGCAATGTCGTTGCGCGCGGCGGCGTGATGGACCTCGACGGCAAGAGCGTCCTGATCGCGCCAGCCGGTGAGCTCGAGAGCGAGTCCGAGCTCGGCGGCGTGATCGTGTCCCGGAGCGCGGCGGGCGCTCCGGTGTACCTGCGAGACCTCGCGAGCATCGGCCGAAAGTATGAGCCCCCCTCGTACCTGGCATTCTCGACCTGGCGCGATCGACAGGGCGACTGGCAACGCACCAGAGCCATCGTCATCTCGCTCGCGATGCGCTCGGGCCTGATGATCTCCGATTTCGGTGCGGCCGTGGACGCTCGCATCGACGCCCTTCGGCCGCTCTTGCCCGAAGACCTGGTGATCCAGCGCATGAGCGATCAGCCGCAGCAGGTGCGCGAGAACGTGGACCTGTTCATGTCGAGCCTGTACGAGGCGATCGCGCTGGTGGTGCTGGTCGCGCTCGTCGGCTTCTGGGAGTGGCGCTCCGCGCTGCTCATGGCCCTCTCGATACCGATCACGCTGGCCATGACCTTCGGCATGATGCGGCTGCTCGGCGTCGACATCCAGCAGGTGTCGATCGCGTCGTTGATCATCTCGCTCGGGTTGCTCGTCGACGATCCGGTGGTAGCCGCGGACGCCATCAGGCGGGAGCTGGGCCGCGGACTCGCTCGGCAGGTGGCGGCCTGGCTCGGCCCGACCAAGCTGGCGACCGCCATCCTGTTTGCCACGATCACCAACATCGTCGCGTATCTGCCGTTCTTGACGCTGATCGGCGACACGGGCCGATTCATCTACACCCTGCCCATCGTGCTCACGTGCTCGCTCGTCGCGTCGCGGCTCGTGTCGATGTCCTTCATCCCGCTGCTGGGCTACTACCTGCTTCGTGTGGCAAAGCCGGCCGAGCCCGAGCCCGCGCCGGGGCCGCGCCGCCAGCGGGGCCTCGTCCAGCTGTACTACCGCTTCATGGGGGCGACCCTGCGGCGGCGCTGGTTGGCCCTCGGCGTCGCCGGGGCGCTGTTCGCAGCGGGAATCGCCGGTGGAGGCGGGCTCCGTCAGGCCTTCTTCCCCAAGGACTTCTCTTACCTCTCCTACGTCGACATCTGGCTGCCCGAAGACGCGCCGGTTGCGAGCACAGGCGACACCGCGGTGCTCGTCGAGGAGGTGATCCGGCAGGTGGCAGACGAGTATTCGAGGGCGCACCCCGTGAACGGGACGCCGCACCCCATCCTGGAGTCGCTCACCACGTTCGTCGGCGGAGGGGGGCCACGCTTCTGGTGGTCGGTGGCTCCCGAGCAGCAGCAGGCCAACTACGCGCAGGTGGTCATCCAGCTGAAGGACAAGCACACCACGGCGTCATTTGTCGGACCGCTGCAGAACGCTTTGTCGATGCGCGTTCCGGGCGCCCGCGTCGACGTACGAGAGCTCGAGAGCGGCCCTCCCGTCGGCATGCCCGTCTCGTTTCGCGTGTCCGGGGAAGACCCCGCGGTGCTGCGCGAGATAGCGGACGAGGTGCAGGCCGTGCTGCGACAGAACCCGCGCGCCGAACGGGTGCGCGACAGCTGGGGCGTGGACAACTTCTCTCTCGGACTTCGGGTCGACCCCGATCGTGCCCATTTTGCCGGCGTGAGCAACCTGGACGTGGTCCGTTCGTCTGCGACCGCGCTGAACGGTAGCGTGGTGGGCGAAATCTACGAGGCTGATCACCGCTTGCCCATCGTGCTGCGCCTCGCCGCTTCGGAGCGCCAGCGCCTGTCCGACCTGCCCAATCTGTATGTCTACGGCTCGAACGGCTCTCGGGTGCCGCTCCGGCAGATCGCGGACCTCGACTACGGCGGCACGACGGCCAAGATCCTGCGACGCAACCACGTGCGCACGATCACGGTGGGGGCCTTTCCCGTCGAGGGCACCCTGCCGAGCGAGGTTCTGGGCGAGATCGAGCCGGCGCTCGACGCGCTGCGCGCCCAGCTCCCTCCTGGCTATGAGATAAACGTTGGCGGCGAGCAAGAGGAGCAGGTCAAGAGCTTCCTCGAGCTGTTGATCGTGCTCGTCATCTCGGTGCTCTCGATCTACATCGCGCTGGTTCTGCAGTTCCGAGACGCGGTCAAGCCGTTGATCGTGTTCGCAGCCATCCCGTTCGGCGTGGTCGGTGCGCTGTTGAGCCTGCGCATCATGGACTCGCCGTTCGGGTTCATGGCTTTTCTCGGTCTGATCAGCCTGATTGGCGTGATCGTGAGCCACGTGATCGTGTTGTTCGACTACATCGAGGAGCAGCGGCTGGAGGGTGAATCGCTGGAGGCAGCGCTGCTCAACGCCGGCATTCAGCGCCTGCGGCCCGTGCTCGTCACGGTCGGCGCTACCGTCCTTGGATTGGTCCCACTCGCTGCACACGGCGGGCCGCTCTGGGAGCCGCTGTGCTACGTGCAGATCGGCGGCCTGGCGCTGGCCACGGTCATCACGCTCGTCCTGGTGCCGGTGATCTACGCGACGTTCACCCTGGACTTGAAGCTCGTGCGCTGGCAGGCGGCGCCTCCGGGCGCTTCCGGCACGGCGCAAGAGCGGGAGATCGGCAACCACGGGGCGGGCCCCAGCGAGCTATCGTCGATAGGATCGCCCTAGGCAAGGCCCGCTCGGCGTTCTCGTCAGCTCCAGCGCTCATCCGGGAGCGTGGCAAGCACCATCACGGCGAAGCTCGGCTCCCGCGACGCGGGCGAATATCTCAGTAGCGTCGAGCGCCAGACTGCGGGCGGTCGTTGGCCTCGTTGACGCGCAGGTTGCGCCCGTCGAGCATGAAGCCGTCCACCTCTTGAATTGCCGTGCTCATTTCGGATGCGTCCGACAGCGTCACGAAGCCGAAGCCGCGCGAACGACCCGTGTCGCGGTCCGAGATCACCTTCGCGTCTGCGACAGAGCAGAACGCCTCGAAGGTGTGGCGGAGATCTTCGCTCGTGGTGTCCCAGCTCAAACCGCCGACAAATAGCTTGTTGTTCATATTTTCATTCTTTCGTTCCGATGGCGTTCAAATTCACCATCATCATCTGCGCGCCAAGGACGGGCCACATGCCCACTCTCGGCGCATCGCCTTGCATAGAGGGCACTGCATCCAAGGCCATTGCATCCAACGCCATTGCATCCAACGCCATTGCATCAAACGCCGCTGCATCAGGGCCGTTGCATGAGGCCATTTCGGGCCGTCTCGATGGCGCGAGTTTTCCTCGACCACGCCAGCCGAGCCGCGTGCGCCATCGACGAGCGCGCGGTCTCGCAAAACGCACCTCGAGGGCGACTGCCCAGTCCCTGCGGCCCCACCCGCTCCAGCTGCTCTATCTTCGTCGAAATGCCGAAATCCCGTTCACTTCCAGCTCGCGACGCGTCCGACAGGACCGCTCGAACCGAGCTGGGCAACCTAGGAAAGCGACAGTCAACGCACCTGGAGTTGCTCGAGCGAGCCGCTCTCTTACGCGATCTCCCCTCCAAACGCAACCACTCATCCGGAATTGGTAGGGGGTGTCGGGCAAGGACCAGGCGGGGCAGGCGATGGGCTTCCCCGCCCGCGCGCGCCTTCCCGATGTGGTGGCGATGAGCGAGGCGGCCTCCCGCCGCGTGAGATTACGGAAGCTCGAACGCGGGCTCCGGCGCAGGCCGACGAGCGGGCTCCGTGCGGCGCCCGATGACGTAGTGTGAGACCGAACGAGTGGGCTCGGGCAAGAGCTCGCCGGGCGCGACCGCCGCGAGCGCCGCCGTCACCTCGGGCGAGCCACGCCCGTCGAGCCACTGCGTGTTGTAACGGTGGTGGCGCGCCTGGAGCTCGGGCAAGAGTGATGGGGTCTCGAGCAGCTCTCGGTTGTAGCGGAGCGCCAGCGCCTGCACGTTCTCCCGCGAGCTCTGAGCCGTCGCCGGTGCCTTTGGGTCGAAGTAGAGACGCAGGCCATCGATGGCGTAGGCCAGACGTTGCCGGTTCTCCACCCGCTGCACGACCTGGATCCCGAAGAGGCTGTCGAAAGGGGGCGCCACCTCGCCGACGTCGAGCCCATCGAGCACCTCGATCTCGCGCGGGAAGGGCGCGGGTTCGCGATTCGACCAGGTGCCGAAATCGCCGCCAACCTGGCGATCGCGATGCTCGGAGTGCTGGCGCACGAGCTCCGAAAAACGCTCTGGATTGGCCTTGGCTTCGGAATAGACGCGCTGCGCCAGGGCGAACGCTTCTGCCCGCGAACGCGTGGGTGCGATGCCGCTCAGCACGCGCGAGAAGCCCGCGTCGCTGTGCGTGATGACGATGCGTCGCCCCGAGACCGTGTCTGCAGCGGGCGGGGCACGACGCTTCAGGACGTGAAAACCGTACCAGGTCTCGACTGGATCGGAGATCTCGCCGGGCTTCAGCTGTGACAGGGCGTCGAGGACCTCGGGCCAGGGTGATAGCTGGGAAGCTGGGATGCCGCCGAGCGAGCCGCCCGATTCACGCCCCACCAGGTCCTCACTGTGTTCGCGCACGAGGTCGGCGAAGCGCTGGGGTTGCTCGCGCGCACGGCGCGCCAGGTCTATCGCGAGCGCCAACGCCTCCGCGCGCGTGCGGGTGGCTGGCGGCGGCACGGCGCGAAAATCTGCCATCGAGAAGCTGACGCTGTCGCTGATCTTGACCCCGTCGTAGCGAATCAAGAGGTGTGACGGCCAGAGAACGATGCGCTCGAGCTCACCCGCGTGACTTCGCCACGCCCCGGCGGGGTACGTGGAATGGGGCGTGAAGCGCTTCTCTGCGGCTGGCTTCTCTGCGCGTGGCTGAGCAATCGCCCCGTCTGTGGCGTTCGGTTCGAGGCCGGTCGACTTCGGGGGGAGCAGCGTGGCGACCGATGTCGTTTCGGGCGCTGCCGCTTCGACGCTCGACGCCGGGGACTTGCAGTTCGCGCCGACCAGCGCGAGCGCGAGGACCGCCGAACGGAGGGGTCGCCACCGACGGCGCGCCGCACGGAGGTGCGCTACCGATTCATGCCTCGCACGACGATTCATCGGGCATGGGCACATCGAGCGGAGAAGTGTCGAGAGAGTCGTCATCACGGCGTAAATGACCCCTGCGGAGAGAGAGGCGCCTGAGCGCCGAGCGGCTGCCCGCCAGGGCCGTGCTGTCTGCAGGGCGTCGCGCCTGGCGGGCGTTCCTCGAAATGCGGAGGGACATGCAGCAGTCCCGCTGCCGCGCAGCTTCAGATGACGAGCACGTACGTCGCCGCCATGTCGACGGGATACTCGTAGTTGCGCTGGTGCGGAATGTCCTCGCCCGGCACGGCGTAGAGCTGCGAAACGGGGACGTCCGTGAACTTCTCGAAGTCGTTGTTCTGGTCGGCGACGGTGTATTCGGGTCGACTCAGGCGTGTGCCGTTCTCATCGATGCCATATGCCACCGCGACGGTCGTTCCACCGACCATATCGACGTAGAGATTGAACCCGCTACCAGAGGTGAGGAAGTGAGCCACGAGGGCCTCGCTCGAGCCCTGGGGTCCGCACCGCTCTGGCCCACCGGGCGCCTCCTCGATCAAGGTCGGGTACGCGAGGATGCACTCCACCGCCGCGGCAGACGAGGACTGCAGGGTGACCGCCGCGGCCGCGACGACTGCTGCGAGCTTCGAAATCGAATTGTTTTTCATGAAGAGATCTCCTCTGTCGATGCAGAGTTCTTACTCGTCGCAACACGTTACGATCAAGGCGTCGCCCGATATCTCCGATGGAACAGCACGATCGAGCTGGACTCGAGTTGCCGCTCGCGAGGAGACGATCCGAGGGTTCACCGCGAGGCAAAATGGCTTCCCGATCTCATCACCGTGAGACAGCGTCACCCGTGGGCCGCTGTCGGCGATTCACGACGAGGGCCCGGCGTGAACACGGTCATCGCAGCAGGCGGCTCCGCGAACGTCCGCGCCTGGTGGTCGCGCCGTCGAGGAGAGCCACTTTTGCCATGTGCAGAGGGCACTTTGGTCCGAGAGTGCCGAGCTGGCGCGTCGGCGACATGAGGCTCGCTCGACCCAGAGCAGGCCGCCTGCTACTCATGACGAGCATGAATCGTCCGCCTCACCTCCGCGGATCGCTGCGCTCCAGCCTGCTGGCAGCGCTCGTGGCTCTGCCAGCCTGCGGCGCCGGCGCCTCCGCGGCCCAGGTCACGGCACCCGCCACGGGCACTGAAGACGGCGAAGGATGGAACGAAGGCGAGGTCGCCGTGGGTCCCCAGCCGTTGAATCGCATCCGCCATCAGGGGCGGGACTACTATCTGAGCGGCTTCAACATTGCCTGGTTCGACTTTGCGCGAGATATCGGACGGGGTCTGGATGAAGCGCGACTCCGTCAAGCGGCGAGCGATCTCGTGTCGGTTGGCGCGAACACCATGCGCTGGTGGATACATACCGACGGCACGACGACCCCAGAGTGGGGCCTCGTCGATGGCGAGCGCCGGGTGGTCGGCCCCGGTCCGTCGTTCATCGCTGACATGCGGCGCGCCCTCGACATCGCCGCAGAGTACGACATCTTCATCGTGCCGAGCTTGTGGTCCTTCGACATGCTGCGGAACAACGAGGTGCGCCACCCGCCGGTGCAAGACAACTATCGGTTGTTGACCGACGACGCGGTGCTCCAGTCCTACCTCGATGCCGCCCTGGAACCGATGGTCGAGGCGCTCCGCGGTCATCCCTCGCTCGTCGCGTGGGAGCTCTTCAACGAGCCCGAGAACATGACGGAGGGCTGGTTCCCGAGAGACCAGAACTTCTATGGTGGGCGGGTGCCCACGCTCGCGCAACTCCAGCGCGTGCAGGGGAAGATGGCCGCAACCATCCATCGCGGCGCGATGGATGGCGGCCACGCGGCGCTGGTGACGACGGGGTCCAAGTCGATGGGCAAATACACCTCGGACGCCGCTGGCGGCACCAACCTCTACCGCGACGATCGGCTCGTGGCCGCTGCCGACGGCGACCCTCTCGCGACGCTCGATTTCTACGAGCCTCACTACTACGACAACGAGGGTGATCAGGGCGCCTGGTCAGTGTTTCACCACACCGCAGCGCACTGGCAGGTCGACAAACCCATCGTCATTGGCGAGTTCTACACCCGCGATGTGCTCGACGTGCTCGGTCAGCCCATCGCACCAACGGCGATGTGCCAGAAGCTCGTCGAGCTCGGCTATGCCGGCGGGTGGCCGTGGCAGTGGAACGAGTTCCCGGACCAGATCCGGGCGTGTCTCGGCGCAATGCAGGCGGCGGCGGAAGCGCCGCCCCCACGCTGAGCGGCGCCAGCCCGTTCGCGCCGTTCGAGCCGCGGTCCCAAATTTGGGATCTCGTCGCGTCCCACGCCCGAAATTCCGGGGGCCGTCGAGCGCTCGATGGCCCCGGCAAGTCGCTCTCCGGCAAACGTGCCGGCCGCCTCGCATCGAGACGGCACGGTGCTTGCTGACGAGGCAGCGCGAGCCGAGCCGAACACAGCGAGCGGCGCTCGGCGCTCCAAACCCCGCCGCTCGGACTCGTCGGACCCCCCATGTCTATGATGAAACGCGAGCAGGCGCCCTCGTCACGCGAACCCCGGCTCTGGGTTTACTGGAGCGAGCTCACGAGCGCCGCTCTCGCCGTCTGGCGTTCGCCGCGCTATGCGGTGCCCGCGGTGCTCACGGTCGCGCTCAGCATCGGCGGGGCGACGGCCGTCTTCTCGGTGTTCAGCGCCCTGGTGCTGAGGCCGCTCGCGTTCCCGCGCGAGGAAGAGCTGGTCGAGCTCGGAGTGCCGGGCCCCCCCGGCAGCGCGGAGGCCCCGCTCGCGTCCGCGCCCCTCATCGCAGAGCTTCAGAAGGCCGACACGCTGTTCGAGTCCATCGCCGTCAATCGCTACGAAGCGGGCATCGTGGCGGGAGCCAGCGGCGCCAAGCACGCGCTCTTGCAGAGCACGTCAATCGACTTCTTCGACGCGCTCGGGGCGCGCGCCGAGCTCGGCCGCGTGTACTCCGCGCGTGGCCCGGCCCCAGATTCCGAGAACGTGGTCGTGGTGCGCCACCGCTACTGGCTCGACGAGCTCGGCGCCAGGCCGCTCGGGGAGACCCTCATCGTCAACGAGCAGCCGCACGTGTTGATCGGGGTCATCCCCGACGATCAAGCGATCCCCGGCTGGGGCGAGATGTGGTTGCCGAGTCGGCAGCGGGTCAGCGAGGGCGATCGCTTCGCGTTCTGGTTGCAAGCCACGGGGCGGCTCCGGAGCGGCGTCTCGGTCGAGACCGCGCGCGCCCGCGTCCACGCGCTCATCGAAGCCCTCGACCTGCGCGACAGCTCGGGCGCCCTGGTTCCGTTCCAGGTTACTCCGATACGCGAGCGCGTCGTCGGCGAGCGGCGCGGGCTCGTATCACTGATGCTCGCGGCCGTGCTGGCCTTCCAGCTGCTCGCCTGCGCCAACCTGGCGGCGCTGCTCGCGACCCGCGCCTCGGTGCGCCAGCGCGAGCACGCGGTCCGCTCGGCGCTCGGCGCCAGCCGCTGGGTGCTCGCGCGCCAGAGCGCGTTCGAGGCGTTCATCCTGGTCTCATTCGGCGGCGGCGTCGGCCTCGTGCTGGCAAGCTACCTGATCGCGCCCTGGGCCTACGAGTATCGCGACCTGCTCGGTAACACTCCCCCCCGCCTGGACGGGCGTGTGCTCGCGGGGTTCGCCGGTCTGTTCGCGTTGACCGCGGCGGTCGCGGCGCTGGCCCCGGCGCTGCATCTGCGCCGCACTTCACCCATGGACGCGCTGCGCGGCGAGGGCCGCAGCTCGCAGAGCTGGCGCGCGAGGCGGGTGCGCGAGTCGCTGGTCGCCCTGCAGGTGGCCGTGTCGCTGGCGCTCTTGGTCAACGCCGGCCTGCTGCTGCGGTCAGTGCAGGCTCTGCTCGCCGTGGACACCGGCTTCGACAGCGACGGGCTCATCTACGCGACGGTCGACGTGCCGACGCTGCGTCGCGGCGCCGCGGGCGTCGATTATCCGATGCAACAGGCAGACGCCATGCGCAAGACACGGGCGCTCTTCGATCGGCTCGCGACGCTGCCCGGGTCGCGCGGGATGTGCCTCGCGGGAGATGTTCCGTTCGACCCCATTCAGAACACGATGATCGTCGAGGCGAACGCCGGCGCGCAGCGCACGGAAGGCCGCGCGGCCCTGCACTGGGTCAGCCCCGGCTGCTTTGCGGCGCTCGGCATCCCGCTCCTGTTCGGGCGTGACTTCACGCTCGACGAAGGGCGCGCGGGGTCGGGGGCGATCGTG
>Ga0247763_1002119_pt1 | contig 10455 bp, 13 predicted proteins | sample UWRJL141409B4_FD_179926 | JGI IMG/M metagenome (GOLD analysis project Ga0247763, IMG submission 179926) | Plant litter microbial communities from Arlington Agricultural Research Station in Wisconsin, United States - UWRJ-L141-409B-4 | ecosystem: Environmental > Terrestrial > Plant litter >...
AGCGTGTCCACGGGGTGTGGGAGAATGTGTGGCTGGCCGCAGGGCCAAGGCAGGGGGGAATGGATGAGATGGAGACAAGAGAAAACTGAGATAAGGTGACGCAAGGCCGGGTGCTAAAGTATGGATCCCGAGGGATGGGGTGTGTGCAAATTGACTTGGTCGATTATCGCTGCTGTTCTGTCGACCGGTGGGCGGCGGGCGCGGTGTCAGAGGGGAAAGTTTCGCGCGCGTCGAACAAAATGCCACGAGGGCCAGAATGCAAATTGGCAAGCACCGAAAAACCAGTGTGAGTGGCTCCTGCTTTTCGCGGCGGCTGTTCCATTCAACCCCTGTAAGATTGTTCGCGCGGTACTTGAAAAACCTTGGCGGTCGTGAGGACCCCTCCTCCGAACAGCCTGGGAGCCAATCGACCAGGGGATTTCCCCTGTTATTTGGCCGAATGAGAAAGTTTAAGGCCATTGAGGTCTGAAAGTATGCGAAGTAACGCATGGGGTTTTAAGACCCAGGGCCAAAATATCTTTTCTTGAGGCCTCACAAAGATCTCACCGGGTAGCTGTTCAATTGGCGTTGCATGTCCTGCTTTCGAGTCCCGCGCTAACAGTCTATCAGGGGTTAGATTGTGGTGTGCCAACTGCGCTAGCCTGATTTGTATTTACATTTGGCACAAGGTGGGGCAGTCTGACAAGGGTGTGCCTCGACTCCAGCACGACCGATGCTGCTTCTGCATGGGAAGCCCTAGTTTGCCTCATCATCCCGCTCCTACCATTGCTCCTCCTCCCGTTCAAAAAGATGATGCCGCAAATACTCGCCCGCGTCTCTCATGCACAATCAAGTTGTGCAGCCGGATCACCGGCTGGCCACAGCGACATGGCGGCGTCGCAGCGCTCCTGGGTCAATCAATCGTTTCTACAGAGGATTTGATACAGCCTAACCTACAAACCGTCATCCACTTCGTACTACACCACCATCACTGCCCGATGCCCCTCACTTCGGAGGTGTAGCGGGTTCCGTATTTGGAATTTCCAGCCAGCACCTCGAGGAAATGCTTCGCAATCACCGAGTCTGCGCATCACTGTCAGCAATGCTCGATCAATTCCAAACCCAACCCCCAAAAGGGGTACATACCTGCTTTGTCCGAGGGATGCAGCTCATCGTACCACAGAAATGCGGAACGTGGCCCAATGGCAGTTTGGTCAACACAAATCTGGTTGTTGGTGGCCTGGCAGTGCCTGAAGTAGCCAGTCACGTTGTACGGTGCATCGAGGAAATCTTGCGGCTTCCTGGTAATGTCGAGCAGCAGGCTGTGGACGTCGAAGACGTCAAAGTTGACTCCCGGCCAGCGTGGCTTGAGAGCGACCTGGAACGGAACACCGTACTCGAAGATGGTGTTGACGTTGGTCGTGTACTGCTTGATCTTGAAGTTATATGCAGTTACATTGTACGCTGTTTTGTTGGCCCAAAACTGACTGTCGAGAGTACCACCGTTCTCGGGCAGCGCATACAGGGGTGATAGCTCCAACGGAGCTGTGTTGAGTAGGACGAATCTTCGACCGCCCGTCTTGTAGATGGCGTCAAATACTGACCAGACGCAGTCGACGTAGTCGCTGATAGTGGTACCGGGAGCCTGCGAGTCGGACAGAAATGCGTTGTATCCCAGATCGTTGGTGCCGATCCACAGGGCGTAGACGGTATTGTCGGGAGTGCGAGCAGGGTACAGCGACTTGAAGCCGACATCTGCTACAAAGGAGGGGATCTCGTCCTCGAGCACAGAGGGAAAGTCGCGCTTGATCAGGGCGAAGTCACGCGAGACAATCTTGTTGGAGCACGTCGCGCCGCTCACAGCATAGTCGGCAAGGCTGGCATTGGCAGCCCGAGCAGCGTACTGAGCCCAAGTGAGGCCACCGCTGGCTGTCGTCTGGGATTCTTTATGAAGCTGACCGGGCGGGGGAGCCTTCCCATTGTTGTTGATGTAATATCCTAGCCGTCCGTTGTCGGTGAAGCTGTCTCCAAAAGTCACAAGGGTGTCGAGGGACCCCTTGACCGCACACCTGCCACGGCAACGGTCATTGGGTGCAGGGCCGGCGGCAGCAGCGACGGCCGCTCCAGCAAGGAGCAGCAAGAACAGCATGGTGAGCTTTGTCGGGAGCGCAGGGCGGATCAAGAGCACGAATTCCAGGAAACAGGGCTGGCCTTCATCTTATACCGCTATGCTGCCATAACAATTGCTCCCGGGGGTAATATATCGACCCATTCAACCGGGATGGCGGCAGAGTCTCGGCAGGGACGGGTCACCTACACTGTAGGCTATATTGGCGAGCCCATGCGGCGAGGTAGCAGGTGGATTGGAGGACACAAAGGAACGTTGGGAAAGAAAGGGCCAGGGCGGGATCCATGGAACTGCTGCAACGCCGTCGACTGTTTACATGGAGGGTAGCCGGTACAAGAGCGCTAAGCAATCGCAAATTGAGGGCCTAGTGGAGGGATATGCAGGACGCGGCAGTGATGGCAAGACGGCCACGACCGGGAGGGAAAGGCCGGAGATTTAGTAGGCGCCATTTGTATTCAGAAATGGAAACAGAGCGGAGATGATGGGGCATATGGGGGGGGATGACTTCGGTACGTGACCGGGAACACGGCATGGCCCAGCGACCGTGCCGTTGCATCGTCCCCAGCTTTTAGTTGTTTCGCGACCGCCTAAGCTTTTGGTGCCGGGACAAGCACATCTTCGATCCGCGGCAGACAAGTTGGAATTGGCCAATGGGAGCCGGGGCCTTAAAACAGGCTAAATGCTTGGTGTTATATGTGTTTGGAGGGTTAGGGTCAAACTTGGCTGGTTGGTCCGCAATGCGAGACGCCAGGACTCGATCTTCCGCCGGTTTACATGGGTTGGGTCCCTGGCGGGTTTTCAACGTGAATTGGATGGCGTTTGTGCTTTTCCTGGAGCATAATAAATGGCAAGAGCGATCTGCTTTTGGAATTGGCGAGACAGCGCCGACTTGGGATGAGAACGGACCAGGGCCCCGCTATCCGGCATCGGAGCGAGGCCCAAATGCTCGTTTCAATGTGACTCTCATCATGAATCTTTTTGGACTCTCTCATGACTCACATGACCTCAGCGATATAATCTGGATCGGGTGAAGATACAGCTTTCCTGTTATCGCGTTTCCGCATCGAAGTTCTCCTGGGTAGGTCGAAGTTAGATTCGGGTTGAAAAAGGAAGGGAAAATGCCGCCGTTTAATCTCGAAACATGTGCGAGGCCCAACATTCTCGCTTTGGACCCGTACCGTTGCGCTCGAGAGTAAGATTCATCTCATGTTTATGTTTTATTTAATTTTATTCCTCGAGCGTGGCTAATCGGCGCTCCAGCGATTACAAGGATGATGGCCAGAATATTCTGCTCGACGCAAATGAGAACGCGTACGGGCCGTCCCTCCCCGGCGCCGCCAACCCCGGCTCCGCGGCGGGCTCGGGCTCGGGCTCGGCCCCCACGTTCGACCTCGCCGGTCTCCATCGGTACCCGGACCCGCACCAGCACGACCTCAAGCAGCAGCTGTGCGACCTCCGAAACACGCACGCCCACACGCTCAAGACGTTAACGCCCGAAAATCTCTTTGTCGGTGTCGGCAGCGACGAGGCCATTGATGCCCTCCTGCGTTGCTTCTGCGTCCCGGGCCGGGAACGTCTGCTCGTCTGCCCTCCGACATACGGCATGTATTCGGTATCCGCCCAGATAAACGATGTCGGCCTCGTCAAGGTGCCCCTTCTTGGCGCCCCAGACTTTCAAATCGACGTTCCCGCCGTGCTTAACGCCCTGACCAATGACCCGCTCATCAAGCTGATTTACTTTTGCTCACCGGGCAACCCGACCGCCTCCCTGCTCTCTAAAGACGACATCCGCGCTGTGCTCGAGCACCCCACCTGGAACGGCATCGTCGTGGTTGACGAAGCCTACATTGACTTCGCCCCCATCGACGCCTCCCTCGCAGAGTGGGTGACCGAGTGGCCCAACCTCGTCGTCATGCAGACCCTTTCCAAGGGCTTTGGCCTCGCCGGCATCCGACTCGGCGCCGTCTTCGCCGCCCCGCCCGTCGCCCGCCTGCTCAACAACCTCAAGGCCCCCTACAACATCTCCTCCCCGACCAGCGCCCTTGCCTCGTCCGCCTTGTCCCTTACCGGACTTGCTGCCATGCGCGCCTCCCGTGACGCTATCGTCGCCCAACGCAATCGCCTGATCGCGGAGCTGCCCAAGATTCCCGGCGTGGGCCGTCTCCGCGGCGGCACGGTGAGCAACTTTTTGCTGTACGAAATACTCAACGCGCAGGGCGAACCCGACAACGCTACGGCACTGGCAGCGTATCAGCGGCTGGCTGAGACCAAGGGTGTGGTGGTGCGATTCCGTGGGAAGGAGCATGGGTGTACGGGATGTCTGCGGATTACCGTTGGTACAGAGGCTGAGGTGACGAGATTTCTGGGAGCGCTGACCAAGACGCTGCTGGAGGTTAGAGGGCAGTAAATGGGAAGTTGGATTGTGGTATACAGAGACGATACATAGAGTGGGTGGTATAGAGGAGAATAAAGGGTTTGGTCTTGGTGCTCGTACGAAGTAGATACTCCAGCCGGCGGTGCGGTCTGAACTGAGCAGCTCATCTTCACACATGGCGCCCGCTCTCCTCGACAGCGTGCCAGCCCGAGACCCTATGAAGTTGGTCAAAGTACCTAGGCAGGCAGGCAGACAGGTAGCTACTTAGGTAGAGAGGTAGCCAGGCCATACAAAGGTCAGGTGCTTTGGGTTCCATCTCGTAGCTTCACGTTTTCCTCTTAAAGTCTAGAATACGCACTCGAACCGGCGGAATTGAAGGAGGGGAGCCTAGACCACCTAACCAAGGTGCCCGCATGTATACCCACTCCGCTGGGCAACGCTTCTTAGTCACTCACGTATTCTAGGAACGGTTACACTATGGGGGACCGGCCTCGGGTATCAACTGTCATCATCCGAATAAAAACACTGCACGCCAAAGGGAGTTGACAGTGGTGGAGTTCATAATCTCATGTCATTCAACTTTCTCCTCAACTACCTCTCCACCTTGCTCAAGCCAAACCAGGCCAGGTCTCGCTTCCAGCAACAATAAGCCCCAAAAAGTCCAGTCTAGTCTGCGACCACGTCTACCTAGACCCGACGGTTCCTTTTACCAGCACAAGATAATGCCATGCAGAAAGGTTATGCTGAAAAATTGTATATACAAACGAAGTGAAGAGCCATTGCGGTTGCGGTCCTCGTTTCCATGGTAAGAGTGATGATATCCAAATGAGAAGAATAGATTGTTGGGATGATATCTAGTATTTGATAGTGGTAGTTCGGAGCTCTGATAGATTGCTTAGAGATGACGATAGAAATGGAGCTGGCTTAGATCATCCTCCCCATGGCCCGGCGCTTTGCAGGTGCTGCGGACTGCGACGAAGCAGCCGGGGCCGCTGGCCCGGCAGGAGACGAAGCAAAGTTGCGGACGACCTTGATAGCGTCACCCTTGAGTGGTGGGCTGGATTGGCCGATGAGGAGACCCTGAATAGTCTCCAGGGCGCACATCTCCTCTCCCAGACCCGTCTGGCCGTCGAAGCCGCCGGTGTACCATTTGTGACCACAGGAGGTTCCGGCGGAGCCACCGGTGCATGATTTTGCAGCAGCCCGGGCTGAGGTCTGCAGCAGAGTGTCGACCTTGGGCTTGAGTGAGGGCACGAACAGGGTAGAGGCGTACATGAAGCGGGACATGTAGGCCTTGAAGCTGCGCATGTCGGTGTTGCACCTATCAACTCCTTCGCAAGCAGATTCCCACATAACGTTGGCGGCGTTGTCGGACGGACCTCCGAAAAAATAGCTTGAAGCAGCTTGGAGGAGCCGTTCAGCGCGGTTGGCCCACTTGGGGTCGCCCGTGTGATCTGCCATGACGGCTGCGCCGTACATGTAGATGCCGGCCGTGTACGAAAAGGAGATGGGGTTAACGTCGGTGCAATTGTGGCGGGAATGAGCGCCGTCCTGCACATGGAAATCGGATGTGATGAGGCCAACAGCCTGAGTCCAGTCCCAGACCTTCTCGGCCCACTGAACATACGTCTGATTCCCCGTTGCGCGAGCTAGGCGCGCCGAAATCTGGAAAAGACCGCCGTTGCTAACTGTGTTCTTGTAGTCGAGACCGTTGGGGTTTGAGGCAAAGATCTGCCAGAGCAAACCACCACCGCAGGCTGTCGTGTTCCATCTCGAGGCCAACGAGTTCCATAGGTTGGTCGACAGTTGCAGCCACGATGGTTGGTTGGGATCAGGCTGTGGGAAGTTCCTCTCAGCTGCGGCCATGACACTAAATCCCCACATGGCCTGGTCATCGTTCCCTTCTTGTCCAAAGTGTGTCGGCAACATAAAGTCCTTGTCAGGCCCAACTTGAGCCAAGAGGGCCGTGGCAATAGTCGGATCGTAGCTCTTGTCTCCGGTGAAGTGCGAATAATCAAGCATAGAACCGATGAAGGCTCCACACTGCCACCAGTAGTAGGGAGCGGGCAAGTCTACAAACTTCTCGGCATTACCGGGATAGTAGGACATGGCCCCGGCGGCAATGGTCTTTGCAACACCTCGGATGGAATCTAACTGTGTTAGAGCGGCACGGAGAATTATGCAACTGTCAACATACTGGCGTCATTGATATTCAGGTCCTTGGGGAGACCTGCGGCGATCAAGACCGGCACAGCGGCGGCGTGCGCTGACTTGAAGAACCTCATCTTTGGCTCTCTTTTTGAAAACGTTGTTGGATGTCTAAAATCTGGTCGCACAGTGAGTGAAAGTGGCTATAACAGCCTGGGCAATGAGGCGAAATGGATAGGTCTGCTAGAGACCTGAGATGCACGGCAATGACTCGGCACTGCTGAACGAGAGGCAAATGAAGGCAAAGAACGAGAAAGACTGAGGGGTGAAGCGAAAACGACAGTGACTGCTGATCAACGCAGTTGGCGTGGTAGACAAGAGAGAGACGAGAGAAGGAAAACAGGGAAGTTGCCACCGGCTGAAGTCGAGATGCCGAACTTGGCGGACACCTTTTAAAGAAAAAGGCCATCATCAACATGGGAGGCGGCCGGACTAAAAAAGGGCTGCGGCGCCTCCCTTGCGCAGCGATGGAGCCCGAGTCTGCAAAGGCTCTGCAGCTTGGAGATCCTGATCGGGACGACGAGGGCTGGGGACCACGGTGTCCCATGGCTCAAACAGCCAATGGGCGCGGGCCAGGTCGGCCGTGTACCACAATTTTAGCATGTTTCGCGTGTTTCCCGGTAACCCTTTGGAATGTCACAGCGGGAGAGGTGTTCGTCAGGGCGATCACCCGGCTGAACGAGCTTAGACGTGGCAGGAACAGTCCAGAGCTTGTGAGCTTCAGGGGCAAGACCGTTCCTGGGCGGGGCTAGTGAAGCGAGGGTCAGGGGCTCGGCTGGCGCTTGATTGGCTGGCGGGCGAAGCCACCACGGGCTGGGCGGTGGGGCTTGAAACGTGAAACAGGAGCTTGAAGGTGGAATTGAGATGACAGGCGCACAGCTTCCAGAGAGCAACCGCGCGACTGGATCGCGCTCTCTTCGGAGCTCCGCTGGCTGGCGTAGGGCTGTGAACGGTGAATCGTGCTGCTCAGAAGAAGCGAGCCTCGCACTTGGGCAATTCTTATGTTTCCGGTTACATCCGGCATCGACGACCCTCCAGATTGCTACTTGTCTTCGGTCTGCTCACCCGCTCCGCTAAGGTAATACTGACGTCGCTCTGCACAGGATATAATGATAGCCAACCGCCAACACAAGCTTCACCAGAGCAAAAGTACGGCAATTCCCCCGACCGGCGCCGACGCCACCGGCCATATCAGTGCCGTATTTCGCTCCGCTCCGGAAGCTGGGGAAATATCGGTCTCACCCCCACTAGTGACGACCGCTGTGCCGGCCAAGGTTGTGGTGCCAGGCGCCGGACCTGGCGTGGCAAGCGTCAACACACGGTCTGGGGTTGGCCCCTTTATTGTGCCCTCGCGGAAATTGGGCCCGATGGACGACGAGCTTGTGCAAGTTGCAGCTGTCTTTTGCTCCTGGCTGCACTACAAATGGGCCGTTCTAGACTGGGATTAGCCCGTGAAGTACAAGCGGGTTGGGTGAGTTGGCCTGGACGACATTTCACCAGACGCGGAGCCGCGATACTCGAGCGTCGAGGGGTCCTCGGTGAATACAAGCGGTAAGTCCTCGGCAAGTCGGCACCGCGGCGCTACATCTACACAGAAGACGGTGCAGGCCGTGACGGATTGGCCCTGCGTTATCGCATGGCACATAATGAGCCCATGTTCGGCTACACGAACGGGAAGCACTCATGCTGCTCACGATGCTCCCTCGCAGCACTCTCCAGTCGGAATCGCGGTACCCTGGGAGGTATACCGAAACTGTGTTCTGGCCTGCCGTGCCGACCGCCACGAGGAAGCCGGCCAAGAAGCTACGCAACACACAATTGGGTTGCCAGCTCATGACGGTTCGTGTGGCGCCACTTTGGGTGCTGTGGTCGGACGAAGTTGGAGTCGAGGTTGACCACCCCGCCGAGTCCGGTTCCTTGGCAACGCCAAGACGGCTCAAAGAGCACAAAAGCGGCAGAAGTCGATGTTCAAGTATCATGTCACTCGGGACGTCTTGTAGACCTACCTTAATTCAAGCGCCGAAATCAAGCGCCCGGGCGGTTTGATGAGATCTCGACTTCCCGGCCCCGGAACGGTCCATTCTTGCACCGGTTCCGCTTCATCCGCGACCGGAAGTTGGGTTCCCCTCAGATGATGGATGTCCCGGACAGTCGAACAATCATCTACGTTCTTGGAGACCAGTCTTGAATTGTGGGCACGGGCTGCAGGTCACTATGTATTACCGTTTAACTGAGGTGAGGATTCTTCATATCCAGCTCAGCCTTGATTTGGGCTGTGCCACGGCGTAGCCAATGTACCCGCGCCGCTTCATCCCCTTAATGATGGGCATGGATTAGCGAGTTTGAGAGTGTTTGCGGCGTTGGGACAGGCAATGTGCCTCGGCTCCGCTCTCCGTGGATATAGGTACGGTCAACGTTGGTTAGTTTTGGCTCCTAGGGGCTACAGACAATGATGCATTCCTTAATTTTATTTCATAGTAAAACGCATCAGTCTAATAGCCAGGGGTGCTGGGTGCAAACTTCAAATCTCCTTCGTCTGCAATTCATTCTTTTTCTATCACTGTACTGGATACTTGTAGGGTGTCTTGGGTCTCTTGGGCTCGTCAACTCATTCTGAGGCAACCTCAGATGCATCGCCTCACGGCATGGGTTCTGGCCTCGCCAGCTTGGGCGGCTGCCCAAGTCACGACAAGCCTCGTTCTCCCATGTATCTTCGAGCCACAAATCATCGCATCCGTCATGACCGCCGCCTCGGATGCAACCACGTACTTCTTGACCTGCCCTCCCCAGGTCACTACATCAGCTAAGGGATGCGTGCTCGACCCAGGCGTCATCTTCACTGAGGGTCCATCAACTGTCCAGTGGTGGCAGACCACTAAGTGTGTTATTTTTTTTTTTTTTTTTTTTCTTTTCATTGCTTTTTCTCCAACAGGCAATAAAACGGGGGAGTCACTACCGCACCCACTAACTTTATGTTCTGCACCGTACCTAGTGACGGGACCAAGACCTTAACCGCCAGCCTTTCCGCAACCTTCAAGGGCGATGACGCCTACTGGACTCTCGTTGACCCGTTCAACCCCGGGGGGTCAACGCTTAGCGGTGTCCAGCGCTCGTATAAGACGGTCGTGACGCCAGTCACGATTACGGCGGGTCTGGAGAAGTTGGCGTCGGGCGCGGCGGCTCAGGCTACCCCGGCATCTGGGCTAACAGCGGCTGCTAGTGGCTCTAGTTCTGTGTCTACTAAGGCGAGCTCGGCTGATGTTGCGAGGATCACACAAAATGTGGTCATGGCGGGTATGGCTGCTGCGGTGGGTGGAGCCGTGATGTTGTAAGTCTAGCATCTTGTTTGTAGACGGGGAAACGTGTACGTGTATAAAAGGACCATAATTAGCCCAAGGTTTGCTATGTATTCATCAATGACAACTCGACGCCATGCGATGCTAAAAGGGATCATCAAAGATGTATCAAAACGTGTGAGAAACGGGGTATTTTGCCTGACCAAGCCAACCGGGGCCATCTCGCTTTCATCAACCTTCTGTTTGAGGGAAGGCCGGCACCAGGAACGTGTATGTACGCGCTGTTGCAATCTGTAACACCTTCCACCTTAACCACCACTACCATCTCGCCACACTCACAACAAATTGGCACTCCCAACCGCAGGCCTGTCCTCCCGCCCATCCAACCAGCTCGTACAGTTAACACATCTCGTAGCCTAAGGATTATCGTTAGAATCATCAAAGAAAGTGGGAGAGAGAAAATTGGGGGG
>Ga0247763_1002121_pt1 | contig 10449 bp, 6 predicted proteins | sample UWRJL141409B4_FD_179926 | JGI IMG/M metagenome (GOLD analysis project Ga0247763, IMG submission 179926) | Plant litter microbial communities from Arlington Agricultural Research Station in Wisconsin, United States - UWRJ-L141-409B-4 | ecosystem: Environmental > Terrestrial > Plant litter >...
ATCCGAGACGGCATCCCGGTTAACCTCTGGTCCATCATCGAAGTCACCGTCGCAATATCGTGCGCCTCGGTCCCTGCACTCAAACCCCTCTTCAGCCGACGCCAGCGCGCCGCAACCCGCGCTGCAAAATCCGTTTCAACCGGCTCCGCCCGCTCGCTCCCGCGCTCGCTGCCGCGCGGTACCGCTGCCTTAAACTCTCAACCTAGGTTATACTCATTCTCGTACGAACCTCCCCAGGTGTATGAAGCCCGCCAAGTGTTCGAGGAAGCGCAACAGGATCGGGAACGAGATCGCGAACAAAACCGTGATCGTGAGAAGGAGAGGCTCGATCTAAACGCCACACTGGGCTTTCACTCCCCACCGGAAGCGCCGCGCCCGGTCGTCGATCGCGAGCACACCGAGAGTTCCGGCATGAGTCTTGGCTTGCCGCTGCAGCAGCCGTTGCAGCCGTTGACGCCGCCACCAGCATCGCACAGTCGATTACCAGTGTCGAATCCCGTGGTTGTCAACCCCGATGCGGGTGTGCCGAAGAGGAATCCATCTCAAGGGAGTCTGGGCTCGAGTAAGCCAGGGAGGCCACCAGTGCCGAGGAGGAGCTCGTCGCAGAGAAGTACGGGGAGTGTTCCTGGCGCCGTGCACACAAGGCCCGGCCCCCCGTCGAGGACATCGTCACAAAAGAGCGTGACGTTTCAGGACGATGGATGGCCATTGTCTGGGGCCGGGAACTCGAAATCGAGGGGGTTGGAGGGCAACGGGTCGCAGGGGAGTTTTTATTTGGAATGATTGTTGACGAGAGATGAGTGTTGATGAGAATATGGGAGGCCGGGGCGCTGGTACCTAATTGTAATGACCTTGTGCTATGAAGAGACGGATCTGCTTGGAGGATTTAAGTTGTTGGCGCTTGACTGGAATGGGAAAATCTTTGGTAATATCTGGTGTCTGGTGTCTGTCTGGCGTCTGCTGCGGAAACTGCTGAATGAGGAAGGTACCTTGGACTCAAGTAGCCGGGCTATCGCCGAGGACTGCATGCAGAAAACAGTTGATTTACCCTTTGCGTCATATACCTGATTTGATTGATCAAGCCCAGGGCGCCATAAGACAGGGACTTTGCCGCCATACTTGTTATTCAATATACCAGCTATCAAATCTCATTGTTGAAGACGATGGAGGCTTTTAGGGAGGAGGAGTCTACCGGAAGGCACAAGCTTTATCGAGCCCCATTTTTTGGCGCCGCTGCGTACGGTACCTAGGTAAGCTACTTGTCCAAAGCTTCTAGTGATGAGCTCTATGACCAGAGGAGGGTGGTGTCGGTTTTCGCAAATGATCATTTCCACTCTCAACACCACCGGCAGTGCCAGTGCCGCTGTCGGTTCAGAAATGATATGAATTTGGGCAGCGAATTGACCAAGGAAGATATGAGACTGGACTCGGGTCCCTGCGCCAGCAAACGCACCCGATATTTATGACTACTCCCAGAGCAGAGTCATGGGGAAGGCTATTAACGCGGACCACAGTTGCTACCTGAGGACTTGAATGCAATCGGGCCGCGAATGCGATCGGGCCTTGAAAGCGATCGGGTGTAGTGTAGGTTATGGCAGTGGAGAAAGTCATCATGATGGATGACTGAGGGCCCAATGACTAGGGAGATAAGAATTCTTCGCAACTTCCGCAGTAACATGCCTTTCGGTTTCAGAATCTTATGGTACTGGCATAGCGTATTTAGAAGGTGTTCAATACTACCTTACAAATGAAATCAGCCTCACGGCCCCAGCTTGATCGGACAGCCTCTGCTGGCGCATAGTCCAGTCAGCCGTTTTGACCACCGGATAACTCTGTTTCTTCCCACGAACGCATGCGCAAACCCTAGTCTCCTGACCAATCTGTATTTCATCTTACACCACCCTCCACCATGTGAACCAAGTCGGCGTTGACAATCCATGCCGCAGACGAGGGGTATCAGATATACCTTTCCTAGTGCCTCGTTTCCCCTTGAACGTTTCTTTCCCCGAGACCCGGATAAAGCAAATCCCTTTCCTTTTCCCCGGTAATACTCCGGTCCAGATATGGTATGCTCCCAGGTCGCTAAAAAGGCAAGCCACAACGCCATTCATCATAAATAGAAATAGACAATCCAGAGTCGTATTCTTCGGAACCAACGGGCCGAGACTGGTTTCGGCCAATCATGCCCTCATTCCCTCAGTCCATCTCGACGTCCACTGATGCCTCACTTGATAAGCTTGATTGTCTATGGAATCTCATTAGTAAAGAAAACCATCGCGGAGAATCCAGAAGAGGAAACAAAGGAATGCAGCTTACGAGAGTCTACTCCAACCCTTGCGACTCTTTTCCCTCTCGCTCTCAACACGCATCACGTCGCCGAGCCAGGGTTCGCCACCAGCCTCCCAGATGCGCCAAGCAGCCTCCTGCACCTTGGCCGGGTCCTTCATGTCGAAAACGTCGGGATCATCACGCCAGAAAAGGAACAGGCGGCCAAACTGATCGTAGACGGCCTGCAGCGTCGGTGAGCCACATGGGCAGGATACCTCGCGGGTCAAAATATCGAGCACCGAGTGTGTGCTCCCGCAGCTGCTGCAGACCCAATTCGCCGGGAATGAGTGGGGAATGACGGCGGCGCCGCGCACATCGGTTTGGTCGCAATCACGGCAGAGGGAGTGGTCACACGCGGTGTAGCTGCAGCGGCGGGCGAATCCGGGTCGCGGGGCACCAGCGTGGTGGTCGTGATCACCTTCGAGTCCCGGTGTGATTTGTTGGCATTGGCAACATTGGCTTCCGCGAGGACTGAAGTGAGATGTCGACTTGATATACGAGGGAGGTGTAGGGGGACCCATTTGGACGACGGGCGTGGGTTGTTGGCTTCGGGCATCCATGGCGAGTTCTGTTCGAGGTGGAAAAGAAAGCGAAAATAAGATGATCGGAGGTGACTTTTGTTGAGGAAAAGGGTGAGCAGGCGGTCTACATATGGCCCGGATGGATAACTCGGCGGGATGCGGGATGCAAGGGATGGCTTGGCATACGGCGTGTTCTGTGGGTTCGGAGCTAGGGATGCGGCCCCAAGCAAAATTTGTTGAGGCTCGGCACAGAGAATGTGAATTTTATCTGGAATGGAGAGGAGACAGCTGTGAATAAAAGCACCCAAGGCATTCGACGCGGAGCTGGGAACCCACGGGCCTCTGCAGGTCGAGGTGGGATGGAATCAGAGCATGAGAAGGTTGCCAAAGAAATAGCCCGACGGCTCGGGACAATTTGACTTTTGTACCTTTTGCTAGGCTGGCCCGGTCGCTGCATCCGGCTGTGCAAACGAGCTCCAAGTGGTCGGAATTATTGGGCTTTCCGCAGGCCAGGAACGCAATTGATCAGATGGCTCCAAAATGGATGGGCGTGGTGAACTGTGGTTGGCGTTCACAGCTTTGGGGCTTTCCCGGACTTCCCCTCTGTCGAAGACCGGGATCGCTAGTCGGCCCTCGGCACAGACATGTTTGCTGCTCTGTGGGCCTGAAATGCACTGGATCTGGCAGTGCTTTGTGACAAGATGACAACATAACTCCGAATTTGCAAACTCGGAGCCCTGTTCAACTGACGACATCAACGCGAAGCAAGGAAAGCCTCCCCTCGAATCCGGCGCGCCATGTGCGAGTGACGCCAGCAACGTGTCCCAACACAGAAGGGCCTGACTTTGCAGAAACAGAACCGCCAATCTCGCGGTGGCTTTTCGTCAACAAGGCGGGTTCCCACCGATCCGTCATTCCAGAGACTAGACTCGGAAGCGTGGAGAGGCGTGTATTGTGGAGGGGCAGTGAGTGGGGCATTCGGCGATACCGCCTCACCTTGGCTCACCTTCGGTGCTTCCCCACCCAAACCATCAAAACACCAGCACCGATTGGTCACAGCGATGCTGCTGTTGGTGGCAGCTGTAGCGCGCCCGACGTCAAACTGGCGTAAAACTGCCAAAGTGCTCAGTTTGTTGGCGTTCCATCGGCACTTTACGGGATCGAAAAACGATTCAGTCCTGTCCGGCAATTGGTTGGAATGAGATAGATCGGCTGGAGAAATTGGCTGTCGCATCAAACATGGGCGGGGTCGCCAGCACCTTCTTCTGGCTGGTGGTCCCGTACCCACCCGACAGCCATTCGCAGTAAATAGATAAAGTGATAAAGACCTCCCCATCTGGAAAGCGGAGGATGAACCTTCGATGTCGGGAGTCGCCATCGGGGAGCTAGAAGATAAGCTAAAGTTTCAGGATCAGTTCCAGGCAAACTTGGAGGAGGAGCCATCGGCCTCTCCCAGCTGTCTTTCTTGCGCTGTGTTAACTAAGTGTAGGAAGTGCTTTCTTTCCCCGGGTAGCGGCCTGTGTGGCAGCTTCACTGGGATTCTGGTGAAGGTCCGACCGCACTTCCACCTCGCCAGGATTCAGAATTCAATTCCTATGGATATTTCGTGATCGGAAAGGGCATTTACCATGTTTCTGATGCTTGTCGATAGCTGCAGAAAATACCCCCAAAAATAATATTCTCGGCATCTTTCCCGCCCCCAGCCTTGGTGCGCCTTGGCGCTTGTTTGACCCGCCAAGCACTGTCGCGAAATGCTTGATTCTGTCGCCGAGCATCGCCAATTCTTGACGGTCGAGCCTCGGGTCGACTTGCCGCTCGAGTTCTTGGCCGCATTCTCTTCGCCAGCGGCGAGAACATTGCCATGGCTGGATGCTTCTGAGTCGCCTCAGTCTGCCTAGGACTTGTCTCGGCGTCTCAGCACTTGTCGTGGACCCACGCCGTTTTGTTTGAAGTCTCTCCGTTTGCACCCCGCGAATCGTGGCGAGTTTGACCGGCTTGGGAGCTGGCAAGGTTGTATGTTGCCGCTTCAAGAAGCTGATGCGTCACAATCCCCGACTGTTTGGTGAGCTTGACGCTCTTGGCTTTCGGAGCAGTGAAACCTCATCCCAGGCGAGGTGTCCATAGATGTCCTCAGATAAAAGTCGCCGCTCACAGCTTCTCATATGTATAGCCCCCATCCTGCTGTCGATTCACAGAAGATCATCTCCATCTCCATGCCAGAGCTCTCACCTGGTGCTCGTCTCCCATCCGAGCTGGTCCCGTGTATTTCTAGAGCAAGGCTCATTTTTTTCCTTGCGTCTGGCTATCCCTGTTCGTCTCCTTGATATTTGAGAGTCGACTGCCTATCCCATCATAAAACCTGTCCTTCAAGGTTACCGCCCATCCAATTCTCACCATGCAGCCCACAACCTTCATCTCAGCCCTCCCGCTGTTCACTCTCGCCGCCGCCCTCCCCCTCAACATCAACCTTGGCGCCTATTCGCCCGCCCTGGTGGTAGGTGATGGCGCCATTGAGCTCAGCGGCGAAGAAGAAGAACCACGCCGCCGTCCAGCAACAGCCGCCGCTTCTTCTCCCACCGCAGCCCCAGTCCCAGCAGCCGCAGCCGCTCAAAAAGCCGCATTTGAAGGCCCTATCCTCAACGATAATGTATATTCCTTTTCCTCCGCATAAAACACGAAGAAACAAAGCTCACTGACAAAAGTAACTCACCCAAGACCGCCTCCCTTCCCATCCCCGGCATAACCCCAAAAATCCTCGAACCTCGACAAAAACGCGGCCTCGCAGGTTTCGACCGCGCCCTCCAGTTTGCAGAGGTAGCCCTAACCAAGGGCCCCGACATCCAGCTCGGCACCGGCGCCCACGGTGCAGGCGTGGGGATTATTGTCGACAATAATCCCGAGAACGATGCCCCCAGGGGGGCCGTCGTGGTGGTTACGCCCAGCGGCCCAAGTGCCGTGCCCGTGCCGCCTTAGTTCAAGCTTTTTTCTTTTCCCTTTTCCTCTCTCCAGTTTTCGTCGTTCTGGGAGTCAATCCCGTTGGGCGCGGGTCTTCTTCTTTTTAGGTCAGGAGTCTTTTCGGTTATAAGTCTGCATGCCAGGGTAGATATAGTGAGGAGATGAGGATATAGAAAAGAGAGGATAAAAAAAGAGAAAACAAGAGGAGGGCAGGTTAGGATAGGAGTTTGGAGTTGGATTGGGGTTGGGTTACCTAGCCTGGCTTGGGAGTTTTGGTTATACTTTTTAGGTGGTTGGCATCGGTGCGGTATCGGCATGGTGTTACACGGCGTTGCACGGCGTTGTTGAAGTGGCTGCTTCTTTTTATTCTTGGCCTTGGCTTGTCACAGGGACCGGATTGGACTAGATAGGATTGCTCATGTTTTCTTCTGATGGCGAGGGTGGTGGTGGTGGTGGCAGGTCCACCGGATTCTGTTTCTGCTGTGGCAAACACGGGGAGATGGACTCGGCGGGGATGGGACGGCTGTACCTGTTAGGGAGGGCCATGGAATTCGACCGGCTAAAGCCTTAGCCTGCCCCAATCTCGCTCATCTTCACCTACACGCCGCAGGACCGGCAGCTGTGCTGGAATCCAGCAAACTCCATGGCTCTATAGGAATTAGATGACTTCGTCACTTCTCCTTGCCTCCCTTTGTGCACACTACAATCTCGCGTCCCACTATGCATGGTTCAAGTGATCATAAAGTCCATATGATTATTGTCGCTGTGATCATTTTTCTAGAGCCTCAGCCAGGCTCGACGGGATTCAGTTGTCTATAAGAACCGTTTGCCCGTCTATCAGTGCCCACCACCTAGGAATCGTGCAAACGCTGAGATATGCATAGCAGTAACGCCAAGTCTCAATCCGAAATCCCAAAATACATATGCTCAAACATGTGGTATCATAAAGCATATCACCGCCAAGAACGCCTTCCTAGCATGATACCCTAACCGGCCAGAAAACGGCGCCGCAAAACTCCGAAGCCAAGTAAGACCATAACTTAAGGCCACTCTCAGCCAGGCCAGGTCCCGACCTGTCTAGTTACCTAGCCGAAAAAACTCCGTCCAGTTTACTCGTCGCCGCCACCATACTCGTCAGCAAAAGGGTCGAAATCGCCCTCCATTGGTGCATCCTCCTCGTCGTATTCGTTGTAATCATATCCGTTCGCCTCATAGTCGTCCTCATCGGCCGCTTCATCCTCTGTAGCCGTGATTGTGGTCTTGCTCGTCGACGCAGCGGCAGTCGAGGTTGTCGAGGGTGCAGTGGCAGTCGCAGTTGTTGAGACTGTAGACTGAGCGAGCTGGGTGTTGCGGGGAGTGGTGTCTTCCTCCTCTTCGTTATCGCTTCCGGCCTCACTGCCAGCAACGCTAGCGAGAGCGCTGTGGGTGCCAACAGAAGTGGCACTACCATAGGTGCTTCCCGGGCCTTTTTTGGACATGTCAAAGACTTGGCCAAGACGGGAGTAGTCGAGCTTGGTACTGATGCCGCGTATGTGCATCATGTTGATGGCTGCCTCTTCGGCAGAGGCGGCGGGGCTGGCCTGACCCTCGCCGATGCGCGGCTTCTTGGCGCGGTTGCGACGCTGCTTGGGCGGGCCATGCTCCGACATCTTGGACGCAAAAATCCGCTGCTGTACCATCCGCATGTAGTCCTTGTTGTGATTGGCCCAGATAATCTCTTTGACCTTGACTTCTTGCTCGCCCAGTATGCAAAACTCAACTTCGGGGTCGCCCTGGAACTCATGAGGGTGGACGAGGGGGTCGTTCGAGACCTTCGAATTCGCAAGATAGGCGCTGTATAGTGGCTCCCCCTTATCACCCCGGGAAGGCTGAGGGGCAGGGCAAGGCTCAGGGGCAGAGTCAGCATCCTCGGCCGCCGCGGCTTGCTGTGCGCGCTGGTCTTCGACATCTTTTCGAACAGCATCTGACGCGCCGATCATCTCGGGGTCGTTAAGGTGTCTCTCCACCTCTCTCTCAAGATTTTGCTCGTCCATCTCCCACTTCTCGTCAATCACAAGCTGTCTGCGACCTTTCTTAGCTCGTTTGGTACGAGGCGCTCCATCACCATCTCCCTGGCTGTCCGCGGCCTTGTTACCTTTTTGTGCGCCTTTCTTGACAGGGAACGGCACAATACCTTGAGCGGCAGCCATAGCCATCTCACTGCTGGGATCGAACTCTTCCTCGTCGTCTTCGTCTTCCTGGTCCGCATCATCACCGAATTCGCTGACAAGAGCAGCAAGCTGGTCATCAAGGCCAGCTGTTGCGCTTGCGATAACGGCCTGGTCGGCACTAGTGACCTGCTCTGGAACTCTGGGTGGAAGCGGCGGGACAACGAAGCCATCCTTGTCGACGATAGTTGAGGGCTCCTGCTGCTGGGAAACGGGCGGGGTCTGCTGCTGCTGCTGCTGTTGCTGCTGTTGGGATGAAGGATCCTCTTGCTGGCTGGCTGAAGCGGGAACAGCGGGCTGATTGTCCCCCTGGCTTATGTCCACAATCTTGCGCTTGCGGGGTCTGGTATGCTTATCTTTCCACTCTTTGGACTGCTTGTAGAAAAAAGGGGGGTCATGGTTTGTCTCCAGAAAGTCATCATTGTGGAACTGGCTAATTGTCATCTGAGCAGACGGAACGTTAGCAAACTCCTCCATGCGCTCCTGTAACGTGGCCATTGTGACTTTGGCGATGTAAACGACCTCTCTGACGGTGCGGCGAAAGTTGTGTGCACGAGCAGCCATGATGATAGCGGCGCCGCAGATTCCGGCAGGGCGACGACCGTGGGTCATGTTGTCTTTGCGCATGCGAGCCGCGATGCGGACAGCCGACTCTGCGACTTTGTTGGTCTCATGGTAAAACTCCAACTTGCTTGCGAAGCGGAAGATAAGGTCTTCGAGAATGATGGGTTTGGTCTGTTCCTGGATCTCAGGGAACCGAGATACGAGAGCCTTGTAATCGCGCCCGAGGAGGAAGACATCCGTCTTGATGAGGTCGGCAAGGTCAATAAGCATAACTCTGTTGTTGGATTCCCTGCGGCAGGCGGAATAAAGACAGACGGCGGCCACGTTGATCTTGCGGCGGCCCTGAACGAAGTTATTATTGGTAGCAATCTTGTAAGTGAGAACACCGCTGTCGACGAGATGATGGGGTATTCTGAGCACCTGAGTCCACTCTTGAAGCAGACCCCTGACTTCGCGGATGCTGCGCTCGCGGGCCTCGTTGCCACTCCCGGGGACGCGGCGAAAGTCGGGGGCACTGGAGCGGACGGCGCCCTGGTCAGCGGCGAGGAAATTTCCTTGGACGACAGCAGCACCATTTGCAGCCTCGCCGAATTGAATCTCGGCGACAATGTCGACTTCTTCGGCTACAGCACCGCATGTCTCGCAAGTCCCGCTCCGGACGCGGGGCATGGGGCAATTTTTGTTAGGACATTTCGCGACGCGCGTCTGAGCCAGAGAAGGCTGCTGCTCAGTAGCTGAGGATACTCTAACCGAGCTTTCTCTCGCGCGTCGCTCGCGGCTCTCAGTGCGCTCCATGATGCGGCGGACAGCGTTCGGCTTCTTTTTGGGCTTGGCGCCCGACACTTGGACTATGGGCGGCATGGTGATTTCTAATGTGATTTCTGGTGTGATTTCTGGTGTGATTTCTGGTGTGATTTCTGGTATGATTTCTGGTGTGATTTCTGATGATGCTGCCGGCGCTGAAGATGAGTGCTTGTTCAGAGTCGTGAGAGCCGTGCAGACAGCGGATCGCGTCGTCCCCCACCAATCGCACCAAACCTGCAGCGAGAATCGCGGGGTCGACCGAGGAGGAGCCTGAGTCGAGTTGTTTACCCGAAAAGGGGTGTGAAAGACGTGGCACTGATGAGGCAATCCCCAGAGGTAAACGGTGTAATACTATTGGTGAATTGGGAAAAGGCGACGGGGGAGTCGGGGGATACTGGCGGCAGAAACAATCACCAGTGAGGTTGAGGGGTCGAATTTTCAGGAATTGATGGCGGAGTGGGATGCGCGCAGTCAAAAACGCTTGGGCCACTCATGAGTCAGGCGGGGAGCGTGCAAGGTTCGAGTTTTGAAAGTGCCGATTTTTTTCGAGTTCTGTAACAATAGAAGAAGGCAGCGAGGAAACCCGCTGGTTCTTTCTGCACACTCCTGGATTTTCCTGAGTGGGTTGCGCGGTCGCATTGTTCGATCGTGGTCCTATTGTGCGCAACAACAACGTTAAACAGCTCCCCACATATTGCGCTCACCCCCCAACCCCACAACTGTACCGCACCCACCCTCCCCGCGCCGGAATCACGGGCCTGAAGCTGGCAACGCCGGCAGAACTTCGGAAAAGCATCATATACCTTCCCCTCCTTTTTCAAGTACAGATGTCGTATAAAAGATGGCAGCCAGCCTGGGGTAGGCCGTGTCCTGCTCGATTTCCTGTTTTATTTCCCATCTGTCTTACTTCCCCGCCATCATGACCGTCCTCAACATCTCGGCCAACCCCGGCACTGACATCTGGCGCAAGCCACCCCACACCAACGTCTTCAATGGTGCGTTCCCCCCATCCACCCCTATTTCTCACAACTGACTAACACTTCAACCAGCGCCCAACACACCTCCCAGCT
>Ga0247763_1002123_pt1 | contig 10445 bp, 6 predicted proteins | sample UWRJL141409B4_FD_179926 | JGI IMG/M metagenome (GOLD analysis project Ga0247763, IMG submission 179926) | Plant litter microbial communities from Arlington Agricultural Research Station in Wisconsin, United States - UWRJ-L141-409B-4 | ecosystem: Environmental > Terrestrial > Plant litter >...
ACTACATGTAGATGCTCTTGTTGTAAAAGGTCAAAATGTGGTTACTACAATACCTAGATATTGACTTGAACCCTGGAAATTGAAACACAAGCCTGGAGGAGGCAAGTCCAGGATAATGGATGATGAACACTCTTCGGAGATTACCCCTTGCCGTCGCCGTCGTGCGTCTGCCTCCACGTCCGAAACCTTTCTTTCCCGCCCATGATCACTGTCACTCAGCCCGCCTCCTGAATCTCGATCCTGATCCCATACCAGTAGACACGAGTTCGACTCATTCAGAAGACTGAGAAAACACCTCAAAACCGCTCGGGCCTTTGTTCTGGCCGAAGGACAGGTAAATATTTCTGATAAACGCCTCCTCGGACCGCTTCCGCCGCTTTTACAAAGACACAAAGTCCCCAACATCCTCGGCAATCGACCCCACGGCTCAACTATCAATGTAAGACTTGCGCTTACGGTGGTGGGGCTTACTTGAAGAAATTAAGCTCCAAGGTTGACCTCCACGGAGGGTTTGTTTCTCACCAGTCACAACCACCTACTTTCTATGCATAACTATGCATGAAACACCCCGGAGGACTGCACATGTCTCGGCGTAGGCAGTCACAAGCAGTATGACATCACCACCACATCCACATGCACCAACACAATAAAGAAAAGAGCAAAGGGAAAAAAAAAGCATGATCAAGTCTAGTTTTCATTCCAATTCCCCATTGGGCCGGTCTGTTCACCCAAAAACGAGGATATCTATCAAAATGTATATACAGCCGAAGAGAATTTTTCTTTTTCCTTTTGCTTTGCCTACTGCTAGACAAAGGTTTGCTTTAGGACACAGCTAGCATGTGCATTCCCATGGCAAATAATGTCCCCGCTAGGACCGCCAGTGCTGAAAAGCCCCCTCTGACGAACAACCCGCTGTCGGAGCTTGACACCACATCGCGAGTGCTGCTGGCGCCGGCCGCCGCCTGTGCACCGGTTGCGGTCGTGACCATGGCAAATGTGGTTGATGGCCCCGTGGGCTTGCCGTAGGCAGGGACCGTGGTGTTATCGCTGGGCAGAGGGGCGGCGCCGGAATAGCTTGGGACAACGTCGTCAGGGGTGCCGGCCGGGGAAACGGGGGCCGGGGGCGCAACGGGGGCCGAGGTGGGTGCGGCGCCGCCATGAGGGCGGGAGGTTTCGTTCTCCTTGAAGATGGCGCCGGTGGCAGTGGATGGTGGGGGTGGTTCGACAGCTGAGCTTGTCGGGCTGGGAGGCGGCGGTGGGGCCTTCTTGGAGTCTTTGTCGGTGTAGCCTGGAGCTGGTACTGGGGCAGGGGCTGGGGCAGGGGCCGGGGCGGGAGTTTTGGCTTTGGGGGTGGCGACCTCGCCGGTGCCGGCAACGACGGTCTTGCCGGTCTGGTAGAGGATGTTGTAGACGGGCGCCGAGCTCAGCTTGGAGGTTAGACCCAGGGTGTGGGGGCAAGCGGGCTGGTTGCTGACGGCGAGATTGAGGCGGCACTCCTCGTCGTGGCCGAGCGTGCAGATGGGGTCGCAAATGTTGTAGAGAACGTGGTTCTTGGCGACCCAGCTGTTGGGCTGCGCGAGGCAGCTGCTGAGGAAGTTGATGCTGTTGGCAGCGCTGAGCGGGAGCTTGTTGCCCGGAGTGTAGATCAAGCTGGCGCAAGCGGAGGCGTCCACCTCTTCGGACTCCATGGCGATGGGTCCACCGGCGATGGGGTCGGTAGCAGCCGACTTTCCGGTCTGGAGGTAGTTCCATGCGTCGTAGCTAATGTCGTAGGCGCCGCCCGACTGATCGATGCGCAGCAGATGGACCGAGCGGCCGCCATAGCTCAGCTTGACGCAGATGTTGTTGCAGTCGACAGACCCGGGCCAGTAGGCAACCCGGTCCGTGTTGATCTTGCACCCAAGCACTCCAATCGACGACGAGTAGCTGTCGTGCGGTGTTGCCCAGACTCCAGCGCCATGCACCCGGCCTGCAAGACCGAGCACGGTGAGGGCGGCAATCGCGTTGAGGGTATAAGTGGTCATGTTGCAATATCAATTTGCTTTCGTTTCGTGAAAGAGTGTTGTTTGTTCGAGATGTCGAGGGTGGAGGTGTCCAAAGAGCGTAAGGGACAGTGTCTATGTTCGAGGTCTCGTAGCTGACGTCTGGTCGAGTCGCGTATGTAGTTCCGCGCAAGTGTGTGTGTGTGTGTGCTGTCGTCGTTCGGTCGCCAAAAAAAAGGAGGGAAAAGCTTGGCTTCAAGCTGTTGCGTTCTGCAAAATGAGTGGCCTGCCACAGTCGCGTTGGAGAAGTCCGTATGCGACCTGGAGAGGGGAAGGAAAAAGAAAGAATGGAATTGACTGGGCGTCAATAACCAAAACCACACACGTCGCAAAGCAGCATCACGATGGGATGGAGAAGAAAGTTGGGCAGCGACCGCGGGCCTCCCCTGACCTTAAAATGCAGCCCAGTGGAGTTGGATGGAGGGCGTGGCACGTCTCCTGGGGCCCTCAGGGCAAGTCAGGGACCAGGGGCTGAAAGACGGTGGCTCACCGAAAAACAAGGATGCGGTGTTTACCGCCAGCCACACCATTTTGGTCCTCGCCAACGCATTGTCATAAAAATAAATTCCTTGGACCCTTGGGCACAAAAAACTAGCCGAGACAGAGAAATTCGTTTTGTGCAAGAGGAGCAAACTAGATCAAACAAGTTTTCTCTTTGTCCGAGACATGCCGCGATAAAAAAGATTCTATCGGAGAGCTACACGTGGTCCGGCAGCTTTTTGTTGATGCGGTGTTTGGCCGTGCCAGCTCACCAAACCCGGAAAACTCTGCGCAACAGGGCGGGGAGGCACGGGGAGAAAGTTGGGTCGATCAACAGCCGACAGCGATCTACCGTTGCTGATTGGGACGCCGCGTGCTGGGACCTGCATTTGTGGACCCTAGCGAAACGGGGCTACTGCAAGGTGCCCTGCCTTTGCCAACTCACCCGCCGTCGGAACGCGGCACCGCCTCCTAATCTCCGCCACTCATTGGCCGGTGCCTGGCACCATGCAGGGGTCCGTCCAGCTCAAATCATCGTTGCGCCACAATCCACTCCATGACGAATTCCGACGAGAAAAGATGTCGTGCCCGTCAGAACTGAAATCCATTGCTCGCATCGCATCGCCGTCGCATTTTCGTCATTTTCGTGTATCGTCGCACACCAAACAGTAGCGACACATCTTCTTCTGCGACGCAACGGCAATTGAGCACATTTTTTTTTATTTGTACGAGATTGATTATTAGGGAATGCGATTAATTCTTTTTTCCCTCCCTTTTTCCCCCCTCCTGTCTCTGAGCAAGACCTGCATTCGCGCCCTCTGCTGAGTGGCTTGTTTCATCCGTGCACCCCCCCTTTTCCCAGCCCAACCTAGCCAACCCCTCTGTTGGTGACAGCCTTCCCTTTTCAGCAGGGTGAGTTGGTCTGTGTAATGAGGGCCAACCTCCACGGGAGAGAATTGTAGCTCATGTTCTTCGCCGCCGGATCCATGCCCTGATACAGGAAACGCAGCTTGCACGGGTTGATGGTCAAGGTCTGGTCGGTTTGGTCGCGAATCAACTCGCCGTGGCTGATGCTCTTGGTCCACGGCTCGCCCTGGCCCGCAAACCCCACATTGCTGGCGCCGGCAAATGGTTCGGCCTCGGTAGCTGCCAGGGGAGTCCATTCCCCAGTCAGGCTGGTCGATGTCCAGGACCGGAAGTACCGGTCGTTGTCAGCGCCAATGGCCTCGATGAGCATGAGATAGCCGCCGCCTCCTTGGATCGTGTACACGCACGCCGCTTCAAAGAGGTTGAACTTGTTGGGGTCCGACATGGCAATGACGGGCTCGCTCATGCCGTTGGGGAAGTTGGCAATCGAGGTTTGCGACCGGTACAGCCGTCCATTATCGTCGGACGAGAAGAGGTGGCAGGTGGCAGAGTCGCAAATCACCCACATGTCCACCCAGTAGCCCCCGGGAAGGTTCTCTTCAATCAACTTGGGTGTGCCACTGTAAAAGGTCTTGGGCGCTGTCCAGCCCCGTGCATTGCTAATGTCCTTGTTGGTCGAGTAGGCCGCGTTTCCGTTTTGGTAAACCAGATACCAGAGTTGCTGGGGCTTGTGGTAAAACACCTGCGGTGCGGCCCGGTATCCTGTGCCGATTCCGGACTGGTCGAGGTAATGGAAGGTTGCGGAGCTGGCCCGGTTGAAGTCGCTGAAGTTAAAGTACACCAGATTGTACCCTGCTTCTTGTGAGGTACTGGCAAAGACGTGATATGTCCCGTTGATCTCGACAATTGTCGGGTCCTTGATACCAGCTAGCTGTCTGCCGTCATTCTTGGGGCCAACAAGCGGTCCCGTCGAGGTCCAGGTAAACTTCTTCGGAAGCGCCAATGCCTGTCTCGATGGGAGCTGAGCCTTGACAAACTTGTTGTCGGTCAGGTGGATGCTGGCTGCCGCGCAGGCGCCTGCGAAAAGCGCAAGGAAGTGCATGTTGAGTTGCTGTGTTGTGTTGCACTTGGGGAGACAAAGGCGCGGGTTTCGCTCTGGGGCATCAAGGCGGATTAATCAATTTGTCGACACACACACACTCACATGCAAAGTACGTATCTGGCTGGATCAACTCTTTCGTAAATTTGTTCCGAACCCGCAAAACACCGCCGTTAAAGGTTGCATCACCAACAAACGATCTTTCCTCCAATCGCCTATTGATCACACCCGCCTGGCGACAGCCGCGCGAATCGGACTCTGAGACCGCCGCCAAAAAAGCGTCAAGTGGGGCAACAAGACTTGTTGAAAAAAGGTAGCAATCGGAAGTTTTTAGCCCCTTGTCCACACTGATTCAGCGACCCTGCCAATCGATTCGCGGGTCATGGGTTAACATTGTCAAGTTTACCCGCCAGATTCCAAACCTTGGCCATATCGAGTTCTTCCGGGACATGTCCGGCTACCCGGCGGAGATGGGCATCCGCAAGCTTATAACCGGCCCGGTCAAGATCGAGCGCATTGTCAATTGGGAGGGTAGGTAATTGGAGAGAGCTAGTGCATTGAGCTGTGGCTGTCTTCCCCAAGATGCGGTTCTTCAAGGTTGCCGCAGCGCTCGTCGCGGTCTTCCTCGCAGATTCGGCTCTCGCGTCTCCTGCTGTGAGCTATACGAATCCGCTTGCGAACCAGCGAGCCGATCCCCACATCACAAAACACACTGACGGTTGGTACTACTTCACGGGTACGTACGCAATATTGACCCCTATCATATCAAATCAGGTGACTATATGTTGACAATTGAACCAGCCACTGTCCCCGAGTTTGACAAAATTGTCTTGAGAAGAGCGCAAACCATTCAGGGTTTGTCAACCGCGGCCGAAACAACAATTTGGCGGCGAAAAGCCTCGGGAGTCGGCAGTGGCCAAGTCTGGGCACCGGAACTGCATTACATCGATGGCAAGTGGTACATCTACGTGGCGTTGGGTGTGTCGGGAAAATGGCAGATCAGGGCCTTTGTGCTCGAAGGTACGGGGGCCAACCCCCTGGCTGCCAACTGGGTTGAAAAGGGGTTGGTAAAGACTAACTGGGACACCTTTTCACTGGACATGTCCACTTTTGCGGTGAACGGAACTCGCTATCTGGTCTGGGCCCAACAGGAGCCATCGCGCTCCGACGAGAATAGCAGTCTCATGCTTGCTCCGGCGGCGAACCCATGGACCATCAGGGGGACAGCCATTGCCATTTCCAGACCGACTCTTTCGTGGGAGAGAATCGGATACAAAGTCAACGAGGGTGCGGCAGTCATCCAGAAAAACGGCAAGATCTTCCTAACATACAGCGCGAGCGCGACCGACTTCAACTACTGCATGGGTCTCTTGACCGCGTCGGCCGATGCCAATCTCATGAATGCGGCGTCCTGGAGCAAATCCTCGACGCCGATTTTTACGAGCAACGACAACACCAAGCAGTACGGACCAGGACACAACTCATTCACCGTCTCCGAGGATGGGCTGAGCGACATCATGGTCTACCACGACAGATCTTACAAGGAAATCAAGGGTGACCCTTTGAACGACCCCAACCGCCGGACTCGTGTGCAAAAATTGTACTGGAAAGCAGACGGAACCCCTGACTTTGGCATTCCGATTCCCGACGGACCCACGCCAATCCGGCTGCGCTCGTCTGTCAACTCCAACGTGTACGTCAGGGCTACTGCCAGCGGTCAGGCAAACTCTGGCACGGCCAGCCTACCGGACACGCAAGTCCGGGTTGTGCCGGGACTTGCCGGGAATAACAGCGTCAGCCTCGAGTCTGCGAGCAGGCCAGGGACCTACCTCCGACGTGCCAATTCGAATTTGCGTTGGGAAGCCAAAAGCAACGCCGCCACTTTCGCGGCTGATGCGAGTTTCATTCAACGGGCCGGCTTGGCCGATGCCTCGGGCATTTCGTTTGAGGGGTACAATGCGCCATCGTCGTTTGTGTCGCTTCTTGGAGATTCTACCTTGGCTATGTCTTTGGCAGACACCGCCGAGCAAAGGGGGCTTTCTACTTTGTACGCGGAATAGGTTGTGTCCGTCATCCTTTCACTAGAGCCTGGCGGCAGATACAAAGCATTCGGTTGGCACTACTGTGCTCACTACCTACATTGGTATGGCCACATGGAAATGTAGTAAATTTTGCCAAGTCGAACAAAGGCTAACGTTAACTGCAAACACTATTTTGGATGCAACACTCTTTTGTCACTGTCCCGCCGCTAAACATCCATTTATGGGTTAGACGGCACTTGAGTCTGTAACTGCTTTTTTCGGGGGGTTTTTTTTTGGTCGCGAGAGTGGTGATTGTATACAAGAGTAGTGCGCGCCTGCCGTGGTAAGTTGCCCATGTGTTCTATTCACGTCCTTGTCCCCTCTTCTATTCTCAGTTGTTTTTCTTGTGGCGCGTGGGCTGGGCGGAAGAATTTTTGGGACCCACCTATTTTAACATAATCTGTCGTGCACTGCAATTTCTCACCCTCTGGAGGCTTCAAAACAAGGAAGGCAGTCGAGAAAGCCCACTGGCGGGGAACAGCGGTCTTGATTGGGCTAGCGGCTTGGAACCCTTCAGGGCCTTCACCGGCCCCCACCGGCCTCCACCTCCGTGATCGGATCAGTAGGTAGTCTTGCCGTATGTCTTTTCACACACTCCGTATCTGACTGGCCAATGCTAAGCTGGTTTCGTTCTCTATTGGTCGATGGAGAAGTCTCATGATATATTTGACAAATGTTTGGGCCATTTTATACCAAGTTAAATTACTAAATACCGCGGACAGACTGGATGCCGCCAAGGTTGAACCTGTAACCGTCGAGTAGCACATGCAACCACCCGTCTTGCCCGCATCTCTTGACAATCGCAATGTCTTTGCTCTGATGATCCAATGGAAGCTCTCGCAAAACAAGAGGGCACTTGCTATTTCCAGTACACACCGATGACAAATGTGTGTCAGTTGTGGAAATCGCCAGTCTCGGAAACGAAGTGATTGTGACCCCAGAGTGGGGCCCACATTGTAGAATAGTTGCACAAAATAGCTCTATTACTGTCTGCAAGTGAAGCCTTCTTGCAGTTTCAATGTTGATTCAACGAAGGTCTTGGGCTGCACCCCACACTATCAGAGCAGCGCCGTGGAAACGAAAAACAAGAAAACAATTGGGCTTCCCCGCTCCATCGGGTGGGTTCAAGTTTGGTTCTTGCCGCGGAGAAATACGACGTCAAAAGCGGGGTTCCACTTTTTGTCTCTGTTGTCGACGTCGCACAGCAGATATCGTGGAACACGTGTAAGAGTCCAAGTTCTAGAGCTCTTACGGGTGTAATGTGATGAGAGTAACCCCTTGTCCCTGCGAGCAAACATCTTCGGCAAGATCCGATTTCCCTAGTGTCTTCCTCGTAGGGCAAGAGACGATAGTGGCTGGACTGGTGGTGAGTGCGGTGTTTTGGCGCCTCGCCGGCCGGAGAAAGTAGGAATTTGTGTGTGCGGCAGGACCTAGCCCCAGCCGTAACTATCAGCTGAGGAGCGCTCAATTGCTGCAGAGAATTTTTTCAGTGGTCTGATAGCGGTTACAATGCCAAGTCGGTAGGGAATCGCCCCTTGTCGAATCACAGCGACGAGCCGGCGTAAGCGATCACACCACGCCTAAGCGGCGGACAAAACGTGCCCGCTCAAATCCACCCAACTGGTGCTTCGACTGTCTGGGCACACAGCCACAGGCGGTCGAGGCACGACCAAAACCCAAGACTCTGGGCTTGGCGGGGGAAGAAGGGCCGCCCCATGGTTCCGTGGACCGGAACGAGGTTCCACGGAGACCGCCGCTTGCAAATACGCGATGGCATTCTGATGGATCAGGTGTCGCCATTTTTGGTAGAGGTGTACATATATATATAAACAACGAGAGTGGAACTTGCCACACCAGTAACATACTCTCTGATTTGATCATCACACACATACACACACAAAACAATATTTTACTCTCTATACAATATCGAGTTGCCCAACATGAGCGCACAATTATCGGGGAGTGAGAAACCGGGGGATGACATTGTCGACTTTCCCGATCCAGACGAGGGTCTGACTCCAGAGGAGAAGGCGCAACATGTAAGATCAATTTACTCTCATCATCAATTGCGCTAACAATATTGACTTGTTACAGGAGCGCAAACTACTTCGCAAGCTCGACGTTACACTAATACCATGGGTGAGCCCCTTTCCATGTCCCCGCTCCTCTCTCTCGTGGCTAACAAGAATTCATCAACAGCTCTGCATCCTCTACCTACTCGCCTTTCTCGATCGAGCCAACATTGGCAATGCCAAAATCGCCGGCCTAACTCATGATCTTGGTCTCACGACTTCGCAATTCAACGCGACACTCACCATCTTTTTCGTGTCGTATTCCGTCTTTGAGCCCTTGACGAATGTGTTGCTTAAGAAACTTCGTCCGTCGATTTTTATTCCTGCCATCATGTGAGTATTACCCACCGACCTACTTTCGTATTTGAATCAGATGCGAATTATCTGGGGACCGGATAGAGGCTAATTGAACTTGGAAATATACAGGGTAGTATGGGGTCTCACCATGACCTTTATGGGTTTCGTACACAACTACGAAGGCTTGATGGCCGCTCGGTGGTTCTTGGGTCTTGCGGAAGCGGGGCTATTTCCGGGAATCAACTACTACCTTAGTTGTTGGTATCGACGGTCAGAGTTTGGTATCCGCGCGGTAAGCAAACCATATCCCTGGATTGAATTCTTAATTGACGTGTGTGTACTGACTTTGAACTGTATAGGCTCTGTTCTTCTCAGCCGCCGCCATCAGCGGTAGTTTCGGTGGACTCCTCGCTGCTGCTATTGAGCAGATGAAGGGGGTCGGAGGCAAGCCGGGGTGGGCGTGGATTTTTATCCTCGAAGGCCTGTTGACCGTGTTGTTCGGGATTGCGTCCTTTTGGTTTGTCTACGATTTCCCCAGCGAAGCCAAGTTCTTGACGGCCGAAGACCGCGCGCGCGTCATCCTCCGCCTTCGCGCCGACAAGCAGAGCAGCGCCCACCACGAGTCCTTTTCCTGGGTCTATCTCACCTCGTCGCTGCTCGACTGGAAAATGTGGCTTGGCATGGCCATCTACATGGGAACCACGGTTCCCCTCTACGCCTTCTCCATCTTCCTCCCCACCATCATCAGGGATCTCGGCTGGAGCAGCACCGTCGTGCAAACGCAGCTCTACAGTGTACCCCCTTACGTTGCCGCCGCTATACTAACTGTCGTCGTCGGATGGCTTGCCGACCGCACGCGGTCACGCGGCATCTACAACATCGCCTCGAGTCTCCTCGGCGCCGTCGGATTCGTCATGCTCTTGGCGGTCAAGAACCCGGGTGTCCAGTATGCCGGCACGTTTCTCGGCGCCATGGGCATCTACCCCTGCATCAGCAACACCATCACGTGGATGTCCAACAACATTGAAGGAGTGTACCGTCGGGGCGTGGTTCTGGGCTTTGTCATTGGATGGGGTAACCTCAACGGCATTGTCAGTTCCAACATCTACTTTAGCCCGCCACATTACACGGAAGGCCACGGCATCGTTCTGGCTTTTATGCTCGTGTTTTTGTTCGGAGGGAGTCTGCTCATGACGGTCCTGCTACGGCTGGAGAACCGGAAACGCTTGCTCGGAAAGCGCGATGAATGGCTAGAGGGCAAGACAGAGGAAGAAATTCGGGAGATGGGCGACCGCAGGCCGGATTTCATCTACACTCCTTAACGACGACTGGATACCTACCTACGTACATGTTTGACATTTTGGGATATGAAGAGAAAGCGAGAGCGAGGGGGCATGGCGGATATACCTGATTTGTTTTAGACATGGCATCAACATTTCCAACGATGCCACTGGCGTTTTTTTTTTTTTTTTTTTTTTTTTTAAAAAAATTATAGATTTTTAATGGG
>Ga0247763_1002124_pt1 | contig 10443 bp, 10 predicted proteins | sample UWRJL141409B4_FD_179926 | JGI IMG/M metagenome (GOLD analysis project Ga0247763, IMG submission 179926) | Plant litter microbial communities from Arlington Agricultural Research Station in Wisconsin, United States - UWRJ-L141-409B-4 | ecosystem: Environmental > Terrestrial > Plant litter >...
CTCGGCGGTCGGCACCGGTGTTGACACCACGACCGCGGCCGGGATCTGCTCGAGCAGCGGGCTTGGCGGAATCGGCTCGGCCATCCCGACCGGCACCGACGTCGGCTCGAGTGTCGGCAGGGTCACGGACGACGGCGCCGGAGTGAAGGCGGGTTCGGCGGGGACCGCCTCTGCGGGAGCGCGTCGGTAGTCGAGGCGAACGGCTTCGATGATGCGCTGGCGGTCCGATTCGGCGGCGACGATCGTCCGCCCGAGCTGCAGTACTTCCAGCGCTCGCGGGTCGGTCAGCACGAAGCCGCACACAGGACATTCCGGAAGCGTGATCTGGGTGAAGCACCCAGGGCACACATGGACGTCGGCGAGGACCCCGGGCGAGGACGGCCACGCCGAGCTTGAGTCAGGTGAATCTGCCATAGTTTCCCCCTGAGGGTGCGAGGAGAACATCGTCCCACCACGCGGATGCGCGCAAAGGCATATTCGCGTCGGAGGTGGAGGACGACTCAAGTGCTCGCGGCCTCCTGGGCCCGTGCCCGATGCCCCCGGCGGTCGTCGGGGACGCGGCATCCGTCGTGCTAAACTGACTCTTTGTCTGCGCGCACTCCAGCACGCAGTACGTACCCTCCCTCCACCCGCGGCCCGAAACGGCCGCGTTCGGCGCGGGGGTGCAGACAAGGGATCTTGGGTGGAACCGTCCGGTTCCACGGTATTCAGGAGGAGTAAACCATGGCAGCAGTGTGCCAGGTGACCGGAGCAGTTCCCGGCTTCGGTCACAGCATTTCGCACTCGCACCGCCGGACGAAGCGCCGCTTCGACCCGAACGTGCAGAAGAAGACCTATTTCGTTCCGTCGCTGGGCCGCAACATCAAGCTCAACGTCTCGGCCAAGGGCATCAAGGTCATCGATGCTCGCGGCATCGAGGCCGTCGTCCGTGACATGCAGGCAAGGGGTGTCAAGCTCTAATGGCCAAGAAGGCTCAGGACGTACGTCCGATCATCAAGCTGCGTTCGACCGCCGGCACGGGGTACACCTACGTGACGCGCAAGAACCGCCGCAACAACCCCGACCGCATCGTGCTCAAGAAGTACGACCCGGTCATCCGCAAGCACGTCGAATTCCGAGAGGAGCGCTGATCCATGGCAAAGAAGAGCAAGATCGCGCGCAACGAGCAGCGCAAGGTGGTCGTCGACCGCTGGGCGACCAAGCGCGCCGAACTGAAGAAGGCCCTCGTCGACCCGACGAGCACCGACGAGCAGCGTGAAGCCGCTCGCGTCGGCCTGCAGAAGCTGCCCAAGAACGCCTCGCCCGTCCGCGTGCGTTCGCGCGACGTCATCGACGGCCGCCCCCGCGGTGTCCTCACGAAGTTCGGCATCTCGCGTGTCCGCTTCCGTGACATGGCGCACCGTGGCGAGCTGCCCGGCGTGACCAAGTCCAGCTGGTAACCACCAGCCGCACGACAAACGACATTCCGGTCGGGAAACGGGGCCATCGCCTCGTCCCGGCCGGTTCGTCGTTTCTCGGCCTGGTCGGGCCGGTCAAGGAGTGAGCATGCCCCTGGATCCGTTCTTCGCGGAGCGCCTGCGCGTGCACCGCCGCTACCTGGTCGGCAAAGCGGTGAAGGATCTGCGCGCCCGGGTGAGCGCGCTGTGGAACATCGAGCGCGCGCAGCCTGCCGCACCTGGGAAGGCGCCGGCCGGCTCACCGGGCTCGCGTGCCCGTGCCAAGCACCGCCGCGCCGCGCTCGCGTGGGATCGCACGGAACTCGAGACCGTCGGCACGCCCGGCCCGCAGCTGCGCATCAGTGAGCACGAAGTGCCGGTACCCGGCTATCCGGCCGTACGCGTTCGCGTGTATCACCCGCCGCAGGCGGATGGTCCGGCGCCGGCCTGCCTGACGTTCTTCGGCGGGGCCTTCCGCATCGGCGGCATCGACTTCCCCACGACGGATGCCGCATGCCGGCGTCGGGCCGCGGACGCCGGCATCGCCATGGTCGCGGTCGACTACGCCCTGGCGCCCGAGCACCGCTTTCCCACGCAGGTGGAGCAGGCCCACGCCGCACTCGAGTGGCTGTTCGCCCACGCGGCCGACTTGGGCCTCGATGCCGGCCGGATCGGCGTGGCGGGCACATCTGCGGGTGGCAACATCGCGGCCGCGCTGACCCTGGTCAACCGCGACAGAGGCCGTCTGCCGCTGCGGCTGCAGGTGCTCGAGGTGCCCGTCCTCGACCTCACGGGCCGGCACCTCGAACTCAGTGCGACCCGTGCCCTCGGCATCCCGAGTCTGATCGCACTCCGCGAACTGCGGTCGGTCGTGCGCACCTACGTGCCGAACCGGGCGGATGCCCGATCGGCGTATGCGTCACCGCTCCTTGCCGCCTCGCACGCGGATCTGCCGCCGGCTGTGGTGTTCACCGCCGAATACGACCCGCTCCGGGGTGACGGAGCGGCGTACGCCGCAGCCCTGCGCGCGGCCGGCGTCGACGCGAGTGCCGTGCGGTACCTGGGCGGCACGCATGACACCCCGATCTTCACCGGGGCTCTGCCGGCCGCCCGGCGCTGGCACGCGGATGTGGTCACCGCCCTGCGCCGGCTCCACGACGCCTGATCACGCGGGATCAGCGAGCGGATGCCGGTACTCAGGCGGTGACCGCCGCGTGGGTCGTCGCCCACTCGAGTGCGTAGTCGGCGATCTCTTCCCAGCCGTCCTGGCTCACCAGGCGGTGCGTGCGCCCCGGGTAGGTCTTGTAGTCGACGATCGCGGGGCTGCCCGTCTTGCGGTACTTCTTCACGATCGCCTCGCCGATGGCCGGCGGTACGACGTGGTCGATCTCACCGGTGAGGATCAGCAGCGGGGCGCGGTCGACGCGGGCGTAGTCGACACGGGTAACGCCGCCCTTCTCGTTCAGCACGGAGAGCACGCCCTCGAAGAAGACCCGGTTGTAGCTGTTGACCGCGAACTCCTCCCAGAGCTTGTCGGACTCGCTGCGGGGCAGGTCGTTGCCGAACGTGAAATGGAAGTGGCGCTTCGACAGCGGCTTGGCTCCGTTGCGGCCGAAGGGGTTGGACAGGATCGGGGTGCCGGTCCACAACGTCGACAGCGGGAGGGCCGTGACCCCTGCGGTCTGCCCGGGCGCGACACCGACGTAGGCGACGCCGAGGCCGCGGTCGGCGAGCATCTGGGTGATGACGCCGCCGAACGAGTGCCCGATGATGATCGGCTTCTCGGGCAGGTCGCGGATGATGCGCTCGTAGTTGTCGGCGATCTGCTTGAGGCCGATCCCCTTGAGCGCCTCGGGGTTGCTGCGGATGTCTTCGACGGAGCGGTCGTCGATTCCGGGCCACCCCGGGACGATCACCTGGTGCCCGGCGGCGCGGAAACGGTCGGCCCAGGTGTCCCAGCTCTTCGGGGTCATCCAGAGTCCGTGGATCAGGACGATGGGGGCTTTGGTCGAGGTGTTCATTTCGATCTCCTTGTGGGTGAAGCGTGAGTGGTCATCTGTTTCAGGCGCCGACGCCCGCCGGCTGGTGTATCTTGATAGTAGACCGAACGTTCTATCTATACAAGCCTATTCCCAGGAATCTGAGATCGCGTCGCGACCCCCTGTTCGGTCGGGTGGCACGATGGACCACAGGGAGATACACATGAGCACCACGTCGACCACGTCGAATGGGGCATCCCGCTCGGCAGTACGGCCGTCACCGGCGCGTCAGCGACTGCTGAATGCGGCAAGGGAGCTGTTCTACCGTGAGGGCATCCACTCGGTCGGAGTCGACCGCATCATCGAGGCGGCGGGCGTCACGCGAGCGACGATGTACAAGCAGTTCGACGGCAAGGAAGGCCTCGTGCTCGCCTACCTCGACGGCGAGGACCAGCAGCTGCGTGGACTGTTCGCGCAGGCGGCGGGGGAGTCGTCCGATCCGCTCGTGCTGCTGGACCTCACGATCGCCGGCATCGAGCACGACATCCGCGAGCGCCACACGCGGGGCTGTCCCTTCATCAACGCGGCGGCCGAATACCCCGACGACGGCCCGGTGCGGGCGCTGATCGCCGATCATCGCGAATGGTTCCGTGCGACCCTGCGCCAGCTGGCGGATGCCGCCGGCCTGACGGATCCGGACGACGTGGCGGCCTCGCTCGTGCTGCTGCGTGACGCGGCGCTGGTCGGCGGATACCTGGACGGTGAGGGCAGAGTCGCTCCGGCGTTCGCGCGCACGTCGCGCGGCGTGATCGCGGCTCATCAGCCCAGATAGGGCCGATTTTCGTCACATCAGTCACATCAGCCCCACGCGAACCGTGGACACGCCGACGTATTACGTCAAGGGGTGCGCAAATCCGCGGAATTACGCGGAATGTGGGTATATTCGGGCACGGTCGATCCGACCAGCCGGAGGCGATGAGCCGCCCGGTCCGAGCAATGAAAGGCGGCGCATGCGCCGCCTTGGAGGACAACCACATGGCTGACAAGTCCATCACCAAGACCGAACTCGTTGCGAGCATCGCGAGCGCAACGGGCCAGAGCCAGTCCGCCGTGTCGGGCGTGCTCGACTCCCTCTTCTCCACTGTCTCCGAGGCGGTCGCCAAGGGCAGCAAGGTGTCGATCCCCGGCTGGATCTCGTTCGAGCAGGTCGCCACGTCGGCGCGTACGGGCCGCAACCCGCAGACGGGTGCAGAGATCAAGATCCCCGCTGGCAAGCGCGTCAAGGTCACCGCGGGCTCGAAGCTGAAGGCTGCAGTGAAGTAGCACTACTTCGACAGAAGGGGGATGCCGCAGTTGCGGCATCCCCCTTCTGCGTGCCCGCCTAGGCTTGAGACGTGATCCCCACACCCTCTCCGCACGGCCCTGACGCGCCGCGGGGAGCCTCGGGGCGCGTGGACCGGTCCCGCGCGCTGCGGGTCGCCGGCCCCGCGATTCTGGTCGTCGTCGCCCTGGCAACGCTCATCTGGGGGCTCATCATCGGAGGGGGCGCGGCGCCGTTCGCGATCGGAGACCCCGGTCCGCTCGTCCGGTGGGGTCTGCCCATCGCCACACTCGCGGTGAACCTTGCCGCGGCGGGCATGGTCGGAGCGCTCGTCACGGCGCTGTTCACCCTGAAAGCGGGCGAGCGTGAGTTCGACGCGGCCCTCGACATGGCATCGATATCGGCGGCGCTGTTCACCGTCGCGGCGGCTACCACCGGCTTCCTCACCTTCGTCAACACGTTCAATCCCGCCGTCGGCCTCGGCCCGGAGTTCGGGGCGCAGCTGGGCCGGTTCCTCGTCGAGACCGAGAGCGGCCGCACGTGGATGCTGACCGCCGTCGCGGGAGCAACGATCACGGTGCTGGCGTTCGCGGTGCGGTCGTGGACGCCGACGCTGTTCGTCTCGATCCTCGCGATCGCCGCTCTCGTGCCGATGGGCACCCAGGGGCACTCCGGCGAGGAGGCGAATCACGACGCCGCCGTGATGGCGCTCGTGCTGCACATCATCGCCGCGGCCGTCTGGCTGGGCGGGCTGCTGCTCATGGTCGTGGTTCGGCCGCTCATGACCCGTCCCACGCTCGCGACGGCGATGTCGCGGTACTCGAGCATCGCCTTGGCGGCGTTCATCGTCGTGGCCATCTCGGGAACCGTGCGCGCCACGATCGGCGTCGGCGCGTGGGAGAACCTCGCCTCGCCCTATGGAGCGATCCTGCTGGTCAAGGTCGGCGCACTCGTCGCCCTCGGCGTGCTCGGCGCGTGGTACCGGCGGCGGCTGATCGGACGACTGGGCGGGGAAGCGGAATCGCGACGCTTCTGGGGGCTCGTCGCCCTCGAGCTCGGCTTCATGGGACTGGCCAGCGGCGCCGCTGCGGCGCTCGCCCGCACCGCGCCGCCGACCACATCGAACCTTCCCGCGGTGCGCACGCCCGCCGAGTACCTCACCGGCGCAGTGCTGCCGCCCGAGCTGACGCTCGACCGCTGGTTCACGTCGTGGAACCTCGACCTGCTGTGGGCGTTCGCGGCCGGCTTCGGGATCTTCCTCTACCTCGCCGGCGTCTGGCGGTTGCGTCGGCGCGGCGATCGATGGCCGCTGTTCCGCACGGTGCTGTGGGTGGCCGGGCTGGCTCTGCTGTTCTGGGTCACGTGCGGGCCTGTCAACGCGTACCAGGACTACCTGTTCAGCGTCCACATGATGGGGCACATGCTGCTGACGATGGCGATCCCGCTGCTGCTCGTGGCCGGCGCGCCGGTCACCCTCGCCGCGCGAGCGATCACGAAGCGCGACGACGGCACGCGCGGCGGACGCGAGTGGATCCTCTGGGCCGTGCATTCACCGGTCGCCCGCGTGCTGACGAACCCATTCGTCGCGGCAGGACTGTTCGTGGGCTCGCTCTGGGTCTTCTACTTCACAGATCTGTTCCGATGGTCGCTCTACGACCACCTGGGGCACGAGTGGATGACGGCGCACTTCCTCTTCACGGGCTACCTGTTCGTGCTGACCCTCATCGGCATAGACCCGGTGCCCTATCGCCTGCCCTACGCGGGCAGGCTCGTCCTGCTGATCGCGGTCATGGCGATCCACGCCTTCTTCGGCATCGCCATCATGAGTCAGTCCGGCCTCATGGTCGCGGAGTGGTTCGGCGGGATGGGTCGCACGTGGGGTCCGACCCCGCTCGAAGACCAGTACATCGGCGGCGGCGTCGCGTGGTCGATCGGCGAGCTGCCCACCCTGATCCTCGCGATCACGGTCGCGATCCAGTGGAGCCGCAGCGACGAGCGCGCGCAGAAGCGCGCCGACCGTCATGCCGACCGCACCGGCGACGCCGAACTCGAGGCCTACAACGCCCAACTCGCAGCGCTGGCCGCGCGCGACGCTCGAACCCGCTGACCGACGGCGGGGCGGCATCCGCTCACGGGCTTCCGGGATCGTCGTCCCATTTCGTGCCGTCGAGGTCGCCGCGCAGGGTGCCGGTCAGCTCATCGACGGCGGCGCCGACTGTCGAGGCGAATCGATCGGGTGTGAAGCGCTCGGTCAGACCGTAGCGGCGCAGGACGTCGACGACCGGATCCTTCATCTCGGCGAGGATGAGACGGATGCCGTGCTTCGCGAGGTAGTCGTCGAGTTCGATCAGCTCGTCCATCGCCGTCGTGTCGATGTCGGTGATCGGCTCGGCTGCGAGGATGACCGCTGTGATGCCCGGCCCCGCCGCTTCGACACGCGAGCGCACGTAGTCGTCGAAGATCGCCCCGTTCGCGAAGAACAACGGCGCGTCGAAGCGCACGATCACGATTCCCGGCAGGCGCTCGCCCTCCGGGTACCGCGACAGGTCGTGATAGCCGCGAAGTCCGCTGACCCTGCCCAGCTCCGCCTTGTAGGGCCGCCACGAATGCTGAACGAACGCGAGCATCGACAGGGCGATCGTCACGACGATGCCCTCGAGCACCCCGAACACCAGCACGCCCACGAATGCCGCAAGTGAAAGCGCCGCGTCGATCTTGTCCATGCGCGCCAGACGACGGAAGCCCCGCACATCGATGAGACTGATCGCCGCAGCGATGACCACGGCGGCCAGCGTCGCACCGGGCAGGAACGCCGTGACACCGGGTGCGAGCAGGATGAAGGCGATCAGCAGCGCGGCACCCACGACGCCCGTGAGCTGCGTGCGGGAGCCGGCCTGCTCGGCGACGGGCGTGCGCGAAGACGAAGCCGACACCGGGAACCCGCCGAGGAAGCCGCCCGCGATGTTCGCCAGTCCGATGCCGGCCATCTCCTGAGAGCCGTCGACACTCTCGCCCCGGCGGGCCGAGAGTGACCGCGACAGCACGGCGCTGTCGGTGAAGGCGACCAGGGCGATGCCCGCGGCGGGAAGCAGAAGCGACCAGACGTCCGCCCACTCGAGGCCCCCGAGCGCAGGGGACGGGAGGCCCTGGGGGAGTGCCCCGACGACCGGCAGCGAACCGGACAATCCGAAGATGGCCGTGATCGCCGCGGCGAGCACGACGACGACCAGCACGCCGGGCACCGGTGAATGAAGCAGCCGCAGGAGGAAGATCACGGCGAGGGAACCCACTCCGAACGCGACGGCGAGCGGCTGCACCTCGCCCGCTACGATGCCCTGGAAGATGGCCACGACGTCCTGAGCCGGCGCCGTCGCCTCGATCGAGAAGCCGAGGAGCCTCGGCACCTGCGAGATGATCACGAGCACGGCGACCGCGTTCAGGTATCCCACCCGGATCGGTTTGGACAGCAGGTCGGTGACGAAGCCGAGTCTCAGCAGCCCGCCCACGAGCAGGAACACCCCGACCATGATCGCGAGCAGGCCCGCGAGGGCGACCGCGCGGGTCTCGCTGCCGAACGCGAGAGGCAGGATCGATGCCGCGATGATGGGCGCGAGTGCCGAGTCGGGGCCGAGGACGAGGATGCGAGACGGACCGAACACCGCATACGCGAGCAGGGGGACGATCGTGGCGTACAGCCCGGCTTGAGGCGGCAGCCCAGCCGCCACCGCATAGCCCATTCCCGCGGGGATCAGCAGCGCGGTCACCACGATGCCGGCGCGGATGTCAGGCCACAGCCAGGCCCGTTCGTACGTGCGCGCCACGGCGACACCCGGCAGCCAGCGGCCGATTCCCTTGGCGGTCATCTCACCTCCTCCGCTTCACATCATCGCGGATCCCGGTCAGCGAGTGGAGCGGCGGCGGCGCGACGTGGATGGACGCGAAGGCCGGGCGACCGGCATCCACTCACGGCGAGTCTGGGCCGCCGATCGTGATCGAGGCGCTCCCGTCGGGCAGCACCGCGATGGAACCCGTGACGATGAACGGCACGTCTTCGGCGACGTCGCGGACCGACCCGTCGAAGAGCGAGCGGATGGCGACCTCGATGTGCGCGACCGCCTGGGCGGCGGGCATGCGCCAGCCTGCGCCGTCGGGAACGACCGAGACCGTGGGCTGGGATGTGATCGACCACGTGGGCGGCGAGACGATGCGATCCTGGACGAAAAAGCCGAACGGGCAGGCGGTGGGCTGGAGAACTTCCTGGGTCGCGCAGTCGGTGAGGAACTCCTCGACGCGCTGCTGCACGATCTCGACGAAAGCCGGGGTCGCGAACGCCTGCAGCTCCACCGGGACGTTCGCCATCGGGCTGTCGGACAGCACTGCGACCCCGCGCGTCGCCGAGATCTGGGTGTCGACCGACACCGAGTAGATCCCGGGCGAGAACACGAGCAGGGCGACGGGCTCGAGGGGATCGGCATCGACACCTTCGGGCGAGACCTGCCGCTTGTCGAGCGAGAACCCATTGACGTCGAACGTCATCGATCCCTTGACAGCGACGTTCACGAGCGCAAGCGGGCTCTTCACGAACGCCCAGGTGGGAGCGACCCCCAGCCATCCGTCGCGCCGCACTTCGAAGGTCGTCGTACCGGGGAAGGCCCCCGCGTTGTACGAGGCGGTCACAAGAGTCGTGCCGGCGTCGGTCGTCTCCTCGGACACGATTTCGATGTCGGTCAGGGTGGCCAGGGCGGCGGGGCGCAGGAGCGCGTCGGATGCCGTCGCCGGAAGTCCCGCGGCCTCGAGCTCGGCCGAGTCCACGGATACCCCCGCGATGGCGAGAGCGTCGGCCGCACGACCCTGCGCGAGCAGGCCGAGATAGCGCTCGACGAACGCGGTGGGGCTGTAGAACTCGCGGTAGAGGGCCGCCGCCCCCGCGCCGAGCGCCGCGATCAGCAGCACGCCGACGATCGCGAGCAGGGTGAGATCGAGTCCGAGCCGGCGACGCCGAGGCGGTGCCGGCGATGGGGGCCGGTCGCCGGGCGCAGAGATCGCCGCGGCGGTCTCCGCCGCCGCAGGATCTTTCACCCCCGGTTCCACCACTCCAGTCTAGGAACCCGCCCCTGTGAGATGACGGATGGTGTCATCCTCACGATCCGTCCACCGCTCGCGCCGCCGCGTCCCGGGTCGCGGCATCCACTCGTTAACATGAATCGGTGAACACACCTCCGCTCTCTCCCGAGCAGGAGGCGCTGTTCCGCCTCATCGAAGACACGCGCGAGCACGTGTTCGTGACCGGGCGGGCGGGCACCGGCAAGTCGACGCTGCTGCAGCACCTCGCGTGGAACACCTCGAAGCAGATCGCGGTCTGCGCACCGACCGGTGTCGCCGCCCTCAACGTCGAGGGTCAGACCATCCACTCGCTGTTCCGACTGCCGATCGGGCTCATCGCGGGTAGTCAGATCGACCAGTCCGACGCCACGCGCAAGATCCTCAACGCGATCGACACCCTGGTGATCGATGAGATCTCGATGGTGAACGCCGACCTCATGGATGCGATCGACCGGTCGCTGCGACAGGCGCGGGGTCGACGGGCCGAGCCGTTCGGCGGCGTGCAGGTCGTGATGTTCGGCGATCCGTATCAGCTCGCACCCGTGCCGCCCCGCGGCGATGAGGCGCGCTACATCCGCGACCACTACCGCTCGTTCTGGTTCTT
>Ga0247763_1002125_pt1 | contig 10442 bp, 7 predicted proteins | sample UWRJL141409B4_FD_179926 | JGI IMG/M metagenome (GOLD analysis project Ga0247763, IMG submission 179926) | Plant litter microbial communities from Arlington Agricultural Research Station in Wisconsin, United States - UWRJ-L141-409B-4 | ecosystem: Environmental > Terrestrial > Plant litter >...
GGCATAGACCCCTGTATCTCTGCTTGTTACAGCAGGTTGGTCTGCTGATCTTAGCTTCCTTTGACCCCGTCTCGGGCAGTCATCGTACCCTCAAAGCCTTCCGCTGCGCCCGTTACAGGGGACTCACTCCCTGTAACCTCCTGTACTGGACCTCACTGAGACCAGTCAGGCCACACAAATTAACAATAGCGTATATGGTAGTACCGACGAGTTGCTAAAACAGCCGGATCTTAGTAGTATTTAGGGGCTTGGAAGAGGAGTTATATCTTATAAGTCCTGGAGAGAGAGGGATAACTAATTCGTTGTAGCTGAGTTTAAAGTACTAAACAGCCTGTTTAATATAGGCCTTCTAGTTAACCTACAAGAGGCGGCGTACCTTATCGCAGTAAATCTCGACCCCTAGGAAGTAGCGGGTAGGGCCTAGGTCCTCTATATCGTGTACCTGGCCGAGTTAGACCTTTAGTACCTTGATTTTGGTTGCAAAGGGCCCGACGAGGAGATAGTCGTTAACGTGGGTAACTACTATAATCTTGTGAACCGTACTGTAATAGGTAGCCACGTTACTAGTAAGAGGGTTATAGTTTAGCGTTTTCAGTAACTTCGCAACCTTTTATTACCAGAGGTGGGAGGCTTACTTTAGGCTGTAAAGTCCCTTACCTAGTAGTATAACTTAGTCTTTAGAAGGGTCCCAACCGTACTACTTTAGGAGGTCCAGTACCTTAGGACTGCTAAGACTAAACTTGTACAGGCCTTTAGGGACCTCGATATAGAGCTCTACATCCAACTTATTATTTAGAAAGGCTCCTACAAAATCCACTTATTCAATTTCCCAGTCCTTAATAGCAGCTAGTACCAGTACAATTTACCAGGTTAACGGTACTATAGTAGCTGCAAAGGTCTCCCTAAAGTCGACTCCAGGGGCCTATTAAAACCCCCTAGCCACTAACCAGACCTTAAACTTAATAACCCTGCTCTAGGTATCCTTTTTTAGTTTAGTAACTGGCTTAGTAGTAATGGGCAGCTTTTTGGCTTTAAACCGCTTGATAAAATGGAAGGTTTTAGTAGTTAATAGTTACTATATCTCCTTAAAGTATACTGCTAACTACTGGTCCTTTAGGGGGTGCCTTAGGATTTGCTTAAAGGACTTAGGCTCCGAATCTTTAGTAAGTTTAGAGGGGTTATAGTAGCTACTAGGCTTAGCTTATTTAGTAGCTTTGTTAACGAGGTGGTTAATTAAATCCGCCGTAGTATTTATGGGCTTAACTTTTACTCGTTCGAATTCCTCTCGCTAGGTCTTAGTAGCCTATAGGATTAGGATTTCTACTGTAATAGGCCTAAGTTTATCTCCTATAGGGGACTCGGAGGGCTTAGGGGTCGCTGCGGGTAACTAAACCAGTTTGCGTAGTAGTGCTGCCGGTAGGGCGAACTTAGTAGGCGCCTTGGGGGGAGAGCTATTGTAGTTAGGGTGCTGGTCCTCCGTATCTTTAGTAGTATCCGGGAGGTCTAGGGCGTTAGTTGGGCCCCAGGGCCCCTGTAGGTAGGTAGAAGGGTTCTCGTATAATTTGATAAAGCTGGTTTAAATAACCTTTCGTTAGCCAAGCTAAATTAGGTAGGTTTAGGTACCTAATATAGCCAGTAACCTACCTTAAACGCCCCTGGGGGTAAGCTTCTGGGACTAGATACGTTTCTTAGGGGGAATTAATACTATATAATCGGCGCCTATAGCCTTGTAATTGGAGAGATCCGGGATATAAGGGGCCTATAGGGGTACTAATTTATCGAAAAAGAGCTGGTATAGGGTAAGCTTTTTAGTAGTGTTTGCTGTCCTATTAATTAGCTTAATTATAGGGCTTATAACGTATCCCTATAGGGAAGATGGAAGCCCTAAAGCAATTATTACAGCCCTAAGGCGTTTTAAAACCACTTGTATAATACGTTTAGCCAAGCCGTTTTGGTTATACGTATAGGGGCTAGATTCCGAGAAAATAATACCCTTTTTACGTAAGTAAGGCCTAAGCCTACTGATTTCTTTGCCTTTATCGTAGTATAGGTATACTGGGTACCGTTTAAAGGTATTATTAATCTCCTCTATAGTAGCCTTTGCTTTTGTAATAATTTTATCTTTGGATTTTAAAAGCCTGATAATTTTAAAACGGGTTTTCCAATCTACTAAAATAAGCCTATAGGGTTTATTATTTAGGGGTATAGGGCGGATTACGAATATATCCTCCTTTATCCGCCCTAACGCGTTAGGAGGGTTAATAATAGCCTTAAAGGAGGGTTGGCGTAGTAATTTAACGGCATTATAGCTTTTACAGGCTATGTGTTTAGGGCGTATACCGCTAAGATCGGGCATCCTTTTAGTAACTAGGGCGGTTTTCCTTAGAAGGTTTAACCTTATGTGGCCCAAACGAACGTACCAGAGTCTAGCCGCCTTGATCATTGCCGCTAAAGGACCCCTTTGGGCCCTATTGTAGTGTATTAAGAAGGGGGTTACCCCTTTTATAGTAGGTAGTATTATAGTAGGGGTTTTAGGTTAATTTCCGGATAGGTAGTAGTATTAGGTACTTTTATGGTCCTGTTAAGTATAGTTAGTTTTAGGGGGTTGTAACCCCTGTAACCGGATATAGAAGCTTGAACCTTTAAAGTTTAATAGGGTAATAAGCTTCCTAAAGGCGCTATAAAGCTTGTTTTTAATAAGTATACCCCCTGAATTATAGAGGCGGTAGCTATTAATAATATTAACGGGGAAGGTTGGAATATAGAGGCACTTCTTTAGTATAATGGTACTATATTAAGGCCTACCCCTAATAGTACTAGTGTAAGGTTTAAATTTAACTATCCCGATACCCTAAAGCTGTACTGGGCTACCTTTAGTACGTACTATAGCCAGTTTTCCAGTACGTAATTTTGCAAATAGGGCCTTATCGGTGCAGATATATACTATAAAACCGGTATTAAAAAGCTACTATTTAGTAAAATTACCCCCTGTAGAAAGGTTAACCGTAGGGGGCTTAAAGGGGTTGCTAATAAGGGATTTAGGGTTTATTAAAGTATCCGGTTTACTAAAGGTATTATTAAGGTTAGTAAGTTCGGCGCTAAGTATAATACCTTGGTTAAGGTTATAATAAATGGGGAAGGCTTTCTCTATAACGACTAGCTCCCCCTAATTACTGGAAATAATACTAATCTTATAAGTCTTATTAATACTTTTAGGGGTATTTTCTATATTAAAGGTATTACTATTATACGCCCTTTTACTACTGGAATTACCCTATTTCTTTAAATTCCTGACTTCCCTAAGCCTGGAGTTGCTTTACGAGGCTTTTAGCTTGCCTTATTATTAGCTTTTACCTCCTCCGGAACTTTATTTAAACTCCCTAAACCTTTTCCAATTAACCTATAGTATAATTAAGGTACGTACTGAAAAGGTACTAGGGTTCCGGGTTTTAGTAAGTAAGTCCTTTTAAAAATATAAAAGGGTAAGGGTACTAGGTAGTCTCCAGAACCTAGTATTAGCGTTCGCAATTTACTGATCTCGTCGCAGTAATATTCTGGAACGCTTAGCTTACTGTAGAAACTAGGATTTTAAAACGTTAAAATAGTAATTAGTTTAATTTTATTCCGTAATTACAACTCCTTAAGTATTAAAATAGCCTATTAAGGTATTAAAGATAGCGTTGAAGTTTATTATAGTAGTATTGCTATTAAAGGTTAGGGAGTGGTATTAGTAGTAGAATTTGTTGCGGAGATTGGCCTGGGTTGGGGCGTACTATTGGCGGAGCGGACTAAAGGCAGATCTAGGGTTCTCCTTATAAGCTATGGTGGCAAGGGGGCCTTCCTTTAGTATATTCCGAAAAGTTAATAAAAGGGCGGCTTTCTAAGGGTTACTAAGGCGCTTTGTAACTACTTATAAGTTATAGAGGAAATTAGGGATTTGGAGGGCCTTAAACTAAATTAATAGTACCTAAAACTACTATTAATAGTTTTTAGGTTCTAATAGGCGCTGTTTTTCGGGTAAAAAGAGAGACTATTTGGTAAGCTTTTTAACTGTAAGGGCGTTGAACTCGTCCCTAACGGTTGGAATTACTAAAGGATAGGTGGTCCCAGGGGCTTTAGTAGTTGCCGTTGAGTTGTTACCCCCCTTTTGGGAGGCCCCGGAAGTGCTTGTATCTGGTATATTCCGGGCCTATTGCTATTGTTCCAGTACTGCCAGCAGCCTGTTAAAGCGCTAAGTAAGTTTGGAAACTTATTATACCAGGCTTTAAATAGGCGGGACTTTTTCGGGCTACTGGTTTTAGCCTACAGAGGCTATATCTAGGTTGTTATTAGCTATTGTATCGTATCTAATTTCCGATCGGAATTCTAATTGCATAACGGAACTGCCTTTCCCGTACGTATTACTGCAACTGGGTTGGTAAGTTTTTAAGGGAGCTGGGGGATCGTAAGTGGGTGACTGGAGGTATGTTACTGTATAAATGGTATATTTAGTAGTAACGACTACTATAAGGGGTCGAATTTTAGTAGGTGTAGGTGTTCTTTAGGGGGTGGTTCTCCTAAATATGTTCGTAATTAGGGGGTAGTAATCGCGCGTAGGAGGCTGAAATACGGTGGTATGTGGTAGTAGTGTTGTTTACAGTGGTTTAGGGGGTAATGCTCCTGTTGGTAATGGAAATTAGGGGGTATTATTCCCCTGGAGGATCGAGGTATAGTGGTCTTACGGGGACCTAACCTACTAATTACGGTGGGTAGTACCGGTAGCGTAAATAGAGGGTTAGTAATTAATACGAGGATTATAATACTACTTACGGGGGTAATTTTGGCCGGCGTAAGGGCTTTTTAGAAGGGTAGGTGACTAATACAGGGGTTACCGTACTACCTACGGGGGTAATTATGGCCGGCGTGAGGGCTTTTTAGGAGGGTTAGTAGCTATACTGAGGGCAACTTTAGCCGGCGTATGGGCTTTTCCGGAGGATAGACGATGTGGTTTGCGGAGGGCGTGGAAGCGCTGTGGGGGTGGTTACCAACTGTGAGTAACGAGGCGAGGTCGGCCGAGGGTTGTAAAGTCCGGGCTTATAACCTGTTAATTTGTATGGCTTGACTGGTTTTAGTAAGGTCTAGTATAGGAGGTTATAGGGGGTGAGTCCCTTGTAACGGGCGTAGCGGAAGGCTTTGAGGGTACAATAATTGCCCGAGACGGGGTTAAAGGAAGCTAAGATCAGCAGACCAACCTGCTGTAACAAGTAGAGATACAGGGGTTTATATCCTGTAATAGGGTGACTATAGTGGGTTTTGCACAGAGATTACGAAGGTTAAAAGGTTGCCTTAAGGCTATATATAAACTATTTTGCTTAAGGTAGAAGAAAGGAAAAGAATTAGATACTAAAAATACAGGAGGGGAGATGGTTCTTTATAGGGCCCTTAGTGGGTGTGGGTTAACCTTACAGGGGGTGAGGGCCCTAAAATATAAAAGGAAAGCCTATACTACAGAGGGAAAGGTGCTTACGTTGGCGCTGGAATCCAAAGGATTCCAGGGCAATTAGTTGGCTGTGCTGACGTAACAGTAGTGGTGGGTTTACCCCTGTAGGCCAAGCTTACAGGTAGTGGGTCCTCGGAACTCCCCGTCGGTTCTAGTGGGTTCCAGTGGGTCCAGGGGGCTTGGTAGCCCCCCTGAACCACAACACCAACTCCCGTAGTTGTGGTGACTGCACTTTGCTATAGTGCAGTCGGCAGTACTCCCAGGGTAGTAGATTAACTAGGTTACAGCACCCAAGGGTGCTGTAGCTACAGGGCAACTGGGCTGTAATTTCAACAATTATTACCAAGTATCCAGACCACACCTTGATCTAACCTTGGTACCGTTGGAAAGCCTGAATTTTGTAGAATTTAATGATACTATTCTCGTAATTGTCGGTATACTAGTACTAGAGAAAAACCTACTATTAAAGATCAAATAAATAATTATATAAAAAACCAACGAAAAATGTTAGCTAGATAAGGGTTTGAATTCTTAATTGCATTTACTTTCTTCTATCCCGTTATAGAAAAATATCATCTTGCAATTTTTAAGCTTAAAATCCAACTTTTTACTTTGCAAATTTCTGATTTTAATAGCGACGTAGTGGTTGAGCAGCAATATTCAAAAAATAGAAGAAAAAATTAGCTATTTAATGGTATTGCTTTTATGCAAATAGCTTGAGAAATGCTTGTACAATCTTAGATTTTTCATTTTGGGTGGGTGCGCGAATAGCAAAAATGGGGGTGCGCGACTAGCAAATGCCTAGATTTATACCGGGTAAGGGCGTAATCCGTCGTCGATTGGCTTCGCTGAAAGTCGTGGAACATAGACGTACTGCGTCTGTCGGTCAGGCATCTGCAGTGCAGCGAGCTAGTCCAAAAATATTTCACTGAATTGGCGGTGCCCCGCTGCTGTCTTCCTTGACCATACGGCAAGCGCGAAACAACTTCCAGAGAGTACAGAGACGCGACCGGACATGGCGCATCCAACGCAACTTCCCTCAATCGAGACAGACGTGGAGCGGCCAAAACTGAACCTCAACGCGAGTGAGATCCGCATTTTGGCTCTGCGACATGGACATGATGATGACCCCATCACTTGCGACCTCCAAGTGGTTCAGCTCGATTCAAGCATCAAGCCCACGTACGACGCCCTTTCATACGTATGGGGTGACCCAACAATCCGTTCGCCCGTTATCCTCGACGGCCGTTTGCACCAGGTGACAGTCAATTTGGCAGCCGCACTCCGTCGACTCCGCTTCCCTGCGCAGGACCGTCGCCTCTGGGTTGATGCCTTGTGCATTGACCAGAAAAATGACGCCGAAAAATCTCACCAGGTCAACTTGATGAGTCGCATCTACTCGAATGCCCAGAAAGGCCTAGTCTGGCTGGGAGATTACACCGAAGATTCGTCGGAATGCTCTGAGCAGCAGGATAGCAGACTCGGCCAGCCCGGCGTGGTGATCAAACAAGAGGAAGCCTTCCATGCCTTCGAATGCATCCAGATCCTCGCCAACGCCCGCCGGCCCGATATTCACCGGCCTGTAGTTGAGGAAAATAACACGGGAGATCCAGGGGGCATTCAACAAGTGACGACAAAGCACGTGATGGGCGTGGCTGCTCTCATGCGTCTCAGTTGGTGGGAGAGGATTTGGACAGTCCAGGAGGTCATCCTGCCCGCTCGTGTTATCGTCATATGTGGCGCTATGCAGCTGGATTGGAAGAGTGTCGAGCGCGCCTTGTTTAACATGCATGACTACCGTGACGACGATCGGCTTTTCGGGCCTGACACGTTTGATTTCATGACAACATTTCTCACCCAAGTCTTCGCCATCTCTTCCACCCGAATACTCCACGGTGACAACCGGGTCTCTATCCTGGAAGTACTCGCAGGCTTTCGTCCCAGAGTTGCTAGCGATGATCGAGACAAGATTTATGCCTTGCTAGGACTTGGCTACATTGAGGATTTTCGCCTCATTGCCGATTACTCGCTTGACTGGCGCGAAGTCTACCAGAGAGCTACAGAGACGTTGTTGAAGGTTCCAGCCATCGGTCTCAAGTGCTTGATAAGACAGCATGAGTTTGACCATGACCCCGATTTGCCGTCATGGGTCCCCGACTGGCGGGCGCAAACGGAGAGCACCCAGTTCGATGAAACGTTGTTATTGGACAAGTACCACATGTTCAAGGCTGCGGCCAGGACAAGACTCACGGTTGGCCCTAGCCCAGATGGGGAGCTCCGGCTCATGGGAACATCACTGGATGAGATTGTTCTCTTCTTAGCAGCTGAAGGAACAGATCCACGCGCCAGCGCCCAGGCAATCGAAAGATCATGGCTTGACAAACTGCGGGAATCAGTGGATCTGGCCGACACTTATCCACATCCACAGGGTGGTGGCTACAACTATACCGAAGCCTGTTTCCGGACGGCAAGGAGTGATTTGGTAATCGTCCCGTTCGGATCTGGCTACCAAAGACTTCACATTTGGGCGTCATTAGGCGGTATCACTAGGTCTCCTCGGCCTCATTTGCTTGGGACGGACTTTCGAAAACCTTTTCTCACCAAATCGGGACTGCTCGGCATGGGCCCGCGCGATGCTCAGCCCGGAGACAGGGTCTACATTCTCCACGGAGGCAATATTCCGTTCGTCTTACGACGGGCACCGCAAAACACGGCGTCAAATTGTTTCACCTACGTCGGACATGCCTATGTCGATGGTGTCATGGATGGAGAAGCCATGGACGGCAGCCGGGACTCGGAATGGGTGAACCTGGTGTGACGCGTCTGATTCGAGTCTGTGTAGAATACGGCGGGATTTATCAACTACGTATCCACCATCTGAGATATTACGAACTCGAAGCCAAGAGCTGGTTTTCCGCAGACAGATTGAGTTGTTTGGGAGCACTATTTCTACGTATAGAATGTGGCTAGGTACCTAGGTTTCTTGATATCAGCCTTTTGCGGTGAGAAATGACTGATATCTATTCAAAGCCGTTGCCAATAGATACACCCCGCTAGATTCGATGATTCGATGGTTCGATGTGCTCATCTGCTTGGGTTCGGAGTTAACATGCTGTATACCTACCAACCACAAAGAAGGTCATTGCGTGTTCATACCTCAATCAGAGTTTTGTGCGCGTGCGTGGTCCGCAAACGTTAGACCCCGCACCTCCTTCAGATCTATGCCCTCGAGAAGCTTCGAGAACTCGAGTATACGCTGTCCGCACGTCTCCAGCTTGACCAATTCGTTGGTGATATGGCCCGACGCAGCCGAGTCGGCTACATGTACCTCTCCTCCTCCGGGCGTGAGCTGTTGCAGCAAGCGGAAGCGGGCCCAGTAAATGCCGAGATCGAGGTTGTAGGTACGAACTCGCTCCGTCTCTTTCTCGTCAAAATGCGCCACGCATTCCACGTGGGCTTTTCGTAGACCCAGCGGGAACTTGAAATCCTCATCAAATTCGACCCGAGTGTGGTCCGCGGCTTTGCCTTGCGCATCGCAGATCTCAAAGATAATCCCGGAGCTTCCCGAATCGAGATTCGGTTTGAGATAGGCCGTGGCTCCGGCTTGACGATGCGGTGCAACAGCCTCCGTGCCGGGTGTCGTTGTGCCATTGCTATCGTGATTGCCATCATCATTGTCATCGTGCTTGTCATCGCTATCGTCATCGCTATCGTCATCGCTATCGTCATCGCTATCGTCATTGCCATCGTCATCGTAGCTGGAGTTGTGTTTGACCGGCGGCTGGTCGCAGGAAAAAGTGCCGACCCTAATCATAGAATCCTCAAGCAATCTCTCGCGAATAGGACCCGGGTGATGATTGGTGTGAGAGTCAATGGTGGTGGTAGTGGTGGTATCCCAACCCTGGGAAAAGACTTTCTCCCAGAAACGGAATCATGTTGCTCGCGAGAGAAGAAGAAGAAGAAGAAGAAGAAGAAGAAGAAGAAGAAGAAGGATGGGATGGTGTGCGATGGAATGGGATGGTCTAGTTTGATCGTAAATCGTCGTTTGGCGCGGCCAGGATGGAAAACCAAACCTGGAAGAGTTGAAGGGCAAGCAGAAGGAGACCTTAAGACCTGAAGAATTGCAATCGCACGTGTGGGGCAGGGCAGGGCACAATAGAGTGCACATGTGAATAGCATGGGGCGCTGGGAGCGAATTCACAATAGTACTCGCAGGGCTGAACAGACCAAGATTGGATGGCATGTCGATTCGCATGCAAGTTTCTGCTATTGTGTATTGTGTCTATTGTGCTTTGCAGACTGCGGTCACTGCAATGGCCAATGGTCAACCTCACATAGTCATCCCTATTTCAAAGGGAAACCAACCAGATATGTGCCCCGTGGTTCACAATATCTCCCAGATTCTGTTTCTCATCAATCATTTCCCACAAACAATAGGCTTAACAAAAACCGCCTTCACATCTCTAATATACCGATCTTCATTCAACAACTTCTTAATAATAGCCTGGTTGTTATGCTCCTCGAATGCTTTTCTCCCTGTATATCTCTCGAAAAAGTGAAACACGTTGCGAACATTTCCGTCTCGGGAGATGCAGTAGTAGAGAATCCCCTCTTCGGATGCTGCGAGTCGCGTTGTTTCAGCGTAGACTGCTTCAAGGGCATCTGCGTGTTCGGGAAACGCGTAGACCTGGCACAAACGTATTAGTAGGAATTCCAAAAGTAAAAAGGGATGCAGGAAAGGAGGGAGAGAGGAAAGTAGCGCACTGTTCCGTAAACGCAAAACTCGTCTTCTGGAATCGGCGGGATTTCGTGCATAAAGGCCGGTAATTCAGGTTCGCTTGCCATGTTTTCTTTTTTGTTTGCTCTCTCTGGTCTCGTGGAACGAACACTTGCAGTTATGTCAGGTCATTCATTCAACCACAAACTGAATCCGACAAAAAAAAAAAAAAAATGAAAATTTGAT
>Ga0247763_1002126_pt1 | contig 10440 bp, 5 predicted proteins | sample UWRJL141409B4_FD_179926 | JGI IMG/M metagenome (GOLD analysis project Ga0247763, IMG submission 179926) | Plant litter microbial communities from Arlington Agricultural Research Station in Wisconsin, United States - UWRJ-L141-409B-4 | ecosystem: Environmental > Terrestrial > Plant litter >...
GAGCGGTATCTCACGCAGTAAAGTGGCGAGGTTGGCGTCAATGTGGCGCTGCGCGTACTCATTGGCCTGGAGGATGCCGTCGTCGGATAGTAACTCGGATATCGAAGTGTTCTTGACAAGCTCTGGGTCAAGAAACAGGCTTGTCTGATCGGGGGTCATGTCGCCGTCGTAGCTCACTGCTGCAGCCGCGCCGTGGCCTGTTGCCTGAGCTCCGCGTAGGACTTCAAGCGCAGAATGGGGGTCCGCCACAGCAATCGTGAAGCCGAGCGTGTTCCCAGAAAACGGTAGGAATTGTATCATCTCGTCGACATGACCAATGGTGAGCCATCCCGTTTCGAGAACCAGCGGCGTCTGGCCCAGCGTGCCCTGACTCCGCAGGAAGGTAACCATGGACTCGGCCGGATCCCTCCCAAAGTGGCCACCCGTAACAATGCGCCCATTACGCCAAGCCTTTCCGGAGCGGGAAGTGTATGGAGGAATGGTCTCGATGTTACCGCCAGAGTTAATCTCCTCGAAGCCAAAACCTGATCCAAAACCTGGTTGGAACCCACCGATTCCCATTCCTCGCAGCTGGGAGAAGGCTTGACGCCCAGCCGATCGCGTTGACTGCGCTGAGCGCAAGAGGATCCGGATTGAGATGGGGCCGTCGGCACCAGGCATACTTGCATACGCAGGCTCCAGAAAATCTTGTGCCCAGATGTCGGTACTCTCGTTGAAGAGGACGATGGGCGCGGTGTCGCCCACTAATGTGCGTAACTGGCTAATGAAGTGCCGCTGCCAAGCGGTCTCAGGACTACGAGATACCCCAGGGTCTGTGCTGAGGATGACTTCGGGGCTCTGAAGGTGGTGATGCAAGAGGATGGGGGCTTGTCGGAGCACAACATCATCCCGGGCGGTCTGGTTTCCGATCGTGATCTCAAATGTGACCTTCACCATGCCGTCCCAGACAGAGGCGTCCGTAACAAGCTCGCGCCCGTCGAGAGCGAGAGAAATGCCTGCGCTGAGGCTACTGGCGTTGAACGAGAGCTCCCGGTCGACAAGCGCCCAGGTGTCTGAGAGTGTCGAGTCCGGGTTGGTCATGTTCGCACCAACACCTCCATGCCTCCAGAACAGGCGGACGCGACTACTGTCAGGGTAGATGCGTCCGACAGCATCGGCGGGAAGTGAGAGGAGAGGCAAGGTCCGAAGCGGGGATGCAAAGTTCGGGGCAAGCAAGCGAACCCCGGACGCATCATGACAGTTTGAGAGTTCCGCATTGCTGAGCGGTTCGCCGGTCAAGTCCAGAACAGGGCAGCGACCAGTGCTATCGCCGATGTTGGGCAGGAAGATGGCGCCACGAGTGTCGGTCCATGTGGTTTTGTCTGTCGTGTCGAGGTGGTTGATGATGCCATCGCGATTGGTGTCGGCGAGGATGCACGGACAGAGGCTCGCGGTGCAATTTTGCGCCGTCGCTCTGAGAAAGTGAAGAAGTGGGGAGAAATGAAGTAGGAGCCGGCGCATCATGCCAACTTTCCACGCTGAAATAGAGTCTGGGACTAATGTCCAAAGCCAGCCTGAAAACATCCGGAGTTGCATCTTTATACCCATCCCCGTTAGGCTCTGTCTCGCAGTGTCCATGGCAGCTCAGGCTGTGCGCAGCGGACCGATGTGCTTACGCTCTGCGGATGAATTTGAAGAAACCCATCTGCGCTCACAGGTGGAGTCACTTGCCAAAACGGGAAGAAAAAATGGCCAAGAAGAGATCGGCAGCAGGCTTGTTCAACGTTCCTTCCCGTTGGTTTGGGCTCGAAATTCTGTCTGTCTCTGTCTCTGCTATCACACGCCGTCAGAATCGTTACGTAAATCCGGAGGCTTCGAAATCTCGAATCAGACCTTGGGTAATTTGTTGCCCGTGATAATGCATCCATGATGTTTAACTGAAAATATATGCTGGGAGGACCCGATTTTATTGGCGTACGGCCCCACTGTAAACGCGCCACATTGTCTTCTGCTCATCCAATCCGCGCCTGGTAGAAATTTGGCTCTAGCAATCTCGATTCTCCAACATGTTACTCTGTCAGTCCGCTCTGTCTATCAAATGCTCGGTCTGGGCGACTTCTTTGCTCCCCAAAACGCCCATGGGTCTCTAGGAGGGTCCTCGCCCCCAGATTCCTCGAGAACCTCCTCAGACTTCAACGAAGACCATCTTTTAGGAGGCTCCTTCCCTGTCTCCGCAGCTTCGAACGCTTCGGCACCCGGTACCCGCCCCGAGTCACCCCAATGGGCATCACGGCCACCCAAACCTAGACCAACCCAGCCGGGAGACAGCTCTGCGCTGGGGCCAATCTCCTGCTCTCGAACGGAATCGGGCTCTGCGACGATGTGACGTCCCATCAAGGTATCAAAGATCTCCCGGATGGCTTCGGGAGTTATCGGGGTCAATTCAGGGTCGTGGTTGGATTGGGGCGACGTTCCCTCCAACTCGTCAGTGGCTGATGATGCAACTGATTTGTCCGGTTGCTCCCTGGTTTCAATGGATAGGCCGGCTGACCTCGCAGATTTCTTTGACGTTGGCTCTGTCACAATGTTGCACGCCTCGGTTGATGCAATGAACGCTTCCGTTTGATCCGATCCCAAGGTCACACCTTCAGCCCCTCCGCACACTTCGCCTTCGTCCACACTCTCTGACGGTTGGTCGATGACACCTGAGGGCTCTTGTCCAGAGGGTGGGGAGGTCTCCGAGTCATTCAAGGGTAGGCATTGAACCACGTCGTCAAAGGAGACTTTTTTCTCATGCTTTGGTATCTTGGTTGCCGCTCGCAATTCTCCATTGATATCTCGACTCGACGCACCAGCGGCGGTATTGCACCCGGTTTGGTCGACAGGGGATGTGATGTCGTCCACAAACTCAAATATCTCGCTGTGAACCTCCAAAACGGCCTGGAGTAACAGTTTCGCAATGACAACGCCGTCGCTCAAGTCTGCGGGGATGTGCACCATCGCATGGGCGGGGAGTGTGCTCAAGGCTCCCTTCATGCTCGACTTGATGTACTGCGAAAACCAGATGTCGTCCCCGACGGGGGAAGAATACACGTCCCTGACCACATCGATGATGTCGAACACGTTGAAGTCGTCGCTTAGAAGCGCTATCTCGTCTCTCACAAGCTCCTCTAATCCATGAAGCTTATATGACCGAGCGGCCGCATAAACCCGGAAGGCAGTCCTCAGTCGTGTCACCGCAGAGTCGGCCGCCGGGAGTTCCTGATACTGGTGGGTGTACAGGTAGTGAACCAAGATATTTCCGATATCCTTGGACACGTGTTCGAGTCTCAAGATGTCTGAGTCGCAGCGAACATTGAGCCCCGAGTCATCCGGGATTATGGCTCGATGGATAGCAAGCGTGTGGTCAGCATCGAATACCAGGGTGACAAGACGACTGCTGAATGGACTGTCCAATATTAGCGCTACAGCTCCCAGGTTGGCATATTAACTCACAAGATCTCTGCTTCGAAATCACCAGCTTCATCAACAACGGGGCCACAAACGGGAACATGCGGGCCTGTTGCCATTGCAGGAGCCTCACCTTGTGACATTCTCACGATGGCTTGCCACAGATTTCGGAGATTACAGCTCCCGCGCACGACAGAAACACAGCGACCCGCCAAGTGCGAGCCGCGGGTTCCATATACGGGAGCCCGAAGGAAAACAGGGCTGCATCGATGCCTGATTTTGCCCAGTCAAAGAGGCGACTTGTTGGATGCAACCTCCATAGTGCAAGGAAGCTGGATTGGCTGGTGACGAAGCCGCTAAACCAATCGGATGGCTGTATCCCACCAACAAGACTTGGGGCATACGGTGTGTGGCAGGCCTCACGGCAGGTTGCGTCCACATCTAGTACATTCTGGGGTGGGGCCCTGAGCAAGGAAAAATGATGGTCTCCGAGATAAATGCCTATCACTTTTCCACAACAGAAGCTAGAAGCTGGTGTCCGTCAACTGGCATAAAAGACTTCAAAACACTTTCTCTCCGCTAAAAACGGGTATCGCGGCAAGGAAAAAAGACGCATTTAGGAGGCGTGAAGGTTTAAAAGTCATCGAACTACAGATTTCTGATGGCCTGGCCCAGTAGGTGGGCTCCTAAAGCACTAGAACTAGCCCTAACCGCTAAATGGTTTCCCTTCGATTATGCCCAGCGGGTGGTGGGCGGAGTTAAACAGCCTGCAGTTCGGCCGGCCGCGTCATTTGCACCTGGAATGAAGGGGCCGTAGTTTCGGGGGGTACAGAGTGCGTGGTGATTAGATCCCCAAGATTGTAGGTGTGACCCTCCATCCCAGCCATCGTTGTCCCCCGTTTATCATTCGCCGCCACGGCCGCTTTCCAAATCTCCTGGGCGCTTGCACACCACTTGAAGTGCTGCATGAAGACGCGCGACGAGAATGGCCTCAAGTCAGGCCTCGCCCGGCCGCAAGCCCCTAGCACCCAGAATGGGTTACCGCCGTTGGCCAAGTCCTCGGCGATATTGTTCAGATCGCATCCCTTACAACTCACGCCTGTCTGGATGTGAGCTTCCTTTCCACGGACCTCGAGGACTGGCAAGTACGCGGTGCACGCGTACCTCCTAGAATAGTGGAGCGCCCTCTCCTCCCGTCCTCCGTCATATGGACCGGTTGGGGGATCGTCGGCGCGTTCAGGGCGGCAGTCACCGAGGGGAAGTGTCTTGACAGGTGCTAAATGGTAACGCTTTGTTGAGAACTTCTTGTCGGAGTCATGGTACACCCGCGCGACCGTATGTATGATGGCAAAAGAGCTGTTTTGGTGGGGTTTGAGGATCTCGTACTCAGGGTTCGTAAGCTCAATGGAATGGAAGTCTCTCTCGCGCACAAGGCATGCGATGCAGCATCGCTCTTGCGTCGGCATGAACACGAAGTTGCCAATCTCGCCACAAAAGGAGCATGCGTCGGTGCAGAGGAGGCTATAGAGATGCCTGAGTTCGACATGGCTTGCCATCTCAGCCCGGTGGAATGCAAGCACTGCATCTAGAGCGTACTCGATGACGCGCCGGTACTCGATGACGGCCGAAACAATTTCGCGTGCCCGCTGGTTGACCTGACGGAACTTGAGAAGCGTGCGCATGTCCAAGCGGCGAACAACTTCACATAGGATCTCGACGGGGAGATTCATGCGGCCGAGACTGGTCTTGGACTGCCGAGGAAACGGAGTGCGTAGCGACTGGCGCACAGGGTCGGACACAGCATCGTCGAACCGAAGTACGGGACCGTTCCACGCCAATCCTGGCCTCGGCTGGTACGCTGCAGGTTGCGTAACCGCCTGGATGATAGCGTCCACTTCTTCGCTGTCGCCAACAACATACTCGGACATGGATCGGTATTGGCGCTGAAGCAGAGTCGCTTCATCCACAGGGTGGTGGATGCGAGGAGCATGACACATGGCGAACCAGTTTACGGTGGGTAACAAAAAAATAACAGTCGATGCGAATGACTGCTGATTCTAGCTCGCTGCAGTGCTACCAACCCAACATTTATACACAAGACCCGAGACGTTAGCTTGGCTGTGTCGCTGAAATCCAGTCACCTGAAAGATTGTTTGCGCGGTACTTTACAGCTCAACGTCAGTTGGGAGCAACTTACATTACTACCCCTTACCCGACAAGTATGAAGTCCCACACTAACAATTTTTCAGGGGCTACATTTCGCTGGCAGCTCGCATCACACAACGCTGGCAGTCTTCTGGACGCTCAATGCAGCCAAGCCTCCTGGAGGAGCCCTGATGTGCGCCCCAAAGTCCTAGACTAACCTTTTTAGGTGCCCCTGCCTCCAAAGACAACGCCGTGATTGGCTCGCGATCGGGAAGCAATGTGTGGGCCGCCTCAACCGGTTGAGCAATAACATCATCCGTACACCAACCCGAGACGACTGCCTTGCTTGTGATCCCGTCTGTGGCACTCTCAGAAAATGCTCCTTTTCTTAGAGCAGTTGGGGCGGCAAAGGGGGTTGTGGGTGAGGACAGCTGCTTGGGGATTGGTTGGTTGGGTGCATTCCCTCCTTTGAATGCCTCCCAACCTTCTCAACTCGGTCACTTTCATCGGACAGGACCTTAAACCAACCACACCAGCCAAAAGAGTCTGACGACGACCATGGACTCGATAGCAACATGCCAGCATCTAATTAACACCGTGTCGAGGGCAGAAAAGTGGGATCGATCGGCTGAAGGATCGCCACCCGGATTCTCACGACGACCTTAGGAACTTGGGAGCGCAGGTGGATCTTCTGAAAAGCACAGTCGAGTTGCTATATCAGCAGTTAAATCGGTACGGGGTTTTTTTTTTCTGCCAGAGCCTCTTCGCCGTCCTGTCTTCGACTGGCTTTCGCGCTGCATTTTCATTTCACAAAGTCTCTAGACAAACAAGAAGCTCCTGTCTATATACTCCTCCCGATCGTCAGTATGGTACCCTTGCGGGCAATGGGACTGCCTGGATCTAGCGACACGTCTGCAAGGCTACACGGAAAGTATCAATGCAGCTCTGAAGGAAGTTCAGCAGACTGGGTTCAACGGCATTTCGGACGTCGCACTCGAACATGCACTCAACAACGCACCTCGAATCGATAGGCCGACATGGATAAGCGACATATATATGGAGCTGTCGGCGGAAGAGGTCCAACTTCAATTGCAGAGTTCATCGTCGATGACCAACTGTATATACCCAGGGTCGTGGCCCCGAATTCCTATTCCTAGTGAACCCACGAAGCATCTTTGACCCCAGCTGGAGTGGACTTAACAGTTCGCCCTGGAAGTTCTCGCTGTTCTCAGATATCCTGACGGCGAACACGGGTCTGCTGGGGGTCATTCCCCTATGACAGCCTCTTCAAAGTCCCCCGATGCAATGTCAGATCTTGCATACCACCGAGGATATCGGTATGCGCCAGGTGATAATACTGTGACTATCGTGTCACCCTCGGCAAAAACAAAGGACATATCAGACCCTAGCATACGGCAACGCCATGCCGCCAAGCAACTCCCACACATCGCCATGTTTTTGCCGACATCAAGGGCAACAATATCAGAGTCATTACTACCCACGTTTACAATGGCACGGTGGCGGACCGTCCCCCCCGAGATTGAGAGTTTTTGCCATTACAACATTACGGATATGAATAGAGTCGTTTTTGTCTTCTACGTCACCCACATATCCAATGATATACATGGCACCGGTGGAATAGCCGGTACAACTGTCCGACGTCATCAACCACATGTTTTCCAGCATGAGGCCTACGCCGCGCTTAAACGCCGTATCGCTGCTAGGAGAAAAAAACCTTGGTCGGAGCCATCGCGGTATGCTTCCACTGTCGTTCGCCTGATTTTGAGACTATCCAGGCGTCCACCCAACAAAGATGGTTGGAGGTGGCTAATAACATCTGCTTCGCGCCGAACGGCGGCAGGAATGGCTGCATCATCCGGACTGTCTGTCGGGGCCCGGCCTGCATGTATCCGGCCCTACCAAGACGACTGACCCCCATGTCTTCCTCTACTACCCCGCCGAACAATGCGAGAGGCTACCCGATTACGTTGTCTTACCGTGGAGGTGAGGGGCCATGGCGGATGGTAGCTTGGATGTCCGAGGACGAACTCTGCTTGGCGGACGAGCAACACTGCCTTGAGCGCCTCCTACTCAGGCTTTCGGATGTACCGCACCGTTATCATTTCTTTACAGTCTTGGTCAGAAATGGGCCACCTAGTTGAACAACTGGATATATTCGTACAATATCAAGCACTGCCCTGGTTATCGCGAGGCGGAGGAACGCAGACCGCAGGAAGCTCAAAATAACGCGCGTCTTGTAGCTGCGCCGCAGCAGGGAGCTCGAGCATTCAGGAGCTGTCAAAGAACTGTCTGGAATATGAGGCTGGATCGCGTTTCATTAGAGTTTGCCAGTCCATAAGGAAGATAATATAGTCGTAAATCCTAGGCCTCGTGTTTTCTAGACCTAGTCAAGAGTGTTCTTGTAGTTTCTTAGGGGATGAACATCGCCGCGGGAGGTAGTCGACTCGGAGAGTTTGATGGCACTGCGCACGCGGGTTTTCTTGCTGATCTCGCTTAGCTATGAATTGGTCAGTGCGCTGTGATTGCGTCTTCAGCTTTGAATCGAAGTCCGAAAAGGACCCAATGGGAAGGAAGTCTTCCTCGGTGAATGTCAAGGGCCAAGAAAGAATTCGCACTGTACGAAATGCATAGGTCGGTGTTCGCCTACTCGGCTATACCCAACCCCTCTTTCCATGACGAACAGTTGACAGCTTTCTGGCAGGTGGTGCTCTTGAACACCCTTGGCTCCCTCAAAGACAAAGCCATCTGCATACCAGGCCTCTTGATGACTGAGCAGCAGCGCGATAGTATAGGGATTTGCTGCGGGGGCACCCTGAATTTGCTGGGGGGCACCCCCCCACAAGGGTTAGGGTTATATATGGCACCACCCCACGGCTGCCAGACCACCCCAATTTGTGGACTTTGACATTTGCATTCGGCCGCCACCCAATTGACCACCAATTCCACCGGAAAACGCGTTGTTTATCGAGAAATCCCAAATACACCTATAATTCAATCGCGTACGTAAATCCTGAACCGAATTCGCCTCGCGCGTAAAGCTAACTCGAATATAGCGATTCTATAAGTAGACCAAAGGCGCCACGGCCATTACGGCAAACGCAATAATTCCAACAATTGCCATTATCGTTAATAGAAGCCATCGCCAATCGTACACCTTTACCGCAGTAACGTAGCCCCTCTCCAAGCCGCCGTCCTATTTACATTAGCCCATACCCTTTAACACCCTCGTATAGTTTTTAAAAACACACCTCTCCGCTTAAAAACAATAATACCAATTATACTAAAACCGATAATAAGAAGAAAGAGGAGGGATATGTTTAGTCAAACTAGGACGGTCTATTAGATTCGGAGGCAGCGGAGGTAAATATATTACCTAGCTAAAGTTATAATACCGTACCCAATAATTCTAGTAATAAGGATTCCGTTCTTAAAAAGATACCTAAACCCCCCTATAATTTTAAACCCTTCTCTACAATTAAGGAGCTTTAAAAAACTATTAATAAATAGGCTAAGCCCCGCGGATTTGCTATCAACTGCCGTAAAAGGCGTAATAAAAGCAACCTTGGCGAATATTAAAGATACAACTTTAAGTGTGACTGTTACGGTAAACCAAAACCCTTTCGCAGTACTGGACTTCGTCAATCTACTATACGTAAGTATAATTACTAATAAAAAGGTATTACCGTACGTTTAGTAAATAGCTAGCGTTTTTAAAGGTACTTTTTACCCCAGTATTGCTAATATAACTATAAGCTATTATTAAACCCCTCAGCCTATCCCCAATACCGTAAAATAATCCAAAAAGCTCTCAACATTATTATCAATACGGTATCACACTAAAGTATTCGCGCAAGGGAGGTCAGCTACCTGGTTTAAAATAAGCTACCTAAGTCTATATATATACGCAAAGATATCTACAATTAGAGGCAAAACGTAATTCGCCAAAATCTTAACGGGTACTACCCTACAATAACTATAATTAAGGCTTTTAATAAAAATGGCTTCGACTATATTGTTTAATAGGAAGATAAGGTACAAATTCGCTTCTTTAGGTTTGTTTTTACTTACCCCCGTAATATAAAACTTACAGTAAAGGCTCTAAAGGTTGTAGGTATAAATATAATTTATAATACCAACTTATTTAACTACCCTCTCTTTTAAGTTACTGGTTTTTTAAATTACAATACTATTTTCAACTCGGTTTTCAGCCTTATTATAAATAAAACCATCTCCTTATTCCGGTTCCTCGCTAAAGTTACGAAGAAACTACAGGTTAAAAGCGGCATTACCGCTAACCCAGATATAATAGTTATAAATAAATACAAAAAGTTAAAGCAGGCTTTTTTGAAGGTTTTCCCCGATTTATAGCAGCAACTTTACATCTTTTACGTACTAGCCAACGTACTTCTTAACGCTAAAAAAAAAAATACTAAAGTAGCAAAGGTCCGGAATCTAATAATAAAATTAAAGATAGCTCAAACGAAAAGGTCTCTTTAATTACTATAAAAAGAGCTTTATTATATAATACTGGTAATGTAGATACTCTATTTAAACCTAGCATTTATCCCTAACCACTAAAGTTGGCCCCCAAAAGCTATTACGACGTATTATAGATATTTAAGACGATACTATATATTAAAACCGAGGCTGATTTTCTTAACGCTTAGAGGGCGATAATAGATTAATTTAGCAACTAATAGGCTATTTTACAATATTTATAAAAAAAATTAAATACCTATTTAAAAGTAATAGGCCCGTTATTATCTTAAGAACTATTGTAATTTTAAAGCTCGTGTTACCTCCCCTACCAAATCCTCAAACATAACGATTAAAAGCTATCTTTTT
>Ga0247763_1002127_pt1 | contig 10429 bp, 8 predicted proteins | sample UWRJL141409B4_FD_179926 | JGI IMG/M metagenome (GOLD analysis project Ga0247763, IMG submission 179926) | Plant litter microbial communities from Arlington Agricultural Research Station in Wisconsin, United States - UWRJ-L141-409B-4 | ecosystem: Environmental > Terrestrial > Plant litter >...
CCCCCCCCCCCCCCCCCCAGCCCCCCTCCCCCCCCCCCCTTTTTTTTTTTTCCATCCCACAGAACACACACCTCCTCGGCTGCGTGTCGCTCTTCGCCCAACACATATTTTACCCTCTTTCTTTTTCTGTCGTTCAGGATGACGAAACTACCTCTCGACCGAACGCCGTTGTGCCGATTCCACTGGTTTGCCGACAGCTGGGCGGGTCCAGACCGAGTCAAAGCCTTGGATGCCTTGCAGGAGGAGGGGAACGCTTCTTTCATTGAAAATCATGCAGTTGACGTTTGGTTTGATTCAGACTCCAACAGAATGTTTTGACGTTCTCTACCTGAGGGGAGAACCCCTTCATTTGTTCGACAGCGAGGAGGACAGGTTTGGGTTCGAGCAGGCTGACGAGACGGAAGCCCTCACGATATGTGGCCTCTTCTGCGACGTGGTGGCCGACCTCTCGGCCGACACCCGCGGCCTCATCTTGAGCCACAGCGGCAAGGTCTTGTGGACGTCTGCCGATCAGAAGTGGGGTAGTGGTCTTGATGTGCAGGAGACTTACAAGCCCTCGATATACGAGTACCAACTCCCACGGCCATACCCCACGCTCCTGCGGTCGCAGCTCACCCTGACTGGTCGGCTGGGGCGATTTTTCGACAAGGTCGCGTACTCGACGTCTCGATGGAGGGACGAAACGACAGCCGTCTTCAAGTATTCGCATCCGAAGCCGTGGGAGAGATGCAGATCCTCGCACAGCTGCCGACTCACCACCCCCACTTGATCAGCATGGAGTGCGTTGTCTTGGAAGAGCTTACGGGCTTGGGGGTGGTTGGCTTTACTACACGGTTTATTGACGCGCCTACCATGGACCGCTGGGCGCCGTCACGGCCGTTTAAGCTCCGCTGGCTCCAGGAGCTAATGGGCGTCCTCGACGAGCTGCACCTACAGTACGGCATCCACCACCACGACCTTAGCGCCCGGAATCTCATCGTCGACCCGGATACCGACAAGTTGGTGGTGATCGACTTTGACATGGCCGGCATTCACCGGGCCGGGGGGTTTCGCTATGACTGGGACGATCTCAAGGCGATGGTCGCATTTCTCTACCAGCGCATCACCCTAGACACCCGGTACGAGGAGCGCCTGCCAGACGACACCGAGGAAGCCTCGCTGCTGCTTGCCCGGGACAAGTGGGTTAAGCACCCGGATGTGGTGCTAGATCACGACGCTGCCGTGTATTACGACAAGCTTATAGCGTGGCTGAAGGAGCGGCGCCAGCTACATGTACAGCCAGCACCACAGCCACCGCCTCCTCGTCAGATCGACGTCCTGTGGTGGCCGCCTAACCATCTCAAGGACAAGGTCCTCAACGAGGAGACAGACTTGATGATGGATCTCTGTGCCAATGGCAGCGGCAGCCGCACCGTCAGGCAGAAGTTCGGCCGTCCTGCCCTAACGTGGCACCGGCCGCTGCAGTCCAAGGTGGACCCAGCCCGCCGGCTCCTGGAGAGATTGAAGAGACTTCTTATGGCAACATAAGAGTTTGATCTTTTTTTTGGAGTTGGTTTTTGTACTCGAATTTCATCGCCTAAATTTCATCACCCGAATAGAAAACGAGACTTAGCAGTCGTTCTTGGTCGGCGCGTGAGGTGAGGGGAAGTGAAAAAGGATGCATGGTGCACGTGACTTCGTCTTAGGGGCAAGATGGGGTTCACCTTGTTCAGAAAGACAGAAGAAGAAACTGTCCCCGACACCCCAAACTTGGCAGCATGCAACATTGGCCCCGCATGTCGATGCCTGGCAGCCAACGCTACTCGCGACGCTCCGCCTGCGACCGCTGTCGCGACTACAAGCTCCGCTGCCAGCGCGACGAACAGCGCGGGAAGTCGTGTGAGCGATGCGCCAAGTCCCGTCTTCCCTGTACCACCACCTTTCACTGCCACTGGCCCCGCGCCAACTTCCCAGGCCCAGAACCAGCACCAGCACCAGCAGGAAAACAACAATGGCCAATTGCAAGTCGGGGACGATACTGGCGGATTTGAATCCAACAGAGAAATCATGCTGTTGGATTCAAATCCGCCGCTATCACCGGAGCTTCATCCAATGGATTTCAGCATCCCCCGACATGGCCTTTGACGCGAATGAGCTTAGCCTGCTGATGGGAGCCTATTCTCCCACACGTGTCGAAGACAGCGCGATGCTCTGTGGGCCTGGGCCCGACACAAACCTAGAATGGGCTGAGCATGGCGCACACCTAGAGCCCTGTTCCGACGCTGACACGCTATTGGCCGACTAGCAGCTACAAGGAGCTGCTGAAACTTAGTTTGGAGTTGGTCGAATACCGGGAGATCCTCGACACGCAGGCACCACTAGCAGCGAGGCCGAGCAACCCACCACTGACGTGCTCGTCAACAGTGCAGCATAGAAGCGTCAGCAGTGTTCTCAACCAGACGGCCCGGTTCTGGGACATTGTTAAGGCCTTTGTCATCGAACTCTACGGAATCGCAGGGAAATGGTACCAGCAGCAGCAGCGGCGATAGCGCCGGCAGCAGCGCCAACCTGTTCAACCTCAACGGCAACGGGGATCTAGACTCGAGCTTCTCTGCCTCGTCATCATCGCCGCCCCCCCCCCCTTCTGCAGCCAGGCCCCAGGACCACCTGCTCATGATCCACCTGGTTACCACCTACGTTAACTTGCTGCGTAACTACCGCGCTTTCTTCACACGTCTGCACCAAGCCCTTGAGGTCCCACCACAGTCCGGGTCCAGCGCCTTGCTGAGCCTCCCAAACTTGCAATTTGGCGATTTCCAGCTCGAGAATAACGTCTCCATCCAGGTCAAGGTCCTCATCGAGCTCACGACGGGCATGCTCCAGCACAAATCGGGAACGCGCTCGGTATCAGCATGGGAACAGACTCGGGTATTTCACAGAGGACGCTGCCGAGGTTGAAGATGGCCAAGATGGCGAGAAACACCAATCGACGGCCGTACAGGTCCGAGAGCTGCGCCAGGAACGGCTGGAGGACGGCCCTGCAGCCCGAGCCGCCGTGTTAGTGAACCCTAACCCCTGACACCATGTCATCGAGGGGAGAGGGAGATATCGCACCCAGTGAGGAAGTAGACGTTGGCGATCACCACCTTCTCTTCCTACAACTCACGACTTCTTGTTCTGACCAATCAGAAGCCGCGGGCAGTAGGCTCTCAACACCTCTCTACACAACGGAAAACCACAACCCCCTCCTCTCTATCGCGCGCCGGCCTAGTGGTTCCGGCAACCTGCCTTACTTACTCCCCTCTCTTCCCGCTGAAATACGGTCCTTACCGACTGCCTCTACGCCTACTATAGCACCCGCTACGTAACAAATAATACAGGGAACCCCCCCTTTCGCTTAATAATAGCCGGAACCCGGCCCAATTTGCGCCTTTACCGACGCCTTCCTAGCCGAAATAGAGGAAGATAGATAAGTAATAGGGGAGGTTATCTTAGCCCTTTCCCTTTACCTCAACTCGGCCCTTTTATAGTTTAAACGAAGCCAAAAGAAGTACTGGGCTTTCCGGTTCAACCAAGAGATTCTCGTCGCCATTAAGAAAGCGATTAATCCCCGGAAACGATACTTAACCCCCCCCCCGTTACTGGAAACGGGTTAGACCCTAAGCAAATTGGATACTAGGAAACCAGCCTAAATTGCTACCGTTGCTACGTTTCCAAGCCTAACGCCGTTATTAATACCTTTTTCGCCACCCCCTACCTATATTAATGTAATTAGGTTTAGCTGGAACCAGTTCTTCGAGTTAGCTCCAACCCCGTTAGAAGGATGGTTTTAGCGCAACCCGCCGTATTAGCGGAACTAACCTACAGGCGCTAAGTTCCCAACTCCCCCGCTTACTAAGATTAACAACCTACTAATTAGAGCCGTTACCCCCTTACCTAACCGCTAATTTTTTTTAAAATTGGATTAGAACGATTAGATTTGCGATTTCCGAGCCTCCGAAATCAAACTCCTTTTATATAATAAGGCCAAGGTTAATAACGTTAATTTTACCTCTATTTTTAAGGTGGCGAGTGGTTGGGGAATAATTGTATTTGATAAGGTAAGACCCGCCCTCCTGAACGTGACTGGACTTACTATTGTACCGAGTACGGTATAGTATACTTACGTAGTATTAGTGGTTCCTAACGAGCTTTGGATTATAAATAATACCTGCCTAACGAAAGACCTATTAGTAGATAAAGTACTAGCGGTAATAAAGCAGAAGGCGTTTTAATTGGCTTCTTTTAGGTATATAGGAACCGATTTATACTACTTTACGTAATTAGTTTCCCTGGGAGAGAAGGTCCGACCTGGTTTTAAGCTGTTCGATTTTAAGCTAGTAAGATTTATAGAATAAAAAGCTGCGGTATAGTAGTATACTAATTATTAGGAGTTCTACGGCCCGAAACTCTGCGAGAAACCCGCTAGGTACAAAAATTACGGCTTATTGGCGCTAAATTATAGGTACGTTAAAAACCCCTTCCCTATTTACGCTAATTGTTAAGGCCTGTACTAAGCCGATTACGCTGCGTATGCGGCGTGTCTGTTAATTGTAAATAGTTAAATTGTTAGACCCGGTAAAGAATAATTTAAGGCGGTTTATACCTTTGGTACCCGTATTACGGCTACGGCTAGGGTAACGAGTAACCCAACCCCTAGCCCAAAAAGTAGTTTAACCCCCCCCTTCCCTACGATAAGTGTAATTTGCAATAGGATTTTAATCCGTACAGTAGATTATTTAAACCTAGAAATAACGGGGGCCCTCCCCGCCTTAGAAATAACCCTAGCCCTAGTAAACTACAATTGCTGCGTTAAAGGGTTTGCTAATACGTACTAATGCAATTTCGTTAATATAGACGACGCTGGGTTAATTACGTTAAACCTAACTAATTACTAACTTAGCTTAAAAAAAGGTAAATAATACGTTAAAAAGTGGTAAAACTTACTTTTAACTCTACCTAAGCCCTCCCTAATTACTATATCGGCTCTATAAGTAGTAGTATACGCGATAAGGAAACGTAATACCTTTATCCCGGTAGTTAAACCCGTCCCAAAACTTAATATATAAGGCTTATACCCCCCGTTTTTTAGCAAGCTAATCGCTTTATTAACCCTAGCTAGGCGCAACTTACTTAGCCTAGGCCCTACTACCCTACTTCGCTAAATCCGGAATAGAGGCGTTAGAAAGCCTTAAGGAAGCTAATTTTAAATAATTAAGTTACTTATAGTTTTCTAACTTAACTATTAAAATTCGGGCCTAATTACGGATAAGGCCTTATAGATTACTTTTAAGTAGGGCGTAAGTATAGTAACGTTGTAAAAACTGTAGACCTGCGAGAGAAATAGTAGCTGGTTATTTAAAATATACCCCTTATATAAATTATACGTAGTAATTTTTACTAAGTTACGGTACGTTATTTACGTTAGTTAAGTACTTAATAGCTTAAATATAACTATTTTAGGCCCTTATTAGACGGATATTAAAGTTAGCTAGAAAGTAGTTACTAACGTATACCTTTCCCCTACGGAGAGAATAGTTACCGAAAAATTCCTAGTTAAATTGTTATGTCCCGGATAGCTAATAGTAGGGGATTTTAACGTTAAGTACCCTAGTTAGGGGTTAAGTACTTACGAAGATTCTAAAGGCTGGAAAATAGTAAAGTAGGCGGCGGAACGAGGCTTACAACTAGTATTACAAGGGGAAGTAATATACGATTACAAAGGAATATTAAACCTCATTTTCCGAGGATAATAGGCTATTACAGTACGGGTAGTTAGTGAGCTCGAGTACGGGTTAGATTATAAGGTAGTTTAGATTAAGGTAATAATAGGTAACGCCTGCCTATAAAGTAGGTGGGCGGTATTAAAATACCGTTACGAGGATTTCGCATAAGCTTTACGTACTTTAAGTTAGGAGGTGGCCTTTACGTATATTATAGTAGAATTTAATAAAGCTATTAGGAATTTGTAAAAGGATTTAACACTAGTTACTAGGGTTATAGGTATTAAGGTTAAAGGTAGGTAACTATTTAAATAGTATACCCTAAATTACGTAAAAATAAGGGATACGTTTAGGAACGGTATTATAAGCTGATAATAATACTACGCGGTTTTACGGAAGGAAAAAAAGGAGTTTTGGGCTACTTTAGTTAATAAAGCGGATAGTAATTAGAAAACCTTCCAATTAGTAGCGTAGAAGTTAATAAAACTATAGGCCGAACCTCCCCTAGTAGTAGTTAAAGGGGTAACGTTATCTAGAGAAAAATTAAAGGTTTATTTCCTACGGTACTATTTAGGTAAATAAGTAGAGGAGTTATAATTGGAAACCCCGCTGGTAAAGCTTACGGAGTATATGCCTGTATTGTATAAAGTTACTAAATAAAAAACGAATTATTATACGTTATAAGCGCTAGATAAAGTACCCGGGGAGGATGGGGTTATAGGTAAAATATTAGTAGTAGCGTAGGATTCCGTAGGCCTAAGAGTTTACTGTATTTACAAGGGCTCCTTAAGGCTTAGGTATTACTTAAAAGAGTTATAAAAAACCAAAGTAGTTTTTATTTCGAAGCCTAAGCGTAAAAACCTAATAGATCCGGTTAATTATTAATTAATCTCTTTACTTTTAATAATTAGTAAAGGACTGGAATAATTAGTAGCTAAAAGATTCGCATACGCCGTAATTACCCAAAAGTTACTTTTACTCTAATACGTAAAGGCAGTTTTAGTAATTAGGATTCTAGATTTAGCTTACGTATTAATATATAATTTAAAGGAGATCCGGGTAAAAAGGTTGTATACGGGAGCTTACTTATTAGATATTAAAAAAGGTTTTAATAACGTATAGTATTATTTACTCGCTAGATAATTGGAGAATTTCGGTTTCGCGACTGGCCTAACCCGCTAGGTGTAGTTTTTTTTAAACCAGCGGCTATAGGATAGGGGATTTTTTTAAAACTTACCCCTTTCCCCGGTTCTTTTTATACTTTACCTTACGGGTATAATATACGGGTAGGATTTCTTCGGGTATATAAACGACGTATTTGTTAAGTATAGCGTAAGAACGTTAACGGCAATAAGGGTAGGCTTAGTTGCTAAAGTCTCCAGGGTATTAGAGATATTAACGTTATTATACTACTTAGTAGCCCCGGTTAAAATAAAGTACCTAGTAGTAACCCCGGGCGCGGCGACGCCCCCGGAGCTATTACTAGTAACGGGCCTGCTAATACTACGCCTAAAGATTAAAATATAATAGCTAGGCGTTTAGCTTAATAATTGGCTAAAATTCGACGCGTATATTAAATATTAGGCTAGTAAGGTAGGAGTTATAGTAATATATTTACACAGGTTTAGTAAAATTGTAAGGGGGGTTCCCCCTGTATAGGCGGCGGTAGTTATAAAAGCTTGCGTAGGCGAGGTAGCCCTATATGGAGCGGAGGTCTGGAGAAGGCTGAGTAAACTTTAGGCCTAGTATTTGAATACAGTAGATAAGTTACTAAAGTAAGCGGCTAGGGGGGTAGTATTAGTATATTATATTACGTAGGTAGTGGCGTTATATTGAAAAAGCGGCGTTTTTTCGGCGCCCTTAAAGGTAATTAGAAGATAAGAACGGTAGTAGCTTAGGCTGGTAGCTACTCCCGTATACTCCCCATACTACGCCTTTGGACGGTTGGGGCGATTAGTTAAGGTTAGGAAAAACGCCGCCTTTAAATTTACAAACCTATAGAAATTGTAGGTAGGGGTAACGAAAACCCAGCGGCAAAGCCTCCTTACCCCAGATTAGTTACTACTAGTTAGATTTTTGTAGCCAAGTAAGGAGGAGTAGCTCCGTACGGTTAAAAAACTAGAGACCGAGGCCCCGCTAGGGTTGGCGTTTTTGTATACAAATGGGTCCAAGGTTAAAGGACGCGGCGAGGTTAATTGGGTAATATCTATATAGAAAGACGGCAAGGAAGTAAAGGCTTTTAGCGGTAAATTAAATTACGTTAAAGTATTTAACGCAAAGGTAGTTATTTTAGCCGTTAGGTTAGACGTAGTAGCTACTAAGGAGCAAGCTCTAGTTTTTTCCAACTCGTAGGTAATAGTAAACGCCGTAAGCAAAGGGTTCTCCCCCTCCAGCCAGCCCGTAGTGGAAAGGGCCTTCAAAGGCTTACGCTACCCCGGTACTAGCCTATACTAATACCCGGTTTACGCCAGCGTTAAGGGTAACGAGAGAGCGGATTAATTAATTAAGCTTGCTACAGCCCCGGAGGTAAAGCCTAAAGGACTCCCTACTTATACGTACGCTAAAGCCGCGGTAAAGAAACGGTATAAGTAAAGAGTCCAGGAGTAATGGAACGGAGCCCGGCCTAAGTAATATACCAATCTTGGACTCAGCCCCTACCCGGACGCCCTTAGTACTACAAGGCCTAGGATGGGCAAGATTGTACAATACCGTACGGGGTATAACCCGTACGTAAGTTATTTAAGGAGGTTTAGTAGGGAAGGAACCCCAAAGTATAGCTACGGCGTACTATAGGAGCTATAACACCTATTGTATTACCAGGAGCTGGCAGCCTACTGAACGGCGGTACGGGAGGTGTGCCGAGCAAGGAAACGAAGGAAAGAAACAGTTTTGGGTACTAAGGAACTGTATGAAGTAATGGTCGGAAGGTAGGTGTTACGGTTCTTCCCCAAGTAGTGGCCAAGACTGGTTTACGAGCCCTACTGGCGCGAGAAAGGTTGGCTTAGTGCGTTTAACCGCCCAGGGCGGTAGGTAGGTAGTGGAGGGAGCGAGACCCGAACTAGCGGGGGGGTGTTACGTAATTACTCAGGTGGTAGCACTGCTAACCCTGGCCTACGGCCAGGGTGGGCCACCCTAAAATGAATTGAATTGAATTGAATTGAATTAGACGTTGGCGATCCATACAAACGAAGGCCCGGCATCGAGAGAAAGAGCAATCGTAGGCAGGGCGGTGGCGACGATGGCTCCGTCCAGAGCGCTCAGCAGCGTAGCGGCGACAAGGGCCGCGAACACGGCCCATAACTGCCTGCCGTAGTGTGTCTTCCCCGCGACGTCAACCTGCTGCTGCCTGAGAATCGGTTGAGCTGTCGGCGAGGTCACCTGCCGACCGCGTGACTGATGCCGTACTTGTCGGCTTTTCTGACAGTTCGAGAGGCGCTCCGAGGGGCTTGGGGGGGTTGCGATCGCCATCGCAGCGATTGGTGCGGGTCGAGCGAAGATTCGAGAATTCAAGGGTAGAAGGAGAACAAACCAGAGCCAGGTGTTTCCAGGAAAGGTGAGAGAGGAAGCAAGACGGAAACCCTTGGGAGAAGTGACAGTTATGACCGCGCCGGGTAAGAAAGAAAAAGTCTAAAGTAATCATGAAGCTATCTCCGTGATGAATCGCCGGCTCCTTTCCCACCGCTTCAGTTCAATACAGTCGGAGCTGCCAGTGCTGGCGGTTGTATTGGACACGGCAGCCGCACGGATGATCCCCTCCACCCCGTATGATACTGCTAGCAACATGTAAGGCCAGGGCATATTGTGGTTGTCGTGATGTCGAAGTTGTAACTCTTACATCCGCAGTGGACGGTTACGGTCACTTTGAGACCATGTCAGCATATGATACTATCTCACGCGGGGTTGAGTCACTCTTAGTCGGCCCAGCAGCTTGGCATCATATTGCAGGGCACATCACAGCCCCGCGTGGAATACCAGGTCGCGGTAAAAGAGCTGATGCAAAGTGGTGATGTGGTGGAGGTAATTTCGCCCACTTGGCTCGTTGAAGGCAGTGGGGAGTGGCTTTTTGCCAGCATTATCTTTGCAGACAGCGGCAAGAACGGCGGGGGGCCGCATAACTGAATTGCACCAAAGACGGACTTTTCTCAAACGTCTAAAAGTCCGTATGATGATATTGCTGTTATACAGGAGGGAGGTTCGCTCTCGTAGCCTTTGTGTTGGGCTTTGACATTACCTTCCTGTCCTTCGTCCCTGGAGAGAGTTTGTCGACGAGACAAATCTCGGACGGCGTCAGTCTCCAATATGTAAACTTGAGCGTTTTTATCTACTGGACCTAGCTGGCTAAGCGTGGCGATCATAGATCATCCAAATCCTGGCGATCCAGCTCATACGCGTAGAAATCAAAAAGGACAGCCCTCTAGCGAAGTCAGAGGGGCAGCAGAAGCAAGCAATTACAGCCCTCATCTTTCTGATCGCGCTGGCAGTGATCGCAGCTGTGATGTAGCGATGAGGAACACCACAATGAATCGGACGATGTAGTAGCGATGCTTTCCAGAGAGGCTTAGTGGAATGAGTATGCGATGGATGGCATAAGGATAATCGGAACAGATCTTGAATGTAGCTAGGTACAACCATAGGAGAAGGTTCGGCCACATTGGAGGAGGCTTGGACATGTTTAAAAAAAAAAAAAA
>Ga0247763_1002128_pt1 | contig 10429 bp, 7 predicted proteins | sample UWRJL141409B4_FD_179926 | JGI IMG/M metagenome (GOLD analysis project Ga0247763, IMG submission 179926) | Plant litter microbial communities from Arlington Agricultural Research Station in Wisconsin, United States - UWRJ-L141-409B-4 | ecosystem: Environmental > Terrestrial > Plant litter >...
GAACCAACCCCCGACATCGCGCCCTTCGTGCGCGTCGATTCTGCCGACGCGCGCGAGCAACTCCTGGTGCGCGAGGGGGCCGACGCCGTCGACATCATCGTGATGTTGCCCCGGGCATGCGCGGAGGCGTTCCTCTCGAAGCACGCGGCGCTCGAGCTCGACGCCTATCTCGGGGCGGTCGAGGGCATCAGCCACTTCATCCATCTCGCGGATCGCGCGCGCACCGAGCTGCCCACGACGTTGCTGGAGCTGGAGCTGCAAGCGGAGGTCGACAAGTTCGCCTTGCTGTCGAGCGCCCCCGAGAACCAGAACACGGGAGACCTGGTGAGCCTGCACCGGCGCCTGTACGAGGACGTGCGGTTCCTCCACCCGAGCGCGAGCGAGCACGGCCAGCGTTACCGGCTCGCCAACGAGCTCGCGGCTCGGCTCTGGTCGCAGCTGATCCGCAAGGGCCCGACGGCCGCTCACCGCGGCACGCTCAAGCGCTTCTACCGCGCTAGCCAGGCCGAAAAGATCAGTATGGTGCGCGCGGCCTGACCTCAGGGGCGCTCGAGGCGCCGGGCCAGCAGCGACTCGACCAGGCGAAAGTCGAACTCCGTGTCGATATCGACCGCCCGCTCGCGCGGTATGACGCTCAGGGTCATCTTGCACTGCGACCAATGGTCGTGCTCCCAGAGCGCGTCGCGCCGGATCGCGAAGATGGCGGGAGATAGGTTGTAGACGGCGGGAGCCTGCTGACGGTTGGCGATCGGCCGTTCCGGGCGAATGCACACGTGCGCGAGGCCCGAGGCCTCGATCTCCACCATGTTATAGTACGGGTTGTGGTCCGCCTCGTACGCGGTGACGCAGACGTCGGCGCCCGTGGCGTCGAGCCGCTCGATGGCGCCGCGAATGTCCTCGACGGTGCGCAAGGCGGCGCCCGTGTCGAGATCGGCGAGCACCCCCACCCGACGGCCTCCGCCCGCTTCGAGCTCGCTCACGAGGTGCCGGAAGACGTCCCACTTGTTGGTGTGATCCTGCGCGAGCTCGGCGGGCCGCAGGAATGGAACCTCGGCGCCGTACTCGGCAGCGACGCGGGCCATCTCGTCGTCATCGGTCGACGCGACCACGCGATCGAAGAGTCCGCTCGAGAGCGCCTGCTCCACGGCGCGCCCGATCAGCGGCTTGCCGTGCAGGGGGCGCAGATTCTTGCGGGGCACGCCCTTCGATCCGCCGCGCGCGCAGATGGCAGCGACGCGCAGGGGAGCGGCGCCTGCCGCGGCTCGGTCTTCGTGTGCCATGCCCCGAGCAACGGCCGCAGACGCGAAGCGATACAGCAGACGCGAAGCGGTACGGCGCGTGCTCGGAAATGGAGCGTCATGCCGCCGTCGCCTCGGGCGCGACGAGCGTCAGAATCTTGACGCTCGAGCGAGGCGGGCCACCTCGCTGTGCATCGACCGGGCCGATGGTGCACCCCGCGCGCCAGGTGTCGAAGCTGGCCCGCCCCTTGCTTCGCTCGCTCCCATGTTCATCGGTGGCAGAGAGATAGGCCCCGATCAGCCGCCCTTCGTCATCGCGGAGATCGGGATAAATCATGAGGGCGACGTCGCCAAGGCACGCCGGATGATCGAAGACGCCAAGGCCGCGGGTTGCGAGTGCGTCAAGTTCCAGTCACACGTCATCGACGACGAATACGTCCCGGCGGCGGGCAAGGTCATCCCGGGTAACGCGAAGGAGTCGATACTCGAGATCATGCAGCGCTGCGCGTTCGACGAGGCGCAGGAGCGCGAGCTCAAGGCCTACACCGAGCGGCTGGGGATGATATATCTGAGTACGCCGTTCTCCCGCGCCGCCGCCAATCGGCTGGAGCGCATGGGCGTCCTTGCGTATAAGATCGGCTCTGGCGAGTGCAACAACACGCCGCTGGTCGAGCACATCGCGTCGTTCGGAAAGCCCGTCGTCGTCAGCACCGGCATGAACGACCTCGACAGCGTCGCGCGCACCGTCGCGGTCCTCGAGCGCCATGAGGTCGAGTATGGCCTGTTCCACTGCACGTCGATGTATCCGACGCCTTATGACAAGGTTCGGCTCGGCGCGCTGGCGCAGCTCGCGGCGCGATTTCCACGCGCAGTGCTCGGGTTGAGCGACCACTCACTCGGAATTTACACATGCCTCGCCGCCGTGCCGCTGGGAGCGCGCCTGCTCGAGAAGCACTTCACCTCGGATCCATCCTGGCCGGGCCCCGACGTACCGATCTCGATCACGCCGGCCGAGCTGCGGCAACTGATCGAAGGGAGCCGGGCGGTTTTTCAGGCGCTCGGCGGCGCAAAGAACATCCTGCCCGAAGAGCAACCGACGATCGATTTCGCGTACGCCTCGGTCGTGACCACGTCGCGCGTGTCTGCCGGCGAGCGCTTCACACGCGACAACCTGTGGGTAAAGCGGCCCGGCACCGGCGAGATCCTCGCGGCCCGCTACGAGGAGGTGCTCGGGCGTACGGCCACACGCGACATCGCCGCGAATGCGCTGCTCGCTTGGAGCGACATCGGTGGCTAGCACGGGCGGCCCGTCGCGCGCCCGCAAGATCGTCTTTCTCTCGGGGACACGCGCCGACTTCGGCAAGATGAAATCTCTGATCCGGACGCTGCTCGCCGAGCCGCCCGACTTCGAGGTGCACATCTTCGCCACCGGAATGCACATGGACCCGAAGTATGGCTACACGGTGCTGGAGTTCGAGAAATGTAACTTTCCGAACGTGTTCCGCTTCATCAATGGCAGCTCCGGCGGCAGCATGGACCAGGCGCTGGGTACGACCATCCTCGGGTTCAGCCAGTATGTTCGGCTCATCTCCCCCGACATGGTCGTGGTGCACGGCGACCGATCCGAGGCCCTCGCCGGCGCCATCGTGGGATCGCTCAACAACGTCCTGGTGGCGCACATCGAGGGCGGCGAGCTGTCTGGCACCGTCGACGGCTTGATCCGTCACTCGGTCAGCAAGATGAGTCACCTGCACTTCGTATCGAACGAGGAGGCGCGACGGCGTTTGGTTCAGCTCGGCGAAGATCTGAACACCGTGTTCGTGATCGGGTCGCCCGACATCGACATCATGAACTCGCCCGATCTGCCGTCGCTGGCAGAGGTCAAGGAGCACTACGAGATCGACTTCGACCAGTACGGCCTGCTGGCGTTTCATCCCGTCACCACCAGCCTCGGCACGTTGCAGCGCGATGTCCGCGCCATCCAGCAAGCCGTGCTCGACTCGGGGGAGAACTGGGTCGCGATCTATCCCAACAACGACGAGGGCAGCAACATCATCATGGCCGAGTACGAAGCCGCGTTCCGCGGCTGCTCCCGCGTGCGCATGTTCCCGTCGCTTCGCTTCGAGGCCACCCTGGTCTTGCTGCGCCACGCGCGGGTCGTGGTCGGAAACTCGAGCATGGGCATCCGCGAGGCTCCGTTCTACGGCACGCCGACCGTCAACATCGGCAGCCGCCAGGACGGGCGGACCCAGAACCCGCAGATCCTCAATGTGCCGCCCGATTACGAGAGCGTGCTGGCGGCGATCCAAAAGGCGACGTCGGGGCCAGCGCTCCGCCCGGTTCGGGAATGGGGCCACGGCGACAGCGACAAGCGCTTCCGGCGTCTGCTCGAGCGCCCGGAGCTGTGGCAGACGCCGGTGCAGAAGAGCTTTCGCGATATCCCGATGCCGCCCATACCGCGCGGTCCCCGCTCCAGTGAGCCTCCGCCCGCGCGGGCGAGCTGAGCGCGCCCCGAGCCCCGGCATGCCCTTGGAACGCCGGCGCGCGCGCGTCAGCGTGGTTTAGACCGGGCGAACCGAGCGGCGATAGCGCACGTCGCGCAAGGCAGCGGCGACGATGCCGGCACGCAGCGCCGACTCTTCCTCGAGCTCAGAGCTCACGACCAGACGATGCGCGAGGACGTAAGCAGCGACCGCGCGGATGTCGTCGGGCGTGAGGTAGCTGCGCCCCGACAGCACGGCGTGCCCCTTGGCCGAGCGCAGCAACCCGAGGCTCGCGCGAGGTGAAGCGCCGAGCAACACCTTGGGATGGGTGCGCGTGTACTCCGCCAGCGCCACGGCGTACTCGAACAGATCCTCCTCGACGTGCACTCGAGCGGCGACCGATTGCAGCCGCTGCAGCGCGGGTGCCGTCAGGATGGTGCGCGCTTCGGGCGCGGCGACGCCGTGGGCCCGCAGCATCCGAACCTCGTCGGCGCGCGAGGGGTAACCGAGCCGAATCTGAACCAGGAAGCGATCGACCTGTGCCTCGGGCAGCGGATACGTTCCCTCGAGATCGAGGGGGTTCTGGGTCGCCAGGACGACGAACGGTTGCGGCAGCTCGAAGCGCTGGCCCTCGACCGTCACCTGACCCTCTTGCATGGCCTCCAGCAACGCCGATTGGGTCTTCGCCGGTGCGCGGTTGATCTCGTCGGCGAGCACCACGTTGGCAAAGATCGGCCCGGCGCGAAACGAAAACTCCCCGCTCTTCGGGTTGAGGACGTAGGTGCCCGTGATGTCAGCGGGCAGCAGGTCTGGAGTGAACTGGATGCGCCGCACCGAGCAACCGAGCGCCGCTGCGAAGGCCTTCACCAGCGTCGTCTTGGCGACCCCGGGCACTCCCTCGAGCAGCATGTGACCGCGTGCGAGCAGGCTGACGAACAGCATGTCGATGGGCGCCAGGTCTCCAACGAACACCTCGGCGATGGCGCGCCGCACTTCCGCGAGGGTTTGCCGGGCGGCCTCGAGTTCATCCGTGCTGAGGGCGGCTGTCACGCTTGGGATCCTCCTGGTCCATCATTTCGGTGAGAATTTCAAGCACCGCGTCATGCAACGCCCGCAGCTTGCGATCGGAGAGCGACAGCCGTCGAGCGTTCATCACTGCGATCTCGCCGGCCGATAGCTGCAGCAGCAGCTGCTCGAGTGAACGCAGCGAACGCGGCGACAACAAGCCCTTTTCCGCCGCAGATTGCACGAGCTCGCGCGGGGCCACCGCGCTCGGCAGACCCAGGCGCTGGCGCAACGTCGTCTCCAGCGAACGCTTCAGCTCGCGCAGGATCAGACCCCTATCGGTCGATTTCGAGGCCAACACCGCGACACGGCCAGCGAAACCTCCCTGGGCGACATGCGCCAGAGGCCGGGCATAACCCGGCGCGAGCGGTGAGTAGAGCTGCCCACCCGCCAAGCCCGCCCAGATCGCCACACCGATGGCCGCGACCGCGGCCATCGCGATGCTGAAGGCCTCGGGCAGCCCGCTGCTTCGCGCCTCCTCGATCCAGTCGATCAGGGCCGCTTGCTGCTCGCTCAAGACCTCGCGAAAGCCGTTCGGATCACCGTACGTGCCCAGCTGCTTGAAATCGCCGGTGACGAGGTAGAGATTCCCGCCACGCCGACCCCACGTGTCGTCTTCGAGCAGGTAAGTGAAGACCCCGCGCGCGAAGCTGCGATTGCCGGGGTAACGCATCATCAGGTTGATGAACGCGGAGGGATCGCCCATCGCCAGCAACCGGCCGCAATGCCCCTCGGGCGGGGTGTCGCGACTGACGACCGACGTCAGACCGCAGGCACGGGCATCCCCGATCACGCCGGTGACGGCGAGCAGCGCCTCGGCCTCGCCACGCGCGGGCAGCACCAGGAGCGGCGTGAGCTCGATGCCCGGTTCGAGGCGAAGCGCCGTGGGGTGGTTGGTCACCACCTGATCGACTCCACGCAACGTGGGGTGGTCGTTGGGCTCGGAGGACTCCGACGCGGCCGGCAACGCGATGGGGAGCTGTGAGTTGCCGCGCAGGGGGAAGGCCGGCAACGTGGGAGCGTTGGCGCGGTGGATGTGAAAGCGCTCGAGCAACGCTGCTGCCTTGCCGTGATCGTCGATCACCGCCGCGCGCCCCCCAGCGGCCAAGAAGGCTGCGAGCGGGTGAAAGCGGATGTCGACCGTGGGGTGCATGAACACGATCGCGTCCGCGGGCTCGAGCATCGAATAATCGAGGCTGGCGATCACCCTCACTCGGCGGCTCCCGAGCTCAGCTCGCGCGAGTTCGACGAGCTGGCTACAGCCTTCCCAGCTCGAATCGCCAGCGTCGAACGCGGCCGCGGCGGGCCGACTCAACGCGACGAGGAGCAACACCGCAGCGACAGCAAACTGGCGTCGTATCCAAGCACGGGGGTCAGCCAATCGACCAGCGAATCTAGGCACAGTCTTGCACTCGCGTGGAGCTAGCCCCCGCACGGTGCGGCGAGCTCGAGCGCCATACCAACGCGTCACGTCACGCTCGCCTCCGCACCGCGGACGCGTTGGAACGGAGCTTCGCCCCACCTGAGGCATGCCGAAACATGAGTCATGATTCTGCGTCTGATTTCGGAAACCTCGCAGCGAGTGTGGCACTCCCAGGCTAGTGGTGCGTGAGCGATACACTCTGCGATGTCAGTGCGATGAGTGGTTGGAAGTGTGCGACCGAGCGCTCACTCGAGCTTGACCGCACTGGATCCGCGTGTAGATTATCAGTAGCGCGTATCTAACTGGGATAAGCCCGGCGCGGTACGGCAAAACCCCAAAAAAAGGCGGCCGATGTTACCCCCGTTCATCATCGAGCAGATTCGCCGACGCGAAGAAGCCCAACGGAGAAAGTCTGACGCCAAGCAGCCGCGCCTAGAGCTGCCGTTAGATGTGCATCGACCGGCCAGCGAGCCTGATGGGGCCGACGAGGATCATAACCGCGGGGTCGTGATCGTCGATCTCTAATCGCTACTACGAATTCGAAGCGTTCGGCTGCACCCGGGCACGGTGGAGGCCAGAGCAGTCGTCAGGCGGTCGTGTCGACGAGCGTGAGGGCAGCCGTTGGCGTTTCGAGCCCGAGATCGTGAGAGCGCTGAGCTCGTGAAGTGACCCGAGGGTGCGAAGCGGCTCGGTCGAGAGTCGCTTCGTCATCGGGTTCCTCCAATCCGTTTACGGCGAAGTACGGTGCATGGGCGTGGCGACCCGTGCGCTGACGAGACGGCGGAAAACAATGCCCGCCCGGTGGAGAGCGAGCGATACGGGCGCTGCTGCTCGAGCTTCCGGGCGCGTCGGCTGGTGCCACCTCCACAGCCGGAGCGCCCGCTGCCCCCGATCGTGCGTGGCGCCCGAGCTCCGAGCGTGCGGGCTCGAGCTTCCGCAGCGCGACCATACACCTGGGGAGGGCTCGACACCCCGGAAGACTCGCCGGTCGCTCGCGCCGCAGAGCAGCAGACCCCATCGCGGGCGAGCCCCGAAATCGTCAGCGGCCCGCGCGCACACGTGGGGACGGACACCACGGATCGGCATGCTCCCGGTCCCGCCGCGGTGGCTGGAGCACACTCGACGGAATCGCGGCGAGCTCGCGGTGATGGGCGTTGTGAGTTTGTGAACGGGACACTAGGCTCCGCCGCGCATGTCGCCCGAGCGCCTTCAGAATCGCCTCATCCGCGCCCTCCAGCGGCCCTGCGCGATGTTCGCGGCTTTCGGGTGGATGGCGAGCGCCCTTGCCGGGTGCTTCGAGCCGGACGATGGTCGTGAGCCCCCGCTCGACCGAATCTACTTCCCCACCGGCCTCGCGCTGAGCCCCGATGGGAATCGCCTCTACATCGCCAACAGCGACTGGGATCTGCAGTTCAACGCAGGCTCCGTGCAGGTCTACGACGCCGCGGCGCTGCGAGCACGGCTCCCGACCTCCTGCACCTCCGACGCTGACTGCAGCGCGAGCGGCGGGCGTTGTGACTTGACGCCCAGCACCGATGCAGAGGGTGTCGAGCGCGCGCCCACGCGCTGGTGCCTCCCTCCGGGCGGTGACGATCCGTGCGGTGGCCTCGGCCTGCAGACGCCCGCCCAGCGGACCACGGCGCCCGGGCTCTGCGCCCCGATCGACAACCGCGACACAGCCCTGCTGCTCGGGAGCGTCAGCGTAGGCGCCTTCGCGACCGACCTGCTTTATCGCGCCAAACCGGGCGGCGGCGGGCGGCTGTTCGTCCCGGTGCGCAGCGACGCGACGCTGCACTGGATGGACGTGGCCGGCGATGCGCCAGGCAGCGGTCCCGAGCTCGACTGCGGCCAGGGCTCGTCGGGTGAATGCGACGGCCGCCATCGTCGGGGCGATAACACCGACGAAGCGACGCCGTCCGGTGACCGGCTGCCCATCGAACCCTTCGGCGTCGACGCGAGCGAAGACGGCAGCGCGATCGTGGTCACACACCAGACTGAAGGCCGCGTGTCGCTCTTCGTCAACGACTGGGCCGACGCGGACGTTGGGCCCAGGCTGAGCTACGTCCTCGAGGGGTTATCGTCTCGGCCGGTGCTGGTCAGCGCCATCCCCGTGCCGGAGATCGCGAAACGTGATCGATTGAACGAGCCCCGCACGCTCGGCTATCGCCCCGGGTTCTGGCTCGGCTTCCGCGGCCAGCCCTTTATCCAGCTGCTGCGATATTTCGACGCGGTCGACTCCCCCGATGGCCTCCCCTTCTTGGCGACCGCCTTCGCCGATCGCATCGACACCACATCCCTGAGCGACATTCGCGGCCTCGCCATCGACGCCTCCGCGCGCTCGAGCTGCGAAGCGGGCTGCGCCGACGACCGGAGCTGCCTGGAGGTGTGCTCGGGCATCGCGCTCGACGTCTACATGTCCAACACCGCCCCCGCGTCGCTGCTGGTCGGTCACAGTAGCTCGATCCGGCGGGCGAGCGTGCCCAACGATCGCCTGGAGGTCTCCGACGCATTCGCCGTCGATCCCGGCCCTTCCCGCATCGTGGTGGGACAGATCATCGACGAGCAGGGGCAGCCTCGGCAGCGCGTATTCGTGACATCGTTCGACGCGCGCTCGGTCACCATCTTCGATCCCGCCGCGGGCGCGATCGAGGCGCGCGTCCTCACTGGGCGCGGGCCTACCTCCATCGCCATCGACGCGGCCAACGCCCTCGGCTACGTCGCACACTTCACGGACTCTTACGTGGGAATCATCGACCTCGACCGCCGGCACGCCACGTACGGCACCATCATTCGCGCCCTGGGTCGCGCTACCCCGCCACGGGGTGACGAGTGAGCCTGCGCGCAAGACGGGACCCCCGCGGCGCCGCGGGGCCCCTCCTCGGCTTTGCCCCTGCCCTGTGCGGTGCCGCGACGCTCCTGCTCGGCTGCGGGCAGGAGACGGCCACGGCCACGCTGCGGGCGCTCGATCCCGTGGGCGAGGTCGCGCTCGTCTGCCTCGCGCGCGACGACAACGGGCAGTTCACGCGCGGCCTGCCGCGCTCGGAGTGCCCGGATTACGAGTTCACGTCCACGAGCACCTACAACCGGCGTTTCCATGCGCTCGTCACCCAGCCGCTGAGCGGCGAAGTGGCGCTGGTGGACCTGGGTGGCGACTCCGACCGAGCGGTCATCGACTACGAGCCGACGCAACCCGGTTATAGCTTCATGCCCGTCGGCGCCGAGCCGGGCTCGATCGTGTCGACCCCCGGCAATCTGGCTTCGTTCGTCGGCGTGCGCGAAGCGGGGCGCGAGGGATTGTTCGCGCTGCCGTCGAGCTGCATCGCACCTCGCATCGGCGACGCACCCGTGCGCGATATCCGCACGTGGCCGGCATGTCGTCTACCGGCAGCGCCCGGCGCGATGGTGATGCTCGTCGACCCGACGCTCGACGACGACGACGATCCGGCGACGCCGGCTCGCACGCGCGCGAGCTGTGACGGCACCTACGTCGACACGGCCACGCTCGTCGGCGCGTCGCCGGCGGCGAGCCGCGACGCTTGCCCCGCGGATCTCTCGACGGAGACGGCCTCGCCCGGCCGCCGCAAGCTCGCGGTGATGCTGCCGAGCCTGTCGGAGATGTGGGTGCTCGATGCACAGGAACTGCTCGATCGGGAGCCCGGCAGCTTCGACGCCTGCAACGTCGAGGAGCGCTTCCGCCTGACGGCCACCACCACCGACGCCGCCCAGCAGTTGCCCGCCGATCTGGTGCCGAGCGCGCCGAGTTGCGCCCCCGTCGGGTTGAACCACGGCCCGCCGCGCGACGACTACCGGCCCTGGCCCGTCGACGCGGCGCTAGACGACGAGCAGCGTCTGTACGTCGCCGACAGCGTCGCCCCGGTAATCCATGTTCTGGACGTGAGCGACCCGTGCGCGCTGTCCACCTTGCCCTCGCTCGAGCCGCGCTCCTACCTCGACCCGACCGCCGTGATCACCACGCGGCGAGTCGCCGTGAGCCAGCTCACGCCCCTCGGCAAGCGCTACGTGTACGCCGTCGACAACTCGACGACGACCACCGCCGGCTCGTTGATGATGTTCGACGTGAGCCCGGGCACGACCGATCGCACGCCGATCGTGCGCGAGCGTTCGCCGCTCAACCCCGCCGAGCCTCCCGACCGCGTCGGGCTCGGGCGTGACGTCGCGGACGTCGAGTTCGTGTACCAAGACTTTCCGGAGCCGACCAA
>Ga0247763_1002130_pt1 | contig 10424 bp, 5 predicted proteins | sample UWRJL141409B4_FD_179926 | JGI IMG/M metagenome (GOLD analysis project Ga0247763, IMG submission 179926) | Plant litter microbial communities from Arlington Agricultural Research Station in Wisconsin, United States - UWRJ-L141-409B-4 | ecosystem: Environmental > Terrestrial > Plant litter >...
TAGCAAAAAAAAAAAAAAAAATTGTCTTGGGTCCGTTACTTAGCCCCTACTCCCGCCCAGAACTCACCCACGAAATCCTCAATGTCCTGCCACAGAACCTCAGGCTGCTCCAGCGCAGCAAAGTGTCCACCCTATCCGTATCTGCTATTAATATTCATCCAATCATACCAAACTCTACGAGGAAAGTTGAAAACGTACCTTCTCATGCTTGTTATACCACGCCACCTTCCCAGTCTTGTCAATCCACGCCTTGGGCGGGTTTGATATCTCCTTCCTGAACCACGAATACCCCATCGGTACTCTCACGTCCCGCCACCCACTCGTCAGGTCGCTTAGCAACCCCTTGACGGCGATTCGATGATGATACATGGACGTCGGATAGCAGCGCGAGAACCAGTACAGCGAGACGTTGGTCAGCAGCAACTCGCGATGCTCTGTGTTGGTGCAAGGGTCGAAGACGGCGCTGTCGGTCCAGGAAATCATCTTCTCGCCGATCCAGGCGAGCATGCTGACGGGGTTGCTGCCGATGATGAAGCCTGCCGTCGAGGGGCGTGTCCCGTCCAGCTCGATGAAGGCCGTGCCGCGGGCAAGGAACGACTGCGTTTGTGAGAGGGAGGCGATTTCGTCGGGCGTGTAGACGCCTGCACGTCTGGAGCCATTCCATCGTTTTAGAATCACTGCTCGGTCAAGGAATGATAGGGGAAAAAAAAAAAACCACCCTTACATGTCAGCCTCAATATCTGTATCTTTTGGCGGCGGAATCCCCAGCATGTTCACATGCACAAGCCGACAGGACGCATCCAGCTTAGACACAACCGGCGCGGTGGCGCCGCCAAGGTCGCCTCCCTGGACGACATAGCCGTTGCCGAAGCCGAGGGTATGCATCAGCTTGGCTACGAGGCCGGCATTGTCCACGTGGGTGAAATCGCGATGGAGCGGGGGAGGGGAGGAGAAGCCGTAGCCGATGAAATGCGGGACGACCATGTGGTACGGCAGCTCGGCGGGGGTACGGTGCTGCGAGCGGACGTGCTGTAGGAGAGGCAAGAACTCAACGACGGAGCCCGGCCAGCCGTGGAGTAGCAGGATGGGGATGGCCGAAGGGTTGCTGGAGAAGAGCGCAAGGAAGTGGATTACGTAGGTATCATGGTCGCCATCATCTCCGTTCGCCGTCATGGTAATCTTGAACTGGGGGAATGCATTCAGGGCTGACTCCCATTTGCGCCAGGAGTAATCGGTCTGCCAGTGGGAGACGAGGTCGACGAGCGCATCGCGTGGGATGCCAAAGTAGCCGTTGTTGTGCGAATTCTCAAAGTTCGGGGATGCTATGTGGGAGAGCTGGAGCAGCGTCTTGAGATCCTTGACGTCGGAGTCAGGAACGGAGATGGAAAAAGAGGTGAGGTTTGCGGACGGGTCGACCAGGTGCGGCGGGGTGCTAAAGGGGAGGGACTCGGATGCCATTGTGACCCTCTTGCACTGATGCAAATAAGACTTTCTCCTGGTTTAAAAAAGGTCCGGCGTAGTAGTGTGCTTTTCTCAGACGGACTGTGCTGGGGAAGGACACTTTTACATCTGTTGGCATGTTGGCTGTGTTGAAGCTAAGAGATGTTGATTGCATCACGTCATCTCGCCCGAAGCTCGGCGGAGTGGTCGGAGTCCTGAGCGATGCCGCTCCGCCCGACCACGCGGGCAAGAATAAAGCCAAAATCAGAAGAACACGCCGGAATCTCCGGATAGCAACTTTGGTCGAGGCACAAAAATGGGCCATGCGGCTATGTAAGGTACCTTGCGCTAGGGCCAACTTACCTTACCTCTAGCTCACCCTAGATCAAGACAGCTCAGGGTCATGCATAAACAGGAAAATGCCCTAGGGCAACTTCGGTGTAAAATGTAGTCTTCTCGTCCGGGAAAATACGGTCAAGATCCAAGTAGAATCCTTGCGGCCAGGTCTTGACAACTCAGAGTCCCCCCCCCTCCTCTTTCGCGTTGACAGTTTCCCGGAACAGCTGCTGCTGTAAGAGCAGAGATATCATATGGGTGTAGATGTAGGATGTAGATTTTAATACCAGATTCGAGGCTGCTTTGGCTAGTTTTAAGGAATTATCCCCTTACTGAGGAGCCAGCTGACCCGGGGTAAGCTCGGCCTGGGTCGATTTTAGGGGGGTGAACTGGCTGTTTCCTGCGACGAATCTGGGCATACAAATTTCCTTTTTCGTATCTTGAGCACGTGACGTTGCTCACCCTGGCTTAGGCTCAGCTCAGTCCCTGTTCAGGATTTGCTCAGGCTGGCTCACCTTTTGCTCACCCTAATTACCATTTTCGGCAAGTAACAGTTAAGTAAGCAATACAGCTCAGTAAATTATATTTACCAAGCTCTAAAATCCAGTTATTGTACAGTGCTCTGCACTACAGCTCGTTCTAGTCCTCGAATTGCTTTAGGGTCTTACTAAGCTCTGCCATTGTATGCCTTCTTTACTTCCGCATTAAGCTTCTGTAGCGTAGTCACAGCGAGCGAAGCTCACTGCAACTAACCTACTGGTTACGTGATACAAACCTGATTAGCCATAACCATTAGCAGCTCTTGGGCCTTAGATTCCTTCGAACCGCTTGAGGGTTGATCTTAGAGCGATCCGCTGTAAGGACTCTTCTCTCAGCCCGTTTAGTAATGGTATTTACTAAATTTAATTTGTTTGATTCCAATTCCACGCTGAATCGTAACGTTTTGTCAAGATGTGTTGATGAATTCAGGATTGAAGAGCAGGAGGAGTGTTTGTAGGAGGTGTAAGCGAGAGGCTTGGAGGACAGAAATCTCCAGCGCTCAGGTAAGTAATACGAATACAAGACTGTTAGTTTCAAAAATGGGACACATTTTGGCCATCTTTATAGATGGGACCAGTTCTGGGCTCTCGGCTAGAGTTGAAGTGATTCGGCAGGCTGCGGCCCATCCTGCTTGGAAAACGAAACTATTTATAGGAGTAAAGAGGTTCTTGTTACGACCTGGGGTTCAAGTGAACCAAAACACAGAGTCGTGGGCTGAGTGACGTCGGAGAGACGAAAGGCAGCTCCCTAGAGTCGCAGGTGGTGGAAGATAGAGTGTTGAAGCAAGTCCTCATAGGCGGGGTGTCACTGTGTCAATCGGGTCGTATGCAATGGGGGCACAATTGTAAGAGATCAATTGACAAAGCGAATACTTGCGTGAAGAACCAGAAGGTCCTTCACTCCATCGTGGGTACGATGATGGTTACTATATACAGCGGTTCTGGCGGGTAACTTGTCACTTGCTAAGTTGCTCAGTACTGGGCGCGCCAAGCCTCCTGAGCACTCCGTGTGACGTGCGGCCCGCACCGTGGTGCCGGCACAGTGCTGGCTGCGGGGAAGCGTTGGGCCGTTCCGTCCCAACGTTTCTTGCAGGGTCGTCACAGTTCTTTTACAAGCATAGAGAGTTAGTTCTATGGGCCTGGTTGTGACTAAGAATCTGGATATCTAGAAGATTTAGTGGGCTATAGAATCTCGTGTTCTGGATACAGTTAAATCTGGAAGATTCTGTCACAAGGAAGAGGGTGCGTGGGTGTGGACATGAGAGCTGAACAGGAACCCTGGAGAGCTGAATTGGCAGTGCCAGTTCAGCTGGTGTGGGCTACAATCGCCACACACCTCGCCACCGTTCATATAAAACAGGCTCTCTGGTAGAGCCAGAGAGCACCAGAACAGATCAGAATATAATAGAGTCTCTCCCTCACACAACTGCAATCCAGGGTGCCATGATTCTGACAGATTCAACTACATAGATCAGTGATGGCGGTAGCTACCCCCTGGTCCAGGAGTTAGCGCCAGTTCCTCCACACTACTGCTACTCTATCACACCAGGTTCTGGGCACTGGTAACTATATTCAATACTTAGAAATCGATTTAATAATATTGTCATAGCTTAGATGTTATCTAAACTACAGATCGTATAAAAGGATGCTACAATAACTAAGCATGAGTTATCGGGGACTGAATACGCAATTTGATTGCCAAATTCAATTTACCTGTCGCGGTTGCCTTACAAGTCTAAGTTATATCTTAGGCCACAGATAAATGATGCATTTTTGTTAGTTATAAGATAGTTCAGAAGTTAGATAGATAGAGTTCGGTCATGTAAGGGCGCACCTCTATAAAGCGCCGTCTCACGGTCCCGCCGTTATCACGCACGTTAGTGCTATGTGTTAATAACATAATTTGGCTAACGTCTGGCAACTTCATTGAATTTTAAAGGCTGACGGTATTACGCTTGTCAAGCCTCTCCCTCATATTAGCCACTTCCCTCTCCGACTAAGATACACGGGGGCTCGGCGTACAGAGCCTCAAACTTTGCTCGCAGTCCTTTGGGCATGCCAGACTGCAAGGTACAGAGCTCGTCATGGTCGACGGCCCACACCGAGAAGAGACCTGCCCACTTGCTGACCGTCTCCTCCCTACCAGCCGCTCCCCATCTAGGCTCGGTCCATAGTGCCTTCACATGTTCGTAGTCAGAGGCTTTCGGCTCCCACATGTCGTCTGCAAACGTGCTGCTGTCCGGGAAGGGTTTGGCATCGTTAATCTCATCGGCCCCGCTCGCGAGGACGTCGAACGGGTCGATCACATCGTCGGACAGGACGGAGTCAGGAGACGCGACGAGAAAACCACACATGAGCGGCACCGACGGCTCGCCCTTCGGGTGCAAGAGACTGGACACCTGATTGCCTTGCTCACTCGGGTCGGAATCGCTGGAGTCTGTTTTGGTGGCAAAACACAAGAATCTAGTCAGCTGCATATAGGCACAGAGAGAGAGAGAGAGGAAGACGAAAAAGCAGAATTCGTCCATTTCGTGTGAAACTTACAGACGCCCCAGATGGCCTGAGGAAGCTTCTTGGTCTGGCTCGTAATATTCCACAGCGGTGGCAGCGGTAGCGGTAGGTGTAGCGGTAGCGGTAGCGGTAGCTGTACCGGTAGCTGTAGCGGTAGCTGTAGCGGCAGTGCACTACTGCTGTCGTCGGATGGCGTTGGCTCGATCGTGATATCGATCTTGGAGGACAAGGGCTGATCTTTGCCGAGTTTCATTGGCTTGGCATATATCTGGACGTCGTCGTATGTCACGGGTGTCTGGCCGTTTAGGGTAGCCGTGTGGACGGGGAAGCGGCACGCCAAGAAGAAACAAAAGGGGCCGGACCGGACACGCCACGGGGCTCCATTGTTGGTCGCCGCCGAGAGTCCCTCGGCGTCCTGCAGCATGAGGCCGCGCCGGCACGAAAAGACATGGGCCTGGTTGTCCTGGAGCTCCTCCTCACCATCCTGGAGCTGAAGGGCGACGCGGTAAAACTCTCGCAGCGAGAGTGCCGCGGCTACCGGGGGCGTGTCGGCCAAGCCAAAGTCGATGCGGAAGCCAAAGACCCAAAAGTCAACATAGACGCGGCCCGCTAGCGGCGGTCCGAATAGCGTCAGGCCCGCCACGATCTCGGTATGGATGGCCGACGATGTCACCAGCAGGTCCTGCGTATAGGTGACGCCAACGCAGATGCGAGCCTCCGCGTTGAAGTGGAAGGGCTCATAGTTGATGAGCAGATCTACAAAGGCGTCAAAGTAGGCGTAGAGTGAGCCCTGGGTCAAGGCGGCGTGGAGGCGACCTGCGTGCATGATATATACCTATATATTAGCATTTGGGAAAAGGGTGGGGGGGGGGTGGGTGGACTGGCAGATGCGCGTACCTCCAGCCATGCAGACGGCGGGTGTAATGGCAAAATAGGCCTCTCCCCTGATGCTGATGATATCTGACACATTCCAGCTTATGCCTAGCCTCGGAGGTACGGGATAGTGCGACGGTACCTGGAAAGCTTGATGGTAGCCGCCGAGGGTGAAGACCCAGTCGCCCTCGTACTTGTTCGGCGCGAACCAGTAGGCGAGGGCCGCACCGCCCGTCGGATGGCAGTTGGTATCCAGCAGGAACGATCTCGGCGAGATTTGCGACTCCAGTTTCACCACCCCCTCGACAAAGTCTAGCGACGCGACCATGCCGAGCTCTATCCGCCCAAAGCGGGGCCCCTTGTTGCCCGGCGGGATGTTGGCGGCGCCAAGGCCGCAGATATCCAGCTTAAGTCCGCCGTTCTCCCATTTGGCCATGACCACGGCTGACACGGCGAGCACCTGGAAGGCGTCAACCCTGAGCCCTGCCGCGAGCCAGTCGGCCCCCTTCTCGGGGAAGAACCAGGTGTCCGAGCCGACTAGCGTCTGGAGGGTCGCCATGGGGTCGTCGGGCAGGTCGCCTGTCGAGATGAAGGGGAAGTCTGGCACGTCGGCCGCCGAGGGGAAGTTGAGATTGGTGTTGTACCCGAAGCCGCCCGTGAGGCCAGAGATCTCGCCAAACTCGAGCTCGACCAGCGGGCCGTCCAGCTTGGCGAAGACGAAAACGGACGGGAATGTGCCGCCCTCTTGGCTGTCGTCATGGATCTGGCCGTAGAAGCCCGCCGCCTCGATCGTGTAGGGCGTGATGGCGACGAGAAGCCCACCCCGGTACGTATCGCCTGACTTGCGGAAGAGGCCCGCAATCTCGACGGGTGGCCGCTGGAATGAGACGGCGAGCCCCTCCAGCGACAGCTCCACACTCTCCGGCAGTGTGTCCAAGGTCAAGCCCCGGAGATCCAGACCGACGCCGGCGCCGAGCAGCGCCAATCCCACGGGGCCGAGCCCAATCGCCGCATCGACGAGCAGCGTGGCGACACCGTTGGCGTACCTGAAGCCAATGTTGCTGATAGACAGGGCACCAAACGACTTGCGATAGGGCGCCATAACAGAGTCCGAGCTTTCACTATCTCCTCCGTCCTTCTCCGAGCTTTTCAGCTCCATGAGAGGAAGAAGAGGAGGAGGAGGAGGTAGGAGGCTACGCGACCCAAGACCACCCGGGCCACGACTGCCTCGAACAGGGGGGCCGCTGCCTCCGCCCAGGTAGATAAGGCTTGGGCCAAGATGCCCCTGGCTAAGATCCTCTCTAACAAGATCACTTTGGCCACCTCCGCTTGGTGATGACTGAGGAGTCGGCGGCGGCTTAGTCTTGGATGCGTTGAAGACGTAGTCGATAACCACCATCCTCTCGCCCGTGTCCGTCTTGGTGACGAGCACAAAGTGGGACCCCGAGGCGAGGACGATGTCGTCTGGATTCATTTCGCCCGAATTATTCGCCTTCTTCGTTTCCTTGAAGGGCAGGCCGTCCCCTCCTCTGGCGAGAGCCGCATTGATGTGTTGCACCTCTTGTCGGGTGAGCCCCTGGGAAGGAGAAGGATCGTCGACCCATAGGTAGTACATCTCTCCGAGCATGTCGGCAATATCCCCGAGCATGGGGACTACAATAGACGGAAACTTGGCTACAGAGGCCTTGAGGACGCGCTTGGAGCTCGAGGCGTCCTTCTCACGACACTGGGCGAACGAGAGCTCGAACGCCCCGAAGACGCACGTTAGCGCAAGGATGAGCATGCTCCCCGCCGCCTTGTCCTTCTCTAGGGATAGAGTGATGGCGGGTGCCGCTATGGCCATGTTGGCCACGAAATCGGGAAGATCCGCGCCCGGTAAGACTCCCTCGATAATCTCCCCGACTGAGGTGGCTGGCTGGTCGTCCTGGCTTGTGAGGGTGGCGACAAAAGTCCAGTCGCCGTCCTCATAGCAGAAGTTGAGATCAAGCGCGAGCGGACCGAGGAAGAGACTGCCGCAGACGTCGAACCGGCTCGGCAGCGCCGTCTCTGACGCGTAGTAGTAGTCCAGCTGCAGGCTCTGGAGCCGGACATCGTCAAGAAGCAGCGAGACCGTATCTCTCGAGTCCTTATCGAACAGGGAGTACAGAAGCCCCGCCGAGAGGTCCGAGATGCACGCAGAGAGAGTCCAGCTGGAGACGCCTCCTGCAGACTCGTACCGCAGGCTGCCCGTCATCGACGCCGGTTGCTGGACCTTGGTTGACACGCCAGGCGACAGGACTACCGTAACGCCTAGTTCGACAGACGTCACGGGATTGTTGCCGCTCCAGTCATACGTAGCATCAAGGTGAAGAGAGTTGATGGTAAGAGCGGGTACGTCGCCATCGGGCATGTCCCCGCAGACAAGCTCCCCGGCGAAGGATATGCCGCTGTCGGATATCGTCATGAGCGCTAGGCCGACCTCTGTCGGGAGCCCGACTGGTGGGTTCTTTATATTCTGCGCGTCGCTCGTGGTCGGGAATAAGCTCATGAGATCCAGGCGACGAGCGGCGCCCGAGGTCAACGGGACAAAGTCGTGGTAATCCTCCCAGTCCGGGAGGAGCTTGCGGTACGCCAAGAGGGCACCGTCGGGGGGTGCTACACCAACGATGTAATCCTTCTGGTTAGCGTATTGCAGAGAAAAGAGAAAAAAAAAAGAAAAGAAAAAGAAAAAGAAGGGGGCGGGCCATGAATTCGTCTACTTACGGCACCACAGCGACCCCGTGAGCGTCCCGAAAACCTCTCCGCTCCCTACACTACGCGTGTACGTGAGCAGAAAGACGACGGTTTGGCCGGACGAGCTGGTTTGTCCAAAGTCAAGGCTGACTTCTACGTCCAGACTAAACCTCTCCAGCTGCGGTGGTGAGCCGTCACCGTCGACACCCAGCAGCAGGCTGATACGACGGATCAGCACCTTGCAGTTGGCAAGCTCCTTTTTATCGAACCAGTCGGTCATTTTCGTATCTTCTACCGTGGTGATCTTCACAAGCCACCCAAGTACGTCCTCAAGCGTAAACCCTCCCCCCGACAGCAGGATAATCTCGATGTAGGCAGCGTGAAATTCTACCATGGCGTCGATGTCGACGCACGTCTGGCCGATCTTAAGAGAGCATGTGACGGTGAAGACCACTTCGCACTCCGCTACGACATATGTGCCATCGGCAGCTTGGCGGTGGCTGGAGTTCATGCGGTAGATGGTGCCGCCCTTGCCGACGGTGAGGCCGTCGATGCCCGAGAAAAGGTTGTTGACAGCTGTGCAGTCATCGATGTTGAACGCCAGCCGCACCGTCGTTTGGTATTGAAGCCATGGTAAGACCCACACCCCCCCACGCTGCGACGTGTCGAGTGTGAGCGTCGTCTTCTGAGCAAATTCGAGCTGGGCCAGCTCATCGTAGCCCGCCATCATTAAGAGCTCCGCGGCTGTGGCCCCAAAGGTGCCTAAGGTGCTAGCGGTGTCGGAGGTGCTAGCGGTGTCGGAGGTGCTAGCGGTGTCGGAGGTGCTAGCGGTGTCGGAGGTGCTAGCGGTATCAGAGGTGCTAGCGGTGTCGGAGACGCTAGCAAGCGCGAGCACCAGCATGTTGGCCCCATCTACGATGCCGGGGGCCTTGACCTCGCTTGTGACCGTGTCTGAATCCACACCATAGACAGTGGCGAGCCCGCCCGGCTCCGTGGAGAAAGTCAGCGTGACGCTCTGGCCGTCAGCCGAACAGCGGAAGTCGAAGCTGAGGGTCATGACTGTGACCTTGCCGTCAGAGTCGCCATACACCGACACGGCCGCCGAGTCGTCGAGACAGCTCCGCAGCCACCCCAGCCACTCGTCAGACCCGAGCAACTTCGCTGGCGCATCTGCGTTGGGCTTGTCGCTCAGGACGAGCTGGCCGTAATGGAGCGCGTCGATAAAGTCGTTGAGCGCGGCCGTCCCGTCCTGGAACGCCGAAGGGTCGTCCGGGCTGACGCTGTATATAATGTGGGCGCTGTCACTGCTGCTGCTGCTGCTACTGCTGGCGCTGCTGGCTCGGGTACTGCCATCTCCCGAGCTAGGCTGGCTATTGCCCTCCGCTTGCTCTACAGGGCTGTCATCCCGGCCCCTTGAAACCCTTGCCCGCGGACGCATCCCCCTCGTCCCTGCCGAGTTCCCATGTAATTCTTGTTGCCCCGATGCCTCGGGACCTTTTTCTTGGCGAATACCACGCTTTTCTCCTCCTGCGTCAGGTGTTTCGGCGCCGCCGCCGCCGCCCTCTCGACCTGCCGAGCCCGACGACCCGCTTGAGCCAGGCTGGTTCTGGTCCACAACCATAGGATATGTCTGCAACCTTGGCTTTTTGGTTGAAACATCGGACGAGGTGGTGGCCCGCTGCACCGCCTTCCCTCCGGGCGGATTAGTTGGGAAGCATCTCTTGCGGGGGCGGGATTTCGACTCGGGCCCTCTGCCTAAGGCAATGACGCGGTCGCCATCGCGGTTGTCGTCGTTGACTGAGAATACTTTTATATATCGAACCTCCCAAGCGCAGCGCCCAGCCCTGGCGTTGGCGCCAATGAAGCCGCCTCCTGGTGGCGCTTGTGGCTTGCCACAGAGACCAAGGGACGTATCGGTGAGTTGTCCCAAACGATCTGCGACGGCGCCTGCAATCCATTGCCACCTAGCGCTTTTATCCAGGTCTTTACCCAAACAAAACTCCCTGTAGACCT
>Ga0247763_1002131_pt1 | contig 10419 bp, 8 predicted proteins | sample UWRJL141409B4_FD_179926 | JGI IMG/M metagenome (GOLD analysis project Ga0247763, IMG submission 179926) | Plant litter microbial communities from Arlington Agricultural Research Station in Wisconsin, United States - UWRJ-L141-409B-4 | ecosystem: Environmental > Terrestrial > Plant litter >...
CCTTGCCTGAATGACCCGCCCTCTCTCCCTAGCTCCCACTCAACTCACCAACAAACAAACAAGACCACCGAAGCTGCACTGCAACATTGATGATCATTCATCACCACCGCCACCATGGCTAATGAAACTGAAACGCCCCCTTCCGTGGGTGACAAAGGTATGTGTGTGCACTCTCACATCCTCATGTATATCCTATCCAATCCAATCATACCTCCGCTCCGCTCAGCGAGTATCTAACACATATTGATTTGATCAAAAAAAAAGTATCATGGAACTGGGGCGCCGGCCACCCCGCTGGCACCGTCGCCGCCACCTCGACCGATAAGCCCATCAGCATCACCACGGCCAAGGGGAACGCCGTCACACGCGGGGCTTCTCCTTCGAACCCAGCTGTACGCATCGAGCGGGACGGGGGAAATCCCGTGGTGAAACGGGCGTCGGAATTGACTGTGGATGCTAAGGGTTCTTCTTCTGGCTCTTCTGGCTCGACTTCGAAGAAGGAAGGGAAGGAAGGAAAGAAAAAGGGAAATGAAAAGGACACGAGCTCAGCCGATGGTGATAAAGCAGCGCCGGCAGTCAAGGACGATGCCCAACACAATGCCGATGCAGATGCAGAAGCCGAGGTGACGGAGGAGGATGATTCCTCCAAAGAAAAGGGCGACAAAAAGAATGGAAAACCCGAAGACCAGGAGACAGCATCAGCATCGGCAGCAAAGACAGCAGCAAAAGACAAGGCGGCAGCGACGGTGGCCGGTCAAGACAAGCCGCCGAAGAAAGGGGAGGAAGATAAGAAGAAGGAGGAGGAGGAGGGAAAAGGGACAGCAGCAGTAGCCAAAGAAGAGACCAAGGACAAGGAAGAAGAGAAGGGCAAAGCCAAATCCGAGACCGGGACGCCCAGTAAAGAATCACCACACGAGATCAACTCCGAAGGCAAGGAGATTAGAAAAGACCAAGCCGATACTTTAGCGACAGAGGAAAAGACCGACAAGCAAACTGACAAGCCAGTGGAAAAGGATGAGAAAAAAGTAGACGAGGCAGACGTCGACGCCGAAGGAGAAGTAGTAGCCGAACCCGATGAGATGACCGGAGTACAAGCCTCGGTCGAGGGAAATGGGAAGGAGGACGGAACAGAGAGCGCCGAGGCAATGTCCCAGAGCAGGAAGAGAAAAGCTGCGTCAATCAGCGAACACAAAGTCAAGGAGACACTACAAGAGGATGGCCATCCGGGGAAGAGGGTTAAACACCAAAGCATCGGTTGATGTTGTGCATTTTGGAACCTGGGGTTAGAGTTGTGGCGTTTGGAGCCGGAGATTGGGTTATCCATCATTTGATCATCATTCGGCTGTGCGCCACTTTAATTAGATTCTTGGAAAAGACGTCATTCCTTTCCTACTCATCGCCCACTCATTAGTCCGGCTCCTTCTCTTGCTTCGTCCTCCGATTCCTCCTCTTCGGACCCGTCTTCTGATTCATCCTCGTCTTCCTCTTCCTCATCTTCGGACCCACTCTCATCTTCCTCTTCCTCTTCTTCTTCCTCCTCGCTATCTTCGTCGGCCTCATCTTCAGCCAGCCAGTCATTCAGTGTTTTCGCCCCTACACCCTCTGCCATCGGTTCTTTCTTGACGTCTCTTGCCCTCGCTGCAGCATCCAGAACTTCTGCTGCAGGGATCACACCACTACTTGACCTAGCTGGGGCGTCGGTCTCTCTTAGCTTTGGATCGGGCTCCCTTCCTGGCTGCACCCAATTTGGCAAGTCTTCGTAGCCTCTAAGCCCATGTATGGCCCCGCCACCGGCCAGGACGAGCGCAGCAGACCCAAGCGTATACCCCTTTCTGGTCTCGGATGGGCTCGGTGCCTGTGGAGCCGGCTTGGGTGCAAGAAGCATGAGTGTTGCGAGCTGCGGAACATCCAATAACGACTTGTAGAGTCTCGCCCGGTCACGGAGATCGTACGAGGTATCGTAACGGACCAGCAGCAGCACGTAATTCCAAAGCTTGGCAATGGGATGGTCGTCATCCTCAAAAGGCTGTGACAGCGCTCCCCCCTCCTCGTTTGAGTTGCCCTGAGATGCTTCAAGTCGGCGGTTGACATGGTGAAGATAAACCTTGGCTCCTAGCAGGAGTATTTGGCGTCTGGCAAGCTCTGATTCCGAGGCAAAATCCTTTAGCAAGATGCGGAACACATCGGCTGCGATATTATCCTCGCCGTTCAACCCCGAGAACTCGCCCACCAACCATACAATCGTTGCTCGTGCCTGAGGGTCCGTCGCCGAGTCAAGATTTTTAGCCAAGCGGGTAACAGTTGACACATGTGCCATTGGGTCCTGTTGGATGAGATGCCGGATGACAGTTAAGCTTTCGGCAGCAAGCGTGCCGTCAATGCTTGTAATCTGACTAAGAAGAAGCCGTAAACACCGCGGGGCAGCAGCTGCATCAGTCTGCGCGCAGCGGCCAATAGCTCGGACGGCTTCCCGGACGAGAGTCTTGTCAGACCCTCGGCTGAAGTGCTCCAACTCGTTGAGGATGAGACTCTTCACATGTGACGGCGCATGAGGGAAGATTAAGGTGAGAATCTCCAGTTTCAGCTCCCAAATGGGCTGCGTGTCTGTCCCACGAACCAGAAAGTGGGTGGCATACCTCACAAATTCGGCAGGGTTGCTGAGACATATGGACACAATGTTGAAGAGGGCAATTTGCTGAACGTCCTGCGCGCCGCGGAGAAGCGCCACGAGCGGGCCGATAGCCATTTGGACATGTGCTGGTGTCCCGATTGCGGAATAGCATCTCGTGACTGCTACCACAACCGCCGAGTTGCGCGACTGCAGCAGGGGCTTGATGCTGCTCAGCAACAACTCCAGGTCCGGATCGAGGACCACCACTTGCTCGCCCTCGGAGCTCGCCTCTCCACCTTCACCGTAAAAGTCTTGAAGATCAACAGCCTTCCCCTTATTCTTGACGGTCTTGGTCCTTCGTGGAAAGCACTTCCGCGCATAGACGGTCATGAGACGAAGAGTTGAAAGCTGGCTCCACTCGTCCATGTCCACGACCATCTTGATGAGGCTTCTGTAGTGTTTGTGTATTAGATCTAGCCTCTCCGGACAGATTTCCAAGAATGCCGTGACGGCAGCTCCGGCAACGAAATACTGTTTATCGCCTAGTAATGTCGATAGGTATTCCAGCAGCTGCGGAAGCTGGGAGGGGTCGAGGCGGTAGCACTTGGGAATGGCAAGGGCGGCGGCGCGTCGAACGTAGGAACTCATATCACCGGCTCCCTTCTTGATGGCTAACGATACAATCTGGCTAATGACAGGCACACGTATTCCCGACATGGTTCGAAGCGCCAAGGCGCGAACCTGGGGATTTGTATCGGACAGGGACTTTTGGATGGTATTGATGGAGAGAAGGGCGAGATCGGGTTCTTGTTCGGCATGGTGAATGAGATAGATGTAGACAAGCTTCTTGATCTCGATATTCGGGGATGCAACGTTCTTGACGACCGAGGAAAATAGGGGCAATGTTTTTTGCGAGCGGTACGCCATCTGGGGGTGATCGTCAGTTTGTGTCGTCACTCTGGATTTCGAGCCCGACACACCATGATAACGCGCCGCAGACCGTCAAGCACCTCCCGCTCATTTCTGCTATCGAGTAGCTTCTTGACCTGGGATCGATCGAGGGTCTTGGCGGTGCCGCGCACCCCCCGAGTGGCTGAAGCAGCTTCGAGTGTGAGCTCTCGAGCTGAGCAGAACTTTAGATTAGCTTAGGCTGGGAAGCTGTGACGGGTTGGCGACAAACCGCTCTCGAGTAAAGTCGATATCCTCGCTATTGACTCCATGGCGCACGGCTGTGTTTTGGGCCTCCACAGAGCTTGAACGCTGCCCCGCGATGGTTTCACGGCGAGGTTCGAAGGAGTGACGTGCTGAACCACTCAGCTCCTCGCCGCCCGCTTGGTGGGCTTGGTGGGGTTGGTCGCAGCGGAGTGCCCACAGCCTGAGTCCTGGCCCAGCACCCTAGCTAAAAGCGGGGCCACAGCCAGTGCGCTCACATGCGGATCGGTCCGCTGTGTCATGATGGGTGATGCATGGTATCAAGGACGATCCTGTCTTATATTTGTGCTTCCTCCTTTCCATGGAACATGCTAATTGTCAACACCGCATATACGCCGGCACTTGCAACATGGACACAACCTGATCTTGGCATGTGACTTCGGGATCATCTCGGAGATCGGCCATGCCCTCGCAGACGCAGTCCCCATCACAACCCCTCTTCCTGTCGCCCGCCCTTCCCACGGAGCTGCTGTGGCATATCATCCACCATTGCAGCCATCCCACCACCCTCCTAGTCTGTTCCACCCGCGCCGAGTTCCTCTCATCTGTCGCCCAACATATCCGGAGCCAGCGTCAGCAGCAGCAGCAGCAACCCACTGCTCCGCCAGCCAAAGACGATACTACTACCAATCAAGTATTTGAAGGTCCTATCGAAGCAAGGGGGGATGAACCACCACCACCACCACCACCACCACCACCACTACCAGAACCACCAGAAGACGATGATGCTTCATCTAGAACGGCATTACTCCTCGCGGCCCCTCTCTACCAGGTAGCAGTGGCACGACACATTCGCGTGGCATTCATTCCCACTGTGTCGCACCTGCGGGCCTTCCTCTCGGTATTCTCGGTCAGCGACACTAAGGTCTCGGCACCGCCAACAGGCGCCACCACAGCGTCGTCACCTCGTGCGCCACCACCACTACCTCTGCTGTTAGTCTACGGCTTTCTTGGCCTCCACCGGGACACGAGCGAGTGGAGCGTGCAGGGCATCAGTAACACGGCTGCGGTGCTCGTCGAGACGGCCACGCGCGTGGAGTTTCAAGCTGTGCTAGTCGAGGAGAGGACCGAAGGTCTCGGGACCGATGAACTGCTGGCCGAGAGGATGCCGTTGTTGAGCGGCACGGCGAGGAGGATCGGGCCGGACTTTGAGAGCGGAGGGTGGATGGGCAGGACGGTGGATGCGCGCCGCGTCTTGCAAAGATGGTTCCGCTTCCAACCAGGGGAGTGGGATCGTAATCGGACAGAACATACGCTGTAAGATTTCATGACATGTCATTAACCCATCCTTAGCGTCCCATCATTCGTCATACTTATCCAAGGACCTATCCATACAACCTGCCTCATTTATACTCCGCAAGCAACCAAACGCCAACCCAGCCTAGCCCGTGCCCATGGTATTCTTATCCCCGCCAAAACCGGAACCCAAATTGACAACATTACAACATGAACAAGCTTTACAAGGGGGGCCGCTATATGGCCTGCTCCATCTCGGTGATGTAAAGCTTGATATGTGACTCCATCTTGAGATACTCGTCGTATGCTGCATGTACCTCGTTCTCAATGTTCTCCTTGAGGTCCAGCATCTATCCGCCGTTAGCAGCTGCTTCACTCCACATCTCGTATGGAACCTGGAAATAGCACAAACCTTCTTCTCCGTCTGCTCGATTCGAACTCTCCTCCTCTCGATATCCTTGCCCTTCTCGGACCGCTCCTCCGTCAACTTCTTGTGCACGGCCCTGAGCTCTTCCATTGACTCCTTGGCCCGCTGTGCTTTCTCCTGGCTCTGGGCGCGTAGCGTCTCGGTCCTCTCCTGCCACTTTGCTAGTTGCCGCTGCAACAGAGCTTCCGTTCGCTCCACTTCGCGAACATTGGCGCCGCGTTCCGTAAGCGCGTCGCGCTGTTTTGCGTTTTTTGCGTTTTCCTCCTCTTCCTTGGCCAGCTCTGTCGATATTTCTTCGAGCAGTTTGATGCACGATGCCACGTCGGTGGACACGACAGCGAAAGAGTCGTTAGATGTCTGCAGCGCGCGGGAGCGGCGGTCGAGGGAGTCAATGTGGGATTTGTTGGCATTGAGCGTGTTGGTCAACTCCGTCAGGCTCGCCTGCAGGACCGAGGGGCTCTGCATCACGTAGGGTCGCAGCTTCGCGCTCTCTTGCTTTAGTGTCAGTTTAGTGGCCGTCTTGTCCTCGAGTTCGGCTGCAAGCTCGTTCTTGCGCGTCTTGGACTCCTCGAGACGCGCAGCCACCTTCTCCTGGTTGCGCCGGAGCTCGAGCAGGCGCTTCTTGAGCTCCTCGTTGCGCTTCGTCTTCTCAGCCACGCGCGCCTCCATCTCGCGTCGCCGGTCATGCATATCGTCGAGCTGGGCCTCCATGTTTTGATTCTCCATGTACAGTTGCTCGATGCGCTGCTTGGTGTTGTCGGCGCGGTTGCAGTGGTCACTGATGACACTCATTTGGCTCTCGCGGAAGCGCACAAAGTTGATAATGTACGAGAAGATCTTGACGAGCCGGTCGTGTGTCGGCTTGTACAGGTCCATGAAGTTGAAGTCATTGACGCCGCAATTGTACATGAGCTGCTGCAGCGAGCTGAAGAAACCCATCAAGTTGCGCGTGTCGGCCGGCATCAACTGGTCACCCAGGTCGCTACACACATCTTCGGCAGCGGCGCGCATGGCTGGCTCGACGGTTGCGCGTGTTTTGTCCATGAGCAGCTCGCCGAACCACTCGAAGATCATTTGCACCTGGATCGGATTCGGCTTTTGGAGGTCTGCTGCCGTAAAGGGAATGCCCAGCTCGTTGATGCAACCGACGATCTCGCGGTCGGGGAGTCGCATGTTGGCGTAGGCTGCTTCCTCTTCTTTTTTGCGCTGTCGCGACTGCTGCGACTGCGCCGGCGGTAGTATTGACATCCGTGGGTTGTAAGCCATTGTGCCGGAATGTGAAGTGTTTCTAGATTTAACTCTGTGTCGTTCGCTCGGCGTCGGCGTCGGCGTCGCGTCAAATGGGGTTGTGCTCGAATTTGGCTTGTGACGTGGTGGATTGAAGATTTTTGGTTTGGCGCCGTGTTGATCCGCAATTGATACAATCGCGGGGTGGTCGTTGCTGCGGAAACCTGGCCCGCCTTTGGGCCTCGCTCCACCAGCAGTTGTCTTGAAGGCCCAAAAATCCAAAGACGCAATATTTTCCTACTTCTTTTTCTTTACAATTGATTTTCTCCTTAATCTAGCCCCTCAAAGTTGATGGGAACAGTTGTTTGCCCCGCATCCGATCAGATCTCCACCAGCGTCATTCTCGGGGTTAGGGTTCACCTCGGGGCAGTTTCAGTGTGCATCTTTCCACCTCGCCGCGATACGGCGCATACACTTCGATGCGATAGTTTGGTGTCATCGGCTGGGCATCTCGCGGTTTACGCTGTATTTGGGGTGTCTCAGATGACACGGTTACTTCCAATGACTCGGATTCATCAACGCAGTGCTACCAAACGGCCATTTCGGATTGTCGAGCGTTGAGACATCAAATCATCTCCATCTCAATTTCAGTTGCCAAAAACTCAATATGGCACGCCTCTGCCCATGATCTGTCAATGGCCAACAGCAGGAGCATTCATCCACTCCGACGGCGAAGCTTGTGTTTCTGCGAGACCACTATAAATAACCGCGCGATCGTAATCGAACAGCGGATAGAAGCGAACGATGGCCGAGTCGGTAGGGGCGGATGTGAAGCTGGATATTAAATTCCCGTCCGGGAACCGGCTTTGGGTAAAGGGGAGTCTAGGGCTAAAAGAAGGCATCATGCTAGATGACCTCCACCGTTTGACGTCTCTCGACGTTCACTCATCAGACAAACGGGGGACTGGTCATGTACTTTCACTGGCACCGATCTCCGGCCGGACCTGGGATCTCTGCTGTTCATGGACCACGGCCAAGCCAGCGAGATAAATCCGCAAGCCGGGTTTGCGAAGACGCTCAACTCACCTTGGCCAAAAGGGTTGGGTTTCGGGGGAGCGCCGTTTCTCGGATTCTCGCTTGCATCCAAACGTAATCCAGGTCCAATTCTTGTCACACATAGATTGCTTACGACCTGTGCCCCTGACAAGAAAGACCCTGAATTGGAACATCCCGATGACGAGTTTTATCAGAATGCCCAGCGGTCCTGAGTTTTCTTGCATTCTTGGTCAGGTGTTGGCTCCTAAACGATTGCGGCCCCGTTATTCAACCTGAACAGGCTCGACTGGCTCGACGGGTACATTTGGATGATGTCGTTGACATGGAGGGGATCTGCGCGAACAGAACCTCACCCACGCGAACGCCATTTCGCAACGAATGCTCCGTACCAAAGAAACCCGATCCAACGTCAGAAAGGCTGAAATTGCCCCCCAGCTGGATATGCCGGACGGCAGAGAGCTTCATTAGCACTCATGCTAAGACTGGGTCTGGGCGGGATCGCTGGTTGGCAGGTACCGTCTGATGGCGCTCCCCGCGGAATCGGGAGAAGAGTCATGAAACAGTCCACGACTCGCTCACTGCCAGCGAAAAAGGCATCTCGTTGTTTGAGTGGTTGCTGTTCGATGCTCGTGAATGGTCTGGTCGTGCAAAAAGCTGGTCCTGACGCTACGATTGGTCCCTGCAATCAGCTCACAATCTGCTGGGCTGGACGAAAACTCCCGATTGCACCAAGTGAAATCTCGGCCCCCGGCCCCCGGCCTCTTCAAGAGACAAGATTCGGCGAGATCCAGGACCAATTGGTTGGGCTGCATTCTCGGCTTCCCCCATGTAAGACGAGCTTTCAATGAGATCCCCGGATTTCGTTAGCAGTAGGGAGTGGTTTGCAATTTTTGCACCACGCTTGCTTGTTGCTCGAGGAGTCGAGCTCCGTCCACGATTCCATTTGAGTTCTGCTCTTCCTGGGGTTGGCGGCTGCCCCACGCGCCATCGTTTGGCCTCAACAAAACTATTGCGCGAGATTGGCTGGAGATACCGCTACACACGTGTCAGGCTGAGAGGCACTGTTCGGCTCACACAAGCGACCTTGCAGAGCCATTCAAACGGTCGCTGATCATGCTGCGGTTGAGAGGCCAGCTCAGCGCGGGAAAACTGCAGCCACGGACAGGGATACGGGTGGTCTTCCGCACCTGGGGAGTGGCAAGGGTGTGTGGCCAATGACATAATCGATACCTGGCGGTGCACGACGGGACGTTGTGCCAAAGTCCAGAGTACAGACCCCAACGTTCACCTCAAGTTATCGATGTGATGGCCGAAGCGCCTCAAATTGCTCGCACCCCGCAGCTTGCACCTCGCCAAGCCAGGCACAAAGCGTCGTCCCTCTAGGAGAGGGAGCAGTCGATGTTGGGCCCTGGCCGATACGAGCGGGCACCGCGATGCATGCTCCGCATGTGTGCTGTTGGCTAAAGTAGCTCCCCAGCCACACCACCACCCGCCCCGCCAATCCCCCCTTGAGAATGATGCAACATGCTCCTGAGTTGGACAGAACGTGCGATTCTGCCAACCCGATGGGGCAACTCATGCGCTGCGCCGCTGCGAATTTTTCTGTCTCGGGCTCGACATTCCTAGATTGAGACGGAGGAACCACGGTTCTCGTCGCGCGGCCTTCAAGGCCTCAGGGCTAGATACCCCTGGTCAACGTTTTTCTGGAGGGGCAAGCGCCAAGTCTGACGCACACAGGAGCTACCTTACCCTTGAACGACGATAAACGACGAACATGCATCAATCGATAGTGCCCGCTACTTTATCGCCCAGTTGACGTCGGTCGATGTGCATCCTTGCTGGTTGCTGCTGGAAATGCAGTTCTGGCAGTCCGAGCAAACTGTGTCACTTTGCAAGTTCAAAAGCCCGGCGCCTGAAAATTGCTAGCTCAAGACCTTGAGCTAGAGGGATCGACCCAAAGCCGCCCGAAGTAGAGGGCCACGTGTGGGCATGTTAGGATCCTCGTTTAGGGTGTGAAAGACGAGTAGGGCAAAGCTCCAAGTTTATGCCGAGCTGTGTGGCTGTATGAACATACAAAGCTATTTGGGAGTGTGCACTATCATCATCTAGGGCACAGCTAGGTTAAAAGTCCCAATGCTAACAAACTTCCTAAGAATTGGGCTGCCCGAATAGGTACCTAGTACGAAGTAGTATGGAGCAAACGAGGGTGTCCCGGTTGCGGGAAACAGCATGTGAACCACGCCATACGGTGGCTTTGGTTCATGGTGAGATGCATGGATAGCCCGAATTATTATATTCATTTAATTCTCGTCCTGTGAGATCTCACGTTGGGGGTACCGTAATTCGGCGAGCTTGGTGTCGACGGCCCAGAGCCTACCAAAAACCCATTCCCAACACTCCTTGGCCATTGCAAATTTACCCAGCGGTGTCAAATGGGCAGTCATCCCGCAGCCTGCCAAATGTGCAGACACTAGTTACAGAGCACGGAGTAAAAAATTAAATAAAATAAAAAAAACTTGGTTTGCAGACGGGGGCAAATGATCTTCACAATCGTGACGAAAGGGGAGGGGGCAAGGTGGGATGAACAGACGACAGTTGATGCTGAAGAGCGGAGAGCGGGGGGAGGTGATGGCGTGGATAGCCCAGCCAG
>Ga0247763_1002132_pt1 | contig 10414 bp, 9 predicted proteins | sample UWRJL141409B4_FD_179926 | JGI IMG/M metagenome (GOLD analysis project Ga0247763, IMG submission 179926) | Plant litter microbial communities from Arlington Agricultural Research Station in Wisconsin, United States - UWRJ-L141-409B-4 | ecosystem: Environmental > Terrestrial > Plant litter >...
TTAAAAAAAAAAAAAAGGAATGAAAGCGAAGAACTCACAGTCCGAGTACGCACCACCGTCGTCATGTTCCTCGAAACCTGCTTCCTGACCTCTCCGCGTTCTGTAAACTCCGTCCACTGACAGACGCCTCTCTCGTCGACAATGATATCGCGCGCGATTTCGGGTTTGGGAATTCCCGTGAGGTCGGTCGCCCGCTCGACGGCGTACTTGATTCTCCTAGCATCGTTCCGTCCGTAATTCTTGGTCGTGGCCGTGACCGCGGCCAGATATACCTGTAGTTTAAAACCTTTCTTGTTGATGCGGCGCCGGTGTTTGGTCATGCGCGCCATGGTGGCTTTGGCCCGGTCGCGAGCAGTAAGCATGCTCATGTCGAGACGGCCGCCGGCCGTGTCATATCGGTCTGCGCCATCTTGGAGAACATACACAACAGGAAAATTCTCGAGGGTTCCGTTTTGGATGCGCGAAGCCCAAGCGGTGACGGCGTCGTGAAATTCCACCTCGGCGCTGGCGGAGGCCTTTAGAAACTTTCTGAGAATACTGCTGTCGGCGTGGATATTGTTCTGCTCTTGCTTTGGGAGGTAAATGTCGTATGACAAAGCAATGCGGAATCCCTCTTGAATAGGGAGGACGTCGTACATGCAGTGAGCATGGCTAGCAATGAGGTAGTGGTTTGCGTTGGCATGCTCAGGCTGGAAGAGGACGTCCCGGGTACCGCAACCAATGGCAATATCACCGCCAGTGTAGTCCTTGTTGAGAATGACGAGAAGGGTGCCAACGCGGGTGGGATCGTCAATCTTGCTCGAGTAGCTTCGGAAAAGGGAGTTCTTGTCCCATATGACAAGTCCGTGAAGCTCCACCGACATCTTCTTGCGCTCGTTGCGGAACCCGAGGAACCCGGTGGCATGGTCGGAAAGGTCAACGAGATAGTCCCCCCACTCGTCGTCGTTCCTAATCTTAATATCCTTTTCGAGGACGGTCCAGGTCGGCGATTTCGGGTGGCAGTTGGTCCAAGCCGCGCCCCAGTCCTTGGTGCGCAACTTCTTGGCCGCCTTGCGAATTCCGCAGGCCTGGTCGGGGGTGATGGGAAATTCCAGCTTGCCAAAATTCTTAATGTTGATCTCGGGTAGGATTTTGAGAGTCAACTCGGTGCCAACCGCAATCTCACCCGTAGGCGCACCCATCAGAGTATACAAGACTGAGCCAGGCGAACCATCAGGCCGGTTCGACTTTCCGCTAGGGACAAGGGGCTCGTCGTCGGAGTCGAAGCCACTCGATTCTCTAATCCCGCTGGCGTCACTGTCGGTGCCATCGTCGCTGTAATACTGCATGTACTTGATCTCCTCAACGCGACGACGCTTCATGTTACCGGCTAGGCCAGCAGCAGCAGCAGCAGAAGCAGACTTGCTACCATGGGTGACGGGAATCTTCTCGTTATCGTCCTCGTCGTCAGAGATCACGACGTAGCGAGCCCTGCGGAAGCCGTGCCTCATGGGTGTGCCAATTGCACGTCTCGTTCTAGCCATAGGTTGATTGTCAGATCGGAAGCCGCAAAGAGGGAAAGGGAAATAAATGGCTGGCCGGGTGACCGCGTAACTTGCGAATTTGCGGGGGGTCTGCTCTGGTTTGGTGTGTAGGAGGAGGAGGTTGGAGATCTCTTGCCCGATATTTTGCAAATGAAAAAAAAAAGGACTTACTGGGTAATTTCAGACATTGGAATGCCAGACATTACAAGTACCTATCTTTGCAGAAAACGCCGAGAGAAACCGCTCAGTCGGCGAGGTCAAGCGGGCTGCTGAATCGACGGGAAGCACAGGTCGGCGGCGATGGGAAAAATTTGTGGAGATCGTGAGCACTGGGTTGGCAAGTATGGTTGGGTTCATCATGTCTGGTTGGCGCTGAATGTGCTGAATGAATGTACTTGGGGTCTGGTGCTCAACTTTTCCATCCAAAGTCGCGAGGAGTGCACACGAAACAATCGAGAATCCCCACAAGAGATTTTACAACCAAAGGCCGACGACTGCTCAAGCTGAGCGTCCTTCTGGTGAAAATGCAGAACTGTGAGAGCCGGTCGACATTTCACTCACTTCCTTGCCCTCATGAAGGCAAAAAATGCCAACAAGCCCGACCACAACAATGACCAAAGAGAGCCAGGCCTATATCATCCCGACCATTTGGACACAAAACACGCTGTGCAAGAATACCTAGGTAGATACGTTCCTCATTGCTCTCCTCTTTGTCATAATGTTACTAGTCACCCACTGCCCAGATTGCAGGCCCTCCAATCGCTAATGACATTTGATAGGGCGCCGGTGTTATTCACAGCCTTTCCCCGCGACCAGGCAGGACTAATCAGGCATGACTGGGGAGCAGGTTACCCTCAACTATCAACGCATTGCAGAGGCGGACATCAAAGCCTTGCGAACTCACATGATGGACCTACTGAGCACCTTCTATTAACCATTTACACTGACGTGGAGCTCCGATTTCGAAACTGCTGCTGCTGCCACCCAGTCTCAATCCCCGGACATGAAGCATCTCATCTTGAACAACTCACGGCTTGGCGCATCTTGCCCCCAGCAGTCATCGCAGTCATAATACCTACAACAGTCGAGGCGATCAAGTGTCTTGCAAAGTGGTGATAAGGAAATGAGACACTGGAGCCTGGAAACGAGCAAAAACACACGGAACGACGAATATGGAGGTCAAGCATCTGTTTTGTAGCCTGCGGTGATGGGGCACACATTGAACGTGGACTGGGGTGCTGTACTCCTTTGCCTCTGGTGACACATGATCTCGGCGCCGACCTCTGGAATACTGAAATAGCACCGGGTGCACAAATTGAAATGATAGGTATTCGTAATAATATCCTACAGGGACAATTTCGTAGCAGCAATGCTTTTCCCAAGGCCAATCAGATGAGCCGTGGCCGTGATTCCCCAAAATACAAATTCAGAACTCCCTGAAACTCCATATGGCGAAAAGGGTAGTGCAGCAATCGTTCCAGTCCTCAAGAAATCCCAAACGCTGATTATGAATCCACCAGCATCGTCAATCTTCACGGCCACCAAAAGCCCACACCGTTGCCTGATCGTTCCTCAATTTACACGAAACCGCCTTAACCAGCCATGGCCTCGAGCTTGGCCTCGCGTCCTCCCAGGTTGGTGGGCTTTACGTTCGGGTTCTTCTTGTAATAGTTGTTAATAGCCGACTTGATGGCATCTATGACAAGTTAGTTTCCCAATTGACATCGCGTTTTGAGCGGGCAGACGTACCTTCTGCCAACATGCTGCAGTGGAGCTTGACAGGCGGTAGGCACTAATGACGTCAGCAAAATCCCATCGACTGACGGGACAAACAAACTTACGAGCTCCTGGGCGATCTCCGTGTTCTTGATCTTGGAAGCCTCCTCAAGTGTCATGCCTCGGACGAGCTCGGTAAGGTAACTGGAGGATGCACTGAAAGACTGGTCAGCATACGAATGTCGTTGCCTGTAGACGGCTGTGTGGGTACAAGGGAAAACGAGGAGCTCCTATGCGAGAACTTCGCTTTGGGACCGGATTTTCGCTGCCTCAAGAAGGATGCAGACTCTCGTAACCATTCGCGCGGCGTAAATCGTACCCCAACTTCAGGTTGACGAGTGATGTCTTGCCCCCACAAAGACCCGGATCGCCGCGGGATTTGGAAAGCGGGGTACCAGCGGTCCACGTCTAGCCATTGGGCAAACGCCAGACTTGCCCAAGAAACCGACCAAGGCTTGCGAGCGACAGCTGACCGACAAACAAGGTATGGGAAATGTTTGCGCCGTAGTTCCTTGGTGCTTCTCGTGGGCCTGCTGCCCCCGCTCACCTCGGCGGCCCCCTGTGTCCCATTTTGCCATCTCCGCCCACCCCCAAACCATGCAAACACAACAGGAACGATAGAGGTATCGCTTACATTGCTGAGCCACAGCCGAACGTCTTGAATCGGACGTCGCTGATGACCTGTGTATCGGGGTCGACCTTGATATGGAGGCGCATCACGTCGCCGCACTATTTTTCGTCAACCGTCAGCATTGCGAACATCTTGCAGGAAGCTGAGGATATGTCGGGCGACGTACAGCTGGTGCGCCGACCAAGCCTTCGCCAACGGAAGCATCGGACTTGTCGAGCGTTCCGACATTTCTCGGCCGAGAGTAATCTGCCAGACCAGGTCAGCACCTCGGAAACCATGGATGAGGGATTGCAATGCAGCGCTGTGGTGGCTTACGATCGAGAACCTTCTCATGATAGCTCCTCCGAGCTGTGAAGGAAACAGCGGGAGCGATTTGTCGGGCGACGGGGATGGCGACGGGTCGGAACGACGCGGCCAAGGCGCGGCCAGAAAGCGCGCGGACAGATCTGGAGAGCATGTTCGGTGCTGCTGAAAAAGTAGCAGCTGGAGGATTGACTTCTGAAGTCGCAATAGATGCGCAGGTTGTGTTTTGTATGGCGGGGATTTAGAAAGCCGATTGGGGTCGTCGGGGAAGAGATAGGTAGTTGCTTGGAATGAAAGAATGGAGACAATCGAGTTTGCTAAAAAGTTCCCAGTATTTCCGGGACTTGCCCATGACGAAGGGGCGACTTTGCGGCTTGTGCTAAAGCATGACTAACAAATGCGGGCCGTCTCAGCGGTGAATTGGCGCCAAGCTGTTAGTGGCTTTATCAGATGCCGCTAATCCAGCGCCCAGATAGGTCTTGCGGCGTCATTCCGACGTCGGCATGGGCATGCTGTCCCCCACACCCCCGGAGATAAGATGATCAGATACGAGCCAAAGCCGCGGATTCGCTGTGGTACGCTGTAGTGAATTGAATCTTCTGTCATCGGCTACCAACAGGCAGGTTGACTCTTGTTCACTTTCTTGCGTCTTCTAGAAGGGCAGGAAATGCGTTTTACAAGGGAGATCGCTGGAACCGCTTGGTTCAAAGAAGGAAAAAGAACTAACTTCTAATATCCCGACGCCGCCCAGATCTTGCAGCTCTCAGATGGCGACTGTTAGCACACTTGTGGGTCCCAGAGCTGAAGGGAGCACGGGCCGTTGTACCTGACGGAGCTGCACTGCTGCATCATCGCGGGGATGGCTGCTGCGTCTTGCCCCACGTCTGCCTAGCATTTGTTTCCCAAGCTTTCTCTCCCTGCCCTAAGCACTGCGTCGCGGCGAGAGAAGACTTTTCTCTTCTAAACCTAACTGTCACACAAACGTCGATATTTGGATAGAGGCACTGATCAGAATTTTGCAATGGCGTGCCCTCACGTCAAAGCTGCTAGTGCGTTCGGACTTTCTTCACGACAGTTCCCCGCTCACGAGCAACGACTGATGGTTCGCAGATCTCGCAAAACCGGGGCCTAACGACTCCGTTTACCGTGAGGATTGCACCCAGTGCTTCGATTCTATCGTGAGTTTTCCCGGTATCATTCCGTCTGAAGTCTATTTCGTCTGGCCGCTAACTGTTTGCCCAACCAGGATGATCCTGCTGGCCTTGATCTTTGCCTCAAGTGCTTCAACGGGGGCTGCGCTGGAGACCGAAACCATGCCAAGCTTCACAGCAGCTCCCGCGGACACCCTCTCGTTCTAAATATCCGCCGCACGCGCAAGCATGTGGTCCGCGATGAACCCCCTCCCAAGATGTCGAAACTTGCCATCGCAGCTGAGACGGAGGCCGACCGCTACGATACAACGTTGGTGGTGAAGTGCCTTGAATGCGGCATAGATATTAAGGACAAGTCAGATTCCCTCATTGCTCCTGTGTTGGAGGCCGTCATGACGGCAAACACATTTTCTAGGAAAGAGGAAGTCAAGGCCTGGGAGCTCGAGTTGACCAGCTGTGAGCATATCCTCACGCTGCAGCAAGGCGAGCCCCGAAAGATTGCGTCACAGAACTTGGGCCACTGTTCCAACTGTGATCTCAATGAAAACCTGTGGCTCTGTCTCGAGTGTGGAAACTTGGGCTGTGGAAGAGAGCAGTACGGTGGCGTTAAGGGTAATTCCCACGCCCTGGCGCACAGTCAGCAGACATCTCATGGTGTCGCTGTAAAACTCGGATCAATCACGCCAGAGGGGACAGCCGACGTGTACTGCTATACCTGTAGTGAGGAGCGTATCGACGATGATCTCTCGACGCATCTCGCCAACTGGGGCATCATGTTGTCTGAGCGCCAGAAGACGGAGAAGAGCTTGACGGAGATGCAGATCGAGCAGAACCTCCGCTGGGAGTTTTCGATGACGACTGAGGATGGGAAGGAGCTGACGCCACTTTTTGGACCTGGCCTGACGGGTCTCAAAAACCTCGGCAATAGCTGCTACCTTGCGAGCATTTTGCAGTGTTTATTCGATCTGCCATCATTCCAACAACGGTACAACGGTAATACCCCGCTTCCCGTCACTGATGATCCCGGTCAAGACCTGGAGACGCAACTTCGCAAGGTTGGCGACGGACTTCTTTCCGGTCGTTATTCGAAGCCCGACTCGGACGTGACAGTTTCCGAAAATTCTTCCGAAGTCCCACACCAGAAAGGCCTTGCACCCTCAATGTTCAAGCATCTCATCGGGCGTGGCCACGAGGAATTTTCTACGATGCGCCAGCAGGATGCCTTTGAGCTCCTCCAGCATCTCATCAAACTTGTCACCCGATCCAAACACCCAGAAGAGATTGGAGATCCGACCAAGCAGATGCGGTTTGCCGTGGAACAGCGACTACAGTGCCTTAACTGTAAAAAGGTCCGCTACAGCACCACGGAGCAGGACAGTATCTTCATCGATGTTCCGTTGGAAAAGCTGCCGTCGGGGGAAGGAGAAGAACTCAAGTACAAGCCTGTTAAGCTCACAGAGTGCCTGGACAATTTTACTGGGGAAGAAGTTGTTGAGCTTACATGTCCTTCCTGCGAGAGCAAGGATGGCTTTGCGAAGCGACAGCGGTTCAAGACATTCCCGGAAGTGCTCGTTGTCAACGCTAGGAAAATGGCTATTGTGAACTGGGTTCCCATTAAAGTCGATGTCCCTGTCATAGTTGATGAAGAGCCGTTTGCATTGGACGAATACCTCTCGAGGGGCCCACAGCCGGATGAGGAACTCTTGCCAGAGGACGATACCAAGAGCGCGGCTCCGACATTTGTGCCCCATGCCGAGTCGCTCGCCATGCTGGAAGCTATGGGGTTCCCCAGAGTTCAGGGAATGAAAGCGCTGCATGCCACCGGGAATAGTGACGCGCAGGCAGCTCTAGACTGGCTGCTTCATCACTTGGACGATCCTGACCTCAACACCCCGTTTGCTCCCAGCGCAGTAAAGGCTACCTCTACCGTGGATCCGGAGAAGCTGGCCATGTTGGATTCGATGGGCTTCGGGGGCCCGCGTGCTGCACGGGCCCTAAGAGAGACTGATGGTGACGTGGAGCGAGCCATCGAATGGCTATTCAGCCACCCTGATGATGGAGGAGGGGATGAGGGCGGGAATGCTGATGAGGCCCCTTCTGCTGCCCCTGGTGGATCTGTCGCAGGAAATAGCGAGCTTCCAGCGAACTTCCAGCTGCAATCTATTGTTTGCCACAAGGGGACTAGCATCCACGCTGGGTAAGTCAAATATCGGGGTCTGCAACTGGAAAAACTAACGTTTTACAGGCACTACGTGGCATTTATTCGCAAGAAGCTGGGCGACGAAACATCATGGGTTTTGTTCAACGATGAGAAGGTGGTCAAGGTAGTGGATGTTGAAGAGATGAAGAAGTTTGCCTACGTCTACTTCTTTAAGCGCGTCTGAGCCTGCCCGATTGGGGGTTTAGATCAGTGTGGGCCAGCGAAATAGAGGACATATGTAAGAGTAAACAAAATATTACGAGGCATGGTCGAAGCAGTTGAATGTTCCACCGATGGACAATCTGGGTTTGCACATGAGATGAGATTAAAAACAACAGGCTGCTCGATGCTGCTGGCGTCCCTCTGCGCCACATTCCGTAACTCCGGCCTGGCCTGTATAAACCCGAACAAACAGACTTTCTCCGTATATAGATCTTGCAGAACGTCTCTGGTCCCGAACAATATGACGCCCGCCAGCCCTTCATCTACCAGCCCAGCTTGGTCGAATAAAAGTACCATCAATCCGCCAACCTGTAGCTCACCAGCGTGTCCACCTTGTGACTCGCCGTACTAAACCCCCTCAGCTGAACCCTCTCCGCATTCTCGATCTCCTTGGCGTCACTATCCCCCCACTCCACCGGCACCTCACTATCCGCATCGGCATAGACTAGGACGTTGAATGTGCAATCTCCTGCCAGCTGTGGTAGAAACGTCACGGACGCGGTGATTTGGCGGAATATGGCGGCGATTTCAGCTTGGATTTCCGCTTCGGTCTTTTCGGCGACGACGGCAGGGCCCGAGGAGGAAGCATTTTCTTGGTTTGTCGGGGGGTTAGGGGATGATTTTGAAGAAGACTTTTTGGGCTTGGCGAAGATTTGTACCTGTGTTTACCAAAGGGGTCAGCGGGGTAACTCAACCTCAACCTCAGCCCCTGGGGAATGGATGGATGTATGGGAGAGAGGGAGAGAGAGAGAGAACGCACATCAAATTGCCACCGCTCAACATGCTCGCCCGTATCCTTATTCGTAATCACAATCACCAGCTTGGAAATCTTGCCGCCCACCATCCACTTGTCGAGCTGCGACATGATCTTTTTAATGTACGCGCGCACTTGGTCGTCTGACGACACGAGCATGTTGAGGCCATATTTCTTGACGGCGGTGAAATCTTCGGCAGGGTATACGCCGCGTTGGAAGCTAGGGAGCTGATTAGCGGGCATGCAAATGCGCTGCGCTGCGTCTGCGCGGAATGGTATCGCAGAGGAGGTTCTTCGTTACAGGATTGTGTGGATAGAGTATTGGAACTAGAAGAGAGACACATAAGCTGTTAGCGGCGGTTGTGCACGGGTTGGTAAGTCGGTGTCTGTCGACGGCTTTGCGATGTGCATCCATGTCCAAGCGACCTGCGACATGCGACAGCCCAGACCAGGCGGGGAAAACTCACAAATTCGGCAACAAGTTTGGCGCTGCCCTTGAGAGAGAGCTTGTGGACTTTGGACTTGTCCTTGTCTGTGGATGGCGCAGCGGACGACATGGTTTCTCTTTTCTTACGGCTTTCACGTAGTGCTGTTGTAGTCCGAGGTGGTTGAGACAAGACGACGCAATTTTGTTTACTCTGGCGGCTTTGCCCGCTGGCGGTCAGGTCAAGCGTTGTCAGGGGTTGCAGTGCAGCTTTTGGCGGGGGCGGGGTTGGTTGGCCTTGACCTGTCTTGGCCTTGGCGGGGCTCCGAAGTTCAGCCGGCGTGAAACGCTAAACGGTGAGACTTTGATGACAGATTCAATTCAACGACACACTACGTATCTGCATCCGCTACAAGACAAGGCACCCGTAAAACTAAAGCCAACGCGACGGATTAAAACCTAGGTAGGTAGCCAACGCCTACTTCGCCTTAACCTGCCCCGCAGAACCGGTAACCTCTGCAACCGCCGGACGGGCCCGCAGTTTCGTCAACCACTCCCTAAAAGTCGGGAAATTCTCATCGCTATACTTGTCGCCCAAAATGGCCTCAATCGCATTTTGCCACGTCACAAAAGCAATATCTGCATAGGACACCTTGTTCCCCACCAGCCATGGCCCATCGCCCGTCTGTCCCGTACCGGCGGCATACTTTTCCTTTTGCTCGTTCAGCACCCGCTCCAGCACCCCCTGTACGCGCTGAATCTCGTTGACGTAGCGATCAATAGCGCTGGGGAGTTTCTCGGGATGGAATTTCACGAACCACGCCGCCTGCCCGAAATAGGGCGCCTGGCCGGTCGTCTGGAAGAACAGCCACTGCTTGGCGTGCCAGGCCTCGGGCGTTCCCGCGGGAAAGCTGATCTTGTGGTCCTTGTCGTAGGTGGTGACGAGGTACTCGAGAATGGCGCCGGATTCCCAGAGGGTGAGGCCTGTGTTGGGGTCCTGGATGGCGGGGACCCGGCCGTTGGGGTTGATGGCGGTGTAGGCGGGCTTCTTGATGTCGTCCCAGGCGACAGGGATGACTTCGTGAGGGAGGCCGAGCTCGTTGAGGATTATCTCGACTTTAGGTGGGTTGGGCCCTCCCTTGCCATAGAGCTTGATGGGTTTGAGATCGGCGTGGGAGCTCATGGTGGGTAGTTAGTTGCTGTTGTTGAAGTGTGAGGTAGGTTGGTGTTGCTGAATTTTGTTGTTGAAGCGCGAGGCAAGGTGAGTTGAGGAGATAAGTCTGCTTGAGACGTTGATCACGAAGCGGCGGCCTCATCTTTATACTTGATGGGTGTTGAGAAAGTTTCCCTGATATTTTTCCCCTCTCTCGATTGCTTCGCCGAGGTATGATCGACCGCGGCAATTGTGTTTCCCACCTTGTGTCACGTCA
>Ga0247763_1002133_pt1 | contig 10406 bp, 18 predicted proteins | sample UWRJL141409B4_FD_179926 | JGI IMG/M metagenome (GOLD analysis project Ga0247763, IMG submission 179926) | Plant litter microbial communities from Arlington Agricultural Research Station in Wisconsin, United States - UWRJ-L141-409B-4 | ecosystem: Environmental > Terrestrial > Plant litter >...
CGTTCGATCCGCTTGGAGCAGGCAGTGTCCTTCATCCCGAGGACGCCGGCCAGGGTGGCGGTGCGCCAGCCCCGGGCGCGGGCGGTCGCCAGGACCGCGTTCAGCCGCTGATCGTGATCGGTCAGCATCTTCTTCAGCATGGTGGCGAACGCCTCAGGCACCTCCTGGGGCACAAGGTTCCGTGGTCGTTGCATGAGATCTCCTCGTAGAACGGATGCAGGGGCCGTGATGATCACGACCCCTGCATCTTCTCATGCTTTCTTACCACTCCGCCACGACAGCCTCTTTCCCGTGACCTGCGGTTACTACCCAGGTAGGGGTTTCAGAGGCAAGCCTCAGAGCGGAGGCGTACTGACGGTCGCCTTCCGCGAAAGGAGCCTGTCCATGTACTCCGCCTGCCGTTTGTTGGACAGGCACATCCCACACAGGCCGGCGGCGTCAGCCTGACCGTTCACGACCATGCCGACGACACGCTCGTGGCACCGGTGGCACTCGTACGGCCCGGTGGGCTCCAGCTCGCCGATGATGACAGCGAACTCACAGGCCTGGCAGCGAGGCTGCCCGTCAGTCCCGGTCACGACGGCATCGCTGCCGCAGTCCTCGACGCAGGAGCGCTCCAGGAACTCACCGTTGTAGCTCCAGCGGATGGGGCAGCTCTCGCAGTAGAAGCCGTCCCCGTCGCTGGTCAGCTCCGAGTAGCACTCCGGGCAGTCCGGGTACCGGATCGAGGCTTCCTCGCCCTGGACCTTGTTGCGTTCGGCCAGCTCGCCGGCGCGCGGATGGATCTGCACCTTGTCCAGAGGCAGCACGAGCGACCCTCCAGAACCGGAGAGCGTGGAAGCGCTGATGGCCGCGGTCGGCTCCGGCCACTTCTTCGGCTCGACGTAGGCCAGCCCCCAGACCATCAGGGGCACCTTGGCGCTCCCGTTGTCGAAGAGCACGGGCAGGGTGGCGCGCCTGTAGCGGTCGTTCCAGGCCCTGACGACGACCAGGGCGGCGTCGCGGGTGGGGTTGCTATCCGGCATGTGAGTCCTTCCTGTCAGCGGTTAATTGCAGGCTTGTAATTCGCCACCGCGCTGGTCGCGGTGCGTACGATCCGGCGGCGCAGCTCGGAGGTGTCGACCTGGCTCCAGGTCGGGTCGAACTCCCGCAGGATGTCCAGGATGGCGAACGCTGCACGCTCGATAGCCGGATCATCCATCGGGGACAGGATCGCCTGCGGCAGGGTGAACGCCTGGCCTTGCTCAGTGATGAGCTTGGCCCACGGGACCGGGGTCTGGCCCAGCTTGCGCACCTGGCCGATGGTGTCGGTGTCGAAGATGCGAGCCCAGCCGTCGATCTGCAGCTCGTCCATCACCGGTCCAGGTCCGCCCGGCGCAGGTAGCCGGTGCTGTTGGACAGGAACCGGGTCAGCTTGATCGAGCGCTGGCGGCCGTCAGTGGGGGCACCGTCGGCGGTCACGGTCTCCACCAGTGCCTTGCCGCCGGCGAGGTCCAGCCCGAGAACCTTGATGAACCGGTAGGTGTCCGGCGTGCGGTAGCGCGCGTCGTTGTCCTGCCAGATCTGACCGGCCTGGACCTGGTACGGGTTGCGGGAGTCGACCACAGGTATTCCTCTCGATGCGAGCACGTGGTTGATGCCTTCGAGCAGTGCTACGAAGGTGAAGCCGGCCTCGGACGGTGTGGCCGCGCCGGGCTTCGGGCGAACATGGAGTGTACCGGCCGCCTCCGACATGGCGACCTGCTTCGAGCCGTTCCGGAGGTTGGCGTGGATGCGCAGCAGGGTGTCGGTCTCGTAGCGCTCGAAGCCGGTCACCGCAGTGCGGCCAGGCGAACTGCCTTCAGCCATGCGTCTACCCCTTCCCGGTCCGGGCGCTCGGGGAGCGCCGTGCGTGTGCCGGCGAACTTGGCCCGGTACTCGGCCAGCTTCTCGTCGGCGATGGCGATCGGTTTGTTCTTGCTGGCCAGCTCGGCGACCTCCTGGCCGAAGGCCCTGCACTCCGCGGCCTCCATATCGGTCAGGCTGACCGTCAGCTGTCCGGTCTCCCAGAGCTGGAAGCCCTGCACCAGCAGGCGGAGCATGTGCCTGGCGTGCTTCTCGGTCTGCTTGCGCAGGTCCGAGCTGAAGCCAACCTGCTCGCCCTCGCCGGCCTTCTTCTTGCGGCCCTCCAGCCGGGAGAACTGCCCGACCGGGTAGCCCAGGTAGGAGTCCTCGACGGCCTTCGCCGACAGGAACGCGCTCCGCAACCCGATCAGCTGCAGACCCAGGTCGGTGACGACCTCGTACAGCCGGCCGGGCAGCCAGAGCAGCTCGGTGTAGGTCGGGTTGCCGCCGAGCAGCTTGTCGCAGTACTTGCCGACCTCGTGCAGCGCGCGGTCGCCGGCGGCCTTGGGGCCGACCCAGCTCCGGCGCTTCTCGGGCACGCCGTCCAGGCTGAGGAAGCTGATGGTGGGTTCCAGGAAAACGCCGAGCCGGTCCCGGTCGGATGTCGGGGTGGCCAGGTTGTAGGCGGTCGAGCCGACAACGCCTTCCAGGATCACGTACTGCGGCTCTTCTCGGGTGGGTCGATCTTCGGTCATGTGTCCCTCCGGTAGGTCAGTGCGATCTCAGCGATGAGGACAGGGCGCATGTTCCACCCGTCCCCCTTCGGGTTGTTCAGCGCGAGCACGCTGTCGACGCCCCTGTCCATCCAGTCGGCCCACTCGACGAGCGCCTCCGAGGCGGCGTCGAAGTCGTCGCCGAACTCGACCTCGTAGCGGTCGCCGGGCTCCCCGAACAGAGGGCGTTCGTTGATGACGATCACAAACATGCTTTGTCCCTTCTGTCTGGCTTCCACTGCTCCGCGATAGCAAGTGTCATGGCATTTGCCATAGCATTTGCTACAGGTTTGCCATCGCACATGGCACTTGCTATCGCGGACAGAAGAGGTCAGCGCCGCCCGAAGGCTTCCCCGAAGACCGCCTCGGTCATGGCCGACGGGTAGTCGGTCCAGCGAACCTCCCGGTCGGACAGTTCACCGCACTGGCAGGACACGCCCTTGAGCGACACCCCGTGCTTCTCGTGATCGCCCGCCTCGGCGAACGTGCCGGCAAACTCGTGCCAGAAGTCCTCCTGGGCGTTCAGCTCCGAGGTGCCGCCGCACTGCCCCAGGTGCAACGTCGCCTCGAAGTCCTGCCACCCGAAGCGGCGCTCCCTCGTGGCGAGCACCGACCCGTTGCGGATCGTGGCCCGGCGCAGTGCTTCGTCGTACTCCCGCTGCGCCTCCTCAGACAGAGCCATCGCTGACCCCGTTCGGCTTGGCGCTCACGAACAGCGGCGTCAGCACCCATGCCAGGCCGAAGCCTGCCAGGCCGCCGACGACAAGAAGCTTCAGCTCCGGGACGTCGCCCCAGACCAGCCAGCTCAGGCCGGTGCCCAGCAGGACGACCAGCGCGACCCAGGCCACCCGGATCACGAACAGCATCATCCGCGCGAGGATCTCCTCCACCGACATCAGAAGTTGCCTTCCGCCACCTGGAAGACCGGCAGGCCGATCGACCGCCAGGCCCGGACGACCTGATCGCGGTCGTCGTAGACCCGGGAGATGTTCCACCGGCCGCGGATGTTCTCGTCGAACAGCTCCAGCTTGACGATGTCGTCCTTCCGGGTGTCGCCGACCTTGCGCATGAACAGGCCCGCGATCGGGACCTGGACCACGCGCTCGACCCAGGCGTAGGTGGCGTCGTAGGCCGCCGCGGTTCGACCGGAGCAGAACACGATGTCCTTACCGGCGTCGTGCGCCTCCCGGACCGACTCGATGACCGCCTCGTTCGGCAGATCTTCGTGCACGAGCGACTCGTCGTACGGGCTGCGGCTGCCCATGAGGGCGACCGTGCCATCGATGTCGACCATGACGGCGTCAGGCAGGCCGGGCTCCGGCTCGTACACCCTGAAGCCATCGAGGTCACTCGTCGGCTCCGGGTTCAACGGGACCTCGTAGGCCTGCTTGCCGGTGTACCGCCGGATCATCCGCTCGATGACATCGACCGGCACGTAGGCGTCGGTGCCGGCGCGCATCTCGTTCTGCGCGAAGACCGTCTCCAGCGGGACTTCGAGCATGTCGACGATCTCGAACTCGGCGCCGCACCGAACAGCCAGGTTGCGCAGGTCCCTCGCGACGCGCCGGGCGAGGTTGGTGTCGTCGCAGATGACGTCCCAGCCCCGCTTGAGCAGCTCGGCGATCTGCGCGTGCTGCGCCACGGTGATGGCCCTCTCCGTGGAGCGCATCAGGTCGGGGTCCTCGTAGAAGCGCCGGCCGTGCAGCTGCGCGCCGACGTCGTCGCGATTGACCCGAGCCAGACGCCGCGGGTTCTCCGCGACGCGCCGGCGGGCCTCGGTGGTCTTACCGCAACCGGGCAGGCCCCGTGTGATGGTCAGTTTCGTCATACCGGCCCCTTTCTTTGCAGCTGAACTCTCAGCCGCTCGGTAGCAGCATACAACACCAGCTTGACATTGTCACGAGGTCTCATGGTGTAGCGCACCCGACACCTCGAACACGCCTTTTGACACAGAACCAACCCGGAATGCCTGGTCGAATCAGCGTATGGAAACCAACGACATGATCCGTGCCCTGACGATCGCCCTGGCATTCGCCGCGCTGCTCGCCGCCCACTACTTCGGGGACCACTGGCTGCAGACCGGCGGCCAGGCGCTGAAGAAGGCCCTGGGCCAGCCGAACGGCCGAACGGCCGACGCCGTGTGGCACTGCGCCAAACACGTCGCCACCTACTGCGCGCTCGGCCTGGGCCTGTTCCTGCTCGTCGCTGCCCAGGTGAACTTGCCGCTGCGCCCCGGATGGATCGCCACCGGCATGGTGCTGCACGCCGGCACGCACTTCCTGGCTGACCTGCGCACCCCGCTGCGGTGGGCGGCTGGCAAGGTCGGGCTGACCGAATACATCGAGCACTGCAACGTGGCCCGCGGCGCTGGCGTGCACGAGGTCGGCCCGGGTACGGCCCTGTTTCACCTGGACCAGAGCTGGCACATCCTCTGCATCTTCTTCGTCTCGTGCCTGTTCGCCGGGTTCTGAGCGCAAAGAAGCCCCCGCCAGTCTGGCGGGGGCTTCTTGCTGTTCGCCCTAGCGTGCGCCGAAGTCGGCGCTCTGCCCCAGGGCGACACCGAGCCCCAGCGCGATCAGTGCGAGCACGAGAATTGCGCCCAGCAGGACCATCGTCGCTCTCGGGGTCATTTCAGCTCCTCCTTCCTGAAGCAGTGGAGGCCGCCGGCGCGGTTGCCGTCGTAGACCAGGCAGGTCACCGGCGCCCCGTCGATCGTCGTCTCGAACCGGAAGATTTCCCCGACGTCGCTGGTGAACGGCTTCGGGCTGATCTGCACCGGCCCGGCCGGCGCCTTGGTCTTGTCCTGCTCCCCGGCCGGCGAGCAGGCAGCGATGCCGAGCGCCGCCACCAGGAGGGCGGCCGTGCCGCCCAGGATCGTAACGGCGAGCCCGTCGTCTCCGCGGCTCACTCGAACTCCGTCCCGTTCTTGCGGAGCAGGTACGACTCGCTGACGATCTTCCCGATCTTGCGGCCGTTCGTGATCGGCGAGCGCGCCTCCTTGATCGGGCGAACGACCAGGCCCTCGCGGATCTGGTCCACGTCGGCCAGCTCAGTGCCACCTTCGGCCAGGGCGAGCAGCGCCTGCTCGTCGTACGGCCCCTCGTACAGGACCGGCGCGGTCAGCACCGGCTGGTCGAGGATGCGCTCGCTGAGCATCTTCTCGTTGACCTCCCGGACGACACGGTCGTACTCCTCGGGCCGGAGGAAGACCTGTACGCCGTCGCCGTAGTCCACGGCGATGTCGAAGAGCACGAAGCCGGGCGCCCCGCGGTGCACATCGGTCCCGTACGCCAGGTCCTGTACGCCGGCCCCGTAGACCTCGCCGAACAGCGCGACAGTCGGTGCGCCGGCCACGATCGAAACGTTGTCCGCGAAGGTCTCCAGGCTGTAGGCGTTGGCCGCACGCCAGTAGAGGTTGTTCGGGTCACGCTCGATGGCCAGGCCCTTGCCGCCGTACCCCTTGGAGGACACGGCGACCTCGCCGCTGTCCTGGAAGGTGAGCATGAAGCAGGTGCCGTGGATCTTCTCGGTCGCGATGACCGGCTCGCCGGCCTCGAACATCTCCGGGTAGCGCTTGATGTTCTCGATGTCGACCCAGCGCAGCAGCCGGTCGGGGGCGTAGACCTGTCCGGCCATGTTCGTCGGGATCGGCGGCACCCACTTCTCGATGCCGAGGTACTCCGCGAAGTCCGTATACGTGGGCGGGTCGACCTCGTCGAGGACCGGGCCGTCCCAGTTCCAGTTCGGGTCCTCGCGCCGCAGCGCGTCACTGAGCTTCTGAGGCCGGCAGACGATGCCCTGCGACAGTTCGCCGCGGAGCCGGGCCGCGCGGACCCGATTCTTGTCCTTGCCGGCGAGGAAGCCGCCGACGCCCAGCTCTTCGATCAGCGGCTGCGGCAGGACCGCCTGCTCCGGGATGTAGAGCGCCCAGTCGCCCGTCTGGTACGCGCCCTTGGCGACGACGGCGCAGTACAGGCCGACCTGGGCCAGCTCCAGGCGGTCAGCGTTCGGGTGCGGGTGGATGGTCAGTCTTGCGATGGAGACGTTCAGGGTGCTCATTCGGTCCTCTCGTCGTGCTGTCGTGTGGTTGTCATCGCCGTGCTCAGGGCTGGATCGAGAGCCAGTCCTCCAGCAGTTCGGCGACCGCGTCGGAGCGGATCCAGCGCGACTCGCGCCGGTACTCCACAGCCATGGCCGCCATGCGCTTGCGCATCTCAGCGAGTTGCAGCTCGGCCGGAGGAGCGTTCATGATCGTTCGGGCGGCGCCCGGCCCCATCTCCTCCAGGCACCACAGGCAGGTCGGAATCTCTCCGTACGCGTGGTGCCGCTCGTGAGCCTCGTGTTCGACCTCGCGTTGGGTCAGCATGCCCTCGTCGGTCACCGGTCGGCCAGCAGGTACCAGCGCGGGGTCGGGTTGTTCGGGGTGATCTCCAGCTTGGCCAGGGCGGCGGCGAGCATCTCGTTCCAGCCGCTCTCGGTCACGCGGTCGATCATCTCCTGCGGGTCGATAGCCAGCGTGTCGCCGCCGTCGACCGAGAAGTGGAAGGTCGACAGGACCCAGCAGGGCGTCTGCCCCTCGGTCGGCCAGCCGTGCTCCAGCATCTCGACCCCGTAGTGCGACTTGACGCGGTCGCTCACTCCCCAGGCCTCACTCACCGGCGGCGTGCCGGGGATCAGCTCGTACAGCCGCCTGGTGACTGCCTCCGACAGGTCGTGGTCGGGGTACCCCTCGTCGTCACGGACGAGCCACGGCAGGTCGATCGTGCCGTACTCGTCGACCTCGACGATCTCGGCCTTCTCGCTGCCGCCCATGTCGATGCCGTACGCAAGGTGGCCGTAGTGATAGGTGCCCATGCTTCCCCTTTCTGTGCCGGCCGTCTGCCGGAGGCGTCGCGCCGCGGTGGCGGCGCGCACCCTCACCCAGACGATCAGCTCAGCGGCAGCAGCAGCAGTTCGGTGCCCGCGATCAGGCGCCGATTCACGGAGGTGGACTCCACGAAGACGTCGTACTCCGGGTTGTAGTCCGGCTTGACCCGGACATCCATGCCGGGCAGGCCCAGCAGGTCGCGCGCGGCCGGCCCGGTGTAGAACGCGCCGGTCTGCCTCTCCCGGACGGCGATCCGCTTACTCGACTGGATCGTCTCGGTCTTGGTCAGCTGGTAGAACCGCCTGTAGGAGTCGAACTGCATCTTGGGCTTGGATTCGATGAAGGGCCTGATGTAGGAGTCCTCGTGGACCTTCAGGACGTCGTAGTTGTTCGGCCCCAGCGGCGTCAGGCTGGACCGGACCGTCGCCGCGTTCACGGCATCGACCCCGGTGGAGAACAGGGCCTTGGTGCCGCGCTTGCCGCGGGCGCGGTCCGCCATCCAGTCGTCGGTAGAGGTCCGGATCGTCCGGCCGGCGTCCTCGACGCCGTCGCTGGCGTTGGGGTCCCAGATGGCGATGTTGTTGGGCGCGAATCCGTCCTGCTGCGCCCAGTGCTTCCCGCGCATGTTCGGCACCAGGACGGCGACCGTCCACTCCTCCGGGAGGCGCTTCAGCGCGTCCTGCAGATCGGGGGAGCTGAGGCGCGACTGGTTCTCCTCGCCGTCCGTGACGACGTAGACGAGGAAGGCGTGGTCGCCGTAGAGCTGAGCAGTCTTCCCGAGGTCGTCCAGGCTCTTGATGGTGGCGTCGATCAGCGCCGTCCTGCCGCCGGGGCGGTAGTGGTTGGCGATCGACGGGAGGCGCAGGACGTCCTTGTCGTAGAAGATCGGATCCGGCACGGTGCTGTTGAACGTGTAGACCGAGACTCGGGTCTCCTGGTCCAGCTCCTGGGACCTACGAGCGAGATGGGCGACCTCCCGGTCGACGACCCGTACAACCTCGTGCTTGTGGTTGTGCATCGAGGACGACTCGTCCACGACGAAGACGACGTGGTTGACGTAGTTGATTCCGGACAACTTTCCTCCTCCGTTGGCTTTACCGGTCAGCGTACCGGTTGGGTACGACATTTTTCTGGTGGATCAGCTGATCTCGAACCAATCAGCGTGATGGCTAGGAGAGAAGATGCTGCCGTCCTTGCCCATCAGATATGCCTGCCGGAAACGAAGACTGTCTCCGTCCTCCGACCAGACCCACATCTCGCCGTAATTCTTGTTGCCGCGGTTGATGAAACCTCGCAACTTTTTTCGGCCAGCCTTCGAGTTGAAAGAGTGCTCGCTCTTCAGCAACACGGGCTCACCGTGATAGTTCAGGGCAGTCGGCATGACCCAGTACCCACCCCCAGCCAGGAAGCCCGGCCTGGCGCCCACCTCCCCCGGGTCCAGGTGTCGCTGCAACGAGCAGGGCTGGTAGCCGATAGTGAGAAGCCAATCCCGAAATCGATCTCGTACTTCGGTGGCGCCGATGCGATTCTCGTGGAAGTCCTGTTGCTCGTCGGTCATATCATTTCCCCCTTGGTCTGCTGCCAGATGTTGAACTGCTCGTGCGCGCGTTCTTCGGTCGTGTCAAGCCGCTGTGACGTTGCCTTCGCGGTCCATTCGATACGCCAGCGTGAAGCGGAAGTTGCCGCTGTCGGCTACCCACAGCCACATCTCCCCGTACTGTGCATCCAGGACCGAGATGGCCTTGTGCAGCTGCCGGCGCGAGGCCTTGCTGTGGAGGGCGTGCCCGGACTTCAGCTCCACCGGGGCGCCGTCAGGAGTGAAGCCGTCCGGCGTGATCCCGGTAGAGCCCTCCAGCCGGTGGCCCGCCGGCCAGGGAATCTCCCGGCCGGCGGCGTAGCCGATGGTCAGCTGCCACTCGTTGAACGCGTCATGCGCCCGGTTGCCGTTCGCGCTGTTGCGCGGCTTCCAGTACGGGTTCGGACCGGGGCCGCCGTCGTACTCGCGCCTCACTCTCCCGCGACCTCTCTGGCCAGGCGCAGGAACTCCTCCCGGTCGGCGCGGATGACTCGACGGCTATGACCCCACTGCGAGTAAGACAGAGCCAGCTGCTCCAGGGCCTGCGCCAAGTTCTCTCTGTGTTCGGCGACCCAGTCGGCGGTGTCCTGGTTCTCGCCGACGATGTTGAACAGGTAGCGATCCATCCACTGCCACCTGTCGGCCAGCCGGAGGTAGTCACCACTGAGCGCCCCGGTCGCGGTCTCAGCGAAATCCCGCATGGTCCGGTACTGCAGCTGGATGGCCCGCTGGAGCAGGTAGTAGTGATCGTCGGCCCAGGTGGCCAGGGCCAGGTCAGCGGCGTTCACGCGGTCGCCTCCGTGAAGGTCCGGCCCTGCGGCGTCTCGATCTCCGGCTCCGCCTGCTTGAGCAGCTTCTCCTGGTAGTCCCGCCCGTCGAGGCGTGCGAACAGCGCCCAGGCGTAGGTCTCCGACTGCGCGATCGAGGCGAACAGCTTGCGCTGCTCGCGCGTCAGCGCGCTGCCGGTGTCCATGCCCATGCTCACGCTGGCCGGCCACTCGCCCTCCGCAGACTGCTCCTCGCAGGTGGCGACCACGCGGTGCCACTGCCGGTTGATGGCGCGGTTGGCTTCCCGCACCACGAAGTCGATGTCGGCGGCGACGCCGCGCACCCAGTCGTGGAACTCGTCCGGCAGCGGCGCGATGAACTCGTCGAGGTCAATGCCGGCCAGCATCGCCTCGTGCACGCGCCGCGAGGTCAGGCCGGTGACCAGCCGGTGCAGGGTGACGTAGTCCTCCTGCTTGATCTTCACTCGCTCGTCGGTGAGCAGGTCGTGCACGACCAGGCCCTCCATGCCCGGCCGGGGCGCGGCTGCCAGGGCCTCGCCGTACGTGCGGTAGCTGAAGGTCTCGGTGACCGGGCCGGG
>Ga0247763_1002134_pt1 | contig 10402 bp, 9 predicted proteins | sample UWRJL141409B4_FD_179926 | JGI IMG/M metagenome (GOLD analysis project Ga0247763, IMG submission 179926) | Plant litter microbial communities from Arlington Agricultural Research Station in Wisconsin, United States - UWRJ-L141-409B-4 | ecosystem: Environmental > Terrestrial > Plant litter >...
AATCCTCCCCCCCCCTCCTTCGCCATCTCCCCCCTCTTTCCCTTTCCGACCTGCAACATGGAGCTTGAACTAGTGCAGACGCATATGACCGCTAGCTAGGTAATGGAAACGCAGTTTCTTGGTGGGTGGTGGTGGTGGCGTTCGCAGTTTTCGTGACGCAGGACCTCTTTCCTGTTTGGGCACTAGTCAGGCAAGACAATCAGTTTGAAGCAAATGGGGCAAATGCAGACTAGGGAGGGGGGGGGTGGTACCAGGGCGACAGAGCAGGCTGGAACGCATCATGACATTGCATGCTGGTTGCTGGTTTGCTCGTCGGCGAGTTTGGGTTCCGAGTGTGCCAAGAAAACTGGCGGGGGAAAAGGCGAAAAGAAAAGCACAAGTCGGAAAGACCAGAGAGAAAAGAGTGCAAACTGCAGCTCGAGCTGCAGGTGATAGGTGATAGTCGGGCATGCAATCCATGTAGCGCCCCAGAGGTAACAAGTGCGAGGTTCGATGCCCCGGCACTGTGTCTTGTGCCCGTACCTTTCAGGTACCTGTAGGTGTCTTGTGCCCGTACCTTTCAGGTACCTGTTGTGTTCCCTCCCCACCATTCCCACGAAGCCGTCCCATTGGTTTTAGGTCTTGGGAAAGTCGGGGCTGGCTGGTGGTGCTGACAACAGCTACGGCTGGTAGCTTTAGTTACCTAATGCAGGAAGCTGTAGTCCACGCTCGGGCCTTGTCAAATCGAGCTATCATTTTTTTGCCTTTTTGCTTTGCGAGTCGTCACATTTGGGTTTTTGGGATTTGGGACCGTGGTTTTCGCCAGTCGGTTGACGCTAACCGCTGTAGTCCCCAACAAAGTCGCAACAGAATGGGGCCGACTGATACGCGGTTGATTGGGAATTGCCTCTAGACGATGAGCGATGATCGCCGGGTGTGAATGTAGGGGGGGGCTTTTTTCGCTCGGTTTCACCAACGTTAGCGCCAGCCATGGAGATGCACTTTTTTTTTTCGATAGCCCCTCCTCCGTGGCAGGACGAGACTGGTAGAGATCGTCGTTGTCTTCCGCATTTGCTCGGGCGCGAGAGGGGATGGGGACAGGAAGAGACTGGCCGGGTGTCCAGATGTTTCCGGCGAGAGACGAGTCGACAGTCCGCAGCCACGACGACCAGAGTGACCATTGCGATTGCAATTGCATTGCCAGCTGAATAAAATTAACTAGTGGGGTATGATAACAGAAAATAATAATGACAAAGATGTGAAGAGAAACCAGTTCATTTGTGTTTGTCCCCATGCCCCCGTGTATACACGTGTCTTTCTTTTCTGCGTTTCCATCTCAAGACAGTCCATGAAAATGCTAAAGTCAATGATCAATCTATCCATCAAACCCGAGCCCAAAGATCACCAGACATTGATCCCAAATCCTACCCGCGAGCCCAGCCCTGCGGAACCCACAAACGGAAAATCCCCGCACCTTGATCCGATCGATCGCCGCCCAGCGATTTGCCCTAAGCTCGGAACTCCACAGGGGGAGGGGGGCCTGGCCGCCTGGGCTTCTCAGCGCCCCAAGCTCAGCTCAAGCGGGGTAGTTTGGCAGTGAGCCCCGCCGCTGGGCGACTACTGATGATGAGGTGATTTTGTAGAAATTGTAAAAGAAGCTCACTCATCGGCGAGCCAAGGGGCAACGGCAAGTTTGGTGGGATCAACCTTCCTCTTGGGACGGCCGGCGCGTTCCTTAGCCTTACGGAGCTCCTCCTCCTGGAGGCGGGCTTGCTCCTTCTTGGCGACCTTTTCGGGCGTGGGCCCACCAAATGGTCGAATAGCGTGGTCCGGGATCTTGCCGAGCGGAGCGCCAACCTTGCGCGAAGCCTCTTCTACCGAAGCGTCAAGAGGAATTCCCAGACGGCGAAAGACATCCCGGCGGTGGTCTTTGATGGCCTTGATGGTGGGCTCGCGAATACAACACCAGCTGAGGAAGCGCCGCCACAGGCTCTCCTTCGCCTCAGCCTCTTCGTCCTCCTCCTCTTCTTCTTCTTCTTCTCCTCCCACGAGAGGGCCTGGGGGCTGGCGTGCACGCCTCTTGGGGCCGGGGTGTCTCTGGTAACCGTAGCCGTAGGCATAATGCCACGAAGGAGGTCGCGTGCCGTTCTCGCCCCTGGGGCGGCGAGGGATCAGCGGGGTGATCATGTCGTCGCCCGGATCCGCCCTGGGGCTCGTGGCAGCAGTAGGCGCAGGGACTCTAGGGAGCAGCAGACTGTCGACAATTTCGGCAGCCGTGGGCTCGACAGCGAACGAGACTTGTTGGCGGCGTTTGGGGGCGCCCTCTGCGTTGGCGGCAGGGATGGGTCTGGCGGGCTCCATTTCCAGGCGGGCAAAAAGACTAGCTCTAGTTGATCTGGAAGGGAGTGTTGTTGATCAAGACTGGAAGCTGCTGCAGAAAGTGTGTCAGGGCGCACCAGCGAGGGAGATTGGAAGGGAGAGGAGGGAGGAGGAGGAGGAGGACATGATATTTGATACGAGCAGCAGACAAGTCGCATGTCACATCCTCCCTTTTTCTCTCAGGGCAGTCCTGGACCAGGCAGGTCAGCCAGCTGGGCTGTCGGACGACCCCTGGTTATCGTGACTGGTACCTGACTCCCGTGCCGATCTGGGTAGTCATTGCTGCGGCTGACAGGTGCTAAGACCAGGTAGCGCGCCGATCCCGCATTAGCGAGGTAGGAACCATGGTAGATCATTTTCTTAACCCGACGACAGGTCAGTGACATGAGGCGTCTGGGTTCAACGAAAACATTCATGAATCCCTTCGTTTCATCGCTCATCAATCTTTCGCTTCATTTCCCATGTTCCCATGCTCCCATACTCGTCATGTCCATGCTTTGCCCTTTGTTCGCCCCCCTTCCTTCCCGCCCGACGCGTGATCTCACCTCCTCCCTTTGCTCCTCCTGTCTGCCCTCCTCTCCGCTCAAACCCCTGTGCTCCCGGCCGTTCGCGCTCCTTCCTCGATTCGTTCCTTCCTATCTATCCACGTGGTCTCTTGCTGCTGCATCTGCGTGTTTGCGCGTCTCCCCGGACTCAGGTCGAGTACAGGTCCTCGAGGAAGCTCTTCTGGCCCTGCCCATGGCCCATGGCGAGCGGACCACTGAATCCTGCCAAAAACTGTTAGCAAACTGATTGACTCGAGAGCTGGAGTGGACCGTGAGACTTGCCGTTGTTCTCATGTCGATTGACTGCACCATTGTAAAGGCTGCCGTGTCCGTCGTTCTGCGCTCCGCGCTCGGTGTGCTGAGACGCGCGCCGCTGCTGCGTGTTTTGCTGCGCGGGCCATGCCATGGGGGCTTGTGAGGTTCCCGGCGCGACTTGAAGCTGATCGAGCTCACTGACTGTTGATGTGGCGGACCTGAACGCCGTCGGCGACCCAAGCGTGGTCCAGCGGGATTTCAAAGAGACGTGACATGGCCATGGTGGGGTTGTTTCTAGCCATGGCGAGCAATGGGTCGCTCGTCTTGACTGATGCCGCTTGTTTTGTCACCTGTTGTTGCCGCTGAATCATTGATGTGCACAACGCTGCCGCTCCACTTTACCAGAATCCCCTCGTGAATATTTGACTGTAGTACGCTCGGTTTGAAGAGATTGACTAAACTCCGGCGTGTGCAATCCCTTTGAGTCTAGGAGTGCGGGTCATCCCATCATGATCATGTATTAGCCGCGTAGCTCCAATCTAACAGATTGAGAGACTAATCCAATAACTTCTCTAGAGTCTGATGTTTTAGTTGATACTCTTTAGTTCAGGAAATCAGCTGTTTACTTCCAGTATACGGCCCTCTGCAAGACCCTGTGGCACTTGGCGGACATCAAATGCCTTCGAGATGTCTTTACCTGCACATATAGTCTCCCGAAATCTTTCCACGACAATCAATTCGACTACAGGGCCCGAGGGGAGCAAGATTATGTCAAAATCTATAAGACCCGGCGGGTCTGCCCCAACATGAACAGCATCGTTGTTACCCTCAAACTTACCCACCATGGTGAGTGTGTCTCCTGGTAGAAGTACAATAGTTTTCTCAACTCCGAAAATCACCGAAATGATATATCCTCATTTGAAAACATGACCCTCGTTCAATTAGTGGCTAACAACAAAGCTTCCCAGAATCAGCTGTAGCATAATAACCTATGCACTCAAAACTACTGGTGCTTGAAATGCTAACATCACCACTGTACTATATCTTCAGTTCACTCCCAAATTTTAATTCTCCGCAAACTCATCTTATATTCCGCATTCCAACGAGTATTGCCCAGATATGCATACGTAGAGATACCCGCGATGGTATCACGTATATCCACCGGCAGCTTGTAGATGGCACATAATCAAAATGAGCACTGGACGTTTCAAAGACTTTATTCATACTTCCCACATCCCTTCTCATGTTCATCTGTCTCTCGGATGCTCTGTGAGTGTCTCTCCATAGGATTCTGGCATCGGAAAGCAGGGAAACTGGACCTTATGCACACAAACCCACAGTTCCCTCATTGACGTCAGAGCATAAACTATCTCTTCTAATTGTCCCATCATGAGAATGCAAAGCATAGTTAAGCACCTTCCTCGCCCGTGAGATCATCTCTCCAGGTGCTGCCAGAGTTCAACATATTTACACCGGAGCCTGAAAACAGTCACACAACCTACATGAAGCTCTTGCGCCTCTTTGATGTAGATACTTCCCAAGAGAATCATGAAAGAGATATATAACAGCATAAAATCTCGTATTCAGGGCTTGTTGTATAGGTGCTACATGTGAAATGTCCGATTCCGAAGCACCAGGTTTAGGAACCTGTGTAACACTCGCAGCTATCTATTCTTGCTCAAGACGCATCACTTGACGCCTCTCTGCACTCTGCCGCGGACACATCCTTGGCCATAGCCCCCTCAATAGCGCTGAATAGCACTGAATTGCGGGTCCCACAACAAAGAGCCTCCCACAGATTTCAGTCACCTTCTCCTCTGACCTACTTTCAAAATTCTTTCCCCTTTCACCCTACATCACTTTTCCACAGGAAAAGAACAGTCAAATTTTGCGAGCGAAGAATTCCGGGCAGTCTACCACCCCGCGAATCCAGAGCAGCAGAATTTGGTTTCTTTACCAATTCCACACACCTTTCTCCCTTCTTGACTCTACCCTCCCACAATCTCCTCAATCCCCCACCACGCAAATTTCAAACCACAAATTCCAGCGCGAGGAATTCTATCACCTCCACAATTTCTCAGCGTGTGAATTTGTTTCGTACCCCTCCCTCAATTCTCCAATCATCTTTGGTATCTTCTCTCCTCTGCGATTCATTCGTACCTCTGCCAAAATGAGCGACCGCTACGATCCCGCCTGGGTCGCAAAGACCAAGAATGACTATTGGCCTTTTCTGTCAGCTCAACTTGGCCATTGGAACAAGATGAGAATCATGGCTGTTGATTGCGCCATGTACGAGAAGCTTCCGCAGCCTGTCCTCGATGCCCTTGCTAGCGAGGCAGCGTAAGTTCTGCCCACACTCATATGGTAATTTGCTCTGACATAATTCTAGGACCTCCCAGCAGAAGGAATACATCTGGGCACAGGATGGCAGCAATGGCGCTGTTTATCTCTTGGGACCCCAGAAAACCATGGAGCGCGACATGATCATGCTTAATGGCATTTCCGTTTGGGATCCCTTGCACAATCATGTCCCGATGGTTGTCAAGCGAGCCAGAGACGTGAGCACCAAGGTTCCGCGTCCGCCGAATGCTTTCATTCTCTATCGCAAGGATAAGCATGCTCAACTCAAGGCGTCATTCCCAGACATTCATAACAACGAGATCTGTAAGCATTTGCTCCTCCCCGAACCATAGCGAATTGACACTAACTGTTCCCAGCTGTCCTTGTTGGCTCGATGTGGAAGAATGAGACACCTGATGTCCGCGCTACATATTTCAAGAAGTCAGAGGATCTGAAGAACGAGATCATGAATCTCAACCCCGACTACAAGTATCGTCCCCGCAAGCCCGAGCAAATCCCTCGCCGCCGTGGCCTTCGAATCTCAGGCACTACGATGCACCCTGCCCCCACAAATGGCTCTCCCCCCGCGATGCGTGTCCTCCGTCAGAGAGACAATGACACCATCCAAGCGCTTTTACCGGGTGCCAGCCTTGCTGAGAGCTACTTTGGCACGGTGAAGATTCACCAAGAGTCTCTTGCTCGCCCTAACAAGCCCTTTGTTGTCAATGACTGGGTTCCCAACGGTGTCCCAGTTAGCTTGAGCCAATACGCTGAGCAGCTTCTCCAGGGACAGCCCTACATTGACCCTCAAGTCACCTTCGGCAGAGCCGTCCCGGAGATCAATCTCAACGGAGCTATGCTTCCCGCTCCTGTATCTGATGATACCAGCGACGTGTTCATGGGCCAGATGGTGAACGACTCATAACCTTCACTGGTCTACGGTCATTGTCTCACCATTTGGGAGCATCTTCAGTCGAATTAGATGCTCGGATCTCTTGTGATCACAGGCAATACAAACAGCTGGAGAAGGTAAGCTCATCGACATGCTCCTTAATTATGAGATTTACCCGCTAATAAGTCAAGTTCTGAGAAGACTGATAGTGCTATGACGATTTTATGCGATCAGGGTTGTTTCTTGCCGTGGATTTTGTGCTCAGCAGAGATCTAGAGCTGCGAGCCACGGCATCGTGGATGGAGTCGATGGATCGACCTGCCTCCCTCTCTCTTGGCTTTATGGGCGCACACTTTAATGGGCACTCCTGGTTGAGACGCAGCGGGCAACGGAGACTGGAGATTCAGCACAGATTTCAAACCGAGGCTATTTTTATATTTTTTTTCTCTTACACTCTCTTTTCTGTCTTTTCCCTTTTCGGACCTATATACGAACCACAAGGGTGGTACTGGATTTCGTCTCCTCGCGGACTTTCTACTTCTCTTGAATCCACTTGGCTGGGGTTTCACTCGGATGTTCTTGATTGAGGGTCCTGGACATGGGAGGAAGTTGGAGACACGGGAAGCGAAGTTGATGAGCGAATGAGAGCGGGCATGGGCACGCTCTGAGGATACGACATGGAAGCAAGGTATATGGTGTGGATAGCACGACGGCGGCGCAGGATTCGCTTTTTTGAGCTTTCTACGCGCGGGGTGACGGGGAAGGCCAGGTGCATTCGTACATAGCCTGGCTAGACACAGCAAAAAATTTAAAACCCCACAGGTGCCTCTCAACCGTGACAACATGTTGTGATGCTGAACATGGTGTTTGACGCGCTTGCTGTTGCTCCCCCCGCGACGGACAATTGCTGTCGCAGGACTCGGGATCGAAAAAATCCCTAAAGGACCAACCCATACCCCTCTCAACCTTGAACAGAACAGAACATGATAATAGACTCTCTCTTATTGATTGATTGATTGCCATAAAACTTTGACCTGACCGGCGTTGCGCCCCCTCCAGTCCTAGCTGCCGTCCACTCTCCGCGTTCCCAATTCCCATCGACTTCCCGCTGATGATCCCCCGTTGCGAATCAAATCTGTCGAGACGGCGACTTGAAATCTGAGCGTACATGTACATAGAGCAGGGCAGCTTTCACAAAGATTTGAGGACAAAGGTGTCGCGCTGCTGGCACGCGCGCGCGCGCGCTCTTTTCGTGCTTGATCTAGTCAAGAGACAAATCTTATGTTCTCTTTCTCCAGTGTATTCTGGATATGTGATGTGGGAAGCGCGACATTGATTGATACCTAGGAATCCAAAGCGCCTGGACCTGGCTTGCTTGCTGGCTGGCTTCATGTTCTCCGTCTCCATCTAGATCCCTGGGTGAATTCAGTTCTCCTCAATCCTCCTCCCCTACATGTATGGCGCGCCGTGTCCCGTCGGGACGATTGGGCCTGGCGCTGTTTTGCAATCAATGATCATTCACGGACGCGTGCCGACGCGCTCACGCGCAACACTAGCGACTGGGCACTCGCGACATTCGCGATACTTTATTCTAGCCCAGGTAGGTACGCGCCGACCAGCCCATCCGTGAGTGATGTGATGTGGATACTGACGGACGTCACCGGACGAGTACATACATGTATGGCTGAGTTGTCTGGCTGACCATTGACAGAATTTACCAGACAGGCATCAAACCAAATTGAGGCGACCCGATCCTGAGAAGCGCCCGCGCAACTGCCTTACCTTACCTACGGATACCTAGGTAGGCAAGGTTGACGACTGACTGACTGACTGGAGCTCGCCAGGCCGTCGCCGGACGGCAGACGGCAGAGCAGAGCAGACTCAATCAACAAGGACTGAAGGGCATTGACGGATGGAAATTTACAAGTCTGGGATTCTCTACCTACCTAGGTAAGGTAGGTACATGGATACTACGTGGACTAGCAGCAGAAAAAAAGAAGCGAGACCGAGATTGGGGATAATAACTGCGGAGAGGACACGACGGGGATATCGTCTATCGAGAGACGAGAGAGCGGCGTGGGTGGGTAGTCAGCATGGAAACGATGACCGTATGACGACGACGAATAGCACACTGGGCAGCAGAACATTGGGAATAAGGAGCACCGTCGCTTAGCATGGGACCGAAGCGGCATCTAGCATCCAATCGATGGGGCGCGCCCGGGTGCTGGTGGTGCCGTGTAGGCAGATAATACAGACCCAGCCCTGAAACTAAGCGGGTGTGTGACACTGGAGGGCGATGAGGGTATTACGTGGACAGAAAGGCACAATAAGCTGGACAGTTTTTAACAAGTCAATAGCCATTCGAGAGCGGTTGGGGTCCAGTATCGTGCATCATTATCCATTACATGGCGGGATGACGCCCATCATCTGTTAGAAAGTGGTGCAATATCCTCCGACCTCCAAAAAACCACCAGCCGAGACAGTACGGCTCCCAAAAATGACAAGACTGGCTGGCTATCAACGACCGTTCCAATCGCTGCTCCAGATAAATGTCTTGCAGCGGAATTCGGTACCCGTCTCTTTGCCCCCGGACGGCCCGAGGGGACGGGGACAAACAAAAAAAGACCGGCCTGGTGGAGCAAGTCAGCAATGGCGTCAAGACAAACAAGGGGAAATATGGGACCTACCGCAATTGACACCAGGTTTCTTCGTGGTCAAGGTTTGACAATCATCGCCGTGCTCGCACTTGGGCACCTTCCGCTTGCCAAGCAGCTTGGACCAGGTTTCCTTCGAGACAATTGGGTCGAAGACCTGGTCACTGAGCGAGGCGTCTGTCTTACTGACGTCGGAATTGGCCTCGAGATCGGTGTCTCGGAGCGGCGGCTTTGTCTGCTCCTGGGACTGCGGGTTTGTGTCAGCCGATTGGCGGACAGTTTCTCCCCGAGCCGACCAGTCATCATTGCACCCGTCCGTCTCTTTGTCGAGACTGCGAGTAGCGACCTTGGGTTTCAGGAAGCCTCTCAGACTGCTCTGTGAAAATCCAGACCCCGGTTTTGTCGAGTCGTTGGCCACTACCGCTTTGTTCTTCTTCTGCGGACGGGATGATGCTACGGATGCGTCGCTAGGGCGTTTGGGGAGTATGGATTTCTGAGGGCTTGCCTGGCTAGACGCAGATACTTGACTTGATGATTGAGTCGAGGAAGTAGGATTGGACTCCTCTACTTTGGCGTCCGGTTCAGTGGAGGCTGCGGTATTCTGACTGATGGGGGGTTTTGCAGCAGGTGTCGCCTTCTTGAACATATCGCGTATGCTTCGCCGATTGTTGAATTCCGGAATAAGCTTTGCTGATGTGGGAAGCAGATCTTTGGAAGACCACTCTCTCAGTCGCTTGCCATCCTTGAACATTCCCACCGGGTTCATAATATCAACAAGGTGCGTTTCGACCCCACCTATTGAGACGACGTTGGCGAGCACCGCAAAAACTGGACAATGATCAGAACCCAAGAGACCCTCCTGGATGTTGGAGTCGATAAACCACGGTTTGATCCCGGGGGTGCAAAGAACGTAGTCTATCCGTGATCCGAAATTACCAGGCCGGGCGTTCTTCCTCGTGTCCCAACATGTGTACATGCCAGTGCGAGTGGGATGGAACTCTCTGCCGAGATCCCACAGCACGGGTTCCTCTCGGCCTTCATCTCTCTCGCCAATGACTCGGCCTCCGAATACAAGCTGATTGAAGAACCGCCGAGAAGGAGTCGAAAAGTATTCATCCAGAGACACGGAATCTTTACGGATTTGTTCCACAAGCCCCGCGCTGTCAAGTTCTGATCGGATGATGTTGAGGTCTCCGCAGAGAACAACTTGCTTGCCCATAGCGGCCAAATTGCGAACTCTTACGTCAAGCGCATCCTGGAACGCCTGTCGAAACTCTGTTCTGGTTTCGTCTCGCGTTGCAGGGCTGTACACGCCAATGAGAACGAAGGCAGGAAATTCGAGAATAACACACAGGCCT
>Ga0247763_1002135_pt1 | contig 10402 bp, 10 predicted proteins | sample UWRJL141409B4_FD_179926 | JGI IMG/M metagenome (GOLD analysis project Ga0247763, IMG submission 179926) | Plant litter microbial communities from Arlington Agricultural Research Station in Wisconsin, United States - UWRJ-L141-409B-4 | ecosystem: Environmental > Terrestrial > Plant litter >...
AACTATACATTCAGCTGCCGGATAGCGATGATGAGTTGACTGTAGAAGAGGAGGCAGACGAGGAAGCTGAGAAAGATTATGGAGACTCTAGAGACTCTGAAAGATGAGGAAGATGAGGATTCGGATGAGGAAGAGGGCGATGATGATTCGGATGAAGAAGATGAGGAGGAAGATGAGGATGCGGGAAGTCGAACATGAGTTAGTTGAGAGTGAGGCAGTCGAGGATGAAGCAATTGAGGGTGAGGAAGAGGAGAAAGACAATGAGGAGAAAGACGAGGATGAGGAGGACCAGGATGAAGAAGAGAAGGAGGACCAGGATAAAGAAGACAAAGATAAGGCAGTCGAGAATGAGGAAGACGAGAAGCCCCCATGCAACGATGGTGAGACTTGCATCTGCAACGAGCCTTCTTCAAAACATCCCAAACATAAATGGAAGTTCACAGCTGCGGGGAGGCAGAAGTTTTCCGATAGCATGACCATGGCTACCTTGCGCAACCCCGGTTGGTTCAAAATGTACACGTTTATGAAGCAATGCTGCATACGGCGTCCTCGAGGTCTACCAGAACATGTTGCTGGACTTCAAGCAAACAGCAGGCGATTACAAGCTACGGTGGGTCATTTGCTAAGGATTAGCGCTGTTTTTGTCTACCCACCGGGGTATAATAAAATGCTGGTAAGTTGGCCGGTCCCAGAGGTGACCAGAAGAAGCACACTAGACACGATATTTCACGTGCGCAGGATCGACGATGTCGAAACTGCGGACGCAACATTGAGCATGATTACCCACCTGTTCCTAACCATGTTAGCTACGCTGGAGCGTAAGAGGTTCATGTCGGCAGACTCGGAAATCCAGAACCTCGGCCTCATTATGGGACTTTTCATTCTGAGAATGCATGGCATCATTGAGTATGGTATGTTGGAGGACTCGGAGTCAGAGCCCATCGAACTTAAGACGGACAAGAAGGTTTGCGCTCCTCGCGAGTTCCCCAGCCACGCCCTTGTTTATGCATGCAAATACAATATTAAAGATTGTCGGTCCTCCCGAGCTCGATGAGATTATCGAAGATCTTGATGCGGGTGTCGATCTGCCTGTGCCTGCGTCCAACACTGACGAAGGAGATGTTTTCGGCCTCGACAAGGCGTTCGAATCTTACGCTGCCCAATACGGAATTATCTGTGCTTTCCTATCCAAGCGGGGGCATGTGACGAGGTCCAGCCTTGGAGGGGACGCGCTAGACATGAGTACGTGGATTAGTGATGAATGCAGAAGCATGGGCCTTTACCTAGAAAAAAAAGGAGTTGAATGCCCCTTGATGTTATGAGCAGGGGCTGAGCATCTATCTACCTTGTTGTATTGTTGAGGCACGTGGCAGGGCAGGACTGGTCCGGGTTGGTGTGGGGACGGTGTCAGTGAGACGGTCTTAGTGAGAATGGTGGCAAGGGTGTTGGTGCCGGTCGGTAGTTGGGATGCGTGGCGGAAGCGACAAAACTTTGACTTTATGATACCGGTAGCAGCGTAAAGGTAGTGTACAAGGTAGTGTACATGGGGCTGATATGTGCGATAACATCGAGTTGTAAAGTTTGTCCCTCTTGTTTTGCTCTCTCCCCTTGTCTCTTCTGATGGTCCGAAAAAGGGAGTCTAAGATCGGCGGATTCTCGATCTGACGTGGGATGGGACGGATGGAATCCCTAGTATTCGTTGGTGGCTCGGTAGCCTACATAACTCGACCTAAAAAGGCGGGGCTGGGCCATTTCGCCCCCAAATGGTGCAAGGGAATTGTGCCTCGGGTGTTGTTGTATGCAGGCAAGTTTGAAAGACTGTTCAAATCCGACAACGACGACGACGACGACGACGAAAAAAGTGAAGAAAGCAGCAACAACGAAGAGAACGAAGAAAGCGAAAGAACCGACCAGCTCTGACTGATGCTGGATAACGTCAGCCGGGCCATTAATCACACTGGGGCGACGTATTTTGTTCAGTCCATCAATGAAATTTCAACTTCACCTCTCCATCAGCCTTGGACGATCCGTGTCCCGCTTTACTTTTAAGATGGGTAGTGCGGACCCCTTGGGTGGCGGTACTGGCAGCGACAATGGTAGCGGCAGTGGTAGCAATAGCAACATCGGCAGCGGTAGCGGTAGCGGAAGTAACATTCCAACTCCTTCTCCTCCATCAGCATTATCCTCCGCTAGATCTACTACTGCTGCTGATACTGCTACTACTAACACTACTACTGCGACTACTACTAGTACTACTAGTACTACGACTGTCATTGGATCCCCTTCTTCACACAATGGGTTACATGTGTGTATTCCTGGGTATTTTCAAAACTCTCCCCTCGCCACCATCTACGCAAACCAAACTGGAAATTCCACTCGGGATTTATTTGCTGCTTGTCTTGAAGAAATTAATGCGCTTCTGCCGATTACGGAGGCATCATATCTTCATGACAATGCGGCGGGGGTGGGGACTGCCACTTCTCTCATACTGGATTCTATTCTAGGACAAGGGGAGGAGGGTATTATCCTTCCACGACACGGGGGTATGGGTACTGTCCCGAGGGAGGGCGAAGGCGCAGGTCGGGGAGAAGGAGAAGGGGAAGGATTTCCAAAGATTTTAATAACAGACATCGTCCCCGAAATGGTCAAGGCCGCGAGAGATTCTTTTCCTGTCCCCACCACATGGATATCTTCATCCCCAGAGAGGATCAAGATTGAGACCATGGTAGCGGACAGCCAAGATTTACGAGCTCTCATCCCCGACGAAACATTTACGCATTCGATACTGAATTTCAGCATCTCCGTCATGGCGAGTCCACGAAAATGTCTTGGAGAGATACACAGAACTCTGAAACTCGGTGGGGCTGCTGTAGTTACTACGTGGAAACGTTTCGGTGTAGGAGAAATAGTCAAGGCTGCGCAGAGGGTTATACGGCCGGATCTAGCGGGTATGGTTATCCCCGGAGACAAATTTTCAGAAGACGGGAGGTTAGTAAGGAGTTTGGTAGAGGTGGGATTTAACAGAGACAAGATCAAGGTGGTAGAAAAGAGAGTGGTGGTGGGCGGGGAGGGACTAGTTGGGTTAAGGGAGTTTATACTCGGCGAATTTACAAAGCCAGCGAGAAGGGGTTGGAGGAAAAGAGACGAAGAGAGGTGGGAAGGGGCGGTGGATGCGTTGCTGAAAGAGGAGGTGGAGAGGTATGGGGGAGTATTGTTTGAAGCTTGGGTGGTGTTGGCGATCAAATAGTACCTATAGTATCTCCCAGACCTGCGCGGGTGTAATTTGATTTTGTAAAGATAATGCCACACTTCCTAGTCTACCAACGAGCATCGATTGCGGTTAGCAAACGCGGGTTGAGACTAGAGATTCGTCGCATACACTGAGGAAATTTCGCCAACTTCATCCATGTATGTGCAGACATGACAAAGTGTACCTCCAGAATCTCAGCCAGTCTCCCTTCCAGATCAATAATTGTGTGCATATATCCAACACCTACCAGCCTTGAACCGACAATGGGTTGGAAATCAAAGACAAGTTTAAAAGATGGATATGCCATATGATCAGATCAGCTACTGGTTCTCGTCTACAAAGACCAAAATAGAGGGTCATATTTTGCTGACCACGTAACGGCCCCCCCTAAAAGTCAAGTCTAGTTGTCTTGCTCAAGTTCAGAGTTGCAGATAGACGGTTCGGCCTCGAGTTCCGAACAACTTGAGGCGTTTGTAGAACATGTGTTCAGTCCGCCGGCGGCATATATTGACAACAAGGGGCCTGGGTTCCGGTCTAGCAATTCCGCGCATTCGTTTCTCCTAGCATAGCGAATCCGGCCCTTTCAATTGACAAGGCCACTCTTTAGCTAGAGCGATCGATCACACATGTTTTCAATAGGACATATAGCACGAGCACACATTTACGGACTAGCCTTTTTTTATTTTTTTATTTTTTACCAAACTGAGTCCAGTCAGCTTAGTCTTTGGTGGAAAGAACTTGCGGCGTAGACAGATAGATAGCTGAAAGTTCGCGGCACAGACAGCTGAAAGTTCCACAGAACTGAACTGAAAAAAAAATTTATTTAAAAAATTGGAATTAGGCATCACTTTACCGGGCCAACCGGGCCAATCAAGACCACTCCATTGATAAAGTCACGTGCTTTCCACCCCCACTTTATTCTCACCTCGTCTTTTGCTCACTCATCTCACACTTCATTTTTACTTTCGTTATACCAGTTTCACTCTGTCGCGCACTACAGCCATTACAAGTACACCAAACCACACACTGTGCAGTTGACAAGCTTTTATCAACTGCACATCAACATAGCATCTTTTTACCAACCAGATAGCCAGCCAGCGGGCGAGCGCGCTTTGGCAGCTCTAAAAAGAAACAAAAAATGGACACCTTTACCTGGATCCTCCTGGCCTTTGTGCTCTTCACCATTGTCCGCGTAAGTCCTTCCTCTCTCCAGTCTTCCCCTCCATCTCCATTTCCCCATCAAATCAATTTCAATTCCAATTCCAATTCCAAATTCCTCATCTAATTTCATATTCATACATACTAATTTCAATAAAAAATTCAGGCGATAATGACCCCCCGCACGCCTATTCCCGAAACCTCTACCAAAGTCCATAAAGTCACGTCCCCTTCTGAGCTCGACGCGTTGCTCTCTGCAAACACCCATGTCGTTGTCGATTTCTACGCAGATTGGTGTCCGCCTTGTCGGGCTATCGCGCCTGTTTTCTCTGAGTTGGCGGATACGCATGCGGAACCGGGCAAGTTGGCTTTTGCAAAAGTAAATGTCGATCATGTCAATGAAGTCGCGGGCCGGTATGGCGTTTCGGCAATGCCCACTTTTGTCTTCTTCAAGGCAGGGAAGCCGAGTGGTGTCAAGGTGGAAGGACTGCAGAGTAGAGGGTCCTTGGGGTTGAATGACGACGGGCTAGTGGAGAGGGTGAGAGGGGCGGATCGCGCTGCGTTGCAGGCGGTGGTGAAGGCTTTGGCAGGTCAGTAGGTAGAGGACGAGGAGAGGCGACGGAGTAGTGACATCCGTCCTGGGGTCGCTTGTAAGGTCATGTTGTCAAATTTTGTCAAGTTTGTTACGATACTGCGTGTTTGGTAAATGTTGTTCTCCAAGAGAGTATTAGAAATAGCTAAACATTAAGAAGAATCCAGATATGGTCGATCCAAGGAAAAAGCCAAAAAAACAACAACAACACATTGAAACATTACCAAAAAAAAACCTCGTAATATTGTGCCAGTCCAAATCCCGTCCAATCCGAATCGTTCACATCCGTAGTTCAATGCGCTGATGCGTCCAAAGTATTCTCCCCTGATCCCTTCACAAAATGAGGGACAAGTCCAAACTAAACTCACATCCCCGGGATTATGGCCCGTTGAAGTTCGAGTAATCTTGGTACTGAAACTGGTGCTGCTGAGGAGCGGCGGGCTGTTGAGCCATGGTAGGTTGCGGAGCGGTTATGGGTTGCTGAGAGGCGATTGGTATCTGGCCGGGAGTAAGCTGATGAAGAGCAATGGATTGCTTAGGAGCGATGGGTTGTTGAGGAACAATAGGTTGCTGAGCAGCAGTGTTTTGCTGGGCAGGCACGGGTTGTTGGGGGACTGGTATATATTGCTGGTAAGCGGCAAATTGTTGAGGCGAAATGGGCTGCTGAGGAGCATTGTGTTGTTGGGGAGCGACTGGATGCTGAGTGGGCATGGGATGATAAGTAGCGGTGTATTGCTGAGCAGACATGGATTGCTGGGGTATAGCGGTCCCCTGAGCGGCCGCGGGCTGTTGGGAAGGGACAGGTTGCTGAGGTAAAACGGGCTGAAGAATATTCGGTTGTTGAGAAGCGATTGGTTGCTGAGCGGGCATGGAGTGATGAGGAGTGGTATATTGCTGAGCAGAGACTGGCTGCTGCGGAATAATGGGTTGGTGAGCGGTCACGGGCTGTTGGGGTGCGACAGATTGCTGAGGGGCGATGGGATGCTGGGTGGTGGTTGGGTGCTGAAGAGTATTGGGCTGCTGGGGAGCAACAGTTTGGGGAGTTCCAGAGTCCTCAGGTGGGGTGGTGGGTTGCGGTGGTGCCGCCCCGGCCCCAGATATCGGCTCCGCGGGTGGCTGGGCCGGATTCGAGGCCGCGGACGGATCAACTGCTTGCTCCGGGGTTTCCTCTACTGGGGCACATTGTGGCTGGTTTCCAGGCTGATTTTGAAGCTCATCATCAGGTTGGACTGGCGGAGCATCCTCGGTGGGGTTGTTCTGTTCAATCAACTCGTTGACGGCAGCCTCAACATTCTGGATCATTTCAATTTCAGGACTGGTAGTACTGTCCTCTGTGACTTGCGCGTTTTGGGTGACGGGGGCGATGTCAGCAACCTGATTGTTTCCAGTGATCTCGTTGTTCTGAACGATCTCAACAGTCGTAATATTATTCTCAACCAGAAGAACATCATTGCTGACTGCAATGGAAGCCTGCTGTGCCGATTCTGGAGGCGCTGTTGGAGTGACTGTCGCATCGGCATATTGGCTGATTGCTGGCTGTGAAGGCAAAGGGGCAGTTTCTGGACATTCTTGCTGTTGGGCCACCATAGGCGGGCCCTGATACTCGGGTTGCGCGGGCGGTATCCAGGGCTGTGGCGTCTGTGAAGGATCCATGACTTGCTCCGGGGGTATGGTGTAGGGTTCTTGGGGAGGGGGTTGCTGAGCGTCATACATGAACTGCTGCTCAGGATATCCCCACTGCTGCTGAGGCTGCTGGGGCTCCACCGGGGCAGGACTGAAAACAGGCTCTTGCTGTTCCGTAAAATAGGGCTGCTGTTCCGAAAATGGTTGGCCCATGTATGGCTCCTGCTGGAGGGCATACGCATCTTGAGTCACAACCGCTGCAGAGGGATCTTCTGTCGCAGGATCCATGGTATCTTCCGTTTCATCCAACTCTTCGATTTGGAAGGCCTCCTCGTCATCCCCGTCCTCACCGAAGCCGCCGTCCAGGCTGTCTGCGACTCGTGCTGCCGCGCCAATCATATTGACTGTGGTAGACAGACGCTTTCCCTTTCCCAATTTTCCCATCTTCTTCCCTGCTATCTTCATTCCAAGTCCGGTAAGCTTGGCAGCAGCAACAGTGGCGGTGTAAATCCCGGAAGCTGAAAGATCGGATGCCGCGGACAGCTTAGCTACGTTGTTGGCAACACTCACTGCCGTGTTGATGTCTGACGCACTCATTCCGGGCTTCGCTACTTTCTTCGACCTCGAAACCGCCATAGCTGTTCCGGGGGCGGCGGCTACTCCTTGCTGAACAGTCCTGGGCTGCGGCTGTTCGCCAGGCCGTTCCCATGTCGAGAGTTGGAAGCGGTCGTGAACGTAAAACGGCACACCGTCGGGTGTCCTGATCGTTCTCCAGCCCGGAGGCAGGCCATTTGCCTTTACAGGCCTTTCCCAGGATGTTGTATTGGAAGCTGGGTGAAGATAATAAACCTTGGCGTCTGGCGTTCTCATCTCTTGCCAGCCAGCCGGGAGAGCTGAGCTGTCGGTATTGTCATCATCGAGAGCTGGGATCGGCTGGAGATGTGTTTTGAACCCTGTCTCGTTATGCGTATACCAGAACCGACCCGATGCATTCTTGCGAACAGTCCAGATATTGGTGAGGGTAGGTCCTATACTTTGCTGGCCCTGCAATTGCAGGTCTGAGTCGGCAACAAAGAAAGAAATCTCGTGCGGGTGGCATGATGCCGCAGCGCCTGTAGTGTAACACCAAACGCAGACACTCGTTGTGAGTTGAGCTGTACTACAGACGAGACACGTGAAGATGGATACATTGGCGGCAATGGCTGTTCGAGCCGTCAGTTCGCTTTTCTACCAGCAGTCGGGGGTATAAACATACCTTGCTTGCACGATGCACAGATCGTGGCCCCAACAACGGGAGATCCAGCAAATGGTGTCCCGATTGGCATTGCTACAGTTGTGAGTGGCGAGCTGGGTGCGATGGTGGTTGCCAGGCTTGTTCTGCGGCTAAAATCATTCGACTTGCTGGCGACGCTACCGGCCGTTACACTGCGCCGAAGTTGTCCGGGGCCTGGGACCGGGCTCGGCATCAAAGCCTGACCCGGCATGGGAGGGAAGCCGGGGGCCAGAACCGGAGCCGCGGTTGGCGTCGGCGCCGGAGTTTGGGCTGGGCTCGGAGCCAGACCGGGTGCCGGAGTCGAGGTAAATTGTCCAGGGGGAATAGTTCCGGCTGGGGCTGATGACGCCAGAGGTGCAGCTCCAGGGGACATGGTCGATGGGACCGACATGGTCGGTTGCACAACTGACAATGGACGGGGTTGCATTGCGAGATTCATGTTGGTATTCATCGTCGGTAATCCGGAAACAGAGGGGGGCGGGGGACTTGCACGAGGAGGGAACATGGCAGGCGGGTATGGCGACGGTGCTTGGTGAGAAGGATGTGTTGAACTCGGGGTCACGACAGAACTCGGCGCCGGATACGCCTGTGAGGGGATCGGCGTCGGGCCGGGCAGAGACGGCGCCCATTGAGGCTGGATAGGCTGCATAGGGCCTGCCATTCCCGGAAGCTGGGTGTTGGGGTAGAAGGGAACGATGCCGTGGGGCGTGGAACCTGGGGGGACAGGCCCCATCGGCATCAAACCCGGGCCAACGGGCGCTGGCATCGGCATCGACATTGGCATGGCGGGATGAGGGTTTGGAGCACCCTGCGATGGCTGTTGCGTGATGCCTCCCGGGCCCTGGCCCATGGGCTTCCGGCCGATCGGTTTCCGGGCTATCGGCATGTTTGCGTTTCGCGCGCGCTCTTCAGGACGGTAATTTGGTAGTTGGTGATACGCGGGCGGGCCAGGTGGTGATGTTTGGAGCAAGCAGGTCTCGATTGCGTCCCAACTGTTTTGTGCTCAGCCGCATGGCCAAGATCTAGCGGCAGACCAGGGTCCCTGCATGGTGGCGGGCGAGGCCGGAGATGACTGGTTCGTGGTGATCATGGCGGTTCAGCTGTTCAATAGCGGGAAAATTGGCGAGCTGGATAACCTATCGACGACTTCTTCGGGCTCGCCAAGCTCTTAGGATTTCGAGGGGAATGAAAGTCACGCGTTGGTCTAGAACGAGCCGACTCCAACACGGCGGCCTTGGAGGGTAATTGCGATTTGGAGGCTCAGCGATTTGCCCGACACCTGCGACGGCTTGCCGACAGCTCTTGCGAGCAGTGCCAAGTTTTGCTTCTGCTATTTTTTGCTAGAAAACTTGTTCTCCAGCTGTCTTGGGCGCACCTTCCCAACCAACTGCAAGTTTTCTGATGGATCCATGCCGCATTTCTGCCTGGCTGCGGGGTTGGTGCATCAATGGCCGACAAACGGCAGCTGCAGCTGCAGTCTGCTGACCTAAGGTATGTGATGGCTGCATCTGGCACTGTCTGCTAGTCCTCTTGCGGAGATATCGAATCGGCTCAGCGACCGATCCTGCCTATCGAACAGGATCTCCTCCCGTAAACCCCGACACGCCAGAGCTTGGTCGGTGCTCCGGCGGAAATAACCGGCTCGATTCAGAATGGAAGTGTCCGTGGATTATCGCCACCGGTCGTATCCCCCAGACGGAAACCCGGCGCACCTGTTCGGCGGTGAAAACTGGGGCGATGTTTGGCCTGAGAAACCGGAGCCTGGATGCCTTGCCGCTTGCCTCGCCGATTTCAAGCCCACTGACCCGGATGCCCGCATTTCGGGACTTGCCCATGCCTATTTGTCGGTAGCCGCCAACGAGGGCGTCTGGACGTTTCATCTGTTCCTGGTTTTTGGCACTGCCCTGTCCGGCCTGGCCGCCTGGTTGTTCGTTCATCTCATCGAGACCCGAAAATTCCCTCTCTTGGCCCCCCTGACTCTGAGTTTGTTGCTCGGCGTCTATTGTTGGGGGTACATCGCTTTGACGTATCGCTTCCGGTGTCTCCTATACGAGGTGCTCCGATTCGGCTGCGTCGACACATTCCAACTCTCGTGGGCCTTCATCAAGAGGACAGCGAAGGCACCACCCCTGTCACTTCTTAGATGGCAAAACTCCGAACGGCACACGGTCCAGGATCGGATCCGCTCCGACGAAAACACCATAACCCGACCGGCAAGCAACCTCTGTGCGGTCTGCAGCGGCATGGTGGCTGAATCCCGTTTGCTGAGGGGAAGTATGCCCTCCGGCCTACTGCGATGGAACCGGCCGAAAGAGGTCTGTCCGCATCACTCCTTAGTTGGCCTGAAATCGTGTGCGGTAGGCTGCCCCTTGTGTGCCCTGCTTCTGGCCTCTATTCGGGCGAGGCTCGGTGGCTTTGACAGTACAGTTGCTGTGCCAGACACCCCTCTGCAAGCGTCAATCTTTGAGCAACAAGGACCCAGCGAGGCCGCCCCTTGTCTTGGCAT
>Ga0247763_1002136_pt1 | contig 10402 bp, 8 predicted proteins | sample UWRJL141409B4_FD_179926 | JGI IMG/M metagenome (GOLD analysis project Ga0247763, IMG submission 179926) | Plant litter microbial communities from Arlington Agricultural Research Station in Wisconsin, United States - UWRJ-L141-409B-4 | ecosystem: Environmental > Terrestrial > Plant litter >...
CGAGGGCCCACATCTCCTCGCCGGAGACGAACCTCGGCAGGAAGCGCTTCTTCTGCTCGTCGGTGGCGAGCGCCTTGATGTAGGGCAGGCCCAGCAGCACGTGCACACCGGAGCCGCCGAAGGACACACCCGCGCGGGCGGTCTCCTCGTACATCACGGCCTCGAACTTGTACGAGTCGATGCCCGCGCCGCCGAACTCCTCGTCCACGCGGATGCCGAAGACACCCAGCTCGGCGAGCTTGTAGTAGAACTCGCGCGGCACCTGGCCGGCCGCGAACCACTCGTCGTGGACCGGGACGACCTCGGCCTCGATGAAGGCGCGCAGGGTCTCCCGGAACGCCTCGTGATCCTCGCTGAACACCGTACGGCGCACCGCGCCCACCTCCGCCTGGCTCAAGATTCCGTATCTAAGCGCTTGCTCAGTTCACGTTACCGGCCGGTCACGACCGCCGTCCAGACCAATTCCCCCGGGCCCCCCGAGACGCTCGTCACGCCCCGGGGGCTCCCGCCGCCGCCTCCGACGCCCCCGCCGCTGCCGCCGCGAAGGCGCCCCGCGCCATCCGGTGCAACAGCTCCGCGGCGCCCGCACGGCCCGGCAGCGCCCCCGGCCGCCCCAGGTGGGGTGTCGAGTTCAGGAGTCCGAAGACCGAGTGCACGGCCGAGCGGGCGATCGGTTCGGGCAGAGCGGGGTGGAGGTCACGCACGACCGGCACCCAGAGCTCGACGTACTGGCGCTGCAGCTGCCGCACGAGCTTGCGGTCGCTGTCCCGGAGGCGGTCCAGCTCCCGGTCGTGCAGGGTGATCAGCGGGCGGTCGTCGAGCGCGAAGTCGATGTGCCCCTCGATGAGCGAGTCGAGGAGCGCCTCCGGACTCCCGTCCGCCTCGGCCACGCGCAGCCTGCCGCCGGTCAGCAGTTGCTCACTGATCCCCACCAGCAGCTCGGCGAGCATCGCGTCCTTGCCCGCGAAGTGGCGGTACAGACCGGGACCGCTGATACCGACCGCCGCACCTATCTCGTCGACGCCCACCCCGTGGAAGCCACGCTCGGCGAAGAGCCGGGCGGCTTCCTTCAGGATCTGCTCGCGGCGGGTGGGGGCATCGGTTCTCGTGGCCATGGAGACGATTCTAGACAGGACGGTTAGCGCTCGTTAACCTGAGGGAAAAGCGTTAACGCTCATTAACTGGGTCCATCCGGCCGCATCACCGGTGACCACCGGGTGAAGGGACCACAGGATGCACGAAGCACCGGAACTCCACAGCGCGGCAGACCCCGCGTCGGAGGCCTGGCGGGGCAACGAGGCGGCGCACCGCGCGCTCGTCGACGAGCTGCGGCGGAAGCTGGCCGCGGCGCGGCTGGGCGGCGGCGAGCGGGCCCGTGCCCGGCACACCGCCCGTGGCAAGCTGTTGCCGCGCGACCGCGTGGACACGCTGCTCGACCCCGGTTCACCGTTCCTGGAGCTGGCCCCGCTGGCGGCCGACGGGATGTACGAGGGCCAGGCCCCGGCGGCGGGCGTCATCGCCGGCATCGGCCGGGTCGCCGGGCGTGAATGCGTGGTGGTCGCCAACGACGCCACGGTCAAGGGCGGCACGTACTACCCGATGACGGTGAAGAAGCACCTGCGCGCCCAGGAGGTGGCGCTGGAGAACCGCCTCCCCTGCGTCTACCTGGTGGACTCGGGCGGCGCCTTCCTCCCGATGCAGGACGAGGTCTTCCCCGACCGCGAGCACTTCGGCCGCATCTTCTACAACCAGGCCCGGATGTCGGGTGCGGGGATCCCCCAGATCGCGGCCGTCCTCGGCTCGTGCACGGCCGGCGGGGCGTACGTCCCCGCGATGAGCGACGAGGCCGTCATCGTGCGGGGTCAGGGCACGATCTTCCTCGGCGGCCCCCCACTGGTGAAGGCCGCGACCGGCGAGGTCGTCACGGCGGAGGAGCTGGGCGGCGGCGAGGTGCACTCCCGGGTCTCCGGGGTCACCGACCACCTGGCTGAGGACGACGCGCACGCGCTGCGGATCGTGCGCACGATCGTCTCCACGCTGCCCGGCCGCGGCCCCCTGCCCTGGTCCGTCACGCCGGCCGCCGAGCCGAAGGCCGACCCCGCCGGGCTGTACGGCGCGGTGCCGGCCGACCCGCGCACCCCGTACGACGTGCGCGAGGTCATCGCGCGTGTGGTGGACGGTTCGCGGTTCGCGGAGTTCAAGGCGGAGTTCGGGCAGACCCTCGTCACCGGCTTCGCCCGGATCCACGGGCACCCGGTCGGGATCGTCGCCAACAACGGCATCCTGTTCTCCGAGTCCGCCCAGAAGGGCGCCCACTTCATCGAACTGTGCGACCAGCGCGGCATCCCGCTGCTGTTCCTGCAGAACATCTCCGGGTTCATGGTGGGCCGCCAGTACGAGGCCGGGGGCATCGCCAAGCACGGCGCCAAGATGGTGACCGCGGTGGCCTGCACCCGCGTACCGAAGCTGACGGTCGTGGTCGGCGGTTCCTACGGCGCGGGCAACTACTCGATGTGCGGCCGGGCGTACTCGCCGCGCTTCCTGTGGATGTGGCCGAACGCCAAGATCTCGGTGATGGGCGGCGAGCAGGCCGCGTCGGTCCTCGCGACCGTCAAGCGCGACCAGTTGGAGGGCCGCGGCGAGTCCTGGCCGGCGGAGGAGGAAGAGGCCTTCAAGGACCCGATCCGCGCCCGGTACGAGACCCAGGGCAACGCCTACTACGCCACGGCCCGGCTCTGGGACGACGGTGTGATCGACCCGATGGAGACCCGGCAGGTACTGGGCCTGGCCCTGACGGCCTGCGCGAACGCGCCGCTGGACGATCCGCGGTTCGGCGTGTTCCGGATGTGAGCCGGGCCGGATGTGACGCGGGCCGGATGTGAGCTGCGCCGGGTGTGGCGCGGGCCGGATGCGGAGGGACGAGCGGACCGATGGGTACGGATGCGAGGGGACGGACGACGATGTTCGACACGGTACTGGTGGCCAATCGGGGCGAGATCGCCGTCCGGGTCATCCGGACCCTGCGGTCGCTGGGCGTCCGCTCGGTGGCCGTCTTCTCCGACGCGGACGCCGGCGCGCGGCACGTGCGCGAGGCCGACACGGCGGTACGGATCGGTCCGGCGTCCGCCGCGGAGAGCTATCTGTCGGCGGAGCGGCTGCTGGAGGCCGCCGCGCGGACCGGCGCGATGGCAGTCCACCCGGGGTACGGCTTCCTCGCGGAGAACGCCGACTTCGCGCGGGCCTGCGCCGGGGCCGGGCTGGTCTTCGTCGGCCCTCCGGCGGACGCGATCGCGCTCATGGGCGACAAGATCCGCGCCAAGGAGACGGTCCGGGCGGCCGGGGTCCCGGTGGTGCCGGGTTCGTCGGGCAGTGGTCTCACGGACGCGGAACTGGCCGACTCCGCCCGGCAGATCGGCGTACCGGTGCTGCTGAAACCGTCGGCGGGCGGCGGCGGCAAGGGCATGCGCCTGGTGCGGGACCCGGCGCTGCTGGCGGACGAGATCACCGCCGCGCGCCGCGAGGCCCGCGCCTCCTTCGGCGACGACACCCTTCTCGTCGAGCGGTGGGTCGACCGCCCCCGGCACATCGAGATCCAGGTCCTGGCGGACGGCCACGGGAACGTGGTGCACCTGGGCGAGCGGGAGTGCTCCCTCCAGCGCCGGCACCAGAAGATCATCGAGGAGGCGCCGAGCGTGTTCCTCGACGAGGAGACCCGCGCCGCGATGGGGGAGGCGGCCGTCCAGGCGGCCCGTTCGTGCGGCTACTCGGGGGCGGGCACGGTCGAGTTCATCGTCCCGGGCGGCGACCCGTCCGCGTACTGCTTCATGGAGATGAACACACGCCTCCAGGTCGAGCACCCGGTGACCGAGATGATCACGGGTCTGGACCTGGTGGAATGGCAGCTGCGGGTGGCCGCGGGCGAGCGTCTGGGCTTCACCCAGGACGAGGTCACACTCACCGGGCACGCCGTGGAGGCCCGCGTCTGCGCGGAGGACCCCGCGCGGGGGTTCCTGCCGTCCGGCGGCACGGTCCTGCGGCTGCACGAGCCGCGGGGCGGGGGTGTCCGCACCGACTCGGGCCTGACCGAGGGCACGGAGGTCGGCTCGCTGTACGACCCGATGCTGTCCAAGGTCATCGCGTACGGGCCGGACCGGGCGACGGCCCTGCGCCGCCTCCGCGGAGCGCTGGCGGAGACGGTGACGCTTGGGGTGCGGACGAACGCGGGGTTCCTGCGCAGGCTGCTGGCTCATCCGGCGGTGGTCGCCGGCGACCTGGACACGGGTTTGGTGGAGCGGGAGGCGGAGGGACTGGTCCCGGCGGAGGTGCCGCAGGAGGTGTACGAAGCCGCCGCGGCGGTACGCCTGGACGCGCTGGCCCCCGCCGCCACCGACGGCTGGACGGACCCCTTCTCCGTGCCCGACGGCTGGCGGCTCGGGGGCGAACCGGTGCCGGCGGCCTTCCATCTGCGCGTCGCGGGACACGAACCCGCCTCGCCACGGGCCCGGCCGGACGCCGAGGTCACCCCCGCGCGGGTCCGCGTCACCCTGGACGGCGTACGCCACACCTTCCACCGTTCGGGCACCTGGCTCGGCCGGGACGGAGACGCCTGGAACGTCCTGGACCACGACCCCGTCGCCGCTTCCCTGACCGGTGCCGCCCACGAGGGCGCGGACTCCCTCACGGCCCCCATGCCCGGCACGGTGACCGTCGTGAAGGTCGTTGTGGGGGACGGGGTCACCGCCGGGCAGAGCCTGCTGGTGGTGGAGGCGATGAAGATGGAGCACGTCATCTCCGCCCCGCACGCCGGCACCGTCACCGAGCTGGACGTCACCCCCGGCGCGACGGTCGCTATGGACCAGGTCCTGGCGGTGGTCGCGCCGCACGAGGAACGGTCCGCCGCGGCGCGGGAGGCGAGGGCATGACGACTCCCGAGCTCGGCCTGCCCATGGCCGTACCGGCCGAGGGGCTCCCGACCCGTGTCCGGATTCACGAGGTCGGCGCCCGCGACGGCCTGCAGAACGAGAAGGCGACCGTCCCGACGGAGACGAAGGCCGAGTTCATCCGCAGGCTGGCCGCCGCGGGCCTCGGCACCATCGAGGCGACCAGTTTCGTGCACCCCACGTGGGTGCCCCAACTGGCGGACGCGGAGCGGCTGTTCCCCCTCGTACGGGAACTGGGCGCGGGGGAGCCGGGCTCCCCCTCCGGCACGGCCGCCCCGCACCTGCCCGTCCTGGTACCGAACGAGCGGGGCCTGGACCGTGCCCTGGCCCTCGGCGCCACCCGTGTCGCGGTCTTCGCCAGCGCCACGGAGTCCTTCGCGAAGGCCAACCTGAACCGGACCGTGGACGAGGCACTGGCGATGTTCGAGCCGGTGGTGGCGCGGGCCAGGGCACAGGGTGTCCATGTGCGCGGCTACCTCTCCATGTGCTTCGGCGATCCCTGGGAGGGCCCGGTCCCGGTCCCCCGGGTCGTACGGGTCTGCCGCGCGCTGCTCGACATGGGCTGCGACGAGCTGAGCCTCGGCGACACGATCGGTGTGGCGACCCCGGGCCACGTGAGCGCACTCCTCACCGCCCTGGACGAGCAGCGCGTTCCCACGTCCTCGCTCGGCGTGCACTTCCACGACACGTACGGCCAGGCCCTGTCCAACACGCTGACCGCGCTCCGGCACGGCGTCACGACCGTGGACGCCTCCGCGGGCGGTCTCGGCGGCTGCCCGTTCGCGAAGAGCGCCACCGGCAATCTCGCCACCGAAGACCTCGTGTGGATGCTGACGGGCCTCGGCATCGACACCGGGGTCGACCTCGGTCTCCTCGTCGCCACCAGCGAGTGGATGGCCGGACAACTGGGCCGCCCCAGCCCGTCCCGCACCGTCCGCGCCCTCTCCCACAAGGAGTGACCCCATGTCCCTGGACCACCGCCTCTCCCCCGAGCTGGACGAACTGCGGCGCACCGTCGCGGAGTTCGCCCGGGAGGTCGTGGCACCGAAGATCGGCGACTTCTACGAGCGGCACGAGTTCCCGTACGAGATCGTCCGTGAGATGGGGCGCATGGGCCTGTTCGGGATGCCCTTCCCCGAGGAGTACGGCGGCATGGGAGGCGACTACCTGGCGCTGGGCGTCGTCCTCGAGGAACTCGCCCGTGTGGACTCCTCGGTGGCCATCACCCTGGAGGCGGGGGTCTCGCTCGGCGCCATGCCGATCCACCTCTTCGGGACCCCGGAACAGAAGGCGGAGTGGCTCCCCCGCCTCTGCTCGGGCGAGCTCCTCGGCGCCTTCGGTCTCACCGAACCGGACGGCGGCTCGGACGCGGGCGCGACCCGTACGACGGCCCGTATGGACGAGGCGACGGACGAGTGGGTGATCAACGGCAGCAAGTGCTTCATCACCAACGCGGGGACGGACATCACCGGCCTGGTCACCGTCACCGCGGTGACCGGCCGCAAGCCCGACGGAAGACCGCTGATCTCCTCGATCATCGTGCCGTCCGGCGCACCCGGCTTCACGGTCGCCGCCCCCTACTCGAAGGTCGGCTGGAACGCCTCCGACACCCGCGAGCTGTCCTTCGCCGACGTCCGCGTCCCGGCGTCGAACCTGCTCGGCGAGGAGGGCCGCGGGTACGCGCAGTTCCTCCGCATCCTGGACGAGGGCAGGATCGCCATCGCGGCCCTGGCCACCGGCCTGGCCCAGGGCTGTGTGGACGAGTCGCTGAAGTACGCGAAGGAGCGCCACGCGTTCGGACGCCCGATCGGCGCGAACCAGGCGATCCAGTTCAAGATCGCGGACATGGAGATGAAGGCGCACACGTCCCGTCTGGCCTGGCGCGACGCGGCGTCCCGCCTGGTGGCGGGCGAGTCCTTCAAGAAGGAGGCGGCCGTGGCGAAGCTCTACTCCTCCACGATCGCCGTCGACAACGCCCGCGACGCCACCCAGATCCACGGCGGCTACGGCTTCATGAACGAGTACCCGGTGGCCCGCATGTGGCGGGACTCCAAGATCCTGGAGATCGGCGAGGGCACGAGCGAGGTGCAGCGGATGCTGATCGCGCGGGAACTGGGCCTGACGGGCTGAGCGGCGCCCGCCCCGCGGCCCCGGCGCGCTCGGCCGGCCTCGCCCGACGACGCCGGCGGGCCGGAGCGGCGACGGACGCCGGCGGCAGGCTCGGACGCCGGCGGTCCGGCCGTGTCGGGGCGCCGACCACGTTCCGTCGCGCGGCCGGCCCGGCGGTCGCCTCTGATCATTCCTGCGTGGCCGCTGCCGCCTGTGGCGGGGCTGGGCGGACCCAGCGGTAGCGGCCGGTGAAGTTGCGCATCACGGACGGCTCGTGTTCGAAGCGGATGCCGTTGATCGTGGCCGACCCGGCCGCCACCTCGATCAGCGCGTCGGCCACGTAGTCCATGTGGTCGTTGGTGTAGGCGCGGCGCGGAACGGTGAGCCGCAGCAGTTCGAGTGGGGCCTTCTCCTGTACGCCGGTGTCCGGGTCGCGGCCGAGCAGCAGCGACCCGATCTCCACCGACCTGACGCCCGCTTCCAGGTACAGGGCGCAGGCGAGGGCGTGTCCGGGGAACTGGTCGTGGGCCAGGTGGGGCAGCATGGCCCCGGCGTCGACGAAGACCGCGTGGCCTCCCGTGGGGTACTGAATCGGGACACCGGCCGCGCGCAGACGCTCGCCAAGGTAGGCGACCTGGCCGATCCGGTAGGTGAGGTAGTCGGGCTCGATCGCCTCCTCCAGGCCGATGGCGAGCGCCTCCATGTCCCGGCCCGCCAGCCCTCCGTAGGTGATGAAGCCTTCCGTCAGCAGGCAGCGCTGCTGGGCCCCTCGGTACAGTTCGCCGTCCTGGCGGAAGGCGCAGAAGCCGCCGATGTTCACCAGGCCGTCCTTCTTGGCGGATGCGACGGCGATGTCTCCGCAGGCCATGGTCTCCGCCACGATGTCGGATATGGCGCTGTCCTTGAACTCCTCCTCGCGTTGCTTGACGAACCAGGCGTTCTCGGCGAAGCGTGCGATGTCGAGGATGACCGGGATGCCCAGGCTGCGGCAGTGGGACGAGACCTCGCGCAGGTTGGCCACCGACATCGGCTGTCCGCCGGAGGTGTTGCAGGTGAGGGTGGCGATGACCCCGGCCACGTTCGCGGCGCCATGCCGCTCGATGGCGGCGGTGAGCGCCGGAAGGTCGAAGTTCCCCTTCCACGGGTGGTACGTGCCGGTGTCCAGCGCGTCGGGGGTCAGGGCGTTGACGGCCCGCGCGCCGGCGAGTTCCACGTGCGCCTTGGTCGTCTCGAAATGGAAGTTGGAGATGAAGACCGGCGAGGGCGACCGGCGGTGCGCGACCAGTCCGGGGAAGAGGATGTTCTCGGCGGCCCGCCCCTGGTGGGTGGGAATGGTCAGGGGAAAACCGAGAATCCGGGAGATGGTGTCCTGCAGCCGGTGGAAGCTCCGGCTGCCCGCGTACGCCTCGTCGCCGGTGACGAGGCCGCCCCACTGCCGATCGCTCAACGCACCGTTGCCGCTGTCGGTGAGAAGGTCGATGTAGACGTCGTCGCTCCTGAGCGAGAAGAGGTTGAGACCCGCGCGGTGCAGCGCCTCCTCGCGGTGGCTCCGCGTCGTCATCCGGATGGGTTCGACGACCTTGATGCGAAATGGTTCCGGCAGGCGCCTGGACATGCTGCGTACTCCCGATCGTGTGGCCCGCAGGGGCGCTGCGGGGGTGGAGGGGGACGGCGGCGGGCCGTCACGGTTCCCGGACGGCCTGCTGATAGGCGCCCGGCGTGACACCGATGCGTGCCTTGAACGTCCTGATCAGGTGGGCCTGATCGCTGAAACCGGTACTCGCCGCCACGGCGGACGCCCGCTCGCCCCTGCGCAGGAGGTGCTTCGCGGCGATGATGCGCCGGTTGACGAGAAAAGCGTGCGGCGTGAGCCCCGTACGGCGGCGGAACGCGCTGATGAGCCGCTGCCGTGGGACCTTCGCCTCGTCGACGAGGTCCGCAAGCGTCACCTTGGCGGCGTAGTCGTCGCACAGCAGCGTCACGGCACGGTCGACGGGGCCGTCCTCCTGCCCGGCCTCCGCCCAGCGGATGCCCGCATGACGTGACAGGCAGTACGCGTACGTCGTGAAGAGCCGCTCCGCTGCCTCCAGGGCGCACCCGTCACGCCGTGAGCTCTCGTGCGCCGCGAGGAACATCGCCGAGCCCATCGGATCGTCCACCACGGGCTCGGTGAACCGGACCGCCCCGCGCAGGGGACCCGCCGCGCTCTCAGCGGCGATGAGATGCAGCAGGGGTTCTGACGGATAGCTCGCGCGGTAGCTCAGACCGCCGCCGCGCGCCGCGCCGTCGTGCACCTCGAAGGGGTTGCAGAAGATCAGCTGTGCAACCCGAGGGCTGTAGGGCCGGCCGCCGACCGAGAGCGCACCGACCCCGTGGGAGAGAGACGCGACGATGAAGGTGTCGTGCAGGTGCGGGGAGTACCGGTAGCCGTCCAGACGGCCGAGGAGGAACTCGACGCCGCTCGCGGCCGACGTGAAGTAGTCGATCTTGCTGCTGGCTTGCCTTCTCATGCTCTTCCACCATGCTCAGCGGCTTTCTGCCTGCGTTTCAGGATGCCACTCGCCCGCCGCGGAGCATTGAAGGAAAATCCCGGTTCGCGCGACGGACGGCACGCCTCCCGAGCCGCTGCGGGCCTTCGGCGCCAGGTCGTCCGGGCAGCGGAGAAGCGCGTCCTCGGATATGGCCGGGCTTCGGGGACAGGGCGCTCAGGGAGGTGGACACCGCTCAGGCGTCGCGCCGGGCGGAACCCGCCCCGGGAGAGTTGATAAGGCTCGGCAGCTGGCCGAGCCGCTGGAGCGCATGCTCGCGCTCGCCGGATCGCTCGGCGCGGACGTCAAGGCCGCCAGGACCGTCCAGGCGAAGAAGGACTTCGAGACCGCCGCCGAGCGTCTGCGCGCCGCCGCCGAGGCCCGCCCGGAGATCAAGGTCCTCGCCGGTTCCGCCAGCCAGGACATCTTCCACGTCTCCGGCTCGAACCTCTCCATCGACCTGGAGTGCTACAAGGCCCTCGGCGTGCACCTCGTCGAGCCGTCGGCCAAGGCCCTCAAGGCCGGCGGCGGCTGGTTCGAGAACCTGAGCTGGGAGAACGTCGACACGTACCCGGCCGACATCATCATCATGGACGACCGCACCGCGACCATCCAGCCCGCCGACATCACCGAGGCGACCTGGAAGAAGCTGCCCGCCGTCAAGGCCGGCCAGGTCATCGCCCGTACCCCCGAGCCGATCCTGTCGTACGACAAGTGCACGCCGATGCTCGACAACCTCGCCGAGGCCATCGAGAAGGCCGAGAAGGTCGCCTGACGCCGCGCCGGGGAACGCCCCCGCGCCCCGTCCAGGGGCGCAGGGAACCG
>Ga0247763_1002137_pt1 | contig 10399 bp, 10 predicted proteins | sample UWRJL141409B4_FD_179926 | JGI IMG/M metagenome (GOLD analysis project Ga0247763, IMG submission 179926) | Plant litter microbial communities from Arlington Agricultural Research Station in Wisconsin, United States - UWRJ-L141-409B-4 | ecosystem: Environmental > Terrestrial > Plant litter >...
TGGGGGGGGGGTTGGGACGTAACCTGTCCAGTGCTCGAGCGTGATTCCGAATTCTTGCGACAGGGACCGTGGGTACTGGTCGAGAAAGTCGAGGACGCTATTCCGCCGTAATCCGGCTGATTGAGACCGTAATCTTCTAGGAGATGCTGGAGGCACAGCTGGCTATTGAGGCCCTTCCCATAAAGGATCGTAGGCAGGAGGGGGGACCCTCTGCCACTAGCGGCAACTGGGTCCGCCCCAGCAGAGGGGAGGACAACCAGGCATTCATCCCGCCGTCCAGCTGCATTGCGCATCGGATTCGATCCATACACATCTTCCGTATCGACCATAGCTCCCCTTCCTAGAAGATATTCACTCGTTCCGGGGACTGCCTTGCCCTCAAATAGAACGCAGTTTAGGACTGACTCTCTGTACACAGTCGTAGCGTTTACATCCGCTCCTAAGTCGAGGAGGAGCTGGACAACTTCCCTGCTACCTCCTTACGCTACGAAGTAAAAGACGGAACTCCCTTGCCCGTCACAGCAAAGAAGATCTACTCCATACCGGAGCTGTCCTCTCGCTGCCCCTCCTCGCGGCGTAATGCAGAGGCGTCCTACCTTTGGTATCGCAACTGTAGACCGGGGAGCGGTACTGCTCCAGAAAAAACGCGAGCTGTTCTAAGCATCTTGGGATCCGAACCGCCCTCCGTCCGCAAGTTCGCCAGATAATAAAGAAACGTTCTCCCTCTACTATCGGTGGTGGCGAGAGAGATGCCCCATAACTGGAAGGACGAGTGCAACATGCTGCGCCATTGTTTTTCGGGGCTATCATATATCATCATTGTTCCAATGTTAAAGCGTACGGCTTCTCTGGCGGGATAATCATACTTCTCATCCGGTAGCAAGTCCTGGTGGAAGGTATAGTAGACAAAGGTCCATGCCAACTCCAATGCCTTAAACTCGGGAAACTCGGGGATGCCAGAATCGAGAAGCACGGACTTAGCGAGGCTAGGAAACTGGACGGCGTCGTAGTCGGCCCACCCAACGTACCAGACAAACTCGTCGGGGAAAGCACCGGAGTGCCGCTTGGGGTCACTGTCCAACCACGCATCGAAGTCCGGTCTAGGAACCAGAGCTCGCAGCGGCTCGAATGACCAGGCATCCGCAGCTAGATTGTGCCGGCAGGGTAGCGTATCGGATGCGTGAGTACCGTTTACCTGCAGATCCGGCCTCTTGAAGAGCAAACAGGGTATCGCTACGCTGTCTGGCTCTTCGTCCGTCATTTTTAGACAGACGTCCCTGATGACATGGCCGGCGTTTATGTCAAGCTCGTGGCGGGAAAGACCAAGCTACGGCGCTACACCTAGCAGCCCGGTCGCGGCACGGTGAAGCAACCAGGCTGCTAGCCTCGGCAGGTAGCGTAATGGTGCGGGCAAAAGACAAGTATGGCCAGACGCCGCTCGTGGTGGCATCTCACGAGGACGGCCGTGAGTCTGTGATTCGGGCTCTGGTGGGAAACGGCGCCGATATAGCAGCGCGGGAGGATTCAGGCCGTAGCTCGCTGGAGTATGCCGCCTGCTCCGGCCATCTGTCGGTAGTCCGGCTCCTTATCGAGAACGGAGCGCTCTTGACCAACAAGGATGGCTTCGGTCGGATGGCTGGACCCCCCTCCACTACGCATACAACACCGAAAGCCACACTGTCGTTCGCCTGCTGCTAGAGAGGGGGGCGGATCCCTTGAAAAAGGACCGCCTTGGCCGTACGGCACAGCCATATGAGAGCGACAAGCGTGAAGTCAACTTTTGGACTAGAGCACTTCCGCCGCCGTATCCAAAGACTTTGGCACTATAGACAGTGTCACGCAGAAGATAAGACCAAGTGGTCGGGATACAGGTCAACGCACTAGCTGAAGCTAGGTTCTACCGCATAAGACGGCTGCGACAGCAGGAGAAGGCACAACAGATGGTCCTGCGTAACTGTTTTTGTGGTATTCCCCGTTGGTTTTTCCAGCTGGTTTTCTTTTTGATGGTACGGAACGGCTTGTAGTTAGCTAGCTCACCCCTGGCCCCCGACGGGCCTGTGCCACTCTGCAAAAGCGGGAGAGCCGCACGTTCTCAGCCCTCAAGGTACGGATTCGTGATATTTTCAAAGATGCTATCCTCCAAAGCCGTCCACCCGTTCCTGTCTGGTTTCAAGTTACCAGGCGACCACTTCCTCAGCAGTGTGATAGATTCGGCTTGGTCGATCGATACCGTGAGATGCTGTGGGTCAGGGTAGTCGTCGACAAACTTCTTCTGCGGATGAAGCCTGCGTAAGATGGAGAGTATGTCATTCCAGTGAGCACTGTGTCCCCACGCTTGAAGTCGTGCGCTTTTAACCTCGGGATCCAGCACGGCTGCCACGTGGATAGTCGCTACGTCTTTTACGTCGACGTAGAATGCTAGCATCGGAAAGAGTCAGATGACGACTCAGCTGAAGTCTTAAGTTATTAAGCGGGAAGAAGCAGTCCTTACAAGCTGGCAATAGGTCCATCACCGCTATATTCCCCCTATATGCATGGACCACCCAGTTGGCGTGCCCTTCGATGTGTTTCTTGTGAAGTGGCTCGCCGGTGATGCCCGCGGGAGACACGATATTAACGTTGAAGTGGAGGTTGTTTTCCTCGACAAACCTCCATACTTCCTTCTCAGCGGCTACCTTACTGGCGGGGTAGTTGACCATGGCATGAGATGCGCCGTACGGAGGTGGTGCCCATGCGGTCTCCAAGACGGCGTCATTCCACGAGTCTCGCCCGATGGTGCCGTTGTCGACGCCAAGAACGAGCGGTGAGGCAGCAAGGGCGCTGCTGGTGAACACGACCTCTTTGACCGAGGGCTCGCGGATGGAGGCGTTCATGATGGACTGGATGTCGGTGACCATGGGGGTGATGACATGGTTTGGATCGGGGACGATGTTTGTAACGTAGGCGGTGTGGATAATGGCAGCGACCCCTTTGACTACCTCGTCGTAGGCCCCATCAGCGCCGAGATGAGGGACTGGGACAAGCTCAAAGGCGCCCACGTTGGCGTAGGTCTTGAACCGGCCTTCCAGGAGCCACGAAGACTGAGCCGGATCACGAACGGTGCCTCGGACCTTGAAGCCCCTTTGCAGAAATTGAAGGCAAATATGGGATGCGAGGAAACCGCTGGCTCCGGTTACGAGGATCCAAGACCCAGCGGGGATGGAGGTTGTTAGCAAGGGCATGGTGCTGTAAAAGAACAGATGTGTTGGTGGGTTTAGTGTGCCTGATAATAACGAGAGGAGGGTTCTCTGGATTCAAAGCCGCCTCGAAAGGGAGCCTTAATATATAATATCCGGTGGGTCTTTGGTAGAAATCCTCCATCCGGCACCTTGTTCGTAACTAATACCAGCTGTTCACCTCCACCGCCTGTTAATGTCGCCAAGGTCTTACGTAGCAGCCACATCCTGATCGGGTAATCCTTTGTCTTGGCAGGGACCATGCATCTGACAAATGCGCTTCGGCGTCGGAGAGATCCGTATGATGCTTAAATCTCCTTCACGACATCAGTATCAGCTCACTGACACCGAGTCTCAGCTGGCCGTCGGTGACTCAAGTATGGTCCGCCGGTTCCGATTCGTTAACGTGTCAAATCCGACAGAAGCGCGTTCGGCTGAGTCCAAGAGGTTGGCCTACGCACATGCCTTTCGCCAGTCCCACGCCCAGAAGAGACGCGAGCAAGCGGAAAAGTACAGAAATGAAATTGCCAACGCCCTAGATAGAAACATCTCTATCGCGTCTAGGGAAGCTAGCTCGAGCCCTCTGAGCCAGCTCGTAGTGAACAGCACTAGGGACCCGTTCTCATCCTTGGCGAAACCGCTCTCCTCGGTGGAGTATTTTCTCTTGGATCACTGTATGTGCATGTTGCTTTGATGTTCTTCCTCCTATTGAAGATATACTGGGATGCAACCCCTTCTAAGATCAATTCCACTCTTACCGCCTTCGGAGTGCTAATATGACTCTGGCCACACAGACATCCACGTAATCGTCCCATCCACAATCGGCCACTGCGACTTATTCGATCATCCAGGAGACCACAAGACCCAGATGCTCCGGGAATGGGTGGGTCTCGCTATCACAGACGCCGCGCTCATGGCCGCATCCGTCCTCCTGAGCACCTGTCGCTACATTTTGCAGGTCCAGCGGCCGGGTAACCCAGTCTTCGTACAACTGGCTCTACAGTACAAGCAGATATGTCTCCAGACACTGCGGGAGGAAATGAACAATCTTTCTGCTCCTGCTCCTGTTAGTGTCATGACTGTTGCCAAGGCACTTGCCCTTGCTCTGGATGAGGTAATGATACCTCTCTAGTGCTTAGAGCTCATGGAAGCGCTAGTCTACGTTTTCTTTTCATTTTCTTCCATGGAACATAAACTGATACTTTCTCCTACAGGTTACAGTGGGTGAGCACACTATTGCTCGGAAGCATCTGAGAGGCGTCCTCGCTATGGTCGATTCTGGCGGTGGCGCAGCGGCCATAGGCTTGACGGGTCTCTTGGAACGGATGTATAGAAGATTTATTGAATTCTTGGAGCTTAACGGCCCAGAGATATATAGTTCTTATAATACGTAGGTGGCACCCCTGCACCTGGGAGTAAACGACTGAGCACACTTGGATCAGTTCGAACCCAACGTTAATAGGCGAGTTCATTCCCTCCTAGGTCTTCTTGGGGCTGGGGGTACTGTTATCCTATCCGAGACAAAGAGGCGACTGTGGAGGGATCGGGAGCTCTGTGGCAAGCGGTATCAACGTTAGCAGCGGGCCCAGTAAACCGCCGGCCGTGAGACCTGGCCATCCACCACTAGGGCTACTGTGCCGGACCTGCACCTGATACAAAAACGAGGACAGATTACACCTTACACCACCCGCTATGACGGGGGTATTCCGCGAATGAACTCACTCTACTACGTCGAGGACCTCGCCTAGTTCACGGCACTCAAGGAGCTCTGGAAAGGCCGTTTCCCTGGGTGCATTGGGACAATAACAAGCATTGGCGTCCTCATCACTGTCAACCACCTCAGCGGACGCGGCCAAGCCACTTGGATCCAAATTCAACCCCTGGCAGTTAGGGTCTGTGGATTCTACCCCCCATGACTTAATGTGATAGGATTTAGTGTCACGGGAGATGCATATGGGTAATAGGCATTGAGGAGTGGGGCTTCAGTTTCGCTGACCACTGGTAGGCATATGCTTAGGGCTGTGCTGTTTGACCAGTGTGCCCTCTGGATTGGAGCTCGATTCTTACGCTTATCCATCTTTGGCTCCTTTCCACCTCGTTTTAGCCCGCCAAAAATAGCCTTCGAGGGACGATAAGAGGTTAGCCGCAAATGCGGGCACATCCCATAGCGTTATGCCTCACTAATCACCGTCCTGTTTCGCATGGCTTATCCCAGTGGAACTGTCCAAGCGGGATGCCAACCTTCTAGTGCCGGCTTGTTCCGCTTTTAGGGACGTTAACATTTGTTCTGGAGGTTTATCCTTGGGTTAGCGGCCTCCATTACCTCAACATGCTAAATAGCCTTAATAGACCATTTTGAAGTCGATCGACTGCAGCCAAGAAGAACGCACTAGAATAGTCTCCACGTATCTGGTTTTATTGTATAGATGGTACAACTCAGCGCTGGGTGCCTTTGTGTCGTCCTAGATGAAGGGTGTTCTGTATCTCCCAGCATCATCTCTGGCGGAATAGTTTATAGTCCCCACATCGCAGTCAGGCTCCCATGCAGTTACGCGGAGCCTTGCTGGAAAAAAAAGCATCCTGTTCCAACTTGGTGTACTGACTCCTAAATTTACTGGTCTTCACGTCAAATCACCACAGCACGCCTGGCGCCCCCGCATATAACCAATAGCCTTTCGAGACATCAGACCACCACCGCCGGGCCAAGACTTCGGTGGCGCGAGGAGAGTGCAAATTTTCTAGAAACAATTCGACGGCGGGCAGAGAAGTTGAAGAGATGTGGAAAGATGTCATGCTACGGCTGAATGCAACATCTCGGAGGGTTGGCGTGATGGAACAGCAGAGCACCTGTAAACTTTGATCGAACTGTTATTTATGGTCGGGGAAGCCCCACTGGCCCTCGCTCGAGGACTGGCCTCTGAACAACCACCGTCTAGATACCAAGAAGCAAACCGTACTACCGACCGCACGTTCATACACAATAGCCATGAAGCTCCTTTCTCTTATCGAACTTCTATCCCTTCTCAGCGCCACCACCGCGCTTCCAGCCCCACATCCAAACATACCATCTTTCTTCAACTCTTTACCACTCCCCGTGGTCAATGACCTCGACCTATACCAACTCTTCAACCTCACCTCGGAAAAGCTGCGCCGCGAGAGCCCTTCGCCGCCGAACAAGCGCGCCCTCACCCTCGCGTACATTCTCTGCACCGTTGCATTTGAAGGCTCCTTTGGTGATGCTAGGCGCTTCAGTCTAACCGGCGAGCTCCTTCTCACCTCAGCTGTCGACTCAGCTGGGACCACCAACGGCGCAAACCCCGTCGAGGTGGTCATAAAAATTGGTCGCCCCTTTTCGGACCCAGTCGCGGGTAGCATCACGTATACTACGAACCGTTACCTGTGGCCTCTGCTGGGCAGCAAACCTGACCAGCCGCGGGTTGATTTTGCATATGTGGAGGCTAGGGGTTCAACGGTTGCTGTTGTGATCGATAAGTCGCTGGCAGCTGCAAATACTTTATCCGTGTTTACTACGGCGAGTGGAGCAGCTGCGGATCTATATAATCCGGTCGAGGGCGGGTTCGCTATTGCAATCGCGGATGACGGGACGCTAGCCGGGGAAGCCCGGCTGCTTGGCCGGGGGGTGGTCAGTGGTGGGAAAGGGACCTACTCGGCCGTGATTTTGGGCGCTGCAACTCAGACTGGGACCACAACGTTGTGAGTCAGCATCTGATACGGCTTTAGCTGTATGTATCTTGGACCCTGCTTCGGACCCTGCGCCGTAGATTAAATTGAACTGGTAGCTCATCTATGTGACGGAGCTAGATGAATAAAATATTATCAACGTCGTAGCGAACACCACGCCAAGGGTGCCCAAGTTAGACAAGCTGCCGCCTGGCCGGGGTTTCAATCCTGCACCCGAGCTCCGGGGTACGTTCGCACTCGCCTAATAGGGTGAGAGAGAGGAGTCAGTCGTTTCCAATAATAACACATAACCCTTGGTAATGGGTGAGCAGGTTCCCACCTCTTCTACATTCTTGCCCAGCATCCGCACGGCTGTAATGAACCCAGGGCCCGCTCCTTTTAGCGTCTTTAGCGCCAGCGTCAGCTTTTCACCCGGCCACAGGGTGACATAGTTGTCCGACCAGGTCAGCGGCAGCACCTCGTGCCCATCTGCATTGATTGCGCTCAGACTGATGAAGACGGCCGGTATGCTCGACAGATTCTCTAGGGTCACGGCCGCTTCGCCATCCCTAATATTCCCCGCCACCGACATCTCCACAATCGCGGCTAGAAGCTTGTTGAGAGGTGTAAAATCGCTGAACTCGGTGATGGGCGTGTGACGCCAGTCCGAGCTAGCCCAGTCTAACAGGTCCGTCTTCTTGGCTATCCAGTACACATTCCTGCTGAGTACTGTGTCCCTATCGGTCAAAACGAGCTTTAAGAACACGACTTCCTCCTCGGTATGATGTCCTAGCACCGAGCTCAGCGATGTGATGTTGTTGCTTGAATTGGGGGTCGTCGTCACGTCTAGACTCCCGCTGTGCAATATCTTGCCGGCCGTATTGATAATCTGAACGTCAACGCGCCTGTTGCCCGACCTGCCGAGGGAGCGGTTGATCAACCATACCGTCCTGCGTATGTAGTTATATGCAATATGCTCAACTTGGCTTCCCATCTTGGCGCTGAAATAATTGCCTGAGGGGCGTATGTAGTAGTCCCAAAGGTTCCAATGCAGCGAGGGGAGCGGCCCCGTGGCCATCCAGTAGATGAGCCCCGTGGCAGGACGGCGGGGGTTGTTCCATATAGATGCGTAAGTTTTAAACTGGGCCCGTGTTGTTTCGTAATCGGCTATCTGCGCCTTTAGGACGTAGTCTTCGAGCGAGCTGGGTGTACCGTAGCGACGTTAGAGGCCCTGGTTGAATAGGGATTGGCTGCGGAAAGAGGATGTGTCGGCTCCTATATGAAACCGAAGATTCCTGTCGGGGTTCTTTTAAAGATCATTAAGGTCGGAACGCGATAGGAACCGTTCGAGCGATGGTAGGTTGGGGGTACCCCTACCCGCTGATAGCTCTGAGCCAAAGCCTGCGGTAGAGCTGTAGAGCCCCTCGTCGCAGTCCCACTAGTATGACGGGGGGACCCAGTCGTAAGGCCCTTCCATCCTTATGCCACTTAAGCCAAGCCCGGATTCTGCGTTGGTGCCGCGCGACGACGCTGAGATAATGATGGGGTTTTGCCAATCCACGGCTTTTAAGGCGTTTACGTATAGGGAGGTAGCTTTGGGATCTGGCTAGTAGTTGCTGCCGATGAGGTAGGCTAGTACGCTTGGGTGCGTCTGCATTATTGACGCTTCGTGGCGTATGCTTGCGTTGGCGATGCTATAGTCATTGTTGACCCAGACTGGGGTCGGCGCTATAGCGTCCTTGGAGGGGTTATAACTCCATGCCTCCCACCTACTACAGCACTTTTATCCGGGTATGACCATGACGCCTATGCGGTCGGTAACTTCGTACAGCTCCGGGTGCTCGTTTTTGCCTTTGAGGCGGATGGTGTTGAGGCCCAGGTCGAGAATGTATTGTAACTTTTTCTCCACCTTGGCGGCGTCGAAGCGGAGGTAGAGGTCAGGGGCGTACCTACTGCCGAGAACCTGGAGCGGCTGACCGTTGATGTAGAATGTGGTGTCGTTGAATCGGGAGTTCCGCTTTGAAGATATGGTGCGAAATCTAAACTTAGCGGCGGTAAAGTCGGAGACAGATCCGCCGGCAGCGATGGTAGCAGTTAGATTGGCCGTGTAGAGAGGTTGGTCACCCCATTGTTTCGGCCACCAGATGGCAGGGGATTCTACAGTGCCGCCAAGGGTAATTTCTGTACTTGACAAGGGACCAAGGGTGACGGTTTTCTCCCACGACGTGAGTCGGCCGCTGCCTGACACAGGCGCTACAACAGCGGAAGCGGTGATGACCACAGGCGCATTTTCGAGGTTTTGCGTCATGGACTTGAGTGTCACCGTCGCGGGCTTGCTGGTGCTAGGCGGACTCGAGAGCTGCACAGCCACGCGCAACGGTTCCAGCACCACAGGCCCCGTCTGCTTGATCTCCACAGGCCGCCAGACCCCGGTGCCGCCGTCGGCCGGTGCGTTTGTCCAATCAGCCCAGCCAACAGCGAGGTCAAGGTTATAAGATGTAGGGTAGACGCGGATGACGAGAGCGTTCTGCCGGGATGCCATGTCGGAAATGTCATATCGGTGACCGCCGTATGCGCCCGCCTGAACCGACTTATTGGCGACCTCGTTGCCATTCAGATAGACGTCGGCACGCGAGCTGATGCCGTGCGTGATCAGGAACAGGTGCTTGCCCGGTCCAGGATCGAGAGCAAACTCGGCGCGGTAGAGCCACGGCACCGCGAATTGGTCAGGGCTGACAGTTCTGAGGTTGTCGGAGAAGAACAGTTCGGTGTCGTGGTACACCCCGCTGCTGGTTAGGCAGTCCATCAGCGTGCAGAAGGCACGATCGATGTGGTGCCCGTGTTTCCCACATGGGACGCTGAGGCCGGATCGCTTCCTGCCTTCGCTGTTGACTGCACATCCCAGGAAGGAATTGCGCTGGTCTGGCCGGGCGCTCATACCAGAGCCGACGCATCTGCCCCGACTGTGCCAGCGCACAGCATCAACGCGCATGCGAGAGTCGAGCGCGGGGCAGACATGATGCACCTGTCGCGATTGACTTCGCGCAAGGTCCTCGGTGACTTTGAATCGAAAACAACAAACTACCCATTTTTTCCCTCTGGGTTCTTTGTCCGCACACGACAGTCGCACTTTGATGACAGCGCTGGAGGTCGCCCTCATTGCACTGTTGCAATGCGTCTGGCCCCGCAAAGCGTCTGGCCCCGCAATGCGTCTGGCCCCGCAATGCGTCTGGCCCCGCAAAGCGTCTGGCCCCGCAATGCGTCTGGCCCCGCAAAGCGTCTGGCCCCGCAATGCGTCTGGCCCCGCAATGCGTCTGGCCCCGCATTGCGAACCTACCACAGTAGGCGAGATTCCGGTCGGTTGACGTCACGCAACGAGCCAAGGAGCTCGATTTAGGCCAGTCACGTGTCTCCCTACCAACGCGATAACCATCCAAGGGGCAGTGTCTCTTTACGAGAAAAGGCAAGTTTAAAAATCCCGCACTTCTAAGAGGCGGTCTTAG